>WNFI01685102.1_pt1 | contig 20547 bp, 17 predicted proteins | sample 5400471 | NCBI WGS metagenome assembly WNFI01 (sample SAMN13153348, study PRJNA577476) | soil metagenome | isolation source: 100 cm saprolite on Douglas fir-dominated hillslope | place: USA:California | collected 2013-09-17
TGAAAGAGGTATTGCAGGAAGCCATCGCGCTCGGTGGTTCTTCCATCTCCGACTACGTGGATGCCGACGGGGAAGAGGGGTTCTTCCAACTCCAGCACCGCGTCTACGGCCGCGAAGGCGAACCCTGCCTGGTATGCAAGACTCCCATCAAACGCGTCGTCATCGGCGGACGCAGCAGCCACTACTGTCCGAAATGCCAGAAGTAAGAATGTCGACTTTTATTCGAATGGCAAATCGCAAATCCACAGTGCAATTCCCCGCATAGATCTGCTATTTCTACCCTATGCCTGATTTCTCTATCGGCGTCGATCTCGGCGGAACCAACCTGCGCATCGCGGCTGTGACCAGCGACGGCCAGCTTCTCGAAAAAGTCACTCTCGGGACCAAGGTCGCCTTGGGCCGCGATCACGTCATCACCGAAATGTGCGACGCCATTCATCGACTGACGGAACAGTATCGCAGCCTGGGCGCGTTCCTCGGCGCCGGCATCGGCATTCCTGGCATCATCGATATGGAGACTGGCATGTTGCACAAGTCGGCCAACCTGCCGGGCTGGTCGGAATATCCGGTGCGCGCGGAAATCGAGCAGCGCCTTGGAGCACGCGTCTTCCTCGAGAATGACGCAAACGTTGCTGCTCTCGGCGAGAAGTGGCTGGGTGCGGCTCGCGACGTGCCGAATATGGCGATCGTAACTTTAGGCACCGGCATTGGCGGCGGCATCGTGCTCAATGGAAAAATATGGCACGGGATGAATGGCATGGCGGGAGAGTTCGGTCACGTTACCGTCGAACCAGAAGGGCATCCTTGCGGGTGCGGAAACCGTGGTTGTGCCGAACGCTACGCTTCCGCCACAGCCGTTGTCCGCATGGCGCGCGAAGCTATCGCCGGTGGTAAGGCCCCAAGTTTGGCCAGCGCCGCGGGTTCCGACCCCGAGTTCGGCGCAGAGTCTGTCTATAATCTGGCGATCCAAGGCGACGAAGAGGCGCGTCGAATCTTCCGGCGCTTTGGCAGGTATTTGGGCATTCTGCTCGCGGGGATGGTAAATGTGCTAAACCTCGACATGTTTGTCATCGGAGGTGGAGTCTCGAGTGCGTGGGACGCCTTCGCCCCGACCATGTTCGAGGAGATGCGGGAACGATCGCTGGTCTATGCAGCAACGGCCCCCGAAGATCCGCTGGGAAAAGAGGAAGGCGCTTCGGCGCAGGTCGAAGGACGCACCAGGCGAAAAACAATCATCACGCGTGCCTTACTGGGAAGCGATGCAGGTCTTTATGGCGCGGCGTGGATCCCAACCCTGAGCCGCTGACAGGTAATCCCAAATTAACCGGGAAGAGATTAAGAGGCACGAAACGACCTCAGAGGATTCATGCCTTCGTGTAACTTCGTGTCCTTCGTGGTCGATGATTTTAGGACACCAATCGCGAATAGGCCGCCCGGATCTCACCGACGCGCGGCAGGCTGAGATGAATTGTGTGCGGCAATGTTGCGAACCGCCTGCAGAAAAAACAGGTTTTGCTCCGGCGTCCCAACACTCACGCGGATGCAATTTGGTGCACCCCACGCTCCCAACGGCCGCACGCTGACCCCTTCTTCCGCCAGGCGCTGGGCGATGACAGACGCGTCCTCGCGTACATCACAGTAGACGAAATTTGCAGCAGTCGGGGTCACGCGGTATCCAAACTCTGACAGTCCTTCAATTAAGAGCTTTGCCTGCACGACATTGTTCGCGACCACACGCGCGATGTGGTTGTGGTCGTCCATCGCGGCGAGCGCTGCCGCCTGAGCCACCGACGACACAGAAAACGTGTTGCGCATGCGCGCGCAATATCCCAGGAGTTCGGCCGGTCCAACCCCGTATCCCACGCGGAGTCCTGCAAGCCCGTGAGCTTTCGAGAACGTGCGCAACACGACCACGCTCGCGCCTTGCTTTACATACTCAAGAGAATTCGAACACTCCCCCTTGCGCAAGGAAGCGAAGTGCATGGCGAACTCGTAGTACGCCTCGTCCAGAACAACCACCACGTGACCGGGAACCTCAGCTAGGAACCTGTCCACTATCGCCGGTTCCAGCATCGTGCCGGTTGGGTTATTAGGATTCGCCAGAAATACCAGCCGCGTGTTTGGGTCGATCGCGTTCAGGATTGCACCCGGATCAAAACAATCTTCCCGCATGGGAGTTTCGATCAGCTGCGCTCCCGTCGCGTGTACCGCCATCGAATAGACGATGAACGAGCGCTCGCTGGTTACGGCGTTAAGTCCGGGCGCAAGCAGCGTCTGGCAGAGGATGGCGAGTAGTGCGGTTGAACCGGCAGTTACCAGCACTTGTTCCAGAGGCAACCCATGAGCGGTTGCCAGCTTGCGGCGTAGTTCGCTACAGTTGTCGTCGGGATAGGCGCTTGCGGTGGCAAGTGCGTTCCGCATGGCGGCAATCGCGCGCGGCGAAGGTCCGTAAGGATTTTCGTTCGAGTCGAGTCGGATGAGCCGCGGTTGCACTCCCGACGCCGGTTGCCGGGGCGAAGAACCGCGCGCGTAGTTGCTCATTTCGCGGGCCGGCTTCGAGACCAGGTCAAAGAATCGGCTCATGTTTGCCGTACATCATATCGGCACATCCGGCCCACAGATCATGCCCGCGCATCGGATCCGCGCATCATGCCCGCACATCATGCCCGCACATCAGGCCATGGAGCGCGTCCGGCTTGCCATTCCGATCGCGCATGCTGTCTGCAGGCGGTCGACTTCTTTCTGCGTGAGAGCGCGGAACTTGCCAGGTGGAACATCGAGAGTGAGCGGACCGTAACGCACGCGCTTGATTTTCTCCACATGATGGCCCACCGCTTCGAACATACGCCGGATCTGGCGATTGCGTCCTTCGACCAGCGTAATTTCGTACCAGGGATTCGCCGCTTCCTTCACGATGCGGACTCCCGCCGACCCCGTCTTCACCCGCTTGCCGTCGTCGGTGGCAATCGAAACTCCCGCTCGCAGCTTGGCAATAGCTTCTTCCTTCGGAGTCCCAGCCACCTTGACGAGATAGGTCTTCGGAACATGCGAGGCCGCCTTCATCAGCCGGTGTGCGAGTTCGCCGTCGTTCGTCAGAATCAATAATCCTTCGCTCGCATAGTCAAGGCGCCCCACGGGGTAGACCCGCCCCTTCACGCCGCGAATCAGGTCCATCACCGTCGGACGCTTCTGCGGATCGCTCATCGTAGTCACGTATCCCTTCGGCTTGTTCAGCAAGAGGTAAACGTGCCGCTGAGCTCCTTGGAGGAGCTTCCCATTCACGCGGATGTGGTCAGTTTCCGGGTCAGCCTTGCTCCCCAGTTCGCTGACCACTTGGCCGTTTACCAGCACATGCCCCGACGCAATGAGTTCTTCTGCCTTGCGCCGCGAAGCGATTCCGGCAGCAGCGATGATCTTTTGCAGGCGCTCAGCAGGCATAGTGTGATGGCTTTCGATCCGCGATGGCGGTCATTCTGCGACGATCATTCTTCGCGAGCACTTGCAGACTTTTCGATCTCTTCTGACTCGGAATGCCTGGCCTCCGCAGTCCGAGTGCTTGGCTCCCGTGACGGAGCGTCGCTATCCTCCGCTGTGCCCGCCTCTGATTCTGCGGAAATGCTCGAAGCTTCCGCTGCCGCCATTTCAGTTGGAATCAGTTCTGCCTGGAACGATTCCGTCACCAGCTTCTCAAACTCTTCCATGCTCGGCAGTTCGTTGACGTCCTTCAATCCGAAACGCATGAGGAATTCTTTAGTCGTCTTATAAAGGATCGGTCGTCCAATAACCTGTTTGCGCCCGGCGGTCGTGATCAGCTTGCGGTCGAGCAGTGTGCCGATCACTCCCCCGGAATCGACCCCACGAATCTCGTTGATTTCCGGCACCGTGGCAGGTTGCTTATAGGCGATGACGGCAAGAGTCTCCAGAGCTGGAAGAGACAGGCGAATCGGCGGCTTCAGGCTCTTGGCAAAGGCGCGCACCACTTCATGCTGTTCGGGCTTGGTGGACATGCGGTATCCGCCAGCGACCTGCCGGATTTCGATCCCATGATCGGAACCCCCGTATTCGCCAATTAATTCTTCTAGGCTTGTTCGCACCCGTGACTTGACCTCGGCATCGTCGACCGCACCCGCCGCGACGATGGTCTCTTTCACAAGGTGAGTCATCTGCTCCAACGTAATCGGCGTCTCCGCCGCATAAATAATGGCTTCGAGTTGAGCTTTGAGACTCATAGAATTAAGTTGCCAAAATTGCGTTCCTACCGCCAGTCGTCGCGGACAGCCGCCTGCTCGGTCATGATCGCGTCGAATCCGATATGCTTGCGCACAGCAATCTCGCCGAACAATCGATCCTGCCGTACCTGAATCGCCTGCAGTCGCACCATTTCGAGTAGGGCCAAAAACATGCACACCAGCGCCTGCCGCGACGGAACGCGCACCAAAAGTTGCTTGAGCCGAATGGGCCGGTCTTCCAGCGAAAGTCTCCGTCGCAAGTAGTCAATCATCTGGCCCACGGTGACGGTCTCGTCGTCGACGTTGAGCACAGGCCGCGTGCGCACTCGTTCCAGAACCTGCTGGAACGTCTTGACCAAGTCGATCACATCGGCGGCGATCTCCGGATCGGTCCCTTCGGCATCGGCGAACTCTTTCAGGGACGGATTCGAAAATATGGCATCCTCGATCTGCTGCTTCTGCAGAAGCATCTGGGCAGCCGACTTATACTTTTCATGCTCAAGCAGCCGGTTAACCAGTTCGTTCCGCGGATCGTGCTGTTCCTCAGCCGGCGCCAGCGGATCGCGCGGCAGCAGCATCTTCGACTTAATGTGAATCAGCACGGCGGCCATGTAAATGAAGTCAGCAGCCACGTTAACGTCAAGCTCGCGAATCTTTTCGACGTAGGCCAAATACTGCGCCGTGATGCGCGCGATGGGGATATCGTAAATGTCGATGTCCTGCTTTCGGATCAGGTCCAGCAGCAGGTCTAGCGGGCCTTCGTACACATTGCTGACCGAGACCGCAAAGGGGGAATCGCTCTCTTCCTTTTTCGATCCCTTCTGGCCTGAAGCGATAGCAGTATTCGCAGCCGCCTTATGCTCCACGACTACACCCGGCGAGACGGAGCCCGGTGACCGATCAGCGCCGCTAACGATTTTTATTTCGTCCGTCATCTGCATTCGGCTTGCTACGTGGCGCTTTTTATTTTCGCAGGCTCATACGCAAGCGACATTCCCATAGCTTCCCGCACATCGTTCATGGTTTCGGCGGCCGCCTTGCGCGCCCGTTCCGTGCCAGCTTCCAGAATATCCCAGGCCAGCCGCGGATTCTCCTCATATTTCTTGCGTTTCTCCTGCATGGGACTCAGGAGTTTCACCAGCGCGTCGGCGGCCCAGCCTTTGCACTCGATGCAGCCAATCCCCGCCGACCGGCAGCCTGCGTTGACTTTGTCCATGGTCGCGCGATCGCTGAAAATCTTGTGCAGATCGCCCACGGGGCATACATCCGGATTACCCGGGTCCGAACGCCGCACCCGTGCCGGGTCCGTCACCATCGTCTTCAGCTTCTGCCGGACGACCGGTTCCGGATCGGTCAGCAGGATCGTGTTCCCGTACGACTTCGACATCTTGCGTCCGTCGGTGCCGGGTAGCTTGGCAGCGGGCGTCAGGAGAGACTGCGGCTCGGGAAATACCTCCAACGCCTTACCGTAAAAACCGTTGAACCGCCGCGCAATCTCCCGTGTCAGCTCGACGTGCGCCACTTGATCCTCGCCCACCGGAACTACATCCGCCTTGTAGATCAAAATGTCGGCCGACTGCAGTACGGGATAGCCCAGGAATCCATAAGTCCCCAGGTCTTTGTCCTGAATGTTGTCCCGCTGTTCCTTGTACGTCGGAACCCGCTCCAGCCAGCCTAGCGGCGTGATCATGGAAAGTAGCAAGTGCAGCTCAGCATGTGCCGGCACATGCGACTGAATGAAGATGACCGACTTCTCCGGATCAAGCCCCGCGGCCAGCCAATCCAGCGCGACCTCCAGCGAATTCTCTTTCACACGCGAGGTGTCGGCGTAGTCGGTTGTAAGTGCATGCCAGTCTGCCACCTCAAAGAAACATTCGTACTCATCTTGCATCCGCACCCAGTTAGCGAGCGCGCCCACGTAGTTTCCGAGATGCAGCTTGCCAGTCGAGCGCATGCCGCTGAGCACGCGTTTACGGGATTTGGTGGAGGATGTCATCTGCCCTCAGCGAGACCTGGTGACCGACAGCAAAACGGAGTCAAAGAGTCCAAGGACCGGCCAGATCAACCGCCCAAGGAGTCCGCCTCCAAGGTAAACCAGCGCGACCAAGCCAACCCAACCAATCGTGTCATAGACCTTCAACACCGGTTCCGGCAGAAAGTGCCGCAGGACATGGCTGCCATCCAGCGGAGGTACAGGAATCAGATTGAAAACGGCCAATATGACGTTCATCACCAAAAACTCATACACCAGAAGGCTAAGCGGCATGAGGAAGGAGCTAGTCTGATTCGCCAGCACATCCAGCCGGTCGGGATATACATAGGGGATAAGATTCACGATCCCGGCGCCTAACTGCGATGTCAGCGCGATCATGAGCAAAATTATCAAGGCCCCGCTTGCAATCACGAAATTGCTGATTGGGCCGACAACCGAGGTCTTAATATCGTCGAGCACCTGGTTGCGAAAATTGCGCGGATCGACCGGCGTCGGCTTCGCCCAGCCCATCATCGGAACGTGGTAGATCAGAGCGATGAGAGGTAGAAGCACTGTTCCCACTGGATCAATATGTTTGATCGGATTCAACGTGATCCGGCCCAGCATGCGCGCGGTCGGGTCGCCGCAGCGGTTTGCCATCCAGGCGTGCGCTGACTCGTGAAAGCTGATCGCAAACAAAAATGCAATCAGCTTAAATACATAATCCACATGTTGCAGTGTCATGCGGGGCTGGATTCGATACTAACACGCAAAAAGCCCATTCCGCGCCGCCCGCGTGGCCTTGTGCGCGACGGCGATCCTTTGGCGCCTCCGCTAAGGCTTCTCCATCTTCTGGCGCACCTCTTCCGGAGCAATGGACTTCACCTTGATCGTCTTGGCTGGAATTCCGGCCACAATGTGGTATGGCTCCACATCCTTCGATGCCACTCCCATCGAGCCGACCATGCCATGCTCCCCCACCTTCACGCCGCTGAGCACGGTTGCGTGGTACGTAATGCGCGCCCGCGGTCCGATCTCCGTTTTGTGATTGTCGACGATCATGCCGTCGTTCAAATCGTGCCCGTGCGAGTACACATTGGCATAGTCGGAGATGGAAGAGCCTTCGTGGATCACGATCTCGCCGCGGTCATCGAGCAGGACGTACTTGTGGATGGTGCAATTGTCTTCGACGGTGAGGTTGTAACCGAAAGAAAATTCCACGCCATGAAAGATCTTCACGTTCTTCCCGATATGTTTGAAGACATACCGGGCCAGCATGGCGCGCACCTGATATCCCAACCAGTGATTCAGACCCACCGGCGACCGGTCATACATCATCCAGAACCAGATAAGCGGCTTGCGTTCCGCATACTTCTGCGCGTCCACATCTCCGTAGTACTCTGGCTCGAGTGTGGTGTTGCGCGGATCGAACGAATGTACCAGCACCTGCTCCGCCACGGGGTCACTTGCATTCGGAGCAGCATACGGACGCCCGAGATAAAGCTGGTGCAACGCATCGCGCACGACAGTACTGCGGTGCTCGGGATCACGGTTCGTGAAGTACCGGTCCAACTGTGCGATCCACTCGAGAAAAGCCTTCTCCGCCGCCGGGATCGGACGCAGATCGCGATATTCGTATCGAGGCATAGTCGTCTCACTACCTTCAGTCTAGGAAATCAAACCATAATACACACTCGACCACGAAGGGCACGAAGGCACCAGGGAAACTTAAGCAGTTGAGACCTTCGTGAAACTTCGTGCCCTTCGTGGTTGAACGCTCTTGCAGCGAACATAAAGTCAGCCGACGGCCGGTGCTTTATAATCGCGCAGCCCAAATGCCAGCGGAAAAAGCTGTTCAAACGCACCTGCAGGGCGCTCTCCTCGAGCCATGAGCCAACTCGCCCGCAAACTGCGTATCACCGACTACTTCACTCTGGGTTGGGGAACCATGGTGGGTGTCGGCTGGCTGGTCGTGATGGACGACTGGCTGTTGCGCGGTGGTTCTCTGGGCGCGCTGCTCGGCTTCGCCATTGGTGGCTCTCTGCTGCTGCCAATCGGTTGGGTCTACGGCAAACTGATTGTTGCTATGCCCGATGCCGCGGGAGAGGTCGCTTACACTTCGGCAGCCTTTTCGCGTCTCTCCAGTTTCGCGACTGGTTGGATGATGCTGCTGGCTTACTTCATCGTTTGCCCTTGGGAGGCCGTTGCCGTTGGCCGCATCGCGGGCTACATCGTGCCCGCGCTCGATTCAGTGGAACTCTACCGCGTCGCCGGGCGCCCAATTTTCCTTCCGCACCTTGCGATCGGGCTTGGACTCACAGCGATTCTCACTGTGCTGAATTATCGCGGCATCCGCCTGAGCGCTGCCTTTCAGAATTGGACCAGCTTTGGCACGCTCGCGCTCTTCATCCTATTTGTGGCGCTGGGTGCGAGCCGCGGATCGCCGCGCAACTTTCCGCCCTTGTTCACCCATGCCCCACTGGTTTCGATTCTGCTGGTAATTCAAATCGTGCCCTATTTCATGACCGGATTCGAATCCGTGGGCAAGGCCGCGGAAGAAGCGAGCCCCGACTTCCGTAGCCGCGGTTTCGTTCGCGCAATTTGGATGGCCATTGCCGTCGGCATTCTCTTCTACACGATTGTGGTGGCTGCGGTCGGCTTCGTCGCGCCCTGGCACCAACTGATTGGCGAGAAGTTCATGACGGCCGTGGCCTTCCAGCGGGCGGTTGGCTCGCGCTGGATCGTGAACATCATTCTCGCCGCAGCTACGCTCTCGCTGTTTAAATGCTTCAACGGAAACTTCGTTGCCGCCAGTCGCCTGCTATTCGCCTTGGGACGCCGCGGTATGGTCGATGTGCGAGCCGGGCAGGTCCATGCCGAGTATCAGACCCCGTCGGTCGCAGTCCTCTGCGTGGGACTTGCCACGGCCGCGTGTATGCTCCTGGGAGACGCGATCCTGGTCCCGATTACCGAGGTCGGCTCGGTGGCGTGCGCGATAGGATGGTCGGCCACGTGTGCGGCTTGTCTCTATCTGGCGCGGGCGAAGCAGTCGAAAGTTATCAGACTCTCAGCCATTGAGTGGATTGTCGCCATCGTCGGATTGTTAGTCGGAGTCGCAATGGCCTTGATGAAGATTATCCCCGGCGTCCCCGGCCATTTCACGAGCTACGAATGGTTGGCACTAGGAGTATGGATCGCATTAGGGGCGATCTCCGGGCGCACAGAAGCAGTCCATACCGGCACTTTAAAGAAAGGGGAAATTGATGAAGGCTAAGTCCGGATTGTCTAATTGGCTCATCGTACTCGTTCTGCTAGGAACTCCTCACCTGCTGCCAGCTCAATCAGCGGTCCCAGCCTTCGATCTCGTCATCACCAATGGCCACATCGTCGACGGGACGGGCTCTCCCTGGTATTCCGGCGATGTCGGCATCCGCGACGGAAAAATCGCCGCTACCGGCAACCTTGCTGCCGCGCCGCGCAAACGCACCATCGACGCCGGCGGTAAGGTAGTCGCTCCCGGTTTCATCGATATGCTCGGCCAGTCCGAGTTGACGATTCTGGTCGACCCGCGCCTTCCGTCCAAAATTTATCAGGGCATTACGACCGAGATCACCGGCGAAGGCGGCACGGTCGCTCCGCTCAACGACGCCATCATTCAGACTGACCGCTCCGGCTACGATCATTACAAGATCACGCCCGATTGGCGAACCTTTCGTCAATACTTCGCGCGGCTCGAAAAACAGGGCATGGGCATCAACCTCGCCAGCTATGTCGGCGCCACGCAGGTCCGCCGCATGGTGCTCGGCGACGACGACAAGCAGCCAACGCCGGCACAACTCGAACAGATGAGAGCGTTGGTGCGCGAAGCCATGCAAGACGGGACCGTGGGAGTTTCCACAGCGCTCGAATACGCTCCCGCACCCTACGCCAAAACGGAAGAACTCATCGCCCTCGCCACCGAAGCAGGAAAATTCGGCGGCATTTACTCCACACACATGCGCAACGAGAGCGATTCGGTGCTTGACGCGATCGATGAGGCGCTTCGCATCGGCCGCGAAGCGCACGTCCCGGTTGAGATATGGCACATCAAAGTTGCCGGCAAGAACAACTGGGGCCGCATGCCGGAAGTCGTAGCCAAGATCAATGCCGCCCGCAATGCCGGAGCCGACGTCACCGCCGATACCTACGCCTACACTGCATGGTTCAACGACTTCTCAGCCTTTATCCCGCCTTGGGCGCACGACGGCGGTACAGCGAAACTGGTTGAGCGCTTGAAAGATCCCGCCGCGCGCCAGCGCATGCGCAAGGACATGCTTGCGCCGTCGAAAGCCTGGGACAACGAATGGCAGGAGATTCCCGGTCCCGACGCGATCATGATCGGAGTGGTTCAAAATCCCAAGCTGCTCCCGCTGCAGGGCAAGCGCCTTTCGGAGATCGCAAAGCTTTGGAACAAAGACCCGATGGATGCGCTCTTCGATTTCCTGATCGAGGATCCCTACGCAGGAGTTGCCGTATTCGGCATGTCGCAACCCGACGTAACCCTCGCGCTGCAACAGCCGTGGGTCGCAGTCGACAATGATTCTTCGGGAACGTCTCCTGAAGGTATTCTCGGCCAGGAGCATCCGCATCCCCGGGCTTATGGCACCTTTCCGCGCGTCTTGCGGAAGTATGTCCGCGAAGATAAGGCACTGACGCTGGAGGATGCGATTCGAAAGTTCTCCGCCTTGCCGGCGCAGCGCTTGCGTTTAGTGGATCGTGGCCTCATCAAGGCTGGGATGTGGGCCGACGTGGTGATCTTTGATCCTGCAACCGTGCGCGATCTGGCCACATTCGAAAATCCGAATCAGCTTTCCGAAGGAATGGAGTACGTCCTGGTCAATGGCGTGCCGATAGTCGATCAGGGCAAGATGACTGGCGCTCTCCCGGGCAGAGTCGTGCGGGGACCCGGATACGTGCCGTAGCATGCTGCGGAAAAACTCTGGCTTTGATTTTGCTTTGAAGGGGCGTGGCTTTAAACCGCGCCGTAAGTGCTGCAAAATCAACAGTGGCTTTAGCCGCTGAGGGCAGTCGCGGCCCGCAATGCGAAGCCTGCTTTGGGATCTTTCAGAAATGGACCGACAACAGAAAAGTTGAACTTAAGGTTTGAGCTGAGCCCGGGTTTCCAGACTCGACAAGGGCACAACCCGGGGTTCCGTGACCGTCCCTGTGATCGTGTATCCGGGAGACGTGGTGCTAGCGGCATTCGTCACTAGGCTGCGGGCCAGCTTGAGATCAAGTTCGCGGCCCAGAGACGCCGTGCCACTCACGCTGAACAGCCCCTCTGGAGATTCCAGCTGACCGTCTTCCATATCAAGTTTGGCGTCTCGCAGGCGAGCGTTACCCTCGAAACGCCCTACCTTCAGCGGGCCTGCATCCTCCCCAAGCGAGATCCGTGGCAGAATTCCATCTCGCAGATCAAAGTGCACCACACCCCTGGCGGACTGCCAGAATTCATCGGCGGTTGATCCCGACGCGGTTACTTGATAGCTGCCATTAGCAGTTCCCGCGATCCACTCGTCCTTTGTGGCGGCCAGATGTCCCAGAGAGATCTCGATGACGGTACCGCTCCCGGAGTACACCGGAGGTTTCACGCTGAAGTCCACCTGCCAGTCGCTGCGCTGCTTTCCGCCCAGCAGATCGCCGCGTAGCTCCGAGATCCGCAATTTTCTGGAATCCAGATTCAAACTCGCCGAAACATGAGTCGCGATAAGGTCGCGAACGAGCAGCCGGTTGGCATGCACCTTCCCGGAGGCCCGCAGGCTAGCCAGGAATGACGGACCCGCCTGCGTGCCTGGCGACAAGACCTTGTACCAGGGCTGCTTCTTCGGACCCGGACCAACCCACTGACTGATTTGGCTTAAGCCGACTTCATTTGCGCTAAGATTGAAGCGCACCGCACATGCGCCGGGAGTTCCGCAACCCCGCGGCAACTCCAGCGATCCCGTCCACAGCGCGTGCGCTGCGTTCGCATTCAGCTTGGCGACGCGCACCACATCAGGCAAGAGCTGTAAGTTCGCGGAGGTAATCTCTATCGGCCCGTCCACGCCCCACACCCTCGGCTGCTGTGCTCAAGGTGGGCAAACCAAACAGTCGCGCCACTCGTAACGCTCGTGCAACCTCCGCCTCTCCCGTCAGCGAGACGCGATAACCAGAGCGACCAACCGATCCCTGCACTACGGGCTGCAAACCGCGGCCAATGCCCAGTGGGAACGGCCCGAACTCAAGGAACGGTCCAGCGAAAGATTGCGGGCCGGACCGAGCATTCGTCGAAGAGAATAGCTTTTTCTCCAGCGAAGCAATCTCAACCGAATCGGCCGATGCGAGAACGAGCGGAATGCTGTCCAGATCAAGTTCCACTTTGTTGCTTGCCGATCTCAAGTGAAGTTTGGCGATCTCGCCACTTCCCAGAATCTGCGCCCCTTGCGCTGATGCTCCGTTCTCTCGGATAGACAGACTGCCCTCGACGTCTCCCGTGGCGGTCAGATCAGTCGGCATGTTTTTCTTGGCCCGTTGGGCCAGTGCGACCACGGCGCTGGCGGGAACATTCTCAGCCATCAGCATTAGGTCGTACTTATGACTTCCGGGGAATCCCATGTCGCCGTGCAAAGTGATTGCGCCATTCCCCACCGGACCTCGACAGAATAGTTCGTGCACTGCGTGGTCGAGCGAACTGTATTGGCCGTCGCAGTGCGCAGCCAGCAGTAAGGATTCCCCGCTCGAAATATCATATCGGCGAAAGTCCCGGATCGAGCCATCACTGCTCACCTGCAAATGCTCAGGAGTCCCGGATACCGTGGCGTTCAATTGCAGAGCTCCACGCCATCCCTTGTCGCTGCCGGTAAGGAACTTCGTGAGCTGCCCAAGCTGCGGCCCATCCCATTCCAGGCTGAATTGCAGGGGAGTTTCGCGAAGGTTAGCCGCACGCTGCCAGGTTCCATTCACTCGCAGGGTACCGGTGTCGCTCAGGCTCAAGTCGCTACGAAACGGTTGCGCTTTCAGCCGCAAGCCCCAGGCATTTTCCGAATCCTGCCAGAAGGCGAAATCAGTGTTAGTCAGCGCATAGGACTTTTTTTCCTGCCCGATCTTGAAGTTGATTCGTGCCGAGCTGCCTTCAATGTAGGGAAATGCGGGACGCGGCTCAGATTTTGCCTTCGCCGTGGGAGCCAGAGGTGTTTGCGCCGCGCGCTGGAGCAGCACTCCCAGGTTCCAGCGCCCGTTCGCTCCACGCACCAGGTTCACGCTTGGTTCGGTAAGGTCAAGACGCGCAAGCTCAAGCCTTCCCCGGACCAGCGAAGTCAGCCGAAGGTCGGCAGTGACCTGGCCCGCTCGCAGCATGGGCTCAGCGCCGAAAGCAGGGTCGTCGTACACGACCAGGTTTTCAAGATCAAAGCCCGGCCGCGGCAGCAGCCGGATGTGGACCGAGCCTATGTCCACTGGACGAGCCACCGCCGCGCTGATCGAGCCCGCAATGCGCGCCTTCAACCGCGATGCCCCGGGACGCAGCAGAAACAGCAGCAACACAATCCCGGTCACAACTGCCACCACGCGCCGTTTTGAAGAAAGCTTCACCGCACGACTCGCAAAGTCCGCCGCCACCGTGTTTCGTCGAAGAAGTGAATGATCACATGCGCCAGGAATCCCACTCGGTCGCCAATTGCAGTTTTCCGGTATTGATCCCCCGGCGTTTCAAACGACCAGTAGATGAACATGGGCCGCCCAATCACGTTCTCTTTGGGAATGAAGCCCCAAAAGCGGCTGTCCAGACTCACATCCCGATTGTCGCCCATGGCGAAATAATGACCAGGGGGCACCACGATGTCGTCGCCCTGAATGTGCATTGGCAGCTCTTGTTCCCACGACGGGTAGACGTTATACGATTCCGACGGTGGCACTGCCGGAAAATTATCGCGATAAGGATTAGGAGCCGTATCCTGGCTGTGAATGACGTAGGGTTCTTTTAGCTCTTCGCCATTCCGATACACCACTCCGTTGCGCAGATGGATGTGATCGCCCGCCGTGCCAATGATCCGCTTCACTACGTACAGCCCCGGTTCAGCCGGGGACAGAAATACCACAATGTCCCCGTGGCGCACATCGCGATAGGGAAGCAAGGGCCCAGCCCACGAGCTCTTTGGAGCAAACTGGATACGGTTCACGAAGACGTGGTCGCCGATCAGCAACGTGTTCTCCATCGAGCTGGATGGGATTTCAAACGCCTGCATCACAAAAGTGATGATGAACAGTCCGGTAACCAGTACCGCTGCCAGCGACGCCAGAAACTCGACCGTCGTCTCCTTCGGTTTCTCTTCCATGACGCCGTTTTCGGCCTTGTTTTCTTTTTTCGTCAATATGCTTTCCATGCTAGCTTGTTCCTCAGAGCCGAATTGTTTTGAAACGGCCCTTTCTGCAAGGCCAGGCAGAGAAGTTCTTAGTTTACCAGCCGCAGGGTGCGGTGCCACCGCGTGACCTCAAACAGGTGTGTCAGCCCGTAGGCGAAGTGGTAAAGCCTGCCGCTGAACGAAGAAGCAGGGCTCCGGTCTCGATCCCACGCTTCTACTGACCAGTAGATCACCAACGGCCGCCCGATAATATTTTCCCGCGGCACAAATCCCCAAAACCTGCTGTCCTGGCTGTTGTCGCGGTTGTCGCCCATCACAAAGTAGTGCCCCTGGGGGACGATGAGCTGGCCGTCTTCGACCAGTTTCCGCATTTCCAACCACCACTTTCCTTCCAACCCGAACGCCGGAATGTCGAGACGCGGAAAGTTGTCCCGGAACATGTTGTTGGGAGGATCCAGATAGCGCACATACGGTTCCTCCAGCGGCTTGCCATTGACCCACACCTGCTTATTGACCAGGCGCAGCTTGTCTCCCGGCAGCCCAATCACGCGCTTCACGAAATGTTGCTGAGGATCGACCGGATAGTGAAAGACGACAACGTCGCCGCGCGCAATCTTCTGGTACGGCATCACACGATTGGCCAGGCTAGGTCCCCCGTAGCAAAGCTTGTTCACCAGCAAATAGTCGCCGACAAGAAGCGTGTTCATCATCGATTCTGACGGGATCTGGAAGGCCTGCACCACAAACGTGATTACAAACACAGCGATCACTACTGTGCCTGCCAGCGACTGCAGCGAGCCGACCAGATCCGCTCCCGCCGTCTTAACTCTGCCATCGTGTGGAAAATTCATTCACTCTACTTGTCCGGCGGATGTGGGGCTTGCGCCGCTTTTACTTCTGTCGCCTTGGAACGCGAGGCCAGGTAGGTCAGCAGTTGCCGCGCCGCATCCTGCTCGGCGGTTTTCTTGGTCATGCCCTGTGCCCGCCCTACGAAATCCCCCTGCCCCTTGTGGTCTTTCGTATTCAGACGGGCCTCGACGGTGAAAGTTTTGCTGTGTTCCGGACCTGCTTCCTGCACCAGAACATAGGATGGCTGCGGAAGACCCAGCCCCTGCACCGCTTCCTGGAGCGCCGACTTGAAGTCGGTGACCGGAAGCGTCCCGCCTTCCCGCTCCATCCGCGCCAGTTCGGGGGATACGATTTTGCGAACCACGAACTCGCGCGCCGGATCGAGTCCTCCATCCAGATAGATCGCCGCCAGGATTGCTTCCAGCGCGTCGACCAGCAAAGCCGTCTTGCCCCGTCCTCCGCTCTTTTCTTCTCCTCGCCCCAAGCGCAGGTAGTGGCCGAGTTCCAACTGCTGCGCTACCTGGATTAGATGCCGTTCGCTGACGAGGTGGGCGCGAAGTTTGGAAAGTTCACCTTCCCGGAATTGCGGAAATCGCTGGAATAATTCCTCGCTGGTAACCAGCGCCAGCACGGCATCGCCCAGGAATTCCAGCTGTTCGTTGTCGCTGACGTTGTACTTATTGCCGGCTTGCTGCGCTTCCTGCTCCCGCGCCTGGGAACTATGCGTGACCGCCTGCTCCACGACCGCACGCCGCCGGAAGTGGTAGCCCAGCGCCGTTTCCAGCGCCGTAATTTCCCGTTCTTTCATGACCGATCCACTACACAGACGAATTACTACAGAGACGAATCGCAACACAAGCAGACCGCCGCGATCTCGAGATGTGTTTACTTCGGCGGACCCGCAGTTTGTGCTGGGGCGGTGCCGACGTTCAACTTCGTCAAGCGGTCCTTCTCCGCCCGAGCCGCTTTGCCGGCAGCCGTCTCTTCCTTGGTCAAGTCCACTGCCTGATTGGCGTATTTCAACGCTTCTGGAATCTTATTCTGCATATCCAGGGCGACCGCCAGCCGGAAGACGGCGATGGGATCCACCTGCTGCGGAAAGGCGTCAATCGACTTGCGCAAGCCTGCCTCTGCGTCGGGCCATGCCTTGGCATTAAATGAGATTGTCCCCAAAATGGCATAGGCTTCGGACCGCAGGAATGCCTTGTAAGCCTCGATCCTGTCCGGCGGCTGCCCAGCGGTAGGAATGTCGGTTTCGACGGTCTGCAGCGCGCGCTCCGCGTTCTTCTTCGCCTCCGCCAGACGTTGATCTCGATCCAGGTCCGTGTCTCGCGTCCGCTCTGCCAGCACCTGTGCAACGCCCAGCAGCGCCTCCGGATCGTCGGGATCGTAACTCAAAACTTTCTTCGCCATATCCATCATCTTCTCGGCGTTATTGGCCTGCTGGTACCCATGGAGCGCCGACTTGTAGAGCACCGAACGCAATTCGCTGTCGGGAAACTTTGCCGCGAAGTCGTCAGCCGCCTTCTCCTGGGCTGCCGGATCGGTCAGCCCGGCAGCGACTTTGTACGCGTCAAACTCGGGCTGCGTCTTCGCCTGTGGCGGGCGCTTGCCTTGAGGAGCAGCCGCCTGCGCAGGTTGTTGTCCGGCCGGCCCGTTCTGAGTCGCAGGTTTGTCAGTACTCTGCCCGAAACTCCAGGCCGTGATTCCCAGCATCGCGATAACGATCGCTGCTCGCTTCATGCGTTCTCCTTGGCTTCCGCTTCCATAAATTGCAAATTCTGAATGTAAATTCAGGGCTACAAATTCCCCGCCGCAGAAGGGCTTGCCGCATTGTAACCGGACGCGGCCTCAGCGCCGCTACTGTGGCTTGGACGGCGGCTCGTAAGGCTGCTCAAGACCGCGTTGCGCCGCCGCTTTGATCTCAGGCAAATCCGCGCCCGTGCTTAAAGCGGCCCGATATTCGCTTAAAGCTGCCTCCCGCTCTTCTTTCAGATCCAGAATTCGTCCCAGATAGACGTGCGACCACCCCAACACCTTGGGATCTTTCGCGGCCTCGATCGCCTTCTGAAAATTGTCGCGGGCGCCGGCCATATCTTTCCTGGACACGGCCACCTGGGCCAGGATAAACAGCGCCCGCCCCTGATCTCCAATTTTCTTATCGAGCGCCTGCTGCGCCAGTTCCTGCGCTCCCTTGGCGTCGCCCGCTGCGAGACGTTTCTCCGCCGTCACCAGCATCTGCCGATCTTTCATTCCGGACAACTGCAGCAGTTCGGGTGTTGCCGCCGCTGCAAACTGTACCTCCGACGCAGCCTTCTCTTCCCGTTTCACGTCCACTTTGTCGAGAAAGTCAGAGTACGCGTTGCGAATACCCGAAGGATCTTTCTCAAACGCGGCCAGCCCGTCGTAGAAGGTTCGAGTAAGGATGTATCCCTGCCGCACCGCCTCGTCCACCGCCTGAGTCCGCATCGCTTCCGCAGTCTGCTTGCCGCCAGTGGTCCGGATTTCGATGGCCCGCACCAGGCATTCCGTGACCAGCAGGGAAATGTCGCTCTTGAAATTCTCCTCGATCGGAGCTCTCTTCACCGATTGCAGCAGCGGCTCCAGCCGCTTGATCGAGCTGAAATGTTTTTCCGCCAAGGGATCCATCAGGTAGTGCAGGTAGGTATGCCGGATCTGATCCATCTTCAGCGGCGATACTGAACCTTGATCCGGCGATGGAAAGACCACCACGTAATAGTCCGGTCCATAGCTTCGCGCATTCACCTGGTTGGGATCGCCCATGAAGTCCAGATCGATCGTGAACGTATGTCCCAGATATCCCGCAGAGGCCAGCTTCAGGTAGATCTCGGTGTCAAACACCATCTTGGCGAGAGCATCGTGATAGCGCTCGGTCAAAGCCGCGTAATTAGTTCGATGCCGCTCCCAGATCGCGTGCAACCCAGCCTTGTCGTAAAACCTTTCCAATATCGCCGCGAACCCTACGATGCCCGCAGCGTCCGGAGGCAATTCATCCTCTTTCACCCGCGGAAGAAAATGAGGCGGGCCCTGCAGATAGAGCGCCAGCGACACATACTGCGAGAGATCATGTGCGGCATCCCTTCCGCGATGGGTCTGATAAAAGTCGCAAAGAGTGGTCGCCGTCCCCTGCGCCTCCTCGGATGCCTGCACGTTCTTCTGCACTTCGGCCCGGATGTTGCTGCGCATCGCGTCCGAAATGTCCAGGCTCTGGTCGTATCCGCAGGTATTGATCGCCGTCAGCACCGCGAACAGCGTCTCATTCGTATCCAGGGAAATCTGAGACGTGCCTTCTGCCACGCAGAAAGACCCCAGCAGCCCCAACAGGGCCGCCAGAAACGAACCTATTTTGCTACACCCCCGGTGGCCCACAGCGCGGGTGACCGATTCCGTGGACTCCAGATGAGAATTGTGGTAATGGGCTGTTTTGAATTACGGGACCCAACCACAACTGAGGTTGCCCCACCCCTTCGACTGCGCTCAGGGCAGGCTCTTTGCGACTTTAAAATGGTGGGCACTACAGCTCTCAACCGTAGGTTCATCCGTCACAGCGGCGCTCTCCTCTCCATCGCATAAGATCCGTCCGTGCCCAGGCGTCTGCACCGCAACTACGACTGCGGATATCTCCACTTCATCACCTCATCACCTCCAGTTGTTATCAGCGTCGTCCGCTGTTGGGCTCGGCGCGCCGCCGCAATCTGTTTCTTGAAATCCTGGAGCAAGTACGCCGTCGCTACGGTTTTGTCGTGGTCGGCTATGTTGTGATGCCGGAGCATATCCACTTGCTGATCAGCGAGCCCGAGCGTGGAAATTTATCGACCGTCATGCAGGTGCTGAAGCAGCGCTTCGCGCACCGCGTGCTGCAGGCATGGCGCAAGCGGAACCGGCCGGCGCAGGGCCGCTTGTGGGACGAAGCGATGCAAGCAGGTCATGTCTGGCAGCGGCGCTTCTATGACTTTGTGGTCTTTACCGAACGCAAGCGGACGGAGAAGTTGCGCTACATGCATCGCAATCCGGTGAAACGCGGAATTGTACTGGAGCCCGACCAGTGGGCATGGAGCAGCTTCCGTTACTATGCCTATGACGAAGGCGGGAGGGTTCTCATCAACGAGCAGCAAAGCGCGCCCATGAATCTGCGCAAGGTGCGAACTGCAACCAGCGGGATAGATTTGAGATCCCCACCCTTGCAAAAAACGCAAGGATGGGGCAACCTCAATTGCTGCGCCGCAGGCAGAAGAAACTGAAAAGGATGGGCCAGCCCGCCGATGTCCAGTAAACAGCGCTTAGTTGGAGTTGTTCTGCTGGCGGCAGCTTTTTCGTTAGTGCTCGGTTGGACGGCATTCCACCCGAGAAGGTCTGCCGCTGTTTGGAGCAATCCCATAATTATTCTAATGATCGTAATTCTGGGTGCCGCCCCGATATACCCGCTGTGCCGGACGCTCAACAAGAGGACACGTTTGTCAGCTCTGGCAATATTGTCATTAATTGCGGGGGTCCTATCGGGGTTGGCCTATCTAGTTGGAAGTTTGGTTCTGCACGTCGACGCTGCTTGGGTTCTCGTGGCTTCAGAGCTAAGCGAAGGTCTAATCATCGCCAGCTGTGTGCTAGTTATCTGGAACGGAATCGTGCGAAAGACTAAATAAATTGGCGGGCTGGCCCACCCTTTTTTGTTGGAGTGTTTTCCGGAGGGTCTACCACACCTGAGGTTGCCCCACCCTTTGCGATTTTCAAAGGGCGGGACTACAACTCTCGGCCCTCAACCCTCAACCCTAGTCTCATCCCTCACCGCGGCGCTGCCTCTCCATCCCGTAAGATCCCCACTCTTGCAAGAACGCAAGAGCCTGCCCTGAGCGATGTCGAAGGGATGAGCAACCTCTGTCTTGGTCTGGAGCGAAGAAGAGCGGGGCCACCCCCTACTTCCTTGAACTGCGGCTTCGGGCTTTACCGGCCATGACCAATTGTCGACATGTGTCGAGATTGCCTCCGACACGTCTCGACACCATCCCCGCCTGATCTTCTCTTCTTCATTAAAGTCAGCGAGTTACGAGACGTCCGTTAGCACCTCGCTTGGTCGGTCGGTTGCTTTGACCTAAGTTGCCGG
>WNFI01686942.1_pt1 | contig 20546 bp, 18 predicted proteins | sample 5400471 | NCBI WGS metagenome assembly WNFI01 (sample SAMN13153348, study PRJNA577476) | soil metagenome | isolation source: 100 cm saprolite on Douglas fir-dominated hillslope | place: USA:California | collected 2013-09-17
GTTGGTGGCGGGTGAGTCCGGCACCGGCAAGAGCACGCTGGTGCGCGCAATAGCCGGGCTGTGGCCGTGGGGCGGCGGCAGCATCGATTTCCATCTGGATCGCCGGTTGTTCATGCTGCCGCAAAAGCCCTACGTTCCCCAGGGCACGCTGCGCCGCGCCGCCGCCTATCCGGCCGCCGCCGAGGACTGGACGGTGCAGCAGATCGGCGAAGCGCTCGACAAGGTGGGGCTGGCTCATCTGAAGGACAAGATCGAGGAAGAGGCGCCTTGGGACCAGACGCTGTCCGGAGGTGAAAAGCAGCGGCTCGCCTTCGCGCGGCTGTTCCTGCATAACCCCGATATCATCGTGCTCGATGAGGCAACCTCGGCACTCGATGAAAAGAGCCAGGACAAGATGATGCAGCTCATGATCAAAGAGCTGCCCAAAGCCACCGTGGTCAGCGTCGGCCATCGCGCCGAGCTCGAAGCCTTCCACAGCCGCAAGATCGTGCTGGAGCGGCGAAAGGGCGGCGCGAAACTCGTCCGCGACATCGATCTCATTCCGCGCAATGGCAAGCGCCGGCTGCTGAGCCGCTTCCTGCGTTATCGCAAGGCGGCGTCGAACAAGGCGGCGTAAGCGGAAGCGCAGTAAGACTCTCTGTCGTCCCTGCGAAAGCAGGGACCCATAACCACCCGGCCTGAGTTTTTAACGAAGGTATCAACTCCGATCGCCCAAAATCGAGAAGCTGCGGCGTATGGGCCCCTGCTTTCGCAGGGGCGACGATACCGTTGGAGTCGCGCCCAAAACCGGCTATTTATCCGCCGCTTTTCACCGAGGACATCCTGCTTGACTCCCGACAACGACAGTTCACCCGCGCCCTTCGGCGCGTTCGCGCCGACGCGCGCGCAAGCTGCGATCATCTCGCTGGCGCAACGCTCGCGGCTGAAGCGCGGCGCGTTCCGCCCGATGCTGTCGCGGCTGGTCAACCTGTTGCGCGCGGGTCCGGTCGACGTCCAATATCAGGGCGCCTCGTTTCGATTCCATCATCAGGCCAGCGCCACCGAGCGCGGCGCGCTGTTCAATCCCGACTACAATCTAGAGGAGCTGGAGTTTCTACGCGCGCACACGCCCGCCGGCGGCGTGTTCGTCGATGTCGGCGCCAATGTCGGCACCTACGCCATGGTGATGGCGCGCCACGTCGGCGCCAGCGGAACAGTGATCGCGATTGAGCCACATCCCATCACCTACGCGCGGCTGGCGTTCAACCGCGCCGCGTCAGGCTATACTCAGGTTACGCTTGTAGCCGCTGCCGCCGGTCCTTCCGACGGCGAATTAATGATCCAGACCGACGGCGATAATCTCGGCGCCAGCCACATCGTGTCAGGCGAACGCTCGGGCAACGCCATCAAGGTGCCGTCGTTGCGGCTGCAGCGCATTCTCGGCGACGCCGGGGTTTCGCGCGTCGAAGCGCTGAAGATCGATGTTGAAGGGTATGAGGATCGCGTACTGACCGGCTTCTTCAGACAAGCGCCGCAAGCGCTGTGGCCGCGCGCGGTGGTGATCGAACATCTGTCGCGGAGCGAATGGTTAGAGGACTGCATCGCCGGCATGCGCGCGCGCGGCTACGCGGAGACCGGCAAGACCCGCAGCAATACGCTACTCGTGAATGCCCGGAGCTAAAGGAACATTGCCGCCGCCGCGCCGTTGTTGCAGATGAGCGAAACGCCGATCGATCCGCAAGAAGATCCGCCGATCAAACCGGGACAGCCGTCGGAGCCGCCGCAGGAGAGCCCGCCGGGAAATCCGCGGCCTGAGGTGCCGCCACCGATCCACGATCCCGGCGAGCCGCCGCAGCCTGATGAGTTGCCAGGCCGCACGCCCGATGAAGTGCCGGTGCGAGGACCGCAAGGGCCGCGTACGCCTTATCCCACCGACGGCGGGATCGCCGATTTGCCAAGCTCGGACGCCGATCTGAATCCAGGCGGCAGATATGCCGCAGGGGACAATGGGTGAGTACGTTTGGAAGGAAGGTCTGAATGCACGATGAACGAGACCTATTGAGACTTTCTGTGGTCAGAAATAAAAACCAGTCCGCCTTTAACGGCCGCCACATTCCGGCCTAACGCTTATTCTTGATCGCCAGACGTTGCCAAGATTTTTCCCGGGAACCCAGATCATCATGACAAGACTTCGTCTCGTACTGCTTGCCACGACAGCGCTTACGGCAATGCAATTTGCAAGCCCTGCATCGCACGCGCAAACCGGGCCGCTGGTTGTGGCGCAGGCCAAGGAAGAGCCTGGTCCCGACGGAAAACCCAAAGCGCCGCCGAAGGAGGCGCCGAAGGCTGCGCCCCCCGCAGCGGCGCCGCCGGCGCGCCCCACGCCCCCTGCCGCACCGCCTCCGGCCGCCGCACCGCCGCCCCGACCCACGCCACCTCCTGCTGCGGCTCCTCCGCCTCGGCCCACGCCGCAACCTCCTGCTGCGGCGCCGCCGCCACGTCCCGCGCCGCCGCCCGCCGCGGCGCCACCACCTCGTCCCACGCCGCCGGCTCCTCCAGCGGCAGCGCCGACGCCTGCCCCGCCGAAACCACCGGCCCCGCCAAGCGCCGCGCCCGCGCCGCGACCTGAGCAGAAGAGCACGCCATCCCCCGTGCCGCCGCCGGGCGCCAAACAATCGCCGACGTCGCCCGCCCCGCCCGCGGCTGCGCCGACTCCAACTCCGCCGCCGGCACCACCAGCGGGCGTAAAACAAACACCTTCGGCATCGCCGACCCCGCCCGCCGCGGCACCGTCGACTCCAACCCCGCCTCCGGCGACGCCGCCCGCAGGCGCAGGCGCGGGTACGCCGCCAAGCACTCCGACGCCGAATGCCGCTCCGACAGCTCCGAACGCTGCTCCGCCACCAGGCGGAGGCGGGCAAACCGCGCTGCCGCCCGGCGCCGCGCCGTTGGTGCGTCCCGCGCCGCCGAAAGTCGCCGCGCCGATCCCGGCCGCGCCGCCACCTGCTCAAGCGTTGGCCCCCATTGCTCCGGGTGCGGCGGCACCTGGGCCGCGCCGCATGGATGACTTCCGCGGCGAGCGTCGCGAAACCCAGCAAGGCGGCCGCACGGTCATTACCGAGCCTGGCCGGGTCATCGTTGTCGATCCCAGCGGCCAGTCGTTCATCCGCCACAACGAGGAGGAGCGCTTCCGTTACGGCGCGCGCGACATCCAGACCCAGCAGGTCGGCGGCGAGACCCGCACCATCGTGATTCGCCCCGACGGCACGCAGATCATCACCGTGACCGGCCGCGACGGCCAGTTGCTGCGCCGGATTCGCAGGGATGACCGGGGCCGCGAGATCATCATCATCGACAATAGCTATCGCGATCCCGGCGCGGTCGGCGGTTTCTATGTCGATCTGCCGCCGCCGGTGATCCGCATTCCCTACGATCGCTACATCGTCGAAGCCGAGGATGCGCCGCCTGACGTCATCTACGAGACCATGGAGGCCCCACCGGTGGAGCGGATCGCACGCCGTTATTCGCTCGACGAAATCCGCTATAGCCCGTCGGTGCGCCAGTTGATGCCGAGCATCGATCTCAACTCCATCAACTTTGAAACCGGATCGTGGGAGATCCCGCCCGACCAGGCAGCGAAGCTGCAGGTGATCGCGGACGGACTCAACCGGGCGATCCAACGCAACCCGCGCGAGGTGTTCCTGATCGAGGGCCACACCGATGCGGTGGGATCGGATGTCGACAACCTCTCGCTGTCGGACCGCCGTGCCCAATCCGCTGCCGAATTGCTGACGCAGCAATTCGGCGTGCCCCCGGAAAACCTGACCTCGCAAGGATACGGCAAGCAATATCTGAAAGAACAAACCGACGGGCCAAGCCGTATCAATCGACGCGTCACGGTCCGCCGCATCACGCCGCTGCTCAACGGCGGGACGGCATCGCTGCCACCCCCGCCCCCGGGCACCGCGCCGCCGCGGTGAGGGCAGCGTTCGCTCAATGAAATGGCCGGGAAGACTCCCGGCCATTTTTGTTCTCAATATTTCCGCGAGTCGTCCCCGCGAAAGCGGGGATCCATACGCCGCGGCTTCTCGTTTGAGAAATGTGGCAGACGTTTTTTGTCACGCCTACCGTTAGTGGTTATGGGTCCCTGCTTTCCGCAGGGACGACACAAGGAAAAATCCTACAACCCAAGCTTCTTCCTGCGCTGGACGAGCGAGCGCAGCCGCAGGGCGTTCAGCTTGATGAAGCCGGCGGCATCGCGATGATCGTAGGCTACCGCGCCTTCCTCGAAGGTGACGAGGTCCTGATCGTACAGCGAATACTTGCTCTCGCGTCCGACCACGATGACGTTGCCCTTGTAGAGTTTTAGCCGCACGCGCCCGCTGACGTATTGCTGGCTGTGGTCGATCGCCGCCTGCAGCATCTCGCGCTCCGGCGCGAACCAGAAGCCGTTGTAGATCAGCTCGGCATATTTCGGCATCAGCTCATCCTTGAGATGCGCCGCACCCCGATCGAGCGTGATCGATTCGATGCCGCGATGCGCCGCGAGCAGGATCGTGCCACCTGGCGTCTCGTACATGCCCCGCGACTTCATGCCGACAAAACGATTTTCGACCAGATCTAGCCGCCCGATGCCGTTGGCGCGGCCGAGTTCGTTGAGTTTCGTCAGCAGCGCCGCGGGCGACAGTTTCTTGCCGTCGATCGCGACCGCATCGCCCTTCTCGAAATCGATGGTGATATAGGCCGGCTGGTCCGGCGCCTTCTCGGGATCGACGGTGCGGGAGTAGACATAGTCAGGCACTTCCTGCGCCGGGTCCTCGAGCACTTTGCCTTCGCTCGAGGCGTGCAAAAGATTGGCGTCGACCGAGAACGGCGCCTCGCCGCGCTTGTCTTTTGCAATTGGAATCTGGTGTGCTTCCGCGAAAGCGATCAATTGCTCGCGCGAGCGCAAATCCCATTCGCGCCACGGCGCGATGATGGTGATGTCGGGCTTCAGCGCATAATAACCAAGCTCGAAGCGGACCTGATCGTTGCCCTTGCCGGTGGCGCCATGGGACACCGCGTCGGCGCCGACCTTTTCGGCGATCTCGATCTGCTTCTTTGCAATCAAGGGCCGCGCGATCGATGTGCCTAGGAGATACTGCCCCTCATAGACCGCGTTGGCGCGGAACATCGGAAACACGTAATCGCGGACGAATTCCTCGCGCAGATCCTCAATGAAGATATTTTTCGGCTTGATGCCGAGCAGCAGCGCCTTCTGGCGCGCGGGCTCGAGCTCCTCGCCCTGGCCGAGATCTGCGGTGAAGGTCACAACCTCGCAGCCATAGGTGGTCTGCAGCCACTTCAAGATGATCGAGGTGTCAAGCCCGCCCGAATAGGCGAGCACCACCTTCTTCACGTCCTTGCTCATGAAAATCCTGTTGAACTCGATGCCGTCGAATTTGCTGGAATACAGGCAAATTGATTACAGGCAGAAAGGCCCCGTGCGCAAGCGCTCACGCGGTTGGATTGGCTCCGACCTTGCGGCCCCGCCATCGCTGCACCAGGCGATAGCCGGGCCAGGCAAGCCGCGTCAGCGCGGCATCGATGCTCTCGTCGGACAGCCGCGTCTGAGGCCAGCGGTAGATGAAGCCGTATGCCAGCCAGATCACCAGAAACGTCACCAGGCCGGCGGCCGCCACATCGGTGAAGAAATGCCCGCCAAACGCCATCCGGAGCACGCTGGTCGTCACGCCGAACAGGGTCGCGGCGGCGAAAGCCAGCGGCCGCCATGCCGGCGGCGTCAGCGCAGCCGGCGCGTAGGTCCAAAATGCGGTGGCGCCTTCGCCGGAGAAAAATGAGCAGTTTCGCTCGCAAGCGCCGCGCGGATCCCACCACGGTACGAATTGGTCCGATCCATTGAATTGCGTGACCACGACCGGGCGCGGCCGGCCCCAATAGCTCTTGAAGGTGAGATTGGTGAGAACGCCCGCGGAGAGAATCAGCGTGACAAGCAGGAAGATGATCGCCCGCCCGGATATCAGCAGTGGTTTATCCGGCCGCACCAGCTTGATGACCAGCGCGGCAATCGCCGGCAGCGCAAGTCCCCATGCGATCCACATCGCGCCGTCGCGTGCGATCGCAGCCAGCGCATTGAGCTTGAGCGGAAAGGATTTTGCCACGGCATCATAGAACAACGCAGCCAGCTTCAAGTCGAGCTCGGGATAAATCCCAAACAGCAGTCCGATGACAAGCGCTAGACTCAGCGCGATGAAAAGTCCGGTTCGGTTCATGGCGCGGGGTTTAGCCGAGGAGGTTGGGGATGAAAACCCCCGTCAAGCGGACTACCTGGTCGGCGCTAAGCGCCGCCCGGTGACGGGCTCAGCGAAGATTCCAGAGACACGGGGTCGAACTGGATTGGTTCGTCGCACACGCTCCTCGCAATGACGGCGAATGCAATCACGACGGCGGCGGTCAGGGCGAGTGTGACGGAAGCGGTGGCAAGGGTGGCGGCGGGGGCGATGGTTGGCGCCAGGCGCCGGCATTGCGGCCCGCAATCATCCAGTAGACGAGGCCGGCGACGATCCCCGCACCGGTCATGATTTCGAGATGACGGCGGACGATGCCATCGAAGCGAAGCGTTGCGGTATCGAACGGGACCAGGCCGAGATAGCAGGCGAGACCGACCACGCCGCCGCCTACCGCATAGGCCAATGCGCTCCTGATATAAAACGCTTCGGTGATCGCGACCACGATCATCGCCGGCAGCAAGGCAAAACCGCTGATGAAGATGAAGCCAAAGCCGAGCACGATGTTCAACGCGCCGGGATCGACCGGACCGCTGCCGAGATCGCTGAATTCCGGAAACAGCACCGCGCCGATTACGATCATCCCCGCCACCAGAGAGGCGGCGAGAAATCCGAACAGAATGACGAACAGCCGGCCGATCAGTGCCATCAATCAAACCGAAATTGCCGTCATTGCGATCGCAAGCGAAGCAATCCAGAGCCGCGCGCGATTATGGATTGCGTCGTCGCTTGCGCTCCTCGCAATGACAAAGTGGACGGAACGCCGCGGCATCGTCAATCCGTCATCGCCATGGCGCGCAATGCCTGGCGCTCGCGGGCCGATAATTTCTCGGTCTCGGATTTCAATTGGCCGCAGGCGGCAAGGATATCGCGGCCGCGCGGCGTGCGCACCGGCGAGGAATAACCGGCGTTGAAAATATATTCCGAGAACTTTTCGATCTGGTCCCAGTCCGAGCATTCGTAGCGCGTGCCGGGCCATGGGTTGAACGGAATGAGATTGATCTTGGCCGGAATGCCCTTCAGCATCTTGACCAGCAATTTCGCATCGTCCAGCGAATCGTTGACGCCCTTCAGCATTACATATTCGAAGGTGATGCGCCGCGCATTGGACGAGCCGGGATAGTCGCGGCAAGCCTGCAACAGTTCAGCAATCGGATATTTCCGGTTCAGCGGCACCAACTCGTTGCGCAATTCATCGCGCACCGCATGCAGCGAGACCGCCAGCATGACGCCGATCTCTTCCCCGGTGCGGACCATGTTCGGCACCACGCCCGAGGTCGACAGCGTGATGCGGCGGCGGGAAATGCCAATGCCTTCATTGTCGGCGACGATCAAAAGCGCATCGCGCACCGCGTCGAAATTATACAGGGGCTCGCCCATGCCCATCATCACCACATTGGTGACGAGGCGGCTGCCGGAAGGCGTTTCGCGGTCGGCCCAGTCGTTGAGGCGGTCGCGCGCTACCATGATCTGCCCGACGATTTCACCTGCGGTGAGGTTGCGTACCAGCCGTTGCGTGCCGGTGTGGCAGAACGAGCAATTCAGCGTGCAGCCGACCTGCGAGGAGACGCACAGCGTGCCGCGGTCGGTTTCCGGAATATAGACGCACTCGACTTCATGTTTCCTTGGAAATGCTGGTCATCTCGTCGAAATTTTTCGCGCCGCGGACGTAGATCCAGTGCCACAGTTGCCGCACGCGCATCTTGCGCTGCGCCGGCGCCACGCCAATGGCCCCTAAGCGTTCCGCGATCTCGGCGCGTGACAGGCCGATCAGGGACGGCTTGGCCGGCGGCACGTAGGTTTCGAGCGCGATCTTTTCCAAAGGCGCCGGCGCATTGGGCGTTTCGAGGATTGTCTGCATTACTTAGCATCTCAATGAGACCGCGACGCCCGGCCTTGTGCCGGGCATCCACGTCTTTTCAGCGGCTAGTCAAGGCATGGATGGCCGCGACTTGCCCGGCCATGACGACCAATAACGTACTTTTATATAACAATCAGCAGCGCAATTGCGACCACGTCAGCGCTTGCAGTCCTGCGCCAATCTGTCGAGCGCTTGGGAAAGGCCCTTTAGCGAGAACGTGTCCGTGGTCTCGGTACCCTTTGCCGACATGCCCTTGACCACGGCGTCGGAGGCCTTGCGCATGGCATCCACCATCCGCTCTTCCTCGGCGGCATTCTTGATCCAGAGGCCATCGCCCTGGGTGTACATTGCGTAGGAAGCGCCGCCGACCTCCAGCGTCGATTCCGAGCCCGGCTTCAGCGTGTAGCCGATCATGACGGAAACTTCGTTGGTCACCTTCTCGGCCGGACGCGTGGAGACGAAGGCGTAAGCCGGGTCGCGCGGACGATTCGGCGGATTGGTTTTCGACGACGCCGGCTTCGCCAGCGCGAAGCAAATTTTCTTGCCCTTCGGCGTTGCGGTATAGGCTCCCCAGGTGCCGAACTGCCCGATCAGCGTCGGCTCGGCATTACCCGCGATAGCCGCGGCAGGATTGACTTCCGGCTTTGCTGCGGGCTTGGCGGCAGCGCCTTTCGAGGCTTTCGGCGACGCGTTCTGCGCCTGCGCAAGGTGAACGCCCCCGCACACCAGCACGCTCACCACCAGAGCTGTCAGCATTCGCCGCACGGACATGACCAAGTCTGGTTCCTTCATGATTGTGACTGGAAGATGGCTCGCCATTGCATCGGCGCGCGGCCGATGGATAGCCGGGAAATGTCTTTTTGGGAAGGCAGTTGCGAGACTCAGAAACCGCACCTCGAGGATTCCGATGCGCCGCTTGCTGCGCCATTCATCCAGAGCCTTTCGACCGCGCCGCCCGCTGCTTGTCCCACTGCGCATCGGTCCATTGCAGGAGATCCTCCGCACCCGAGCGGCGCAAATGCGCGCCGCCGTCCACCACCACCATCTCGCCATTGATGTAACCCGCCCGATCAGAAATCAGAAAGCTTGCAAGATCAGCGAGCTCGCCGTGTTTGCCCGTGCGACCCAGCGGATTTTGCGACCCCCACGATTCGTCACGGCCCTCGGGGCGAAGCTGACCTGTTGCGCCGGCGGTCGGAAACGCGCCGGGCGCGATCGCCACCGTGCGGATGCCCTTGGGTCCCCACTCCACCGCGAGGCTTTTGGTCATCGCGAGAACAGCGGACTTCGCCATCGCCGACGGCACCGTGAAAGCGCGGCCGGTAATGGTCGAGGTCGAGAGGATGCTGAGCACGACACCCTCGTGTTTTCCTTCGATCCAGCGCTTGCCCGCAGCGAGTGTGCAATACATCGCGCCATGCAGGGTCGGCGCGAGAATCGCGTCGGCGGCGCGAAACGACAGCCGCTCGGTCTGCGCGATGAAGGTTGCTGCAGCATTGTTGACCAGCACGTCGAGTGGCGCGTCGCGCCAGATCGCATCCATCATCGCATCGACCGCCGCGCCGTCGCGAATGTCGCATCTGACCGCGGTTACCTTTACCTTGCCGCCGAGATCGCTGCGCATCTGAGCTGCCGCCGCCTCCAGCAATTCAAGCCGGCGGCCGCAGATGATGAGTTCAGCGCCGAGCGCGACGAAGCGGCGTCCCATCGCCGCACCGAGCCCGGAGCCGCCGCCGGTGACCAGTATCCGCTTTCCCGCCAGCAGGCCTTTTTCAAACATTGTTTACCCCTTCGGTTAGCGCCGTCATTGCAAGGAGCTTAAGCGATCACGCAATCCATCCTTCAGTTTGTCCGCTCTGGATTGCTTCCACTCGTAATGACGCATGATAGCCGCGCAGGCCACCCAAAAGCATCCGAATCAGATTGTAGCCCGGCTTCAAATCCGGCATGAAGCTTACAAGGATTACTTTCTGCGTCCGAAACTCAGGTGTGTCCATGAAAGCCATTCTCTGCACGCAATATTGCGGCCCCGACGATCTCGTGCTGACAGAAGTGCCCGATCCCGTGGCCGGGCCTGGCGAGGCCGTGATCGCGATTAAATCCGCGGCGCTGAACTTTTTCGACCTCTTGATGATCCAGGGCAAATACCAGATCAAGCCGCCGTTTCCGTTTTCGCCGGCCGCGGAAGTCGCGGGCGTGGTTGAAAGCGTCGGCTCAGGGGTCACAGGCCTGAAAGTCGGCGACCGTGTGGTGGCGTCATCCGGCCATAACGGCGCGCGCGAAAAGATCGCGCTGCCGGCGAATTCCATCGTCAAAATTCCCGACAATCTGGATTTCGATCGCGCCTGATGGGCCTGAAGGTGATCGCCTGCGCGTCATCCGACGAAAAGCTTGAATTCGCCAAACAACACGGCGCCGAATCGGGGCTGAATTACGCCAGGGAAGACTTGAAAGAGGGCTTGCGGCGGCTCACCGGCGGCAAGGGCGCCGATATTATTTTCGACCCCGTAGGCGGCGCTTACGCCGAGGCCGCACTGCGTTCGATCGCCTGGGAAGGCCGTTTTCTCGTGATCGGGTTCGCCGCCGGCGACATTCCCAAAATGCCGCTCAATCTAGCACTCCTGAAAGGCTGCGATATCCGTGGCGTGTTCTGGGGCGCGTGGGCGCGGCTCAATCCGGAGAAGAACCGCGCCAATCTCGAGAAGCTCGTGAAGTGGACCGCCGAGGGCAAGATCTCATCCCATGTCGATCGCACCTTCCCCTTGGCGCAAACCGCCGACGCCCTGAAAGTGCTCGCGGGCCGCAAGGCGATGGGCAAGGTGATCCTGCACCCATGAAATTTGACCGAAGCTATCGTCGTCCGTGGTGAAAAAGAGGCAACGGGTCCCGCACAAAACGTGGCCCGATGCCAAGCTCCGGCGCGAGATGATCCACGCGTGGATCAATCTTCGCAAATTTCTCAAAATTGGATGCTTGAATCGCCCACGCCAAGGCTCTTGCCGCGGTGGTGCCATCAAAAATACCGGTGCACTCCGCGAGTGCGCCTCAATCAAACCTAAATATCTCCCAATTCGCGCCCGCCCCGGTCGCTTTTTTGGCTGATTCAACCGGCGAGGTAGGGGCTTCAGTGGCGGGGCGCTTCTGGACGATAAGAATAACAAGAAACTTATTTCCGAAAGATGCCCCAATCGTTGCGTCACAGTAATGGGGAGAGCATCACCATGGCGGACCAGACACCGCATTATCGATCGTACGATCCTGACATCGATAGGCATGACAACACCCCGACCGATCGTCGAGTGGCGCCTTACCGGTTCGGACAATCAGCCCGAACAGATTCTCATCCGGAAGATCCCGTCCCGCTGTTTCTTTCCGACTATGACGGTGAGCCGGATCCGAGCGAATACATGACCCCGTTGCGGAAGAATCGAAGATTTTCCGTCTCATCACGAATACTGGCGGGCGTTTTGGCGACTGCAGCCGTGGCAATTCTGTTCGCGATGTTTTCTTCGGATGTCACCCGCGACATCATCGTCAACGCCAAGGCTTCAATTGCGGCTTCCCTTCCGGCTCCCTACGCAACTGCGCAGTCTGATCCCGCGCAACTGACGGCACGTGACACACAGTTGAAGAACCCCAAGGATGCCGCTCGGCTATCGGCGCCGGCAAGTCAGACACCTGGCGTTCGAAGCGTCACAACGGTCGCGGTGGCGCCGACGCGTGAGGAAATCACGACGGCTTACCAGAGCGCGCTGCAGGGTCGGGCCGCTGCGGCACCAGCTGCCGTAGTGCCGGTTGTGGCTCCGCCGGTCGCTGCTGCGCCGGTCGCTGCTCCGCCGGCGAGAAAACTCGATCCGGACGAACTCGCCAAGTTCTTGACCCGGGCGAAAAGCCTCCTCGCCGCAGGTGACATTCCATCCGCCCGACTGTTGCTCGAACGTGCGGCGGATGCGCAAGACGCCGGCGCAGCGCTGATGCTGGCGCGGACCTACGATCCTGATGTGCTGGGAACGCAAGATACCCGCAACATCACTCCCGATCCCGCGATGGCGCGCGCTTGGTATCAGAAGGCCGGCCAGCTCGGCTCAACCGACGCGCAACGTCGCCTCGCTCAACTTCAGAACTAGTTTCAAACGGGGACAACATGCGAAACTTAATGAGATTGGCACTCGTTGCCACAATGATGGCTTGCGGCTTCACGGCCAGGGCGGAACAAACCGAGTATGACCCGGCCAAGGTCAGCGAAAGCCTCAAGGCCATCTTTCAGTTCGGCTCGGCGGCCACCAAACAGGCCCTGAATGCCAACACCGTGACGTTGATATCCGGCACCATCGGCGGCACCTATGTTCAATTCGGCGCGGACCTGGCTTCCGTGCTCGATGATGGAAACAATCTGCGCGTGCTTCCCATTGTCGGCCGTGGCTCGGTGCAAAGCGTCGCCGATATTCTGTTTCTTCAGGGCGTCGACCTCGGGATCGTGCGGTCCGACACGCTCGACTATCTCGAGAAAAAGGGCTTCGCCAAAGACATCAAGAAACAATTCACCTATATAACCAAGCTCTACAATGAAGAGATGCATGTCGTCGCGTCGAAATCGATCCGCAGTCTCAGGGATCTCGATGGGAAGACCGTTAGCGTCGACCTTCCCAATGGCGGCACCTTCGTTACCGCGCTGACGGTGTTCGAGCGACTCGGAATGAAGCCAAAGGTCGTGTATATTGAGCAACGCATCGCGCTGGAGAAATTGAAGGCCGGCGAAATCGACGCCGTGATCGTTTGCGGGGGCAAACCGTATAAGTCCATAAGCAGTTTCAAGGACGATCGCTTCCATTTGGTGACGGTCAACTATGAGAAGCCGCTGCAGGGCGACTATCTGCCCGCGAGGCTTTCGGCGAAGGACTATCCCAACCTGATTTCAGATCAGGAGCAGGTCGACACCATTGCGGTTCCGGCGGTGCTTGCGGCCTATAACTGGGCGCCCAATACCGACCGCTACCGAAAGCTCGCCCAGTTCGTGGATGCCTTTTTCACGAAGTTTCCGACCTTCAGATTCGAGGAGTTCATGAAGCAGACTCCGGCGGCAAAGGTTCAATCGGAGGCCGAGAAAGAAGCGCTGTTCAAGCAATTCCAGGCTTGGGAGGCCGAGAAGAACGCCAGGGCGCAAGCGCAAGTGCAAGTGCAAGCCCGGCCCGCGAAACCCGAGAAAAAGGACCGCTGGAAGGATTGAGTTCGCTCGATCGATTAGCTGCCCTTGCGGGGGGACTTCACGACCTCTGAATAAGACGGCAGCACAAGCTGCCGTCTAGCCCTCCGCCTCGATCCCGCGCTTCAAGGCCGCGCGGGCAGCGTCGCGATGCTCGGGCGTGATGTGGGTCGCGACCAGGCGGATCGCGGTGGCGAGCACCGCGGCGTCGTCGGTGAAGCCGAGCACCGGCAGCATGTCCGGAATGAAATCGAACGGCAGGATGAAATAGGCGATGGCCCCAAGCAGCGCCACCTGGACATGACGCGGCGTCTGTTTGTCGAACGCGCAGTAGTACGCGGCGAGCAAATCTTCGGCGAACGGAAGCTTGGCCACGACGCGCTTCAGTTTGATCCAGAACTGCTTGCGCAGGTTTTCGCGGTCTTTTGCGCGCTCTTCGGCCGGCTCAAAACCGACGGTATGTTCGGATGCCATCGCTTCAGGTTCCCCTGCAAGCCCGCGCGGCAGATCGCCGCGGCGGATGCAGTCCAAGAGTTGGGGACGTCGTGCCCGCGCCGCAAGATTGCGCAGAGACCGTATCAGGCCACGCCGAGCTGCCGGGCGACCGCGTTCATCGCCTTCGCAAGCTCGATATCGAGCGCGGTGACGCCGCCGGCGTCATGGGTTGCCAGAACCACTTCCACCGTCTTGTAAACGTTGCGCCATTCCGGGTGATGATCGTTCTTTTCAGCCACTAACGCGACCCGGCACATGAACCCGAACGCTTCGTTGAAATCCTTGAAGATGAAGGTGCGCGCAATCGCCTCGCGGCCAGAGGTCTCGTTCCACCCGGGCAACCCCTTCAGGGCCGATTTTCGCGCCTCCGCCGACAGCCGCTCCGCCATGATCACCTCCCGTTTCACGCCAACTTACCCTAACACCGACCGGCACCCTCGGGATCCATGCGATCCATGCCACAATTAGGCGGCAAAGCCGGTCCAAGGCCGCCCGATAACCATGACGCGGATGTAACTCCGCGCTGGCAGGAAATTTGCTACAATGTCGAACTAACTATATTGGCAATACGAAATTGGACCTGAAACGATTGTTTGCCAGATCGATGACCGGAGGGCTCGACCTTGTCGGGCCGCCGGCGGCGCCATCGCCGCGTTCGGCGAAGCGAAAGATGATGTTCATCACGCTGGCGGGGATCCTCGCCGCGGTCGGCTCGCTGGTGGGCGCCTACTATTTTGCGATGCGGCCGATAACGTTGCGGATCGCGGTCGGTCCTGCGAACAGCGATGACATCAAGGTCGTGCAGGCGTTGACGCAAGCCTTTGCCCATACGCACGGTCTTGTCCGGTTGCGCCCCATGCAGACCGATGGCGCCGCCGCGAGCGGGCAAGCGCTTGCCGACGGCAAGGCCGATCTGGCCATCATTCGCGGCGATCTCGAAGTGCCGAAAAATGCTCAAGCCGTGGCGACGCTGCGCAAGAACGTCGCGGTGTTGTGGGTGCCGCCGGCGGCCAAGGCCAAGGGCAAGAAAGCCGGCGCGACGATCACCAAAATTCCGCAGCTCGCCGGGCATCGTATCGGCGTCGTCGGCCGCACCCAGGCCAACGTCAATTTGCTCAACGTGATCCTGCAGCAATACGGCGTCGATGCGAACAAGGTCGAGATCGTCCAGTTCCCGGCCAGCGAAGCCGCAGACGCCATCCGCAACCAGAAAGCGGACGCCTATCTCGCCGCCGGGCCGATCAACAGCAAGGTCACCGCGGATGCGATCGCGGCATCGACGCGCGACGGCGGTACGCCGACTTTCCTCGCGATCGATTCGGCCGAGGCGATTGCGCAGAACCACCCGATGTATGAGGCGTCCGAAATTCCCGCCGGCGCCTTCGGCGGCTCGCCCGCCAAGCCCGATGATGAGGTGAAGACGATCGGCTTTGCGCACCACATCGTCGCGCGCAAAGGTCTCTCGGAATCGACGGTTGCGGCCTTCACCCGGCAATTGTTTGCAGTCCGCCAGACCGTCTTGGCGGAATTCCCGCTGGCCGCGAAAATCGAGACCCCCGATACCGACAAGGACGCCGCGATCCCGGTGCATCCGGGTGCGGCCGCCTTTGTCGACGGCGACGAAAAAACCTTCCTCGATCGCTACAGCGATTACATCTGGGGGGGGCTGATGGCTCTGTCCGCCATGGGCTCGTGCAGGCCGAGGCGGATGATATTCTTCGCGAGACGCTGCAGTGCTTCGAGCAGGGCGCTATCGCGGAAGGGACGTTGACCGCGTTCAATATCGCGCTCGAGCAATTCCACAATGCGGTGGCCGACCGCAAGGCGCTCTTGATGAGCATGCCGCAAAACCTGCAAAGGGCGGGCGCACAGTTCCGCGCCACCGGCACCTTGTAAACGGCCATCTTTGTAATCGAGCCGTCACATAACCTTCCTAGGTCTGTCAGAGCCATCAGCGCATCCTGTCGGCCGATCAAGGAGGCTTGCATGACAATGAAAATTCTCCGCAAAAACGCCAACGGGCTTTCCCGCCGGCGCTTTCTTTCGACGGCCGCAGTGACCGGCGCCGGCGCGCTCGGAGTGGTTGCGATGCCCTATCTCAGCCGCGCCGCCGACCGGCCGCAAATTACCCATGGTATACAGTCCGGCGACGTCGGCGCCGACGGCGGGGTGGTGTGGGCGCGCGCTGACCGGCCGTCGCAGATGATGGTCGAGGTCGCCACCACTGAGTCGTTTGGCAATGCGCGGGTCTTGCCGCCGATCGCGGCGCTGCCCGAGAGCGACTTCACCGCGAAGATGCTTTTGGAAAACCTCCCCGCCGGGCAGGATATTTTTTACCGCGTCAGGTTCCGCGACTTGTCGCATCCCGAAATTTCCAGCGAGCCGGTAGTCGGCCGCTTTCGCACCGCGCCTGGCGACCAGCGCGATGTCAGCTTCGTCTGGGGCGGCGATGTCGCCGGACAGGGCTGGGGCATCAATCCCGACGATGGCGGCATGTTCACCTTCGCCACCATGCACAAGCACCGGCCGGATTTCCTGCTGCATTCCGGCGACACCATCTATGCCGACGGCATCATCCCGGCCGAGGTAAAGCTGCCGGACAACAAGGTCTGGAAGAACGTCACGATCCCGGAGAAAGCAAAAGTCGCCGAGACGCTCGACGAATTTCGCGCGGCACATAAATATAATTTCCTCGACGACAATGTCCGCGCCTTCAACGCCGAAGTGCCGATCTTCGTGCAGTGGGACGACCACGAGGTCACCAACAACTGGTCGGCCTCGAAACAGCTGCCCGCCGCCTACAGGGAACGCGACATCAATGTGCTCGCCGCGCGCGCGGCCCGCGCCTTCCACGAAATGTATCCGATCCGCGAAAGCATCGTAGAGCCCGGCCGCGTCTATCGCACGCTGAGCTACGGCCCGCATCTCGATGTCTTTATGCTGGACGAGCGCAGCTATCGCGGCCCCAACGGTCCGAACCTGCAAACTGCCTATGGTCCCGACAGCTACTTTCTCGGGCCCGATCAGCTACTGTGGCTGAAGCGCGCATTGCTGAATTCGCGCGCCACCTGGAAGGTGATCGCGTCCGATATGCCGCTCAGCCTCATCGTCTATGACGACGATGCCAATAAAAAGGGTTCGGAAGCGTTTGCACAAGGTGACGGTCCGCCGCGCGGCCGCGAGCTCGAAATCGCCGACCTGTTGCGCTTCATCAAAACCTCCGGTGTCACCAACACCGTGTGGCTGACCGCGGACGTGCATTACACGGCCGCGCACTATTACAACCCGGACAAGGCGCAATTTCAGGATTTCGAGCCGTTCTGGGAATTCGTCTCCGGACCGCTGCACGCCGGCACTTTTGGACCGAACGAACTCGACAATACCTTTGGACCCGAAGTGAAGTTCATCAAGGCGCCGGGGCTCGACAAGCAGAACCTGCCGCCGTCCGCCGGCATGCAGTTCTTCGGCCACGTCAAGATCGACGGCGCTACTGGACAGATGACGGTGACGTTGCGGGATCGCGCCGACGTGGCGCTGTGGTCGACAACCCTCGATCCGAAGCGCGGATAGCAGGCGCGCGCAAATGCCGGGACCGCGAACGCCCGTCAGAGCCCGGCGCTGCCGCCGTTTGACCGGCGCTTCAACAAGGCCCGCAGCGCGTCGGTCGAATAGGGTTTGGGCAGCGTAGGCTTGTGTGCGAACGCCGCCGGAAAGGTGCCGGGGGCGCCGTAACCGGTCACGAACGCAAATCGAATCTTCAACGCTTCCAGCCGCTCGGCGATCGTGAAGCTCTTTTCATGAATCAGCCCTACATCGAGCAGGGCAAAATCCGGTGCGCGATCGGCAATCATTTCGAGCGCCTTGACCACGCTCGCCGCGGTCCGCACCGTCTTCACCCCGAAACCGAGAATTGTGTCCTCAAAGTCGAGTGCGATGATCGGATCATCTTCGACAATCAGCACGTCTTCGGGCAGAGCGGGCGTGCCGTCGGCAGGGCCGGGTTCCATTATTCCGCCAGGCAAGAGGTCAGTTTGATCGAAGCTCGAGCACAACTCGGCACGGACCGGCTACGGGGTACCTTTCCGGTCCCATCGAGGAAACCAGCATATCGGGGCTCGGCATGTCTGTGCACTTGTGCACACAATAATCTGTTACGATCAGCTATGGTCGAGACTTGCAGGCAGGGGACACTACCGGAAATGGCAGCGCGACGCGAGAAGGCCGTAAGCGACGGGCGACCATACAACAATTTGTTGCGGCGGCTCACCGCCAGCGACTTTGCATTGATTGAGCCGCATCTTGTGCATGAAGAGGCCAGCGCCGGCGACCTGCTCTATAATCAGGGCGACAACGTCGAGATCGTCCATTTTCCGTGCGGGCCAAGTCTTGCGTCTTACCTCGTTACCAGCGAGGACGGCCGCGACGTGGAGACCGTTCTGGTCGGCCGCGAAGGCGCGGTCGGCGGAATTGTCAGCGAGGGATATCTGCCGGCCTATACACGTATCACGGTCAAGTTCGGCGGGCCGTTCGTGCGCCTGCATGTCGGAAGGCTGCATGCGGCAAAAACAAAATCAGCCACGCTGCGTAACGTGTTCGCGCGCTATGCCGACTGCTTGCTTGCCCAGATCTTTCAGGCGACGGCCTGCAACGCGATCCACTCGATCGAGCAGCGCACCGCGAAATGGATCATTTCGGCCATGGAGCGGACCGATGGCGAAGGCGTCGTGCCGCTGACGCATGAGCAACTCGCGACCCTGCTCGGGGTCGGCCGCAGCTATACCAGCCGCGTGATCCAGACGTTCAAAGCCGAAGGGGTATTGGAGACCCGGCGCGGTTCGATCCTGGTGCGCAACCGCGAGGCGCTCCGCAACCGAGCCTGCCTTTGCAACGAATCCGTCAGAATCCACTTCGAGGAAGTGCTCCGCGGGGTGTATCCCGCCGAACAGGTCCACTGAGGCTGAATCGGCTTTCTTGCGGGCGAAAATCAGCTAACCAAATCGCAAACAACGCATTGTTTTCCAGCGATTCCTGACTATATTGCGGCGCAACGAGTAAGGTGTGCCCGGTCCGTTCGGCCGGGCTTCCTTTTTGGGCGCGATGCGCGCCCGCTAGTGCCGCCGATTTGAAGTTCCTACAGTGGGTGCCGCAAGCTCGAATTAGGAACTTCAAATCGATAAGCGGCACTAGAAATATTAGAGTTGCTAGTGCCCCTTTGTTTCCGAAGTTCGCGTAAGTGGAGCCGCAAGGGTTCGCGAACTTCGGAAACGGGGCACTAGAACTCCATGTTTTGAGTGCGATCCGGAAAAGTGGATCCCGGTTTTCCGTTGAGATCGCGCTTCCAACCATTGTCCGAGCCAGAAGAAGAGCTATGAAACTTCGCAACGTCGCCATCATCGCCCACGTCGACCACGGCAAGACCACGCTGGTCGACCGCCTGCTGCAGCAATCCGGCACCTATCGCGACAACCAGCGCGTGGTCGAGCGCGCGATGGACTCCAACGATCTGGAGCGCGAACGCGGCATCACCATTCTGGCCAAGGCGGCCTCGGTGCAGTGGAGGGACACCCGCATCAACATCGTCGATACGCCGGGCCACGCCGATTTCGGCGGCGAGGTCGAGCGCATCCTGAACATGGTAGACGGCGCGCTGGTGCTGGTGGACGCCGCCGAAGGCCCGCTGCCGCAAACCAAGTTCGTCGTCTCAAAGGCGCTGAAGGTCGGCCTGAAACCGATCGTCGTCATCAACAAGGTCGACCGTCCCGACGCGCGGCCGACCGAAGTGATCAACGAGGTGTTCGATCTGTTCGCCGCGCTCGACGCGTCGGAGGAGCAGCTCGATTTTCCGATTCTGTATGGTTCAGCCAAGCAGGGCTGGATGGCGGAAAGCCCGGAAGGCCCGAAAGAGGCCGGCATGCGGCCGTTGTTCGACCTGATCCTGCGCCACGTCGCGCCGCCGACCGTCGAAGACGGCCCGTTCCGCATGATCGGCACCATTTTGGAGGCCAATCCCTATCTCGGGCGCATCATCACCGGCCGCATCACCTCCGGCAGCATCAAGCCCAATCAGGCGGTCAAGGTGTTGGGCGGCGACGGCAGGCTGATCGAGAACGGGCGGATTACAAAGATCATCGCGTTCCGCGGCATCGAGCGCGCGCCGCTTGAAGAGGCCGAAGCCGGCGACATCGTTGCCATTGCCGGCCTCACCAAAGGCACCGTCGCCGATACATTTTGCGACCCTTCGGTGGATACGCCCTTGAAGGCGCAGCCGATCGATCCGCCGACGGTGTCGATGTCGTTCATCGTCAACAACTCACCGCTCGCCGGCACCGAAGGCGACAAGGTGACCAGCCGCATGATCCGCGACCGCCTGCTGCGCGAGGCCGAAGGCAATGTCGCGCTGCGCGTGACGGAAGCCGCCGACAAGGATTCGATGGAAGTCTCGGGCCGCGGCGAATTGCAGCTTGCGATCCTGATCGAGACCATGCGCCGCGAAGGCTTTGAGCTGTCGGTGTCGCGTCCGCGCGTCGTCTTGAAGAAGGACGAAGCGACCGGCGAATGGCAGGAGCCGATCGAAGAGGTCGTGATCGACGTCGACGAGGAACACTCCGGCGTGGTCGTGCAGAAGATGAGCGAGCGCAAGGCCGAGATGATCGAGATGCGCCCCTCCGGAGGTCATCGCTTGCGTCTGGTGTTCTACGCGCCCACGCGAGGCCTGATCGGC
>WNFI01446396.1_pt1 | contig 20534 bp, 17 predicted proteins | sample 5400471 | NCBI WGS metagenome assembly WNFI01 (sample SAMN13153348, study PRJNA577476) | soil metagenome | isolation source: 100 cm saprolite on Douglas fir-dominated hillslope | place: USA:California | collected 2013-09-17
CCCCACAGGTCCCGGATGCGCTGGTCCTCGGCCGGCAGCGGGCTGTCCGCGGCGTCCGCGATGCGGCGCAGTGCCGCGGCGCAGCGATCCCGCGCCGCATCCACCTGGCGCTCGCGCTCGGCGGGTGTCGCGCCCGGGCCGAAGTGCAGCGTGTCGTAGACGACGCTGAGGTCGTACTGGTCGTGCAGAAAGCCCGCGTTGGTGTCGAGCTGGGTGTAGACCCGGATCCAGAACTGCACGTCGCGCTCGAGCTGCGGCGGACGCGGCATGGAATCGCTCTCGGCGTGCGCGTGCGCGCCGGTGAGCGACGCGAGGACGAGCGCCCAACCGATCTGCCAGAGCCCCGCCCGAACCCCTGTCGGGATCATTTACAGCCTCTCATGGACCAGCTTCCCATGTCGGTTCAAGGGCTTGTACCACACGGCGCGGTTGTCGCGCGCCACCCTGCGTGTGCGAATGCGTCGGGTATTTTGACACCGCCGCCCGCGAGCCCCGATCGCGGGGTCACAACATGACGGGCGGAGCGTGCGTTGAGGGCGCCTTGAGGCTCTGACAACGTGGACGGCGTCACAGTTGCGAGGCGTGTTGCCGGGAAGATGTTGAACCGAGCCCCGCAGCGGGCGTGCTGGCACGGGTGTTGCTCTTCTCCTAGCAACGGCAACCCTCCTGCCGGGAAGGATAGAGAGCCAAGGGATTCAAAAGCAAGAAAGCACGGATCCGAAACGCGGCCAGGGATGGCTGGAATCGATCAAGTGCGCTGACCGGATAACTATAACGATAAAGAGACTCCTCCACAGAGAAGCAAGCGACCGACCCCGCGCAAGCGGGGTTTTTTTTGCCCGGAGGATTTCCCCGGCGGACACGCCGGCACATGTAAGAGAGCGAGGCAGCCCGAGGAGGCTGCCTCGTGAGCACACGACAGTACCTGTCAGTTCCGGTTGGTCGCTCGCAAATAGGGTCTCAGCCGCACTTCGAATCCCCGCAGTTCAGGCACGTCATGCAGCCGTCCATCATGACGACGGCCGCCGTGCTGCAGCGCCCGCAGAGCTGTGCGCCCTCCGGGAAGTGCGACTTGGCGAAGGCGTCGGCCTGCCGGGCACGCGCCTGGAACGCGGCGCGTTTCTCGTCGATGAGCTTCTGCTGGTGGACATCGGGCTGCGTCTTCCTCAGCAGGCCGATGGTCTGCAGATGCTTCTCGATGACGTAGCCGAGCTCGGCGATGATGGAGGGCATGAACTTCCCGCCCGGCTGCCAGTAGCCGCCGCGCGGGTCGAACACGGCCTTGAGCTCATCGACGAGGAAGGTGACGTCGCCCCCCTTCCTGAACACCGCCGAGATGATGCGCGTGAGGGCCACGATCCACTGGAAGTGATCGAGGTTCTTGGAGTTGATGAAGACCTCGAAGGGGCGGCGCTGCTCGTACTCGGTGCCCTCATTCAGCACGATGTCGTTGATCGTCACGTACATCGCGTGATCCGAGATCGGCGTCTTGATCTTGTAGGTAGAGCCGATCAGCACCTCCGGACGCTCGAGCCTCTCGTGCATCCGGATGACCTTGGCGGTGTGCCCGTTCTTGTCGCGCACCAGCTCCGGCTCACCGCTCGCGGGCGCCGCGGCAAACTCCGCAGCCTTCTCGGCCTTCGCCGCCTTCGCGGCCGCCTTGTCTTCCGCCTTCTCTTCCGGCTTCTGCACCTGGTACTTGACGATCTTGCGTTCGATCTTGATGGTCATGATGTCTGTCCCGCCCAATTCCTCAATACTTCCCGAAGTACCCTTCCTTCAAACTATCGAAGAGATTCGCCGTCGTATGTAGCTCGCCGTCGTACTCGATCTCCTCGTCCCCGCGCGCCTCGACCACCGTCCCGTCTTCGAGCGTGAAGCGGTAGACCGTGTTCTTCAGGTCCTGCTCCTTCACCAGCACGCCCTGGAAGGCCTCCGGGTTGAAGCGGAAGGTCGTGCAACCCTTCAGGCCCTGCTCGTGTGCATACAGATAGATGTCCTTGAACTTCGCGTAGGCGAAATCCGTAGGCACGTTCGCCGTCTTAGAAATCGATGAATCGACCCACTTCTGGGCCGCAGCCTGCACCTCGACATGCTCCTTGGGAGTGACGTCGTCGGACGCGATGAAGTACTCCGGCAGTCTCTCGGCATCATGCGTCGCTCCCGCTTTGGCTTGCGTGTTGATGAGCTCGCGATACGCCAGCAGCTCGAAGGAGTAGACATCGATCTTCTCCTTCGACTTCTTGCCCTGGCGGATCACGTTGCGGAAATAGTGATGCGCGAAGGACGGCTCGATACCGTTGGAGGCGTTGTTGGCGAGCGAGAGCGAGATCGTGCCGGTCGGCGCGATCGAGGTGTGGTGCGTGAAGCGCGCCCCGGTCTCGGCCAGCTCGTGCGCCAGCTGCGGTGCCACTTGCGCCACGCGCTGCATGTAGCGGCTGTATTTCGCGTGCAGCAGCCGGCCAGCGATCTTCGCCCCCACTTTCCAGCCGTCGCGCGCCATCTCCGGGCGCTTGCGCAGCATTTCCTTCGTGACCGTGAACTCCTCGTTCATGATCGGCGCCGGTCCCTTCTCGCGCGCGAGCGCGAGCGCCGTCTCCCAGCCCGCCACCGCCATCTCGCGCGACACGTCCTCGGTGAACTTCACCGCTTCGGGCGATCCGTACTTCATGCGCAGCAGCGTCATGGTGCTGCCGAGCCCGAGGAACCCCATGCCGTGGCGGCGCTTGCGCAGAATCTCCTCGCGCTGCTTCGCGAGCGGCAGCCCGTTGATCTCCACGACGTTGTCGAGCATGCGCGTGAAGACCTTCACGACCTCGCGGTACTCCGACCAGTCGAATTCAGCGCAGTCGGTGAAGGGAAGTTTCACGAAGCGTGTCAGGTTCACCGAACCGAGCAAACACGCGCCATACGCCGGCAAATTCTGTTCGCCGCATGGGTTGGTGGCGCGGATATCCTCGCACCACCAGTTATTGTTCATCTCGTTGGAACGGTCGATGAGAACGAAGCCAGGTTCGGCAAAGTCATACGTGGACGTCATGATCACGTCCCACACGCGCCGTGCCGGCAACGTCTTGTAGATCTTGCATGCGACCAGACCGTCGTCGTTCACGACGTAGCCCTCGTGCACCGGCCATTCACGCCACAGGAACTTCCTGGCATCAGTGAGATCGGGCTTGTCGGCCTCGTATTCGCGCAGCGACAGCGGGAAGGCGAGTCTCCACTCGCGATCCTCACGCACCGCCTGCATGAATTCGTCCGTGATCAGGAGCGACAGGTTGAACTGGCGCAGCCGTCCGTTCTCGCGCTTGGCGCGGATGAACTCCATGACGTCCGGATGCCCGACATCGAATGTACCCATCTGTGCGCCCCGCCTGCCGCCGGCCGAGGAGACGGTGAAGCACATCTTGTCGAAGATGTCCATGAAGGACAGCGGGCCCGAGGTGTAGGCGCCGGCTCCCGATACGTAGGCGCCGCGTGGTCGCAGTGTCGAAAATTCGTAGCCGATGCCGCAGTTGTGAATGACCATCAGGCCGTTCTGACCGGCGAGATAGTTGTTGTGCTTCTCCACCGTGAAATCGAAGAACGTCTCCGGCACGGCGAGCGAGCGCTCGATACGCTCCACGGGGCGGAGGTTGAGCGCAAAGCGAATGAGATCTACCAGCGCCGGGAAACGCGTAGCCCAGCGATCGAGCCAGACGCGACTTACCCGCGCGCGTTGGTGATACGCGTGGTAAAGGCCAAGTCTCTGTTTCTCCAGATGAGGAAGGTTTGCGGCCTCTCGCTCGAGCGCATCCCTCAGGGGCCGAGGTATTTGAAAGACATCGTACTGACCAGCTGTTGCCTGATGCTCCAGGATGCGATGTCGCTTCGCTGTATCCGCCATGTACGCGGCAACGCTGCCGAGAAAGGTCGAGTCGGAGATCTTCAGTATCGCGCCGCCGGCGTCTCGAACCAGATGGCCGCTCAGGACGTGCTCTCTCGGCTTGCGCACCGTGATCGCACCGTGCACGCCAAACAGCCCGAGCAGCGATTTGAGCTCTTCAGCGAACTCACGAGACTTCATCGAAATTGAGACGCTGCCGCGCTCGGTCGAAACGGTTCCGTCTGTATCGATCAGCCCGGCAAGGAACGGAATGAAGAAACGGTCCGGTTCAGCCGCGATCCATTTGGGCACGCGCAGCGTCGCTGACTTGTTGCCGATCTGTCCGTCGATCAGTTGGGCGGCGCGACTCGCGCGGAAACTCGCCACAGTGTAGTCCCAGACCGCCGTGCCATAGGAGGTCGTTGACGGCACAACCTTGGCACGCGATTCGGCAAAGTCCGCGAAAAACGCCGCATAGCGCTCCACGACCTCCCGTTCCGCCGCCCGGATCTTGAATATAAGGCGCTCCCCGAGAGCGAACGCCTTAGCGGCCCATCGTGGCTGCGATGACTTGTATGCGAACTTCTTCCGGTACGCGCTGCCATCACCCAAGTGCGCTCCGGAGAACCACGCATCCATCCAGCGCTCCGGGTCCCCGACCCACTCGGGCCGATAGTGGACAAGCGCGTCCGCTTCCGTGACCTCGTCCGCACGAACATAGATGAGCCGCTCATCCCGGAACACCAGCACGGGATGTCTCAGCGATGTGGTCAGCGTCACTCCATTCGAGGTGATGCGAATATTCTCGTCGGGCGCGACGTGAGTCGTCATGTGCGCAAGGATCGGGCGCATCTCGAACTGGTGCGCCTCACGGTCATAGCACAGGATTTCCTTGTGCTTCTCGTACACGGCTTGATCCGCAGTGACCAGCCCATGCTCCGTACGCACCCAAGTGCCGGGCGCGACACACCCAGCCTTGAGTGTCAGCCCCGCCTCGTGGACCTTCCTCAGGATGTCGTCCATCGAATCGTGGATCGTGCCCGAGACCGTGCAGTTGATCGTGGAGGTGGCGGGCTTGTGCTCGAGCGCGCCGGCGTTGGAGACCACGCGGCCCGCGGGAATCGCCCCACGCCGCAGCGCCCACAGGAAGCGCTCGTTCCAGTGCTCGCGCACGTCCTCGCGCTCGACGTCGGCGAGCGCACGCGCGATGCGCTGATAGGTCTCGTCCATCGTCTTGTCGATGGGCGTGCCATCCTTGGCGGTCAGCCGATATTTCTTGTCCCAGATATCGAGCGATGCCTCCTGGAAAGGAACGGCATCGACTCCCAAGGGTTCCATCTTCACGACAGTATTCATTTAATCCGCGGCGCTCCGATCTTCTCGACGCCTCGTCCGTACGGATTACAGGGGAATACCAGTCAGTAGCGCTGGAGCTGCGCTCAGCGAGCCGCGAGCCTGACCGGAACCTGCTGCCTTGGTTGGCAGCCAGGACCCTGACACCTCCCCCTCGACGCGTGACCCTTGATCGCCTCGCGCGAACACAAGATCTTGTGTCGGGGTCAAAAGCCTAATGAGCCGTCATCAGATCGTCAAGATCGTTCGGGTCGTTTTTCATGCTAATTTTTTATAAGGATATTCAACAATGTACAGAGCTATTGGCCACCGGATGCACGATTATTTCTGAAGCTTTTGACGCCCGTCGGATTAGGGGCCGACCCCAATATCTTGTACCCAGGGAAAGCACAGTTTTTGCACAGGCTGCCCACAGATTCGGCGCTTAGGGAGTGGTGTGCGATTCGAGCCGAGCGGTCGGGAGTATTCGGCGCTTACGGAGAGCCCGACGCGCGGCAGTCCCTTGAAAGCCCGTGCCGCAAGCCACACATCGGGCAGCAACCGCGCTTTGTGCGCTTCGTTTTGTAGACTGAGGAGACACACTCATGACCATTGTCCGTTACGAGCCGTGGGCGCTGTGGAACCGCTGGCAGCGGCAGCTCGACCGTGCCCTGAGCGCTGACGAGGCGCATTTCGCGAGCGTCAGCTGGATCCCGCATGTCGACATCCGCGAGGAAGCCGACCGCTTCATCGTGCTCGCCGACGTGCCGGGTGTTGAAGGCAAGGACATCGACATCACGGCCGAGCAGGGCGTGCTGACGATCAAGGGCGAACGGCACTCGGAGAAAAAGTCGTCCGACGACGGCTTCGAGCGGGCCGAGCGCGCGAGCGGCACGTTCCTGCGCCGTTTCACGCTCCCCGAGAGCGCCGATGCCGGGTCCATCAAGGCCAAGCACGTGAACGGGGTGCTCGAAGTCACCATCCCGAAGCTGCCGCAGGAGCAGCCGCGGCGCATCACCGTCCAGGCCGCGTGAGCATCGCTCGGGCAAGCCGGTAGCGCGGACACGCCGCACTACCGGCTTTCCCCCGGGCGCCTCCCGGCCATTCCCGCAGCGGGATGGGCATGATCGCCGAGCTTCGGAACAGGCCCCGCCCGGTGGGCTAGAATTCCCGGGGCATGAGAGCCGCACTGCCCCTCCTCCTGATGACGCTTGCGTGCGCGCCGCTGCCGGCCACCATGCCGCCGGCGGTCGGCGATACGCCACTCCCGACGCTCGCGCCGATGATCCGCAAGGTCTCGCCCGCCGTGGTCAATATCGCCACGCGCGGCACCGTCCACGAGCGCGGCCCGCAGAGCCCGCTGCTCGATGATCCTTTCTTCCGCCGCTTCTTCGAGGCGCCGCCCGACAGCGGCACGCGCGAGCGGCCCTTCCAGAGCGCCGGATCCGGCGTCATCGTCGATGCCAAGAGCGGCTACATCGTCACCAACGCGCACGTCGTGGAGAACGCCCACGAGATCACCGTCACGCTGCAGGACGGCCGCGACCTGAAGGCCGAGGTGGTCGGCAGCGATACGCCATCGGACGTGGCGGTGCTCAAGGTCAAGCCCGACGGCCTGTCGCAGGTCGCGCTCGGGGATTCCGCCAAGGCCGAGGTGGGCGACTTCGTGGTCGCGATCGGCAACCCCTTCGGCCTGCAGCACACCGTGACCTCCGGGATCATCAGCGGCCTGTCGCGTTCGGGAATCAACCCGGACGGCTACGAGGACTTCATCCAGACGGATGCCTCGATCAACCCGGGCAACTCCGGCGGCGCGCTGGTCAATCTGCGCGGCGAGCTGATCGGCATCAACACCGCGATCCTCTCGCGCACCGGCGGCAACATGGGCATCGGCTTCGCCATCCCGGTGAACATCGTGCGCGGCGTGATGGAGCAGCTCATCAAGTTCGGCTCGGTCAAGCGCGGTCAGCTCGGCGTGAGCATGTACACCCTCACTCCGGACATCGCGCATTCGCTCGGGCTCAGCAACACCCTCGGGGCATTGGTCTCGCAGGTGGTCGAGGGATCCCCGGCGGACAAGGCCGGGATCCATACCGGCGATGTCATCGCCTCGGTCAACGGGCAGACGGTGAAATCCAACAGCGAGCTGCGCAACACCATCGGCCTGCTGCGCGTCGGCGACAAAGTGGACATCGGACTCGTGCGCGACGGCAAGCCGCTGCACGTCACGGCGGTGATCGCCGACACCTCCGCCGAGATCAGCACCGCCGTGGCGAACATCCACAAGGCCTTCGAGGGCGCCCTGCTCGCCGATGCGCCCGACACCGGCGGCGCCCTGGTGCGCAGTGTCGAGCCCGGCAGCGCCGCCGCGCAGGCGGGCCTGCGCGCGGATGACCTCATCGTGGGCGCCAATCGCGGCCGCGTGGGAAGCCTGCACGAGCTGCACGAGCGGGCCAAGGGCGCCACCGTGCTGGTACTCGAAGTGCGCCGCGGCGGCACGATTCTGCTGATCCCGCTGCGCTGACCGGGCGCCCCGGCACGAGGGAGCGACGTGAACGTCTGTGTGCTCGGTGGGAGCGGCTTTGTCGGCACTGAGCTCGTCACCGCACTCGCGAATGCGGGGCACTGGGTGCGCGTCCCGACGCGCAACATCGGGCACGCCGAGCACCTGCGGGTGCTCGAGACGGTCGAGCTGCGGATCGCCAACGTCCACCAGCCGCGCATCCTCAGCCAGCTGTGCGCCGGCTGCGATGCCGTGGTCAATCTCATCGGGATCCTGAACCCGAGCTTCTCCGCGAGCTTCGAGGCGGTGCACACCGAGCTCCCCGCGAAACTGCTCGCGGCCGCGCGCGCCGCCGGCGTGCGCCGGATGCTGCACGTGAGCGCGATCGGGGCCGAGCCCGGGGCGCCGAGCCGGTACCTGCGCTCCAAGGCGGCCGCCGAGGCGCGCCTGCGCGCCGCGCCGCAGCCCGAAGGGCCGCACGCGGACTGCGCGGTGACGATCTTTCGTCCCTCGCTCATCTTCGGGCCGCGCGACTCGCTCACCAACCGTTTTGCCCGGCTGCTGCGGCTCTGCGCGGGATGGCTGCCGCTCGCGCGGGCCCGCACGCGCTTCGCTCCGGTGTGCGTCTTCGATGTAGCCGTCGCGCTCATGCGCGCGCTCGACGCGCCCGCCGCCGGCGGGCAGACTTACGAGCTCTGCGGTCCCGAGGTCATGACGCTCGAGGACATCGTGCGCCTCACCGCGCGCGTGGCACGCCTGCCGTGCCACATCGTGCGTCTGCCCGATGCGCTCGCGCGGCTGCAGGCCATGGTGATGGGCCTGCTGCCCGGCAAGCCCTTCTCGCTCGATAACTTCCGCTCGCTGGCCGTCGATTCCGTGTGCCGCGAGGATGGCTGCGCGCGGCTCGGCATCACGCCGCGCTCCATGCTGGCGGGCCGCGCGGCGCGCGGCCGCTCGGCGAGCTCGCGCGCCTTCGCATAGAAGCGTGCGAGGTCTCCGTCCGCCTCCGCGAGGAGCTGGCGCAAGCCCGGCACGCAGTCGAAGTACGTGGACACCGCGGCGAGGCGCGCATTGTTCAGCCCCGCGGCCATCCACTCCTCGTACAGGGGGTAGCTCACGCCTGCGCGCAGCTCGAGGGCGCGCAGGTCGGCGGCGAGCGCCGCGAGGATCTGCGCCTTGTCCGCGCGCATCTGAGCGCGGGCCGCGCCGGAGGCGTACAGCTGCGCGAGCCGCGCGCGCGCCCGTGCCATGAGCGCCGCGAGGGCCGCGGCATGCTGCTCACGCTCGCGTGCGTCCTTCAGGCGCTGCCGCGCCCCCTGCTCCGTGAGCCAGCGCTCGAGCCCCGTGTCCTCGACCGTGGTGGCGAAGGCTTCGTTGAACTCCGAGTCGCCGCGCACGTACAGGAGCTGGTGAGCGAGCTCGTGGAAGATCGTCGCCGCCAGCTCGTCGTCGCCGTAGGCGAGCATGCTCGAGAGCACCGGATCCGCGAACCTGCCGAGGGTCGAGTAGGCCGGCACGCCGTCGACCGTCACGTCGTAGCCGCGCGCGGCGAGGCGCGCCGCGAAGTCGCGGGCCTCACGCTCGTGGAAATAGCCGCGATAAGAGACACAACCGGCGACCGGGAAGCACCAGCGACGCGGCGCCACCGAGAACTCGGGCGCCGCCACCACGTTCCACACCACGTACCGGCGCCCGATGTCGGCGTAGCTGCGGTAGCTGCGGTTGTCGGGGAGCTTCAGCTCGCGGGAGGCGAACTCACGCGCGGCCCGCACCGTGAGGAGATGAGTGCGCAGCGCCTCGGGCGTATGCGGATCGGCGAGCAGGGAGTCGATGGGCACGCGCTGGCGCAGCACGTGCGACTCACCGCGCGCGGCCTGCAACACGTAGAGGCTGCCGCAACCGGCGAGCAGCGCGCACGCCGCGGCGGCCGGCACGACACGCACGATGTGATCGGCGCGCGTGGCGCACGCCGCGCGCGGCGGCACGGTGGCAGAGCGCGCGCTGCGCCGCGGAGTCTCGGTTAACATGCGCACCATGCGAGTCTACTTGGTCGGCGGTGCGGTACGGGATCGGCTGCTCGGGCTCGCGGTGCGCGAGCGCGACTGGGTGGTCGTCGGCGCCGCGCCGCAGGAGCTCGAGCGCGCGGGCTTCCTCCCGGTGGGGCGCGAGTTCCCCGTGTACCTGCACCCGCAGACTCACGAGGAGTACGCGCTCGCACGCCTCGAGCGCAAGGTGGCGCCCGGCTATCGCGGCTTCACCACGCGCTCCTCCCCGGAGGTAACGCTGGAGGAGGATCTCAGGCGGCGCGATCTCACCATCAACGCCATGGCCGAGAGTGAGGACGGGAAGCTCATCGACCCGTACGGCGGCGCGAAGGATCTCGCGGCCCGCGTGCTGCGCCATGTGTCGGAGGCCTTCGCCGAGGATCCGGTGCGGATCCTGCGCGTCGCACGCTTCGCTGCCCGCTTCGCCGCGCTCGGCTTCCGCGTGGCGGATGAGACGATGCAGCTGATGCGGCGCATGGCCGAGGCGGCTGGCATCCGGAGATCGACACCGGCGTGCACGTCATGCTGGCGCTCGGGCAGGCCGCGCAGCTCAGCGCCTCGGCAGCCGTGCGTTTCGCGGTGCTCGCCCACGATCTCGGCAAGGCGCGCACGCCGCGCGAGCGCTGGCCGGCCCATCACGGTCACGAGGAGGCCGGCGTGCCACTCATCGAGGCCCTGAGCGCGCGCCTCAAGGTCCCGAACACGCACCGCGAGCTCGCCGTGCTCACCGCGCGTCACCACACGCTGGTGCACCGTGCGGCGGAGCTCAAGCCCGCGACGGTGCTGACGCTGCTCGAGAATTGCGACGCCTTCCGCCGGCCCGAGCGTTTCGAGGAGCTGCTGCTCGCGTGCGAAGCGGACGCGCGCGGGCGCACGGGGCGCGAGCACGAAGCCTATCCCCAGGCCGACTACCTGCGCGCGACGCTCGCGGCCGCCTCCACCGTGGCGCTCACCGCCGCGGATCGCGAGGGACTCACCGGGGCCGCGATCGGGGAAGCCGTGCGCGAGCGGCGTCTCGAAGCCGTGAGCGCGGTGAAGCTCAGCGCAGCGCCCCGCCCATGACGGCCGCCAGCAGCACGCTGCCGAGGGCGATGCGGTACCAGGCGAAGATCGTGAAGCGGTGCGACTGCACGTAGCGCAGCAGCCACTTCACGGCAACGAAGGCGACGATGAGCGAGACCACGAACCCGAGGGTGAGCGAGCGCCAGTCCTCGCCGGCCGCCGCGCCGCGCGCCTTGAGCAGCTCGTAGCCGGTGGCGGCGAACATGGTCGGAATTCCGACCAGGAAGGCGAATTCGGTGGCGGCCGGGCGGAGCGTCAGGCCCGCGAGCATCGCGGCGAAGATGGTCGCGGCGGAGCGCGAGGTGCCGGGAAACACCGCCGCGAGAATCTGACAGGCGCCCACCCAGATCGCGACGTTCCAGGTGACCTCCGCAGACGCCGGCCTGCCGGCCACGTAGCGCTCGATCGCGAGGATCGCGAAGCCGCCGATGAGCGTCGCGAGCGCAATCGGCAGCACGCGCTCCGGCAGCTTCCAGCCGAGGCGCGTGGCGATGAAGCCCCCCGCCGCCGTGATCAGGAAGGCGAGCGTGAGCTTCGCGAGGTAATCGCGGTTCTCCGCCTCATCGAGGCGCGTCAGCAGCTTCACCAGGCGCCGCCAGTAGATCAGCACCAGGGCGAGGATCGCCCCGGCCTGGATCGCGACGTTGAAGAGCTCCGAGCGCTCCCCGAGCCAGCGCTCCGCGATGAGCAGGTGCCCGGTGCTCGAGATCGGCAGGAACTCGGTCACGCCTTCGATGATGCCGAGGATGACGGTGCTGAGAGTCTCGGACACGAACACGCTCACTTTCAGCGTGGGATGGCGGGCGCCATCTTAACCGGCGCCCGCGGAGCACTCACAGCTGGTGGCGCAGATCCTGCAGCGCGAAGCCGCTGAGCGGCGCGTCGTAGCCGCGCGTGAGCGCCATGAACTTGAAGGCCTCCCCCATCTCCTCCGGCATGATCAGCCGCCGTGCCTCCCCGGCGAGCCGGGCGCGCTGCACGGGATCGGCCGCTTCGGCGACGAGACTCTCGAGTCCGCAGGCGAGGAGGAACGCCGCCTGGGTGGCAAAGCCGCTCACCGCGAGACCGGCGGCGTGGGCCGCTTCGGCGATGCGGGTGAAATCGACCCAGGCGGTGATGTCCTGCACGCCGACGTTGATGTACGGATTCTCGTGCGCCAGGTGCCGGAAATGACAGCGGAGCGTCCCGCCGCTGCGCTCCCGGTGGTAGTAATGCCGCCGCGGCAGGCCGTAGTCAGAGAGCAGCAGCACTCCTTCCGCGAGGCAGTCGCCGAGGGATGCGATCCAGGGAGCCACGCGCAGGCAGACTTCCGACGTGTAGCCCTCGGGCCACGGCCCCTGCGCGCCGGGGAGCAGCTCCTCACACGCGCGCTCGAGCGGCGCATCGGCCGGTGCGCACCCGTCGCGCAGCCCTCCGGCCCCGTGACCGCCGAGCGCCACGCCGAGCTCCCGCACCGCACCCTCATGCCACGTGAAGCGGCGGCAGGGCAGTGCGTCTGCGACCTCGTTGGCGAGCACGACGCCGTGCAGGGGCCGCTCCGGCAGGCGATCGAGCCACACCACGCGCTCGTGCAGCGGCGCGGGTAGCGCCGCGAGCCGTGCGCGCTGGCGAGCGGCGAGGTCGGCGCTCACCTCGAGAATCGCGTAGCGCTCGGGAAGCGAGTGCTGTGCGGCGAGCTCGCGCAGGATCACCGCCGCCATGCGCCCGGTGCCGGCGCCGAGCTCGAGTATCTCGCCGCCGCTGGCGCGCAGAATCTCCAGGCACTGGCGCGCCACGGCGCGGCTGAAGAGATCGGAAACCTCGGGAGCGGTGACGAAATCCCCGCCCGGGCCGAGCTTGAGGCTGCCGGCGCTGTAGTACCCCAGGCCCGGTGCGTACAGCGCGAGCTCCATGAAACGCTCGAAGCTGAGCCAGCCGCCGGCCGCGGCAAGCTGCGCGCGAATGAGCGCGATGACCGCCTCGCTGTGGGACTGCTCATCGGGCGAGAGCGCCGGAAGCATTGAGCGCGGCGCCGATGCGGTCATAATCTCAAGCCCATGGCGAAAGTAACTCCCGAACCTGCATCCGCGGACCGCCCGGCGGCGCCCGCAGCGGAGCGGTCGCTCTCCGGCAAGACCGCGCTCATCACCGGAGCCGCGCGGCGCGTGGGCGCGACCGTCGCGCGCCTCCTCCACGCGCACGGCGCGAACGTCGTCGTACATTACCGCAGCTCGGCGGACGACGCCGCGGCGCTGGTGCGCGAGCTCACCGATGCACGGGCAGGCTCGGCCGTGAGTCTCGAGTGCGACCTGCTCGACGTCGCGCGGCTGCCCGCGCTCGTCAAGGCGGCGACGGAGGCCTTCGGCGCCCTCGATGTGCTCGTCAACAACGCCTCCACCTTCTATCCGACGCCGGTGGGCGACATCACCGCCATCGACTGGGAGGACCTCATCGGCACGAACCTCAAGGCGCCGCTGTTTCTCGCCCAGGCCGCCGCTCCCGCGCTGCACGAGCAGCGCGGACTCATTATCAATCTGGCGGACATTCACGGCCTGAAGCCCCTGCGCCGCTATCCGCTCTACAGCATCGCCAAGGCGGGCCTCATCATGGCGACCCGCGCGCTCGCCCGCGAGCTCGGCCCGCACGTGCGCGTCAACGCCGTGGCCCCGGGGCCGGTCATGTGGCCCGAGGACGGCATCGACCCGGCGCTCCAGGAGAAGATCACGCAGCGCACGGCGCTCAAGCGCCCGGGATCGCCCGAGGATGTGGCGCGCGCCTGCCTGTTCTTCGCCGCCGAGGCGCCCTACGTCACCGGGCAGGTGCTCGCCGTGGACGGCGGCCGCAGCCTCGGGTGGTAGTACGCCGCCGTGGCGGGGCGCGCCTTGGGGATCTCAATAATCGATCGCGAAGGTGACGGCGAAGCGGCGGCCGAACTCCGGCTGCACGAGGCCCACCTGCGAGAGATGCAGGCCCTGCGCATCGGTCAGATTGATCGCATCGAGGCGGAGGCTCACCGGGTGATCGCGAAGCTTCGATGCATAGCGCATCCCCGCGGCGAGCGTCTCGAGCGGCGCCAGCCAGTACCGATCATTCTCGTCGGCCACGCGCGCCGACAGTCGCCGCCACTGAAGCGATGCCCCCCAGGGCTGCCAGCTCACCGGGGCCCAGTCGAGGTTGACGTTCAGGACGAGCGGCACCGGTCCGATCGGCACGGATCCGGTAGCGCCCGGCTCCGGAAGGGTCCGATCGACGTGCTGCTTGAGCTGCACGCCGCCGGCGACCAGAGTGACGCCGCGAGCCGCGTAGGCAATCGAGGCCTCGAGCCCGTGGTGGCGGAGGTTACCGAGCGCCGTGTAGAAATCCGCTGAACTGCACGGGGGGTGCGCCTGCGGGTCGCAGCCGAGATTGAAGTAGGACTTGCGGATGTCGAAGACCCCGACGATGAGGGAGATCTTCTCGCTGGGCGCGTAGCGCAGGCCGGCGTCGGCCTGGTGACTGCGGGTGGCGGGCGGTGGCTCGCCGCGATTGCGGGCGGTGCTCGGCGCGAGCGCGGAATCCTCGAGCCCCTGCACGAAACTGCCGTAGATCGTCAGCTTCGCAGTGGCTTCGAGCCGCGCGCGCACGCTCGCGAGCCACGGGCTATCGGTCTCCGTGCTCGGCGCCGCCCCCAAGGGCGGCCGCAGCGTGCGGCGGTAATCGGACCTCAGCAGTCCCAGCCCGATCGAGCCTGCCCCCTTCCAGCGCTCCTCGAACTGTGCGCCGACGTCGGTCTGGCGCGTCTCATCCACACTGACCGGCGAGGTCGTATAGACCGCGGGCACGCTCGGCGCCGGACTCTCGAGAGTGACGGGGCCGTAGTCGAAGATGCCGTCGCCTCCGAAGTCACGCTCGGCGCGCCGGCCCCGGACCATCAGCTCGAGCTTGCGCTCATGGACCCCGGCGCCGAAGCGCCGCCCGAGCCGCAGCTCTCCTGAGGTCGAGGCCGCGTACAGCGCCGGGACGACGTCGAGCTCGTGATCCGCGCTGCGATTCGGCAGAACGGAGAGGTATTCCTCGATGAAAGTCTGCGGATCCTGCTCGATCGCCCGGAAGAGACCGGCCGAGAGCGTCCATGGAGCGTGGAAGGTCTCCCGCGCAATGAGCCCGTACGAGGTCGAGTGCCACCCCTGACTGGTGAAGGGCTGCGAGGCGAGCCGTCGTGCGGCGAAGAGCGGGGGCGGTAGAAGACCGTCGGTGTAGACCACCGGGAGCACCTGATGGTCGCCGCCGCGGAAATAGGACCAGAACGGCCGGATCTCGGTGTGCTCACTCGGCCGCCACCGCCACACCGTGGTGAAGCTCGCATTCGAGGCTCTCAGCGCCTCGTCCGGAATGAAGTTCTGGTCGTAGGCGGCGCACGCGAAGGCACTCACCTGATCGGACACCCGGCCCCGCCCCTCGGCGAGGACGCCAATCGCCTGATAGGAGCCGCCGTTGAGGACGGCGCTGACCCCCGCGGGTCCGTCCGCCGTGGGGAGCTTGACGTCGACGATCCCGGTCGGCGCGGGAAAGCTGTACGACTGCGCGGCGATGCCGACCCGCATGGTCGTCGTGCTCGCCATGCACTGGCTCAGGTACTGAGTCGGCAGGTCGAAGTACAGCCCCTCGATCCGCAGGTTCCCCGCCTGCTGCGGGTTGAACCCGCGCGCATCGTTGAGCGAGTAGAGCCCGATCGCCTGAGTGCCGGTCGACATGCCGAACGCATCCTCGGCCTCGGTCACCGCGTTCTCGCCGGCGCGCTGCGCCAGCGCCGAAGTGCTGAGCTGACACGCGGCGAGCGCGGCGAGGATCCGGGCGAGGGCTGCCAGGATGCGAGGCGGCATGTGCGCAGCCGGCCCGCTAGCGACGCACCAGCTCGAGCGGGTGCGCGTCCCGGTCGAAGCGGCGCCACAGCTCGCCGATGCTCTCCTGCACGGTCGGGTGCATCACCTCGGGTGCGAGCGCCGCGAGCGGTCCGAGCACGTAGGCGCGCCTGAGCAGGTCCGGGCGCGGGAGCTTGAGTCCCGGCTCATCGCACACGAGATCCCCGTACAGCAGCACGTCGAGATCTATCGCGCGCGGCGCCCAGCGCAGCGCGCCGGGCTGCCGCCCGCACCTGAGCTCGATCGCCTGCAGCCGCGCGCGCACCGCCTGCACCGGGAGCGCGGTCCCGAAGCCGGCGACGAGGTTGAGGAAGTCATCGCCCGCGAAGCCCGCGGCGCGATTGCGATACCACGGAGAGAAGCGCACGCCGGGAAATTCCCGCGCCAGCTCGCCGAGCGCGCGCGCGAGATTGCGCTCGGGTGCGACATTGCTGCCGGCGGCGACGTAGACCTCGGGCACGCCTTCAGGCCCCCGCGGCGCCGCCCGGGAGGTCCGCACGGGTACGCTCGATCACGACGCCGACGTCGCGCGCGTTGCGGATGGCGCCCGGCTTGTTGAGGGCGACGCGCACCCACTCGACGGCGAACTCCTCGAGGACGAGCCGTGCGAGGTGCTCGGCGAGGGTCTCGACGAGCTTGAATTCGGAAGCCTCGATGAAGGTGAGCACGCGCTTCGCCACCTTCTTGTAGTCGAGCGTGTCGGCGACCTCGTCGTTCCTCGCCGCGCGCCGGCAATCGACCGGCAGCTCGATATCGACCACCACGGTCTGCCTGACGCGCCGCTCCCAGTCGATGAAGCCGATGATGCATTCGGCCGTGAGGCCGTGCAGGAAGATCCGGTCGTCGTGGACGCGGCGCTCGCTCATGCGGGTCCCGGGGCGGTGAGCGACTCGAGCGGCCACTGGGCGCGCGCGCGGATCGCCAGGTCCTCGTGCTCGCCGGCTTCGAGTCGCTTGAGCCCCGCGATGGCGATCATCGCGGCATTGTCGGTCGAGAACTCGACGCGCGGGTAGTACACGCGCACCCCCTCAGCTCCCGCGGCGCTCGTCAGCCGCGCGCGCAGCGTCCGGTTGGCACTGACCCCGCCCGAGACCACGAGGACGGTGAGCTCGGTGTATTCGAGCGCCCGCAGCGCCTTGGCGATGAGCACGTCCACGATCGCCTCCTCGACACCGCGCGCCATGTCCGCCCGCAGCCCCTCGCTCAGCGTGCGTCCGCGCACCGCATGCAGCACGGCCGTCTTCAGCCCCGAGAAGCTGAACTCGAGCCCGGGGCGCTCGAGCATCGGCCGCGGGAACTCGAAGGCACCGGGTGTGCCGCGCTCGGCGAGCGCGGCGAGCTGCGGCCCGCCCGGGTACGGGAGTCCGAGGAGCTTCGCGCTCTTGTCGAAGGCCTCGCCGGCCGCATCGTCGCGGCTGCTGCCGAGCACCCGGTAGCATCCGACGGCCGCGACTTCCGCGAGCAGCGTGTGCCCGCCCGAGACCAGGAGCGCCACGTGCGGAAAGGGCGGCGGATCGGCTTCCAGGAGCGGCGCCAGCAGGTGTCCCTCGAGGTGATGCACGCCGATCGCCGGCACGCCCCAGGCGTAGGCGAGGCTGCGCGCCAGCGAGGCGCCGGTGAGGAGCGCGCCGATGAGGCCGGGGCCCGCCGTGTAGGCGAGCCCGTTGATCTCGCGAGGCGTGCTGTGGGCGCGCTCGAGCGCCTGGCGCACGAGCGGCAGGAGCCGCCGCACGTGATCGCGCGAGGCGAGCTCGGGCACGACGCCCCCGTAGGCGCGGTGCAGCTCCACCTGGCTGTAGAGCTCGTGCGCGAGCAGCCCCGCGCGCGCATCGAGCACGGCGACGGCGCTCTCATCGCAGGAAGATTCGATCGCGAGCACCCGCATGAGGAAAATTGTAGTGGAAGCCCGCATCGGCGCAGCTTCCGCGATGGCCTCACGTCCCAAATCGCGGCAATGGCTTTTGCCTTCTCCCCGGTGCTCCTTTAGAATCCCCCGCCCCCGACCCGCCTCGGGGCGATGAGATTCCCATCCGGATCAACGAGTTGAGGTTTTGATGCCGAGCGTTCGCGTGCGTGAGAACGAATACTTCGATGCCGCCCTGCGGCGCTTCAAGCGCGCCTGTGAGAAGGCCGGCATCCTCACCGAGCTGCGCCGGCGTGAGTTCTACGAGAAGCCCACCCAGGAGCGCAAGCGCAAGAAGGCGGCCGCGATCAAGCGGCACATGAAGCGCGTGTCCCGCGACGGGATGCGCGGCTCCGCGCGCTAAGGCGCGCACTCATGGCGCTCAAGGAACGCATCACCGAGGACATGAAGAGTGCGATGCGGGCCGGCGAGAAGGAACGGCTCGCGACGATCCGCCTGGCGCTCGCGGGCATCAAGCAGCGCGAAGTGGACGAGCGCATCAGCCTCGACGACGGGCAGGTGCTCGCGGTGCTCGAGAAAATGATCAAGCAGCGCCGCGAGGCGATCACCCATTTCGAGCTCGGCAAGCGGGCGGATCTCGTCGCCAAGGAGAACGCGGAGATCGTGGTGCTGCAGGCCTACCTCCCCGAGCGCCTCACCGAGGCGCAGCTCGAGGCCCTCATCGGTGAGGCGATCGCCGCGACCGGCGCGGCCTCGATGAAGGACATGGGCAAGGTCATGGCGGCGGTGAAGGGCAAGGTCCAGGGCCGGGCCGAGATGGGCGCGGTGAGCGCGCGGATCAAACAGCGACTGGGCTGAGCTCGCGGTGGGACTAATCCCACAGACCTTCATCGACGAGCTGATCGCCCGCGCCGACATCGTGGAGGTGATCGGCGCGCGCGTGCCGTTGAAGAAGGCCGGGCGCGAGTACAAGGCCTGCTGCCCGTTCCACAACGAGAAGACGCCTTCCTTCTGGGTGAGCCCGGACAAGCAGTTCTATCACTGCTTCGGCTGCGGCAAGCACGGCACCGTGCTCGGCTTCCTCATGGATCACGATCACATGGAGTTCCCGGAGGCGGTCGAGGAGCTCGCCTCGCGCCTGGGGCTGGAGGTCCCGCGCGAGGGCGGCAGTGAGCCCGCCGCGCGACGCCCCGAGGAATCGCTCTACGAGCTCATGGGGCGGGTTGCGCGCTTCTACGCGCAGTGCCTCATCCAGGACACCCGCGCCCGCGATTACCTCGCGCAGCGCGGGCTCGCGCCCGAGACCCTCGAGCGCTTCTCACTCGGCTATGCGCCGAACTCATGGAACGAGGTGCTGCGGCGCTTCGGCGCCTCGGACGCCGAGCGCCAGCGTCTCACCGAGGCCGGCCTCATCGTCGAGCGCGAGCGCGCTCAGGGGCAGGGGAGCGACCGTCACTACGACCGCTTCCGCGACCGCATCATGTTTCCCATCCGCGACGCGCGCGGCCGCGTGCTCGCCTTCGGCGGCCGCATCATCGATGCCGGCGAGCCGAAGTATCTCAACTCGCCCGAGACCGTGCTGTTTCACAAGGGGCGCGAGCTCTACGGCGTCCACGAGGCGCGGCGCGCGCGCGCCAGCCTCACGCGCGTGCTGGTCGTCGAGGGCTACATGGATGTCGTGCGGCTGCATCAGGCGGGGATCGACTATGCCCTCGCCACCCTCGGCACCGCGACGACGGGGGAGCATCTGCGACGGCTCCTGCGCCTCGCCCCCGCGCTCGTCTTCGCCTTCGACGGGGACCGCGCCGGGCGCGCGGCGGCCTGGCGCGCGCTGCAGCAGGCGCTGCCCGAGGCGCGCGAAGGGCGCGAGATGCGCTTCCTCTTCCTGCCCGAGGGCGACGACCCTGACTCGCTCGTGGGCGCCGAAGGGCGCGAGGCCTTCGAGCGGCGGCTGCAGGATGCGCTGCCGCTGTCGGAGTACCTGGTGCGCGAGTTGTCCGAGCAGAGCGACCTCGCCCACGCTGACGGGCGCGCGCGTTTCGCCGCCGGCGCGCGGCCGCTGTTCGCGCGCGTTCCACCCGGGGTGTATCGCGAGTTGCTGCTCGGGCGGCTCGCCTCCGTCGTCGGCCTGCCGCCGCAGCGTCTGGAGGAGCTCTGGGCCGCGCAGGCGGCGAGCGCACCCGGGGCGGCAACGCCTGCGCCCACCGCGGCGCCGCGCCGGCCGCGCACCAGCGCGATCGCCGCGGGGCGCGGGAGCCTCGTGCGGCAGGCGATCGTCAGGCTCCTTCACTACCCGGCCATCGCGGGCGAAGTCAGCCTCGCTGAGCGGGCCGGGCTCGATGCGAGCGAAGAGCCGGGCGTCGGCCTGCTGCGCGAGCTGCTCGATAATCTGCGCGCGCAGCCGGCGGAGCTGCCCGCGCAGGTCATCCAGCGCTGGGCCCTGTCGCCTAATGAACTTGAGGAATTTCATACACTTATCAGCAAACTGGGCCACCGGGATGCGCGCGGGGACTGAGACGCCCCCGGGACCGGAATTTGGCAATTTCCGGGTTGTCAAATAGACTTCACGGCTTTGCCTCGCCGTCCCTTGACCTTGCCCCACCCCGGCAGCACATAGAGGCGGACCCGGTTGCAGCGCCCCCAACACATGACACGCAAGCACAAGCCCCACACTGCACACAAGAAGCGTCCCTCCTCCCCATCAGGCAAGCCGGCGAAGTCCTCCGCCGCTGACAAGACGGTGGCGGCGGTGGCGAGCCTGCGCGAGAAGGACCGGGCGCGCAGCGCCGCGGCGCCGCGCAAGACGCCGCTCCCGGTGCGCCCCGTCGCCGGCCACGCCCGCCTGAACGATGCACGTCCCACCGGGACTCGTGCGGCGGGCAAGAGCGCCGTGGAGCGCCGCCCGCTCGGCATCGAGCGGCATGCGCCGGTGATGCCCGAGGATCGCCAGTCGCAGCTCAAGCTCCTCATCGCGCGCGGCAAG
>WNFI01687004.1_pt1 | contig 20534 bp, 19 predicted proteins | sample 5400471 | NCBI WGS metagenome assembly WNFI01 (sample SAMN13153348, study PRJNA577476) | soil metagenome | isolation source: 100 cm saprolite on Douglas fir-dominated hillslope | place: USA:California | collected 2013-09-17
CGTCATCGAACAGACCATCAAGCAGCAGCTCCCCGAGGGCTTCCAGCGCAGCGAATTCCTGCTCGAGCACGGCATGCTCGATCTCGTCGTCGATCGGCGCGAGCTCAAAGCGGCGATTGCCCGAGTCTTGCGCTTCGCGCTGCCCGCCGATGGACCGGCGCGCGCGGTGCGGGCGGCCGCGCCGGCGACGGTTCCGGCTCTGCCGGCGCCGGTGCCGTGAGCCGCTCGACGCCGCTCGGGGCGGGCCGTCCCGACGTCGGCTTCCTTTTCAGTCTCGAGCGCTTCGGCATGAAGTTCGGCCTTGCGAACATCGCGAAGCTCTGCGCAGCGCTCGGCAATCCCCAGGACTCCTTCCCTTCGATCATCGTCGCCGGCACCAACGGCAAGGGATCCGTGACCGCGATGGTGGATACGGCGCTTCGCGCCGCCGGCCATCGCAGCGCCCGCTACACGTCGCCCCACCTGCACCGGTTGGAAGAACGGTTCGTCATCGACGGGAAGGAAGCGGCCCCCGAAGCCCTTGACCGGGCCGCGGCGCGCATCAGGCGGGCCGCCGAGGCGCTCGTAGCATCGGGCGGGCTGGTGTCCTTGCCGACATTCTTCGAGTCCACGACGGCGGTCGCCTTCGAGCTGTTCCGCGAGGCGGGGGTGGACATGGCGGTGCTGGAAGTCGGTCTGGGCGGCCGGCTCGACGCCACTAACATCGTGTCGCCCATCGCCGCCGCCATCGTGTCGATCGATTTGGATCATGAGGAGCACAGAAAGCCAATGCCGCCGTCGCCCTGCGCCTGATGGAGGCGATCGATGCCGACACTGTGCGCGGGGTGCGGATCGATGTGCAGGCGATGCGCGCGGGGATCACGACCGTCACCTGGCCGGGACGGCTGGAGACCTGCACGCTCGGCGGTTGCCAGGTCCTGCTGGACGCGGCGCACAACCCGGCCGGCGCGCGCGCGCTGGCGTCTTATCTCCAACACGCCGCGCCCGACGGGGTCGGATTGGTGTTCGCGGCGATGCGCGACAAGGCGGTGCGCGAGATGTTGACGATCCTGGCGCCGGCCGCGAAGTCGATCGTCTGCACCACCGCGCCAGGCGCGCGGGCCATGGCGGCGAACGAGATCGCCGCGCTGGCCGCGGCGCTCGGGCTGCAGGCGGACGTGATCGCCGATCCGGTTACGGCCGTGACACACGCGTGCGGAGAAGGCCGCCTGGTCGTCGTGACCGGCTCGATCTTCCTAATCGGACTGGTCCGGGAGTGGCTGGCCCGTGATATTCTTCGCTGACTCCCTGAGTCCGCCAGATCCTCTCGACAGCATGGTTCGTACTCGGCTTTTTCTTCCGATCGCGCTCGCCGTCCTCATGGGGACTGCCCGCCTCGCGCACGCCCAGGCGATGCAGCCCGGCGGCTGCAGCTACAAGTGGGAAGCGAACAGCCAGGACAGCATCATCGTCAACAAGACGCATACCCGCCTGATCAAGAACGCCCAGGTGGACTGCAACGACGTCCAGCTCTTCGCGGACGAGGTCGAAGTGTTCAGCGATATCGACCGCGTGCGCGCATCGGGGAACGTGGTCTTCGTGTCGGCGAGCAATCGCATCGCCGCCGAGCGGATGGAATTCAACACCAAGACGAAGACCGGGACGTTCTTCGCCGCTTCCGGCGTCGCCAACCTGGAGAATCGCGGCGTCGACCGCAGTCTGTTCGGCACGCAGGAGCCGGACGCGTATTTCTGGGGGGAAACCATCGAGAAACTGGGCCCCAAAACCTATCGCATCACGCACGGCGGATTCACGACGTGCGTGCAGCCGACGCCGCGGTGGGAGATGGTGGCGAACTCGGTCACGTTGACGCTCGAGAAGCGCGCCGTCCTCACCAACATGGTGCTCAAAGTGAAGGACGTGCCGGTCTTTTACATGCCGGCCATGTATTACCCCATCAACAAATCCGATCGCGCGACCGGCTTTCTCATTCCGATCTACGGCTCGTCCACGATCAAGGGACAGACAATCAACAACGCCTTCTTCTGGGCCATCAGCCGCAGCCAGGACGCGACGTTGTACCACAGCTTCTACTCGAAGACCGGACAGGGCTTCGGCGGCGAATATCGCTATATCGAGTCGGCGGGATCCTCCGGCAACATCCAGACGTCGATCCTGCGCGAGCACGACGCGCTGTACCGGCAGCTCGACGGCACGGATCGTCTCGTGCCTGGCAGCCAGAGCTACCAGATCAACGGCACCGTGCTGCAGCAGCTGCCGGCGCACCTGCGCCTCTCCGGCAGCGCCAACTATTTCTCCAGCCTGGTGGCGCAGCAGCGCTACCAGCAGAACGTGTTCGCCGCGACGAACCGCCGGCGCAGCTTCGGAACCAACCTCTCCGGCACCTGGGGGGGCAACAGCATCAGCGGCACCGTCGAGCGCAACGAGCTCTTCTCGAACGACACCGACTCGAACGTCACCGGCTCCCTGCCGCGGATTCACTACAGCCGCGCGGAAAAGCCGATCGGCAAGCTGCCGCTGTACTTCGGCACATCCGGCGAATACGTCACGCTGATCCGGACCGTGAAGACGGCCGCCGCGACGACCGACAGCGGACTGACGCGTCTCGATCTCTTCCCGACGCTGCGCTTCCCGTTTACCAAGCTGGCGTTCCTCACGTTCAATTCGTACCTGGGCTTTCGGGAGACGTACTGGAGCGAGAGCCTGGACACCAACAGGTTGCGCGTGCCGGAGGGCATCCATCGCCGCTACTTCAGCATGGGCTCCACCATCACCGGGCCGGTGTTCACGCGCATCTGGAATACGCCGGGACGGAGCTACGCGCAGAAGTTCAAGCACGTCATCGAGCCGGTGCTCACGCTCTCGCGGACCACGGCCATTGACAACTACGCCAACATCGTCCAGCTCGAGGGGGCCGACTACATCCGCGGACGCGACACCAACATCTCGTACGGCCTGAACAACCGGCTGTACGCGAAAAAAGAGAGCGCGCGCGAGATCCTGACGGTAGGGATCAGCCAGACCTACCACACCGACGAGCTCGCGGCGGCCGTCGACCGCCAGTATCAGAGCAGCAACTACACCGGAACGCTCAAACCTACGCACCTGTCGCCGGTCGCCATCCAGGTGCACGTGTCGCCGACGACGACGACCGACGCGACCTTCCGGACGGAGTACGACACACCGGTTCATCCCCGGCTACAACACCCAGGCGGCGGCGACCCACTACCTGAACTCGGCCACGATTGTGCGGAAGCCGGGAAACGCCTTTGCCGCGACCTATCAATTCAACTTCGATGTGAAGAACAACTCGTTCCTCAACCAGCGCATCATCGCCCACTACAACTCGCAGTGCTGTGGGATTGCCGTGGAATATCAGAAGTTCAATTTCGGGACCCGCGCCGGCGCCGTCGGGGTCCCGAAAGACCATCGCTTCAACCTGTCTTTCACACTGGCGGGCATCGGAACGTTCTCCGATCTGTTCGGCGCCTTCGGGGGACAACAGAGCCGATGAAGGGACTGATTCTCAGCGGCGGCAAGGGCACGCGGCTGCGGCCGCTCACCTACACGAGCGCCAAGCAGCTCGTCCCGGTCGCGAATAAGCCGGTGCTCTTCTACGGCATCGAGTCGCTCGCCGCCGCAGGCATCAAAGAAATCGGCATCGTCGTCGGGGACACGCAGGCCGAGATTCGCAACGCGGTCGGGGATGGATCCCGCTGGAACGTGCGCGTCACCTACATCGAGCAGGACGCGCCGCGCGGCTTGGCGCACGCGGTCCTGATCAGCGAGCCGTTCATCGGCCGCGACTCGTTCGTGATGTACCTGGGCGACAACCTCCTGAACAAGGGGATCACCGAGTTCGTGGAAGAGTTCATCCGCGAGTCGCCGGCCGCCCAGATCCTCCTGACCAAGGTTGCCGACCCGCAGATGTTCGGGGTCGCGGAGCTGGTCGACGGCCGGGTCGTCCGGCTCGTGGAGAAGCCGAAGGAACCGAAGAGCGACCTCGCGCTGGTCGGCGTTTACATGTTTTCACCCGCCGTCTTCGACTCGGTGAAGCGCATCAAGCCCAGCTTCCGCAACGAGCTGGAAATCACCGACGCGATCCAGGACTTGATCGATCGCGGCCTCGAGGTCAGGCCGCACCTGGTGCAGGGATGGTGGAAAGACACCGGCAAGCTCGAGGACATGCTGGAAGCCAACCGGCTGATCCTTGATACGATCGAGCGCCGGATCGACGGGACCGTCGACGGTGAGTCGCGTATCGAGGGGAAGGTCGCGATCGAGGCGGGCGCCGTCGTCGAGCGCTCCGTCATCCGGGGACCGGTCGTCATCGGGCCGGACGCGCGGATCATCCACGCCTACGTCGGCCCGTTCACGTCGATCGGACCGCGCGCCGAAATCCGGGAGTCGGAGATCGAGCACAGCATCATCCTGGAGGGCAGCGTGATCAGCGATCTCGCCAATCGGGTCGAGGACAGCTTGATTGGACGGAACGTCCGGATTTACCGGCTGCCGGTGAAGCCGTCGGCGTACCGCTTCATGCTCGGCGACAATTCCGAGGTCGGCATCCGATGGTAGTTCGGAGGAACGTATAGTGACTGCGCCAGCGAAGTTCGCGCTCGGGTCGACAGTGCCGATCCACGACGTCCGCACCAAGAAGCTCCGACTCATGCCCGACGAGCGCGGTTGGCTCCTGGAGATCCTCCGCGCCGACGACCCCGAGCTGTTCACCAAGTTCGGCCAGGTGTATGTGTCGGCCACCTATCCCGGGGTGGTCAAGGCGTGGCACTACCACAAGAGACAGGTCGACCACTTCGCGTGCGTCGCGGGGATGGTGAAGCTCGTGCTCATCGACATGCGCGAGAACTCGCCGACCAACGGCGCCGTCAATGAGTTCTTCCTCGGCAGCCAGAATCCGATGCTGGTGCAGGTGCCGAACCTCGTGTACCACGGCTGGAAGTGCATCAGCAGCGAGACATCGCTCGTCGTGAACGTCCCGACCGAGCCCTACCAATACACCGACCCCGACGAGTACCGCCTGGACCCGCACGGCACGCTGCCCTACGATTGGACCAGAAAAGATGGTTAACGTGCTGGTCACCGGCGGCGCCGGTTTCATCGGCTGCAACTTCGTCCGTTACGCCCTCGCGGCTCACGACGACTGGCGCATCACGACGCTCGACAAGCTGACGTACGCGGGGCGTCTCGAGAACCTCGAGAGCGTGAAGAACCATCCGCGCCACGGTTTCGTCAAGGGGGATATCGCCGATCCGGCGGTCGCGGCGCCCCTGGTAAAGGCCGCCGACATCGTCGTCCACTTCGCCGCGGAGACCCACGTCGACCGGTCGATCAGGAATGCCGGGGACTTCATCACCACCGATGTCTACGGCACGTTCGTCCTGCTGGAGGCGGCGCGCGAGAATCCGACGCTGCGGCGCTTCGTGCAGATCTCGACCGATGAGGTCTACGGCAGCGTCCCGCAAGGATCCAGCCGGGAGACCGACGAGCTGAAGCCGCGCAATCCGTACTCGGCGAGCAAAGCGGGCGCCGACCGGCTGGCTTACAGCTACTGGGCGACCTACCAGGTGCCGGTGATCATCACCCGCGCGTCGAACAATTACGGCCCGAACCAGTTCCCCGAAAAGATCATCCCGCTCTTCATCACCAACCTGATCGACGACCTCCCCGTGCCGCTCTATGGCGACGGTCAGAATGAGCGCGACTGGCTGCACGTCGACGACCACTGCCGCGGCGTCGATCTGCTGATCGACAAGGGGCAGTCCGGCGAGGTGTACAACATCGGCGGCGGCAACCAGGTCAAGAACCTCGACCTGACCCATCGCATCCTGGAGCTCGCCGGCAAGTCGACGTCGTTGATTACTCCCGTCGCGGACCGGCCGGGCCACGACCGGCGGTATTCACTCGACACGTCGAAGCTCGAGTCCATCGGCTGGCGGCCGCAGCACGCCTTCGAGCAGGGCCTCGCCGACGCCGTGGCGTGGTACCAGCAGAACGAGCGGTGGTGGCGGCCGATCAAGGACGAGGACCCGGAGTTCCGCAAGTACTACCAGGCGCAGTACGGCAACCGCTCCTGACGTTGCCGGTGTCTGGTCTTAGCCTCATCACCGGCGCGACCGGCTTCGCGGGTGGCCATCTGCTCGAACATCTGCTGGCGACCGGCGCGCGCGTCCACGCCTGGGGACACAGCGCTCCGAGCTCGCCTCGCCGAAGGGGGGAGGCGGGCTCCGGATCGGAATCGGTCATGTGGACGGCTGTCGATCTTCTCGATCGCGCAGCCGTGCGCGACGCGCTGCACACGGCCCGCCCGTCGATCATCTATCACTGCGCGGGGATCGCGGATGTGCAGGATGCCTGGCGGGCCCCGGCACGGGCGCTTCGCGTCAACGTCCTCGGCACCCACCATCTTCTCGAAGCTGCCAGGGATCTCGACCTGGCGTGCCGCGTGCTGGTGACCGGGTCGGCGCAGGTATATCGCCCGCGCGAAACCGCCATCACCGAGGCCGATCCGATCGGCCCGGCGAATCCGTATGGCGTGAGCAAGCTGGCACAGGAGATGACGGCGGCGGCCTCGCCGCTGTCGACGTGGCTGGTGCGGCCCTTCAACCATGCCGGCCCGAGGCAGGCGCCGAACTACGCCACCTCGGCGTTCGCGCAGCAGATCGCGGAGATCGAGTCGGGACGGCGGGACCCCGTCCTGCACGTCGGCAATATGGACACGGAGCGTGATATTACCGACGTGCGCGACACAGTCCGCGCCTACCACGCCCTGGTCGAGAGGGGCCAGGCGCGCCGGCCGTACAACGTCTGCAGCGGCCGCGCCTACAGCATGCGCAGACTGCTGGACATCCTCCTGTCGCTGGCGCGCGTGCGTGTCCACATCGAGGTGGACGCCGCGCGCCTGCGGCCCAGCGACATCCCCCTCATCCTCGGCAGCCATGCGCGGCTCACCGCCGACACCGGCTGGACGCCGGTGATTCCGATCGAGCAGACGCTGGCTGATTTGCTCGAATACTGGCGCGGCGTCTCTGCGATATGAGTCCCGGCCTGGCTCGCCGAAGCGGCGGCGGCGACAGGGCGGACCACTCCGAGACGGCGCGGCAGGCGGTCCACATTGCGATGGGCGGCTTCGCGCTCCTGCTGCGGTGGGTGCCATGGTGGCAGGCAGTCGCGCTCGCGGTGGCGGCGCTCGTCTTCAACCTCTTTCTCCTTCCCCGCGTCCGTCTCAACCTGTATCGCCCCGGCGATCGCGAACGGGGCGTCCACGGCATCATCTGGTATCCCCTAGCCGTTCTGTTGTTGCTCGTGACCTTCCCGCGCCGGCCTGACATCGTCGCCGCTGCCTGGGGGATCCTCGCCGCCGGCGACGGCCTGGCGACGCTGGCGGGCCGGGCGATCGGGGGCCCACGATGGCCATGGAATCGCGAGAAGACCTTGAGCGGCAGCACCGCGTTCGCGATTGGCGGCGCCGCGGCCGGCGCGTTCCTGGCGTGGTGGTGCCGACCCGCGGTCGCACCGCCTCCTGCCCTTGCGATCACGATCGGCGCGCCCATCATCGCGGCGATCGCCGCCGCGTTCGTTGAAACGATTCCGGTCCGGCTCGACGACAACCTGTCGGTGGCGGCGACGGCCGGGACCGTGCTCTGGCTGGGGTCACTCGCCTCGCCCGCGCAGCTGCCGGCGGCGTTGACGCTGACCATCCCGCGTCTTCCCGCCGCGGCCGCACTCAACGTGCTCGTCGCCTGGGCTGGTCACCGGGCGCGGACCGTCTCCTGGTCGGGCGCCGTGACCGGCGCGCTCATCGGCCTCATCGTCTTGCTCGGCACCGGCTGGCGGGGATGGAGCCTGCTGCTGGCGACGTTCATCGCCGCGTCGGTCGCGTCGAGACTCGGGCTGAAGCGCAAGATGCTGCTCGGCATCGCAGAAGAGCGCGGCGGACGGCGTGGCGCCGGCAACGCCATCGCCAATACGGGCGTGGCCGCGCTGGCCGCCCTTGTCGTGCTCGCCGGCACCTCCGGAGACATGGCCCGGCTCGCGTTTGTTGCGGCACTCGTTGCCGGTGGCAGCGATACCATCGCGAGCGAGATCGGCAAGGCGTGGGGACGAGGGACGTGGTCCGTGACGTCGCTGAAGCGTGTCCCGCCGGGGACGTCGGGAGCGATGTCGCTCGAAGGTACCGGCGCGGGCATCGCCGGTGCGCTGGGCCTTGGCGCGGCGGCCGTGGCCCTCGACCTGGTACCGCAGGCCTGGCTCTGGGCGATCGTGATTGGCGCGACGGCGGGCTCACTGCTGGAAAGCTGGCTCGGAGCGACGCTCGAAGCGCCCGGGATTCTCAACAACGACATGCTGAACTTCATCAACACGGCGGCGGCGGCGGTCGTGGCGATGGCCGTGGCGGCGTGGACGTCATGAAAAAGGGGGCGCTGCTGCTCGAGTTCAGCCGGCCGTTCACGCTGGTGGCGCCGGCGCTGGGGTTCCTCTCGGGCGCGGCGACGGCCTTCGGCGCGGCGCCGCGCGAGGCCTGGCATCCCGACCTGATCGTGTTTCCATTGATCGGCGCCTTGATGGCCGCCATCCTGAACGCCGCATCCAACGCGCTCAACCAGATCTACGACCTCGAGATCGATCGCGTGAACAAACCGAAGCGGCCGTTGGCGTCGGGACGGCTCTCGCTGCGTGACGCCTGGGGCTTCACCTACGCGGCCTACGCGGTGGCGCTGGTGCTCGCCTGGCCGGTGGCGCCCGGCGGACCGCACACATGCTTCTGGCTCGTCGTGGCCGCGACGTGCATCACGATCCTCTATTCGGTGCCGCCGGCACGGACCAAGCGGCGCGGTATCTGGGCGAATGTGACCATCGCGATTCCGCGCGGCCTGCTCTTGAAGGTCGCGGGTTGGTCGTCGGTCAAGTCGATCGCGGGCGTCGAACCGTGGTACATCGGGGCGATCTTCGGGCTCTTCCTGCTCGGCGCGTCGACGACCAAGGATTTCGCCGACATGGAAGGGGACGCGCGCGGCGGCTGCCGCACGCTGCCCATCATCTACGGCGTGCGCCGCGCCGCATGGATGATCTCACCGTCGTTCGTCGTGCCTTTCCTGATGATCTCGATCGGATCGTGGACGGGGATCCTGACCGGCAACTTCGTGCTCCTGCAGGCGCTTGCCCTGGGGATGACGGCTTACGGCCTCTACGTCTGCTACCTGATGCTGCGCCGGCCGGAGGATCTCACGGTCGAGGAGAACCACGTGTCGTGGGCGCACATGTATCGGATGATGTTCGTCGCCCAGATCGGTTTCGCGATCGCCTATCTTCTGTGAGACAGGCGGCGCGGCTACCGTTGGTAGCCGCGCCAGAGCCATCGCAGCGTATCCGGCAGCATCGACCTCCCGTGCCGGTTGCTGTGAAAGCCGTGCCCGAATTCAAATCGGTAGTCATACCCCGCATAAGCCAGGGCCTTCGCCAGGGTCTGATTCGCGAGCGGCCAGTTGCCATTCGCGTTGTCGAGATCGTTCGAGCCGTCCTGTAAGAAAATGCGGATCGGCTTCTTGGGAGTCTTGCGCACCAGCGCCTCGTAGTTGTGTCCGCCCTCGCGAACCGTCTTGCCGCTGGCGATATTCGTGAAGCTGCCGATCCACGACACGACTTTGCTGAACGCGTCGGGCCGTTCCCATGCCGCGGTGAAGGCGCAGATGCCGCCGCTGCTCAGGCCCGCGATCGCGCGGTTTGCCGCGTCATGCCTCAGCGTCACCGTCTTCTCCACCTCGGGAAGAATCTCTTCGAGAAGAAAGCGGGCGTACTGATCGGACAGCGTGTCGTACTCGAAGCTTCGGTTCGAGCGGCCATCCTTGAAAACGCCGGGTTGGATGAAAATACCAACGGTGATCGGCATGTCGCGCTTGGCGATCAGGTTGTCGAGGACGACGGGGACGTAATCCTTGTAGCCGGCGCCGTCCTGGAACACCATCACGGCCGCCGGCGCCGCGGGATTGTACTGCGCCGGCAGGTAGACCCACCAGTCCCGCGTCGTCCCGCCGAAGATCTGGCTTTCCCACTTCGGCATCTGTTTCACCGTTCCTTTGGGAACACCAGGCTGCTCGCGGCTGTCCGGGTACGTGTCGTACACCTCGAGCTGTCCGCCGCCAAGCCGCCTGTCGCCCACCTCGTAGTGCCATGTCATGGCATAGCCATGCGCGAGCGTCGCGACGCCTGCATACAACCCGCTGTCGCCCACTTTTACGAGCGGCAGGGTAAAGGCGACCACGTCCGACACGACTCTGGGCGCGGGCGCGCTGGCCGCGAGGCCCGGCGCCTCGATGGCCCAAGCGACCGCGAGATCGTCGATCTTCGGCGCCGGTCCTTTCAGCAGATTCCCGGTGCCGCCAAACCACGTCCGGATTCGCCCGGCCAGTTGTTCCGCCCCGGCGCCGGCCGGCTTGGCGGACAGCGCCGCGGCGAGCGCCGCGGGATCGAGCGCCTGTGCCGCGGCGTCATCGACGAGTCCCACGAGCAGGGATCCCAGAATCACAATCGTTGGCAGCTTCATGGGTGGAACAATACCCGATTGACAGAGGGGCGGACGGCGGCGCATCATGGCGAAGTAAAAGCGAAAGCCACATGAAGGATCTCTCCGCCCTCTTCGATCTCAGTCCTTTGCGTCCAACGACGCGCACGATTGCGCTCCAGGTGCGCGAGCATGGCGCCGGGTCGCTGGACCAGGCCGAGCGTCGGGCAGACGAAGCACGCTACCAGGAGATCACCTGCCGATCGGCGCTGAATCCCGTGAAGGGGATGCCGTTCAACTGGACGCTGAATCCATATCGCGGCTGCACGCACGGCTGCCACTACTGCTTCGCGCGCCGATACCAGTGAACTTCGCCGAAGTGCTGCGCCGGGAGCTGGACAAGCCGTCATGGACGCGGGAACAGGTGGCGCTCGGCACCGCCACCGATCCCTACCAGCCGATTGAGGGGCACTACAAGCTGACGCGCCGTTCGCTGGAGGCGCTGATTGCCGGACGCACACCGGTCGGCATCGTTACCAAGGGACCGATGATTGTGCGCGACGCGGACTTGCTCGCGGAGCTCTCGCGCGTGGCGGCCTGTACCGTCTACCTCAGCGTTCCGACCGTGGACGAAGATGCGTGGCGCGCGCTCGAGCCCGGCACCGCGCACCCACTCCAGCGGCTGCGCGCGGTCCGCACGCTCCGCGCCGCTGGAATCAATGCGGGCGTGCTCATGGCTCCTGTTGTCCCCGGATTCACGACGCAGACCTCGAAGCTCGATGCGACCATCAAGGCGATCGCCGATCACGGAGCGGCATTCATGGGCGCGAACGTGCTCTACCTGAAGGGTGGCACGAGGGATCACTTCATGGGGTTTCTCGCCCACGCATATCCTCAGCTTGTGGAAGGTTACGAGCGCCTGTACGCCGGGGCGTACGCCCCGGCAGCGTATACGAGCACCGTGCGCGCGCTGGTGGACATGCTTCAGCAACGCCATCACGTCAACCGGCGAACGCGGAGAGTGACGGTGCCGGAGCCGGAGCCGGAGGACGAGGAGGCTCCGGCTGAGCCGGACCAGCGGGATTTCAGCTGGTGATCAGGCGGTCGCTGCGAGCGCGGCAAAGCCGGCGCGCGCGGTGGCGACCTGGATCTCCACTCGTCCGTCGATCAGCGTGGCCGCGAACGCTGTCCCTTCGGGCCAGCGCTGGCTGATCGGCAGCTTGATCTTCGATTCGATTACCCGCTTGAGGAACCGCGCCCCGTAGGTCAGGCTGTAGCCCTCGGTTACCAGCTGTTCGACCGCTTCCGGGCTGACGCTGAGCGTCCGGCCGCTGCGCGCCAGCGTCTGCTCGATCTTCTCGATCTGCTGCAGCGTAATCTGCCGGACCTCGTCCTTCGTCAGAGGAGAAAAGATCACCACTTCGTCGATGCGGTTGCGGAACTCCGGCGAGAACCGGCGTTCGAGCTCCCGCATCACCTCGACCTGGACGTGCTCCACGTCGATCTGCCGCGAATAGAAGCCCAGCGGGCTGGTGAGCTTCCGAAAATGCTCGCAGCCGATGTTCGACGTCATGATGACGATCGCGTCGCTCAGGTAGACGCGCTTGCCGCGCCCGTCCGTGACCCACCCCTCGTCGAAGGCCTGCAGGAACAGGTTGAGCATGTGCGGGCTGGCCTTCTCGACTTCGTCGAGCAGGACCACCGAGTAGGGATTGTCCTGCAACTGGTTCGTCAGCACGCCGCCGCGCTCGGACCCGACGATGCCCCTCGGCATGCCGATCAGCTTGTCGACGCCGACGCCGCCCTCCTGGTACTCGGACATGTCCACGCGGATCATCTTCTTTTCGTCGCCGAAGAGGAACTGCGCCACCGACTTCGCCAGCTCCGTCTTGCCCACGCCGGTCGGGCCGAGGAACAGCAGCACGCCGTCGGGGCGGTCGAATCCGTCCTTGAGCGGGCCCTTGTTCAGCACGAGTCGGCGCGCGACGGCGTCAATCGCTTTCCGCTGGCCGACCACGCGCGACCCCAGCGTCTTCTCGACGTCGCGGAAGCGGCTGGTCACATCGCGGAAGACCATATCCTCGGGTATGCGTGCGACCTGAGAGATGACCGCGACGACGTCCTGGCCGTCGACCTCCCAGCGCCTCTCGATCTCCGCCTTCACGGACGCGGTGTCGAGCCAGCCGATGACTTTGTCGGGCAGCTGGAGATGCCGCATGTAGCGCCGCGACATTTCGAGCGCGGTCTCAATCGCCTCGTCCTTGATGCGCACGGAATAGTTCCGCTCGAGCCGCGGCCTCAGGTTGTAGAGGATCGTGCGCGTCTGCTCAATCGTCGGCTCGTCGACCTGCACGGTACGGAACCGGCGCGCCAGCGCCTCGTCCTCCTGGATGAACTCCTTGTACTCGCTCAACGTCGTCGCGCCGATGATCCGGACTTCGCCGCGGGCCAGCACCGACTTGAAGACGTTCGCCGCGTCCGAGGGCGCGCCCAGCGCCGAGCCTGCGCCGATCATCGTGTGGACCTCGTCGATAAACAGGATCAGGTTCGGACGCTCCTTGATCTCGCGGATCACGTTCTGAATACGGTCCTCGAACATGCCGCGGAGCATGGTCCCCGCGACCATCGTGTTCATCTGCAGGTTGACGATCTGGCAGTCGCGCAGCCGGATCGGGACGGTCTCCGGCGCGAATTCGATGCGGCGCGCGAGTCCTTCGGCGATCGCCGTCTTTCCGACACCCGGCTCTCCGAGCAGCATGACGGAGTTGGCGCGCTCTCGGTGGCAGAGGATCTCGAGGACCCGGTCCATTTCCGCGTCACGGCCGAATACCGGGGGAATCTTGTCCTGCCGGGCGAGCTGGTTCACATTCGTGGCGAAGTGCTTGAGGAAGGGGGGCAGCTCGAAGCGCTTCTTCAGGCGCTCCTCGTGCAGTTCGTGATCGCGCATGCGCGTCGCGAGACGCGTGACCAGCGCCTCCGGCTCGATGCCGTGGCGCCGGATGATCGACACCGGAATGCCTTGGGTCTCCTCGAAGATGGCCGAGAACAGGTCCGTGGCTTCGATCGTGTGCCGGCCGCAGCGGCTGGCGTGCAGCAGCGCCAGCTTGAAGAGGAGCTTGGTTGACGGGGCGACGCGCAGGTCCCGGCCCGGTACGTTCGGCAGCAGGCGGAGGTGCTCTTCCAGCGCCTGCAGGATTTCGTGAGGATTCAGCTCGAGGTCGCGCATGACCTGGCCAAACATGTCCCATTCGGTCTGCGCAAATGCCAGACAAACGTGCTCGTTCGTGAGTAACGCGTGCTCCCGACGACGGGCCTCGTCGAGCGCGCGGTCCACGACGCGCTCGGCCGAATCAGCCAGCTTGTTTTGCGGAATGTCGAAATCTTCCACGGCTCCCTCCACGCGTGATCGCTGCCCCCCTAACAGCAATTCGCGGGCCGCCTGCAGAGACACTGGATGAGTATGGGCTAACTATTTGAGGCGAAAAGAGAACGATACGTCAGGCGGGGAGGCCAGCGGGAACGGGTGACTGAGTGTCCCCGTCCTCTGCGCACAAACAGTGGACGAGGTCTACCTACCGCATGCCGCCAAGCAACGCGCGGATACGTTCCTCGGTGGGCGGGTGACTGCTGAAAAGCGACATTAACCCGGCGCCGCTGAAGGGTTTGACGATGAACATGTGGGCCGTGGCCGGGTTGGCGTCCAGCGGCACGCGCTTGGCGGCGGCGTCGATCTTGCGCAGGGCATCCGCCAGTCCGTACGGGTTGCCGACGATTTGGGCCCCCCCGGCGTCCGCCGAGAATTCGCGCGATCGTGAGATCGCCATCTGAATGAGCATGGCGGCAATCGGAGCCAGGATGATCATCGCCAGCAGCGCGATCGGGTTGTTCCCGCGGTCGCGGCCGTCGTCCCGGCCGCCATACCCACCGAACATCGCCGCGAATTGTGCCGTCCGCGCCGCCATCATGATCGCCGCGGCGATCGTCGCCGCGACCGAACTGATTAGGATGTCCCGGTGCTTCACGTGCGTCAGCTCGTGCGCAATCACCCCTTCGAGCTCGGTGTCGCTCAGGATCTGGAGGATGCCCTCGGTTGCGGCGACCGCGGCGTGCTCGGGGTTCCGTCCGGTCGCGAACGCATTCGGCGACGGGTCCGGGATGATGTACACCCTCGGCATCTTGTCCGAAAACCAGTACGATCCGAAGTTCATCACCGCGGCGAAGATGAAAGCGATGAGGAGCCCGCTGGCGCCTCCGAGAAATTGTCCGATCGCCAACAACAGGCCGCTCAGCAGCCCGAGCAACAGCGCCGTTTTCAAGCCGTTCGGCATGGTTTGATTTTACTCGTTTAGGTAGACGATCCGAAAGAAGCGATCAGTCCAGCGACGAGCGCGGCACGCCATGGGAGCGTGCTGACCTCGACATGCTCGTGCGCGGCGTGCGCCCCGTCGCCGATCGCCCCGAGGCCGTCCAGGGTCGGCACGCCCAGCGCCGCGGTGAAGTTGCCGTCGGACCCGCCGCCGGCCGCCCCCTCGCGCAGCTCGTGCCCAAGAGCGGCAGCGAGTTCTGACGCGCGCGTGAACAGTTGCGCCACGGCAGACGTGCGCTCCATCGGCGGCCGCTCGAATCCGCCTCCTACAGTAAGACGCGTACCTGGCCTGACGGGTTTCAGCCTGCGGAATGCCGACTCAACGGCGTCCGCCGCCTCCCGCGTCGGAGCCCTGACGCCGACCGTCGCGCGAGCCTCCTCGGCGACGACGTTCGGACGGGTGCCGCCGGAGACGATGCCGACGTTCACGGTGATGCCGCGGGGAAGGTCTTGGAACCGCTCAATCGCCGCAATCTGGGCCGCCAGCTCGTGGATGGCGCTCGCTCCCTTGCCGGGGTCCAGCCCCGCGTGGGCGGCGACGCCGTGCACGATCAGCTCGTACTCCCCGCACCCCTTGCGCGCAGTCTTCAGCGCGCCGCCGGGCAGCGCCGGCTCGAGCACGAGGACGGCCGCCGACCGCCGCGCCTCGGATTCGATCGTCTGGCGCGACGTCGCGCTGCCAATCTCCTCGTCCGCCGTCCAGATCATCGTGATGGGCGCGTGAGGGATGCCGGTCGCCCGCAAGGCGCCAATGGCGCCGAGGGCGATGGCGATGCCCCCTTTCATGTCGAACGTGCCCGGCCCATGCAGCCGGTCACCGTGGCGGTGTAACGGCATCCGCTCGAGGGTCCCGGTGGGCCACACCGTGTCGAAGTGGCCGAGCAGCATCACCGGCCGTCCGACGCCGGGGATGCGGGCTCGAAGATGGTTCCCCCGTGCCGCCTGGACCAGCTCCTCGACCTCCGCGCCGGCTGCCCGAAGCCTGCCGGCCAGCACCGCGGCGCAGCGATCCACCGCCGCTTTGTCCGTGCTGGGCGATTCGAGCCGCACGAGTGTTTCGATCGCCTGAACGATATCAGCCAGGTGCGCTTCGCAGTGGTCGAGAAGCTGCTTCATCGGCAACAGTGGCGCGGCCTTCACGCCGCGCATCGTCGAATCGGTTGGTTGCGTTCCGGCGCGCCCGACCTCAAGGTCGCGCCGACGCACCCCAGCCGACAGTGCAAGCGCCGGCGCAACCGGCGCCCGGACCGGGCGACATCCCCAGCGAAGCCTCGCTCGGCGTGCCGGTCTACCCGGGCGCGGAGTTTGTCGGCTCGTTCGATGCCGGCAAGGGCCAGCGCTACTATCTGTTCGGGACGAACACTGGTTTTCCCGAAATCGTGAACTACTACAAGACCGCCCTCAAGCAGAAGGGCGATCTCGTGTACGAGGAGCCGGCGATTCACGAGTTCGATATCGGGAAGTACAGGGAAGAGACGATGGCGTTTCCGCCGAGCGTCACGGTAAAGGACTACACGTGGGGCGGGTCGGCCGGTTATCTCAATCCGAAGCCCGGCAGGCAGCCGGCGCGGTTCAAGACCATCATCCAGATCGTGCCGGCGCCGCCGGGCGGATAGCCTATTTCGTCGAGCGGTTCGCCAGGAACGCGGCAACCTCGGAGTTCTCGGGAAAGCTTTTCGCGATCCGGCGCGCCACCTCGGTGGCCTCGGTGATGTTCTTGTCGCGCAGGAGCATGTCCCAGAGTGCGAACTCCGCTTCGGCGTGGCTGAAGGGGTCGCTAGTCATCCCGGCCGCGTCGCGCACCGTGGTGAGCCCCTTCTTTTTGTTGCCGCCGCCGAGCATCCATCGCGTGCCCCAGGGCATCCGGGTATTGACGATGAAATCGATCCAGCCCCGGGCGACGCGCGCGCGGACGTGGGTCGGGTTCGCCTTGAGCAGCGCTGGCCGTGATGCAGATCCGCCTCGAACGCAGCGAGCACGTCCGGGCACCTGGTGCAGGCCTTCAGCGCCGCCGCTTTGTCGCCGTTGTGCGCGTCCTGGCCGTTCAGCAGGCCGCGGAGGACGAACAGCAGCGCTGTCGTGCGCACCTCGTCGTTCTCGAGATCCTGGGTGCCCGACGCCCGCAGAGAGAACGCGACGGCGGCGGCTTCTTCGTAGCGGGCGTTATAGAACAGGCGCTGCGCGTGGCCGAGCGTCTGGCGGTCGGCCTGTGCCGCGCTGACCGGGACGCCGGCGATGGCGCCTGCCGTGACGGCACAGCAGACCGCGCCGGTGAGCAGTCTGGTCATTCCCCTGCAGTATGGCAGGGATGCCGGGAACCGCTGTTCGATTTGGAACAACCGCTCATTCCCGGGGGACGTAGACCTCGCCACGCTTACGGAATTCAATCGACTTTTCGTCCATGCCCTTGCGGGCGTCCTCACGAATCTGCTGCGTCAATTCCATGCTGCAGAACTTCGGGCCGCACATCGAGCAGAAGTGCGCCACTTTGGCACCCTCCGCCGGCAGCGTTTCGTCGTGAAACGCGCGCGCCGTCACGGGATCGAGCGCCAGGTTGAACTGGTCCTGCCACCGGAACTCGAACCGCGCCCTCGACAGGGCATCGTCCCAGGCCTGGGCGCGCGGATGGCCCTTGGCGAGATCCGCGGCGTGCGCGGCAATCTTGTAGGCGATCACGCCCGCCTTCACGTCGTCGCGGTCCGGGAGGCCGAGGTGCTCCTTCGGCGTCACGTAGCACAGCATCGCGGTGCCGTACCAGCCGATCATCGCGGCGCCGATGGCTGACGTGATGTGGTCGTAACCGGGCGCGATGTCGGTCGTCAGCGGCCCGAGCGTGTAGAACGGGGCTTCATCGCACCACTCGAGCTGCTTTTCCATGTTCTCGCGAATCAAGTGCATCGGCACGTGTCCCGGCCCCTCGTTCATGACCTGGACGTCGTACTCCCATGCGATCCGCGTCAGCTCTCCCTGAGTCTTCAGCTCGGCGAACTGCGGCTCGTCGTTCGCGTCCGCGATCGAGCCCGGGCGGAGACCGTCGCCGAGCGAGAACGACACGTCGTAGGCCTGCATGATTTCGCAGATCTCGCGGAAGTGCGTGTAGGTGAAGTTCTCCTGATGGTGCGCCAGGCACCACTTCGCCAGGATCGAGCCGCCGCGCGAGACGATCCCGGTCAACCGGCGCGCGGTCATCGGGATGTAGCGGAGGAGGACGCCGGCGTGGACGGTGAAGTAGTCCACGCCCTGCTCCGCCTGTTCGATGAGGGTGTCGCGATAGACCTCCCAGGTCAGATCTTCCGGCCGGCCGCCGACTTTCTCGAGCGCCTGGTAAATCGGGACGGTGCCGATCGGCACCGCCGAGTTCCGGATGATCCATTCGCGCGTCTGGTGGATCTCCCGGCCGGTCGACAGATCCATCACGGTATCGGCGCCCCAGAGCGTCGACCAGCGGAGCTTGTCGACCTCCTCGTCAATCGACGAGCTCACGGCGGAGTTGCCGATGTTCGCGTTGATCTTCACCGCGAAGTTGCGTCCGATGATCATCGGCTCGAGCTCGCGGTGTCCGATGATCATCGGCTCGAGCTCGCGGTGATTGATGTTCGCCGGAATGATGGCGCGGCCGCGCGCGACTTCGGCGCGTACGAACTCCGGATCGAATCCTTCGCGGATCGCCACGAACTCGATCTCCGGCGTGACCACCCCCTGCCGCGCATAGTGCAGCTGGGTCACCTGGCGGCCGCCCCGGCGCGGCGCCACCCACGGCTCCCGCAGCTGCGGCAGCCCGTCGCGGACGTCGTGTCCGGGCGGCCCGCTCGAGTCGTAAACGCGCAGCGTTTCCCCGTTGGTCAATGCAATCTCTCGCATCGGCACGCGCACGCCCGACCGGCCGTCGACGTAGACCTTTCGGGAGCCCGGGAACGCGGCGGCGAAGTCAGAGGGCGCAAGCGGCGTATAAGCAGGACGTGTACTCATGGTCTGGCCCCGTGGACGCGCGGAGAAATCACTATAGCAGCTTGACGATGCATGGATGAGGCCTTACGCCAGCTTACGCAGAATCAGGCACTTCAGGTAGTGCGTCTCCGGCACTTTGATGAGAATCGGGTGGTCGCGTCCCTGCGCCCGTTTTTCGACGAGCGAAACTTCCGCCGCCGCGTCCGCGGCCGCGTCCGAGACGACGTCGAGGAACATCTCCTCGCTCACGTTGTACGAGCAGCTGCACGTGACCAGGAACCCGCCCGGCTCCAGCAGCTTCAGCGCGCGGAGGTTGATCTCCTTGTAGCCGGACATCGCTTTCGGCACCGCCGCTTTGTTCTTCGCGAACGCCGGCGGGTCCAGAACGATGGTGTCGAAGCGGGCGCCCGTCCGCTCGAGTTCGCGAAGCTCGTCGAACACGTTCATCTCACGGGCCTCGACGTGGCGCAGACCGTTCGCCGCGGCGTTCTCGCGGATGCGGGCGACGGCGTCGGCGGAGATGTCGACGGCGAGCACCGAGTCGCAGCGTGGCGCCAGCGCCAACGCGAAGCCGCCGTGGTAGCTGAACGCGTCCAGCAGCCGCCCACGCGCGTAGCGCAGGGCGGCCTCCCGGTTCTCGCGCTGATCCAGAAACAGACCAGTCTTCTGGCCCTTCCACGGATCGACCCGGTACCCGACGGCCCCCTCGCGCACCTCGAGGCGCTCGGGCACGTCGCCGTAGAGGACGTCGACGCGTTGTTCGAGCCCCTCGAGCAGGCGGACGCGCGGATCGTTGCGCGCGAGGATCCCGGCCGGGCGCGCAAGCTTGGCGAGCGCCGCCGTGATTTCGGGCAACCGGCGATCGGTGCCCTGCGAGAGGGCCTGCACGACCAGGTAATCGCCGTATCGATCGACGATCAGGGATGGCAGGCGGTCCGCTTCACCATGGACGAGACGATAGGCGGTCGCGTCGAGCGCCAGCGACTGTCGATAGGCGATTGCCGCGGCGATCCGCCGTTCGATGAAGTCAGGCGGCGGGACCGCCGGGCCGAACGCCACCATTCGCAGGGTGATCTGGGACTCGTCGCTGAACAGCGCGTGCCCGATAGGACGCCCGCGCTCGCTCGCCACCTGCACCAGGTCGCCCGCCGCCGCATTGGCGTGGCTGACGTCGCTCCGGTAGATCCACGGATGGCCGGCGCGCGCGCGATCTTCTCCACGACGGGTAATGGTGACAGTTCCCAGGTTTCAGCTCCCAGTCTCCAGCTGCCTGCTTCCAGCTACCGTATAATCGCATCTTATGCGCATCGCGATCGGGGCCGACCATGCGGGCTTTGCGCTGAAGGAACATCTCGTCGCGACGCTGGTCCGGCTCGGGCACGACGTGGACGATCGCGGCACCTACAACGACGCGCCGGTCGACTATCCGCCCATCTGCGCGGACGTCGCGCGCCTCGTCGTCGCCGGCCGCGCGGAGCGCGGGATCGTCGTCGGCGGCAGCGGCCAGGGAGAGCAGATGGCGGCCAACAAGGTGCACGGCATCCGCGCGGCGCTCTGCAACGATCTCTATAGCGCCCGCCTGGCGCGCGAGCACAACGACGCCAACGTGCTCGCCATGGGCGGGCGCATCGTCGCCTTCGAGCTGGCGGACGAGATCGTCGCCCTCTGGCTGATCACGCCGTTCGAGGGCGGACGCCACCA
>WNFI01251909.1_pt1 | contig 20532 bp, 21 predicted proteins | sample 5400471 | NCBI WGS metagenome assembly WNFI01 (sample SAMN13153348, study PRJNA577476) | soil metagenome | isolation source: 100 cm saprolite on Douglas fir-dominated hillslope | place: USA:California | collected 2013-09-17
AGCAGCCCCACCGCGAGAACCGCGACGACCGCGGTCACGAACGCGAATGTGATCGCGGAGTCGCGGAAGGAGATCCCGCGGCGACGGTCCGTCCCGATCACCGCGAACGAAGCCGCGCGACGAGGTTGTCCATGCGCGCCCGGCTGATCGTCAGGAACTTCGCGAGATTCGTCCGGTCGCCTTCCGCGATGTTCTCGCTGCCGTCGTCGCCGACCGCGCGGGCGAGCTCCTGCAGCGCCTCATTCAGCTTGCGCGTGGCCTTGATCAGCGAATCGTCGCGAAGTGGCGGGAGCGCCGTCGCGGCGCGCGGGCCGGCCTCGCTCGGGTTGAGCACGCGCTCGACCTTGTCGCGGAGCCGGATGAGCGTGAGCTTCCCCGCGACGACCTGCTTCGCGAGCGACTTGCGCCGCCGCTTGTCCTCGATCTTCATGAGCTCGTACGCGGCGGAGAGCGTGTCGTAGCGCGCGGCGACCATCTCACGCACGTCGTCCGGCGCGGACGCCAAGCGCAGCCGGTTCTCGACGTAGCCCTTGTCCTTGCCGAGCTTGCCCGCGAGGTTCCGGATCGAGTAGCCGAGCTCGTCCGTCATCTTCTTGTAGATGGTGGCTTCGTCGAGCGGCGAGAGGTCCTCACGCTGGAGGTTCTCGATGAGCGCGATCTCGAGCGCCGTCGCGTCGTCGAAGCGCTCGATGATCGCGGGGATCGTGTCCTTGCCCGCGAGCTTCGAGGCGCGCCAGCGGCGCTCGCCGGCGATGATCTGGTAGTCGTCTCCGGCCGGCCGGACGAGGACCTCTCGCTCTTGCTGGAAGATCCGGGTACCGGCAGCGCGGAACGATTTGCCGCTCTTAGTGAGCATTCGCCACCTCCTTCGCGAGGTCCAGGAACGCTTTGGCGGCGTCCGACTTCGGGTCGTACACCGTGATGGGGACGCCGGCGGTCGGTGCTTCGCCGACCCGTACCGACTGACGGATGACGGTTCGGAAGACCTGGTGGTCGCCGAGGTCGCGCAACGAATCGAGCATGTCTCGGCCGAGGATCGTGCGGCTGTCGTAGAACGTGGGCAGCATCCCCAGCACCTTGAGCTTCGGGTTGAGCCGCTCCTGCACGGTCTTGATGATCTTCAGCAGCGCGGCCACGCCCTTGAGCGCGTAGTACTGCGTCTGCACCGGGATGATCACGCCGTTCGACGCGACGAGCGCGTTCAGCGTGAGGAGCCCGAGCGTCGGCGGGCAGTCGATGAGCACGTAGTCGTAGCGCTCGACGAGCTCCTTGGTGAGCTTGTCCCGGAGCGCCATCTCGCGGCCGATCGCGCTGAAGAGCTCGACCTCGGCGGCGGAGAGCTCGATGTTCGTCGGCGCGACGTCGAGGTGCTTCGTCTTCGTGTGCACGATGATCGAGGCGAGGCTCGTGTCGGATTCGATGAGGACGTTCGCCATGCCGCGCTCGACGCTGCCGACGTCGACGCCGAGGCCGACGGTGAGGTTCGCCTGAGGGTCGAGGTCGATGCAGAGGACGGTGTTGCCGAGCTGGGCGAGCGCTCCACCGAGGTTGATGGCACAGGTCGTCTTCCCGACGCCACCCTTCTGGTTCGCGAGCGCGATCACTCTGCCCAAACAGCCACTCCCGTCGCGTGTATCTGCCCGCGCTGGAAGCGGCGCGCGGTACTGAGCATAGGTGCTGGTCGTCCGCAATGGCGCAGTTCGGTCTGCCCGTCGCGCCATCCGGCGCGACCGACGGCCCGCTCCGCATCCGCTCCGCGGGCCGTGGGCCCGTACTCGCTTCGCTCGTCGGGCCCGGCACGGGAGCCGACAGGACAGAATGTCCTGTCGGCTTCCGTGGCGGGCCCGTAGCTCAGTGGTCCAGAGCGGCGGACTCATAATCTGCTGGTCCCAGGTTCGAATCCTGGCGGGCCCACTGAGCCGAGGAGAGGGATCGCACACCGGCTCGTTCAAGGTGCGCGGCGCGGTGAACGCGATGGCCCGCCTCTCGCCGACCGCGCAGGCGGCGGGCGTGGTGACGTTCAGCGCCGGGAACGCCGCCCAGGCGATCGCCTACGCCGGACGCAAGCACGGCGTGAGCGTGACCGTCGTGATGCCGGAGACCGCTCCCAAGACCAAGGTCGCCGCGACGAAGGGGTACGGCGGAGAGGTGCGATTCGGCGCGGACGCCACGAAGCTGACGGCGATCGCGAAGGCGCTCGAGGCCGAAGGGCGTTACCTCCTGCACCCGTTCGACGACGATGACGTGATCGCCGGCCACGCCACGCTCGGCCTCGAGCTCATCGAGGACCTGCCGGATGCCGACCTCGTTGTCGTGCCGGTCGGCGGCGGCGGCCTCATCTCGGGGGTCGCGCTTGCCATCAAGGCCCTCCGGCCGGCGACGCGCGTGATCGGCGTGCAGCCCGAGGGCGCACAAGCGGTGCGCCGTGCGCTCGATGCGGGTCGCGTGGTGCGGCTCGACTCGACCAAGACCGTGGCCGATGGGCTCACCGCACCGTACTGCGGCGACCGCAACTTCGAGATCATCAAGCGCGACGTCGACGACGTCGTCGTCATCTCGGACGAAGCCATCATCGACGGCCTGCAATTCCTGGTCGCGCGGGCCCGGATCGTCCCCGAGCCCGCGGGCGCGGCGGCGGTCGGCGCGCTCCTGTCGGGCGCGGTGCGCGCGCGGCCGGGCGAGCGGGTCGTCGCGATCGTCTCGGGAGGCAACGTCGATCCCGAGCGGCTCGCCGGCTTCCTCGCATGACGCGCGCGACGCTGTTCGCGGACGGAGGCGCGCGCGGCAATCCGGGACCGGCGGGATCCGGCGCGGTGCTGCTCGACGACAAGGGCGAGGTCATCGCCGAGCTGCGCCGCGCGCTCGGCCACGCGACGAACAACGTCGCCGAGTACACCGGCCTGATCATCGGGCTCGAGGAGGCGCTCCGGCGCGGGATCGATGAGCTCGACGTGCGGATGGACTCGCTCCTCGTCGTGCAGCAGATGCGGGGCCTCTGGAAGATCAAGCATCCCGGCCTGCGCCCGCTCGCGCTTCGGGCCGGCGAGCTCCTCGCGCGCTTCCCGACGCGCACGATCGAGCACGTGCCGCGCGAGCGGAACTCGCTCGCGGACGCGCAGGTGAACCGCGCGATCGACGAGGCGCTCGGCATCCGGTGAGCGACGAGCCGGTCCCCGATCCGCTGACCGCGTTCATCTCGCGGAGCCTGCGAGCAGAGGTCAGCGACGTGACCGAGCGGATCGTGCAGGACACCACCGAGGCGGAGATCGATCGCGTGAGCTTCACCCAGGACGGCGAGCGGCGGTCGCTCGTCGTGAAGCGCGTGCCGCCGCACGCGTCGCTCGAGGTGAAGCTGCTGCCGCATCTGGCGCGCAAGAGCGATCGCGTCCCCACGGTCCACGCGCGCGGGATCCCGCCGGCGACGGTGGCGGCGTGGCCGTGGCTCCTGATCGAGGACCTGCTCGACGCGCCGCGCGCCGGCGGCGACCTCGGGGCCATCGTCCGGGCGAAGGTGGCCGTCGAGCGCGCCGTGGCCGCCGACGGCCCCGCGCTCGTCGCCCTCGGCGTCCCGCGCCTCGCGCGGCCGGGCGCGCTCGCTGCGTGGCCCGAGGTGCTGGCGCACGGCGCGCTCTCGCCGGAGGTCGCGGCGGTCGTTGCGCGCGGCGTGGTCTTGACCGAGTGGCGGCATGCCTCGCTCGGCAGCGGGCTCACCGATGTCGTCCGGCTGGCCGTCGCCGCCGGCGTGCCCGCCCGCCCGCTGGCCGAGCTCTACGCCGCGGAGACCGGTCAGGCGCTCACCGAAGCGGCCCTCCAGGCGGCCTCGGATGCGCTGTCCTGATGCGTCGGCGGGTTGTAAACTGGAGCCTGCCGAGCAGGCCTCGGATGGTCGCGGCGGCGCAAGCCGCTGAGGAAAGTCCGGGCACCACAGGGCAGGTCGGCGGGTAACACCCGTCCGCCGTGAGGCGAGGACCAGCGCAACAGTGACGAACCGCGGCAACGCGGGTGAAACGGGCAAGCTCCGACCGGTGCAAGACCGCGCAGGGGGCGATGGTGCTGCCCGCACCGCTCCCGGGTAGGTCGCTAGAGGCGGGGGGCGACCCCCGTTCGAGAGAGATGACCGTCCACGACAGAACCCGGCTTACGCAGGCCTGCTCGGCCTTTCTCGTACAGCCGGTCTATCCGGGTCCGGCCGTGCGGCCCTCCAAGCAAGCCCGAACCGGCGCCTGAACCGCCTTGTCGCCCAAGTGCTATCCCTAATACAGTCCGCCAATCCCGACCAGGGTAGGCAGAGGGCAGAGCGCTGGCGGGGACGGATAACTAGGAGGGGCACATGCGCTGGCGTTCCGCACTGGCAGTCAGCTTCAGCGCGGTCATCCTCGCGGCCGCATGCGCCCAGTCGGGGACAACCACGACGAGCTCGGCTCCGTCCGGCTCGGCGAAGGCCTCGGGTGGGGCAGCTGCGTTCAAGCGGGGTGACGGTGGTGAGCTGAAGATCCTCTACTGGCAGGCACCGACGATCCTGAACCCGCACCAGGCGACCGGTACCAAGGACAGCGACGCGTCGCGTCTCGTGATCGAGCCGCTCGCATCGTGGGGTCCGGATGCGAAGCCGATCGCGAACGCGCTCGCCGACAGCATCCCGACCGTCGCGAACGGCGGCGTCTCGAGCGACTTCACGACCGTCACGTGGAAGCTGAAGCCGGGCCTCAAGTGGTCCGACGGGTCCGCCGTGACCGCCGACGACGTCGTGTTCACGTTCACCCAGATCAAGGACCCCGCGAGCGCATCGACGACCGCCGACAACACCGAAGGCGTGAAGTCGGTCGTCGCGAAGGACGCGAGCACCGTCGTCATCACGTATGACGCGCCGAACCCGAACTTCTACCAGTGGGGCGTCGGGACCTGCTGCGGCATCCTGCAGAAGGCCCAGTTCGCCGCCTACGCCGGCGCGAAGTTCAAGGACGCGCCCGGAAACCTGAAGCCGATCGGCACCGGGCCGTACACCGTCACCGACTTCAAGCCGGGTGACGTCGTGACCTACGCGGCCAACGCGAACTTCCGCGACCCGAACAAGCCGTTCTTCAAGACGGTGAACTTCAAGGGTGGCGGCGACGCCGAGACGTCGGCTCGCGCGGTCTTCCAGACCGGCGACGTCGACTACGCCTGGAACCTCCAGGTCACCGCGAGCGTGCTCAAGCCGATGATCGACGCGAGCACGAAGGGCAAGATGCTCACCGTCTACGGCTCGAGCGTCGAGCGCATCCTGCTCAACTTCGCGGACCCGAACGCACCCGGCGACCAGCGCGGCGAGCCCACGACGAAGCACCCGTTCTTCAACGGTGCCGACGGGCTCACCGTCCGCAAGGCGCTCTCGATGGCAACGGATCGCAAGACCGTCGCCGAGCAGTTCTACGGCAACGGCCTCGCCGGCAAGCCGGGCTGCAACATCATCACCGGCATCCCGGAGTACGAGTCCACGAACACCGCTTCGTTCTGCGGTCAGTTCGACACCGCCGCAGCGGCCAAGCTGCTGGACGACGCCGGGTGGAAGATGGACGCAGCCGCGGGCGTGCGCGCCAAGGGCGGCGTCCAGCTGAAGATCCTCTACCAGACGACCGTCAACGCGGTCCGGCAGAACACCCAGGCGCTCATGAAGACGAACTGGGAGAAGGCCGGCTTCAAGGTCGAGCTCAAGTCCGTCCCGGCGGCGACGTTCTTCACGAACACCTCGCCGGACGGCGCGAACCACTTCTGGTCCGACGTCGAGATGTTCACGAACAACTCCGACCCGGACCCGACGAGCTACCTGAACGGTTGGACGACCAAGCAGATCGCGCAGAAGTCGAACAACTGGCAGACCGGTAACTACAACCGCTACTCGAACCCCGACTTCGACACGAAGATCGAGTCGCTCCGCAAGGAGACCGATCCGGCCAAGCGTGCGACCCTCATCAAGGAGGCCAACGACATCCTGATCCTCAACGTCGTGATCATCCCGATCGTGACGCGGACCCAGGTGACCACGGGCATCGGCAACACCCTGAAGGGCGTCGTCCCGACCGGGTGGGACTCCGAGATGTACGCGATGCAGGATTGGTACAAGTAGCCACGTAGTCCAGGAATGAGGCGCGAACGGCGGCGCGGTGGAGAAGCCACCGCGCCGCCTGGAGCGCCGCCAATGAGGAGCGTGTAGGTGGGCAGATACATCGCGCGCCGGCTCCTCATCGCGGTGCCGACCATCATCGTCATCAGCTTCGTCGTGTACGCGATCCTCGCGCTCGCCCCGACCGATCCGCTCTCGCAGTTCGGCGCCGACCCGCGGGTCCCGCCGGAAGTGCGTGCGAACATCCGCCACGCCCTCGGCCTCGACGACCCCTGGCCCATCCGCTACGTCAAGTGGGTCAGCTCGCTCGCACGCGGCGACTTCGGCGTCTCGTTCATGAGCCACTCCTCGGTCATGGACCTCATCCAGCAGCGTCTGCCGAACACCCTCGCCGTCGTCGGCGTGGCCTACGTGCTCGGCGTGCTGCTCGGGGTACCGATCGGGATGATCTCCGCGGTGAAGCGCTACTCGCTCTTCGACCATGTCGCGACGACCTTCGCGTTCATGGGCTTCTCGGTGCCGACGTTCTTCACCGGTCTGCTGCTGATCATCGTCTTCAGCATCAACCTCCGGTGGTTCCCGTTCATCTACGACTCGACGCTCCAGATCCACGACGTCGGGTCGCTCATCGATCAGCTCAAACAGTCGATCATGCCGATCACGGTCCTGGCGCTCTTCGACACCGCAGCGATCGCGCGGTACCTCCGGGCCGAAATGCTCGAGCATCTGCCGCTCGACTACGTGCGCACGGCGCGGTCCAAGGGACTCAGGGAGCAGGTCGTCGTCGTGCGGCACGTCCTCCGGAACAGCCTCATCCCGGTGGTCACGCTCATCGCGCTCGGCATCCCCGCCGTCTTCGGCGGGGCGATCGTGACGGAGCAGATCTTCCGCGTGCCGGGGATCGGCGAGCTGCTGGTCCGCTCGATCGGGGACGGAGACACGCCGGTCGTCACGGCGATCCTCCTGATCTTCGCGGTGCTCGTCGTGCTGTTCAACCTCGTGGCGGACGTGCTCTACGCGGTGCTCGATCCGCGGATCAAGTACACGTAGTGGCGACGACCGCGGGCGTCAGCAAGCCGGGCGCGCTCTCCGCGCCGCTCGCCCTCCGGCCGGCCCGGTCACTGTGGAAGGACGCCTGGTGGCAGTTCCGTCACCACCGCCTCGCGATGTTCGCGCTCGGGACGCTCGTGTTCCTGATCCTCTTCACGATCCTCGGTCCGCTGCTGTATCACGCGCCGATCGACACCATCGACTTCACCCAGGCGCTCAAGGGGCCGTCGGCCGAGCATCCGCTCGGGACGGATGACCTCGGTCGCGACCTGCTGGCCCGCGTCATGTTCGGCGGCCGGATCTCCATCGCGGTCGGGATCACCGCGGTGCTCATCGCCATCACCCTCGGCACGACCATCGGCGCCGTCGCGGGGTTCTTCGACCGGGCGGACAACCCGCTCATGCGCGTGGCGGACCTTTTCCTCTCGGTCCCGCCGCTGCCCCTGCTGCTCGTGATCATCTACCTGTTCCGCGACTCGCTGCGGAGCGCGTTCGGGCCGGAGCTCGGGATCTTCCTCATGATCGTCAGCGTGATCGGCATCCTGACGTGGATGCCGGTGGCGCGGCTCGTCCGGGCGTCGTTCCTGTCGCTGAAGCAGAAGGAGTTCGTCGAGGCCGCGCGCGCCGTCGGCGCGCGCGACGGCCGGATCATCTTCCGGCACATCCTGCCGAACGTGATGAGCCCGGTGCTCGTTGCCGCGACCATCGGCGTCGGCGGCGCGATCATCCAGGAGTCCACGCTGTCGTTCCTCGGTCTCGGCTTCCCGCCCGACTTTCCGACCTGGGGCCGCATCCTGTTCGATGCGCACAACTTCCTGGACCTCGCCCCGCACTGGGCGATCTTCCCGGGCCTGTGCATCTTCCTGACGGTGCTGTCGATCAACTTCATCGGCGACGGCCTCACCGACGCGTTGAACCCGCGGAAGTCCGGCTAGCCCGCTCCGGACTCCACGTTCGGCTGGGCGAGGTCCGCCGGCCACAGCTGCGTCGCTCCACACTCCGGGCATTTCGCCGGCTTGGCGCTCGCGTGGGTGATCGTTCCGCAGGCCTCGCAGCGCCAGTGGCCCTCGCCGCCCGGGCGCGGGCGGATCGTCCTGCGGCGGGCGAGCAGCAGCTTGAGCTCACCGAGCTCGTGCGCCAGCTTGATCGGCTCCATCCCGGAGCCACGCTGGTCGGCCTCGATCAGGCCCTGGATGATCGCGTCCAGCCGCGCAGAGGCCTCGTTCGAGCGGGTCGTCTCGTCCACCGTGCACCCCCGACCAGCGATGATGGGTCATCCGGGCGGCGTCCCGGCACGTACTAGCCCAAAGGCGACCAGGCGATTGTGGAGGAAATCATGAAGCGCGTCCTAGTGGCCCTGGCGGCAGCCGGCCTGCTGGCGGCGGCCTGCGGCGGTGCCGGAAGCGGCGCGGCCTCGAGCGCGCCCGTGGCGGCGGCGACGACCGCGGCCCCGACCCCGCAGACGGTCTTCGTCTTCACCGCGGACCTCAAGCCGGAGAACGAGAACCCGGCGATCGCCGACGCGGAGGCGAGTGGCAGCGGGACGACGACCGTGACGCTCACGACGACGAAGGATTCGACCGGCAAGATCACCGCGGCGACCGCGAAGTTCGAGATCGTCCTCAAGGGCTTCCCGGCGACGACGATGATCATCATCTCGCACATCCACAAGGGCGACGCGAAGACCAACGGACCCGTGGTCCTCGACTCGGGGATGAAAGCGGCCGAGCCGATCGCCCTCACGACCGGTGGCACGACCATCACGAAGGACAACCTGACCGTGGCGCCGGATCTCGCGACGGCGCTCATCGCGACGCCCGGCGACTACTACTACAACGTCCACTCGCAGGCCCACGCCGGCGGTGTCGTCCGGGGCCAGCTCAAGCCAAAGAGCTAGCTTCTCCTCCTCGCGACGCATGACGCGGCGCCCGCACCGGGCGCCGCGTCCGCGCGTTCAGACTCCGGCGCGCAGCTCCGCGAGATCGAGGTCTCGCTCAAGGCGCCGCAGCACCTCATCGCTGATCGCCCCGCGCGCGTGCATGTCGCGCGCGGCCTGCCGCTCGGCGTCGATCAGCTCCTGCTTCAGCTGGCGGTGCTCGAGCAGCTCGCGATCGGCTTCGCCGAGCTCGCCGTCGTGGTGGTCCTCGGAGTGCTCGACCCGATGCTCGTAGTCCGCCTGGAGCCGCTCGATGAGCGGCAGGTGGCCCGGCCACCGGGCGCGCATCTGCGGCAGGAGCGCGAGCGCCGCCTCGGCGGTCCTCGCGCGGGCGTGGGCCTCTTCGTGCTGGGCATCCTGCGCCGCGACGAGCCCGAGGCCGCGCGCCACGAATGGGAGGGTCAGCCCCTGCCCGACGAGGGTGACGAGGATCACGCCGAAGGTGATGAAGATGACGAGGTCGCGCTCCGGGAACTGCAGCGGGAGCGCCAGCGCCGCGGCGAGCGACACGGCACCGCGCATGCCGGCCCAGCCCACGACCACGATGGCCCGCGGTGACGCGGGCGGGTCGCCGCGCCGGGCGCCGCGGATGCGCTTCGGGGCGTAGATCGCCGCGAATATCCAGCCGAACCGGACGAGGATCGCGACGAGCGCGACGGCCGCGGTGATCGCGATGACCTCCCCGAGCTGTCGTCCACCGAGGTTGCCGATGATCTCGGGGAGCTGCATCCCGAGGAGCGTGAAGAGCAGGCCATTGAGCAGGAAGCTGATCGTCTGCCAGACCGCGCCGCCGGTGATGCGGTCCTCCGATGAGAGCAGCGAGAGGCGGCGGCCGATGTACAGCCCGGCCGTGACCGTCGCGAGCACGCCGGAGAGCGCGAGCCGCTCGGCCGCGAGATATGCCACGAACGGGGTGAGGATGGAGACCGTGATCGACACCGGCGTGTCGCGGAGGCGCAGGCGGATGCCGGCCGCGAGCCCGCCGACGACGAGGCCGACGGCGACGCCGCCCACCCCGATGAGGAGGAAGCTCGCGACAGCGTCGGCCGCCGAGAAGGAGCCGGACACGGCCGCGACGAGGGCGAGGCGGTACGCGACGAGCGCGGTGGCATCGTTCAGCAGGCTCTCGCCTTCGAGGATCGCGATCACCCGTCGCGGGACGCCGACGCGCTGCAGGATCGACGTCGCCGCGACGGCATCGGGCGGCGCGACGATCGCTCCGAGCGCGAACGCCTGGGCCCAGCCGAGCGAGGGGATCAGCGCGCGGGCCGCGGCCGCGACCGCGGCGGCCGTGACGATGACCAGGCCGACGGCGAGCAGGCCGATGGTCGGCGCGTTCGCGCGGTAGTCGCGCAGCGGCGCGAATACGGCGGCGACGTAGAGGAGCGGCGGGAGGAAGACGAGGAACACGACCTGCGGATCGAGCGCGACCTTCGGCAGTCCCGGCACGAAGCCGAGCGCCACGCCGCCGACGAGCATGAGGATCGGCGGCGGCACGTGCACGCGCCTGGCCGCCGTGGCGAGCGCCGCGACCACGACCAGTAGGCCCAGGAGCACCTCGAGATCAGTCATGAGCGGGCGAGCCTAGTACCGCCGCTACGCTCACGCCTGTGGCGGTCATCGAGTTCATCGTGGGCCTCGCGATCGTCGGCTGGATCCTGAACGATGTCTTCACGACGGTGATCCTCCCGCGGCCCGCACCGGCGCGGTTCCGGCCAGCCGGCATCGTCACCCGACGGGCCTGGCGGCTGTGGCTGGCGTACGCCGACCGGAAGCCGACGCCGGCCGGGCGCGAGCAGCGCCTCGGGGTCTTCGCGCCGGGGATCGTGATGATCCTGCTGGGCGTCTGGATCGGGCTGCTCGTCCTCGGCTTCGGTCTGATGCTCAATTCCCTCGCGGCGCAGGTCCGGCCGCCCGTGTATGACGTCGACGCGGCGCTGTACATGGCGGCGATCTCGCTGCTCACCATCGGCTACGGCGACTTCGTGCCGATCGAGAATCTCGCACGGCTCGTCTCCGTCGCCGCGGGCGGCGTCGGCCTGGGTATCGTCGCCCTCACGATCACGTACCTCTTCTCGCTGTACAACAATTTCCAGCGTCGCGAGCTACAGGTCGTGACGCTCGATGCGCGCGCCGGAGCGCCGCCTGCGGGCATCGCGCTCCTCGAGACGTGCGCCGGTTTCGACGATGAGAACGAGGAGCTCGAGCAGATCTTCGAGCAGTGGGAGCATTGGGCGGCGGAGGTCCTCGAGAGCCACATCGCGTATCCGATCCTGATGTTCTTCCGCTCGACGCACGACCACGAGTCGTGGGTGTCGGCGATCGGCGCGGTCCTGGACGCGACGACGCTGCTTCTGGCGACGACCGAGGGCGGGCCCCGCGGCCAGGCGAACGCGACGCGGAAGATCGGCGGACATCTCGTCGAGGACGTCGGCCGGTTCTTCCGGTTCATCACCGACGGCAAGCCGTCGGCGGGTCCGATGATCGAGCGCGTCGAGTTCGACGAGGCCCGGCGCCGCCTCGCCGCGGCGGGCTACACGCTCATCCCCGACGCGGACGCGGCCTGGCGGGACTTCGCGCGGCTGCGGAGCGACTACGCCGGTCCGCTGAATGAGATCGCGCGCTACTTCGCCGTGCCGCCGGCGGAGTGGATCGGCGACCGCAGCTACGTCCTGCACGAGCCCGCGCGCCCAGGCTAGCTGAGCTAGCTCGCGGCGGACCGCACCAGCCGGAGCCCGAACGGCGCGTTCGCGTGGATCGCCTCGATGCGCGCGCGCGGGACGGTCAGGAGCGCCGCGACGATCTGCGGATCGAACTGCGATCCGGAGCAGCGCTCGATCTCCGCGATGGCCTCGTCGAGCTGGCGTCCGCGGCGGTACGGGCGGTCGGCGGTCATCGCGTCGAAGCTGTCGGCGACGGCGAAGATCCGTGCGCCGAGGGGGATCTGCTCGCCGGCGAGGCCGAGGGGATAGCCGTTCCCATCCCAGCGCTCGTGATGCGCCCGGATGATGACCGCGACCTCCTCCAGGAACGGGACGTTGCCGATGATCTTCGCGCCGAGGTCCGGGTGGGTCTTCATCGTGTACCACTCGTTCTCGGTGAGCGGGCCGGCCTTGCGGAGGATGTGATCCGGCACGCCGATCTTCCCGATGTCGTGGAGCAGCGCGCCGCGCCGCAGCGTCGCGTACTGCCCGGCCGGCACCTTCAGGACGTCGGCGATGAGCTCCATGTACTGGACGACGCGCCGGGCGTGACCCTCGGTCTCCGTGTCGCGCACGTCCAGCGCGCTCGAGAGCGCGGCGAGCGTCGCGTCGTAGGTCCGCTCGTTCTCCGCGAGCGCCGCGCCGAGCGCGGTCGCCTGCGAGACGATCTGCCGCGACGACCGGGCGTACACGCCGCGAAGCACGAGCCAGAGAAGGATCGCGGCGGCGGCGATGATCAGGCCGATGCCGGCCTGGATGTTCCAGAGCGCGATGTTGAGCGGCTCGACGTCGCGCCAGACGGTGACCGCCCCGACCACCGTGCCGTCGCGCGCCAGGACCGGGACCCAGCTCTCGAGGGTCTCGACACTGCGCACCTCCGGAGCCGCGGGGGCGATCGGGTGTCCCGAATGGTCGAGCGGGGGTGGCGTGTTGCCGGTCGCCTCCGCATACGTGAAGCCGGGTCTCGCGTAGCGCACGTCGGCGACGATCGTCCGGCGGGTCGAGACACGCCTTCCGCTCAGGGCCGCGCCGAGGCTCGGGTTCTCGATGAGGTCGAGGCGCCGGCCGATCTCGCTGTCGTCGTACGAGAAGATGATCGTGCCGTCCGTCGAGTAGAAGCGGGTCGCGACGACGTTGTAGATCGAGAAATGGAAGACGACGTCGCGCTCGAGCGTCGTGAGGTCGGCGGCACCGAGCTTGCGCTGGAAGATCGTGCTCTGGAACACCGTCCCGAAGTGACCGGCGACGGCGTCCTGGGTGAACGTGACCGTCTCGCCTTCCACGTAGCGGCCGATCAAGTAGGCGGTCACACCGCCGAGCGCGACCGCCGTGACCGCGAGCACCAGGGCGAGCGCGACCGAGAAGCGCGCCACCGGGGACCAGGCACGCACACCTCGCTGCGCCATCCGAGAGACCCTACGTTCGTGCCCGGTCTCGCGGCCCACCCCGAACGGGGGAGGCCCGTATCAGTTCCCTGTCCGGCCGCCGTCACGCATGGCACGCACCTTGCGAAACGAGACCGCGCAAGGAGGTGTAGTCATGCTCTGGACGATCGTCGTCGTGCTGCTGATCCTCTGGCTGCTCGGCGTCGTCGCGCTGCCCTCGATCGGCGCGCTCATCCACATCCTTCTCGTCCTCGCGCTGATCGTGTTGATCCTCCAGCTTCTGTCCGGCCGCCGGACGATCTGATCCGTATCCAACACGCGAGAAGGACCGCGGCGCTGATCGCCGCGGTCCTTCTGGCCGCACGCTTGACCGGCACGATGCGAATGTGTAACGTCATCCCGCTCGCCAGAAGTGGCGAAGACTTCGAAAGGCAGGGGCCGCTCACGTAATGGATCTCATGCGCATCCTCAACGGCTTCACCGAGGCAGCTCCTCGGAGCACCCTGCCCAGGGCCGGAACCAGCTAGAGCGACGCTCGGCTAGACCTCCGGACCGTGGGCATCGAGCCCACGGTCTTTTTATTGCGGCGGATACCGCCGAAGGCAGTGGGCTCCAGGTCTGACGAAAGGAGTCCCTGCAGTGGCGATCGCAGTCCGCGAATCGATCCGACCGCCCGCGACCCGTGCGACACCCGCGCTCCTCGCGACCGGCATCGTCAAGTGCTTCCGCTCGTCCGGAACGAAGAAGGACGTGCGCGCGGTCGATGACGTGTCGCTGTCCGTCGCGCGCGGTGAGATCTACGCCTTGCTCGGCGCGAACGGTTCCGGCAAGTCGACGCTCATCCGCGTCTTCTCGACACTGCTCGAGGCGGACGCGGGCGTGGTGAAGGTCTTCGGTCTCGACATCCGATCCGACGAGCTCGCCGTCAAACGGCTCATCAATCGGGTCTCGGTCGAGGCGTCCTTCTTCAAGAAGCTGTCGGCGCTGGAGAACCTCGTCTACGCCGGGCGCCTCTACGGCGTCGCGGCCGCGGACGCCCGCACCAGGTCGAAGGAGATCCTCGTTCGGCTGGGGATCCCGGTCGCCCGCCATGACGAGCCGCTCGAGCGGCTGTCCCGCGGGATGCAGCAGAAGGTCGCGATCGCGCGCGCGTTCCTGACCTCGCCCTCGTTGCTGCTGCTCGACGAGCCGACCACCGGACTCGACATCCGGAGCAAGCGGGAGGTCCAGACGTTCGTGCGCGACCTTCGGGACGAGCACGACGCGACGATCCTCCTGACGACGCACGACCTCGACGAGGCCGAGCGTCTCGCCGACCGCGTCGGCGTGCTGCACGGTGGCCGGCTGGTCGCCGAAGGCACGACCGCGGAGCTCATCGGGCGCTACGGCGCCCGCGGATCCCTCGAGGAGGTCTTCATGACCATCACCGGTCGGAAGATCGAAGACCTCGATACCGAGTCGAAGGACTGAGGCCGGCCGTGATCGCCGAATTCGGCACCCAGGCCGGCCTCGCCTTCGCGTTCCTCGAGCGCGAGATCGCGCTCATGCGGCGCTACTGGCTGTGGGAGCTCGTCTGGATCATCTACGGCATCGTGACCTCGCTCTCGGTCGCGTACATCGGCATCGCCGCGCCCGCGATCTCGGGGAACCAGGTCGACCCCGCGACGACGTCGCGGTTCGTCCTCTACCTGCTCGTCGGCACGATCGCGTGGCGGTTCATGGGCCTGGTCTTCGAGAACATCGCCGAGATCATCGCCTGGGAGCGCTGGGAGGGGACCATCGAGTACACGTTCATGGCGCCGGTCCCGCGACTCACGCACCTCGCGGGGATGGCCGCGGGCACGATCGTGCGCGCGCTCGTGTTCAGCGTGACGACGCTGTTCGCGGTGATGCTCTTCGTGCCGGTGGACCTCTCGCACGCGAACGCCGCCTCCGCGATCGTCATGCTCGCGGTCGGCACGGTCGCGTTCATGGGCCTCGGGATCGCGTCGGCGGTGTTCCCGATGCTCTGGACCGAGAAGGGCCTGCAGATGGCGTACATCGTCCAGGCCGTCGTGCTGCTCGTGTCCGGCGTCTACTACCCGACGACCGTGCTGCCCGGATGGCTGCAGGCGCTGTCGGTGATCTCGCCGGCGACGTACGTGATCGAGGGCATGCGCCGCGCGCTGCTCGACGGCGCGGACCTCGCGTCACAGTGGTCGCTCGTCTGGCCCGCGCTCCTGGTCGGCGTGCTGTCGATCCCGCTCGGCCTGCGCGCGTTCATCGCCGCCGAGCGGTACGCGAAGCGGACCGGACGCCTGAAGCGGAGCGGCTAGAAAGCTAGGCTTCCCAGATGGGAAGGCTGCCCGCACCGCCGCCCGCCCCCCGGGGCGACGAGGCCGAGACGCTCCACGGCGAGCGCATCGCGGATCCGTACCGCTGGCTCGAGCGCGACGGCGCCGAGACGGGTGCGTGGACCGAGGCACAGAACGCGCGGACCCGCACGGCGCTCGACGCGGTGCCCGAACGCGCTCGTTTCGCCGCGCGCCTGCGCGAGCTCCTCGGTGTCGGGCTGCTCGGCGTCCCGCGCCCGGTGGGGGACCGCGTCTTCTACGACCGTCGCTCGCCGGGCGAGCGCCAAAGCGTCCTGTATGTCCGCGAGCGCGGCGGCGAGCGCGCCCTGGTCGATCCGAACACGCTCGACCCGGAGGCGCTCGTGACGCTCGACTGGTGGTACCCGTCGCCCGACGGCGGGCTCGTGGCGTATGGCCTGTCGCGCGGGGGCACCGAGATGTCGACGCTCCACGTCATCGAGACCGCGACGGGCCGCGCGCGGCCCGACGTCATCCCGCACACGCAGCGCGCCCGAGTGTCGTGGTCCGACGATGGCTTCTACTACACCGCCCATCCCGCGCCCGGCACCGTGCCGGCCGGTGACGAGCACTACTTCACGACGATCCGCTACCACCGCCTCGGGGACGATCCCGCCCGCGACGCGGTCGTCTTCGGCGACGGCCTGCCGAAGGAGCGGATCCTGTCGATGGACGCCGACGCGAAGGGCCGCTGGGTCACGCTCGCCGCGTACCAGGGCTGGACGCGCAACGACCTCTATCTCCTCTCGCGGGAAGCGGGCTCCGAGCGGCCGCGCGTCGTCATCGAGGGCGCCGACGGGTTGAGCCGGGCGATCGTCGCCGGAGGACGCCTGTGGATCCACACGAACGTGGGGAGCCCGAATTACCGGATCGTGGTCGCGGATGCGGCGCGGCCCGAGGAGTGGACGACCATCGTGCCCGAGAGCGAGTGGCCGATCGAGTCGTTCGACGTGACCCGCTCGCACCTCATCGTGCACACGCTCGAGAACGCGTCGTCGCGTCTGACGATCTGGTCGCAGGACGGCATCCGCGAGCGCGAGATCGCGCTGCCGCCGTTCGCGTCGTTGTTCGAGCGTTGGCCGGGGGTCTCCCCGGTCGCCGATCCCGAGAGCGAGCGGTTCGGCTACACCGTCGACTCCTTCACCCACCCGCCGGTCGGCTACGTCGCGGACGCGGCCACCGGCGAGACCGAGGTCGTGACCCGGCTGGCCCTGCCCAGCGCGTACGACGCGAGCGCGCTCGTCGTCGAGCAGGAGTGGTTCCGGTCGAAAGATGGGACCGAGATCCCGATGTTCCTCATCCACCGCCGCGACGTGCGCCCGACGGGCGACATGCCGACGATCCTCAACGGCTACGGCGGCTTCAACGTTTCGCGCACGCCGGCGTACGCCGGGACCACGGTCGGCTGGGCCGAGGCCGGCGGGCTCTACGTCGTCGCCACGCTTCGCGGTGGTGCCGAGTTCGGCGAGCGCTGGCATCGCGCCGGCATGCGCGAGAAGAAGCAGAACGTCTTCGACGACTTCGCCGGCGCCGCCGAGGCGCTCGTCGCGAACGGCTGGACGTCGCGCGACCGGCTCGGCATCTCGGGCGGGTCGAATGGTGGGCTGCTCGTCGGCGCGGCCATGACCCAGCGGCCCGACCTCTTCGCCGCGGTGAGCTGCGCCGTGCCGCTGCTCGACATGCTGCGGTACCAGAACACGCTCATCGCGCGGCTGTGGATCGACGAGTACGGCTCAGCCGAGGACGCCGAGGAGTTCCGCTGGCTCCGCGCGTACTCCCCGTATCACAACACCCGCGCGGGCACGCGCTATCCGGCGGTGCTGTTCACCACCGCGGAGGGCGACTCGCGCGTGGATCCCGGCCACGCGCGCAAGATGGCCGCGCTCCTTCAATGGCTGCAGCGCGATCAGCCCGATGCGGTGACGCTCCTGCGGGTGGATCGCGATGCCGGGCACGGCGTCGGCAAGCCGCTCCACAAACAGGTGGACGACCACGCGGACCAGCTCGGCTTTTTCGCCTGGCAGCTTGGCCTGGGGAGCGCTCCCCGCCCCGGACGAGTCGGTACAGTGGCGGTGGGAAGGTGAACATCCTCCGCTTCCTGCGCGAGCAGGCCAAGGGATACGACTGCAGCGTGTGCGGCCAGAACCACGCGCGCTCGGACATCCGCGTGCTCGGCAAGCTCGAGTCCGCGTGGATCGTCCGCGTCACCTGCGCCAAGTGCCACACCTCCTTCAAGCTGCTCGTCGTCGTCGACGACGAGCGGACGAACGTGAGCCCGGTCCAGGAGCCGTCCGCGCACCGACCGGAACGCAAGCGCCGGCCGGCCGTTTCGCTCGACGAGGTCCTGGACGCCCACGAGTTCCTCAAGGGCTACGACGGAAGCGTCACCGGCATGCTCGAGGGCGATGGCCGGCCGACGAGCGTCGAGCGCGACAGCAAGGCCTGAGCGCATGGCACAGAACGCGGTCATCACCGGATGGGGCTACTACGTCCCATCGAGGGTCGTGACGAACTTCGACCTCGAGAAGATCGTCGACACGTCCGACGAGTGGATCACCACGCGCACCGGGATCAAGGAGCGCCGCTATGCCGCCGAGGGCGAGACGACCTCGACGATGTCGCTGCGCGCGGGGAAGATCGCGCTCGAGAAGGCGCGCCTGCGGCCGCAGGATCTCGACCTCGTCATCGTCGCGACCTGCTCGCCCGATTTCATCTTTCCGGCGACCGCCTGCATGGTCCAGGACGCGCTGGGCGCGGACCGCGCCGGCGCGTTCGACGTCGAGGCGGCCTGCACCGGGTTCGTGTCCGCGCTCGCGGTGGCGCGCGGTCTCATCGTGTCGGGCACCCACCAGAACGCCCTCGTCATCGGCGCCGAGACGCTCTCACGGTTCCTCAATTGGAAGGATCGCTCGACGTGCGTGCTCTTCGCCGACGGGGCCGGCGCGGTCGTCGTCGAGGCCTCGAACGCCTCGGTCGGCATCGAGTCCGCGGTGCTCCACAGCGAGGGCTCGAAGGGCCACCTGCTCATGATCGAAGGCGGCGGGGCGAAGGTCCCCACGACCCAGAAGACCATCGAGCTCGGCCAGCACTTCATCTCGATGCAGGGTGGGGAGGTCTTCAAGCTCGCGGTGAAGTCCATGGCCGACGCCGCGGAGGAGGCCATCGCGGCCGCGAACCTCCGCCAAGAGGACATCCAGCTCATGATCCCGCACCAGGCGAACGTCCGGATCATCGAGGGCGTCGCGAAGCGGCTCCACTGGCCGATGGAGAAGACCTACGTGAACATCCAGAAGTACGGCAACACGTCCGCGGCGTCGATCCCGATCGCGCTCTGCGAGGCCGCGGCCGAGGGCCGCCTGCGCCGCGGCGACAAGGTCCTGCTCGTCGCGTTCGGCGGCGGGTTCACCTGGGGCGCATCGGTGCTCGAGTGGTTCGGCGAGCACGAGCCCGGGCGGCCGAAGTCCATCGTCGAGCGCGCGAGCCGTCGCGTCGAAGATCTCGTCGACCGAGTGCTGCCCAGCTAAACGGGCGCCTCGGCTTCGCGGTCCATCGCTCGACTAGAACATCCATTCGATGCGTGATCCTCCCTGAATTTGACCGCTCTGCCTATTGACAGCACGCTTGTGTGGAGCCAAAGTGCACTCGCGTGGTGAGTAGTGGGGACTGGTGGGGAACCAGCAGACCCCGGAATCGGAAGGGCGCACAGGCGAGTTGGAAACGTACTTTGCCGGCGAGTTCGCCCACGCGTTGGACGAGAAGGGTCGGCTGGCGGTCCCCGCAAAGTTCCGAGCCCGCTTCAAAGAAGGAGCGGTCGTGACGCGTTGGATGAACGAATGCCTCGCCGTGTTCCCAACGAGTGAGTGGGAGAGCATCAACGCCGAGATCCGCAAGCGGCCCCGGACGGACCGGACGGTCCAGACCTTCGTCCACTTCCTCGTCGGGGGAGCGCACGAAGCCGACCTCGACGCCCAGGGCCGGATCGGCATCCCCGCCCACCTCAGGCACTACGCCGACATCGGCGACGAGGTCATCGTCCTCGGCGCCAACGACCGCCTCGAGCTCTGGCAGCCCGACCGGTGGCACGCCCGCCTCGCGCAGGTCGAAGGTTCCATCAGCGACAGCCTCGCGGACCTTGGGATCTAGCGATGGGAGGGCTCATGAGCCGGTTCTCCTGGCCGAGGTACTCGCCCAGCTTGCTCCCCGCGAAGGTGGCCGCTTCCTCGACGGCACGGTCGGCGGTGGGGGACACGCGAGTGCCCTTCTCGACGGGACCGCGCCGGCTGGCCGGCTTCTCGGGCTCGACGTCGACCCTGCGGCTCTCGCGATCGCGCGACGGGAGCTGGCGCGCTACGGGGATCGCGCGACCCTCGTCAACGCCAACTTCGCGGTTCTCGACGATGTGGCCCGCGAGCACGACTTCGTCGGCATCGACGGCGTCCTCCTCGACCTCGGGCTCTCGTCGATCCAGCTCGCCGACGAGAGCCGCGGATTCAGCTTTCGCGCCACCGGCCCCCTCGACATGCGAGCCGACCCGCGGCTCGACCGCACCGCGGCGGACCTGGTGAACACCTGGGATGAGCGCGACCTCCGGCGGATCTTCACCGAGCTCGGTGAAGAGCCCGAGGCCGCGCGCGTCGCGGGCGCGATCGTGCGCCGCAGGGCGCGCGGCGCGTTCATGACCGCGGACCAGCTCGGTCGCTTCGTCGCGGGCGTGAAGACCCGCCGGCCCGGGAAGATCGATCCGGCGACCCGCGTCTTCCAGGCCCTCCGCATCGCGGTGAACGACGAGCTCGGCAACCTCGCGCGCGGCCTCGAGGCCGCCATGCGCATCCTCGCTCCGGGTGGCCGCCTCGCGGTCATCTCGTTCCACTCGCTCGAGGACCGTGCCGTGAAGCAATTCATGGCCCGCGAATCGCGCGACTGCATCTGTCCTCCCCACCTCCCCACCTGCGTCTGCGGGCACCGCGCGGGTTTGCGCGTCGTCTCACGCCGGCCGTTGATGGCG
>WNFI01174216.1_pt3 | contig 20528 bp, 18 predicted proteins | sample 5400471 | NCBI WGS metagenome assembly WNFI01 (sample SAMN13153348, study PRJNA577476) | soil metagenome | isolation source: 100 cm saprolite on Douglas fir-dominated hillslope | place: USA:California | collected 2013-09-17
CGTACCGCCGGCTCCGTACCGCCGGCTCCGTCGCCGCCATTCTGCTACGCCCCGCGCAGCCTAGGGCTCGCGGGAACCGACATAGCGACCGAACAGCCGCTCCGGGACATAGAGGAGAAAGGCCCCGCCCACGACGAGGGCCACCGAAATGTGCGACCAGCCGCGCTCACCGAGCGGCAGGATCCCCAGCCCGTATAGCAGTGAGATCAGGGCGAGCAGCAGGAAGTACGGCCCCGTGAAGTAGCAATGCAGGCGTCGGCAGCGCCAGGCATTGAGCAGGCACGCCGTCCCCATCCAACCGAGCAGTAGCGGCCACGCGATGATCTGAAAGCGCCCGCCGATCCGCGCGCTGAGCAGCAGCAAGCCCAGCGGCAGCCCCCAGATCAACACAGATCTCGTGCCGCGCGTCCAGTCGCTTGGGTGTGCCGTACTCATGTGCCTCTGTAACGACCCGTGCCTTAGGCTCACCGTTGCGGGTGCGGCCGTTCCCCGTCAGCCCGGCGGCGCCCGACAACAGCCCTGCTCGGTCTGCATCGGAGGACACACGACCGTGCCGTACGAGCAAAACACGCAGCAATGGCCCGCCTTGGGCCGCAACAAGGTGTGGCAACCGAAACATTCATAGTAGTACTGGCAGGCATCCGTCGGCATGGTCTCGCGCTGCGCGTGCCCGCAGGCGGGACAGGTGATCGTTGACTCAAGCACTACCGGGGTCATGCACTCGCCCTGAAGGTAAAGGGAAATCCGATCTCAGCGCGTGAATACCGCGCCGTGCGGATAGCCCACGCCCTTCCAGCCGTGTGGCCACTCGCGCTCGGCGAAGCTGAAGCCCGGCTGCCCGTCCGTGTCACGAAAGGCCGCATCGACGCTGAGCACACCTGTCTTCTGGTCCAGTTTCAGCAGGTACGTCCGGTCCTCCGGGGTTTCGCCCGATGTCGCCACGAGACGTTCGGTCTTCGGATCCCACGCGGTCCAATGCGGATTATAGCTTTCGCTCAAGGTCAGGCGCGAAGCCTCGCGTGGCTTGGCCGCATTGGCGATGTCGAGCACGATGAATCCATGCACGGCGGGCACGCTCTGGACCAGGAAATGCCCGACGATCGTGGGCACCCCGCACCAGTTTCCGGGGAAGGTGTAGACGAGCTTTGAGCTGGGTTCGGCCTGGTCCACCCCCGTGATCCGTTCGATGCCGCAGGCGAGCGTCTGCACAAAGACCGATCCATCCGGCCCCAGACGCGCCTCTTCGGGACTGATCTGGGCGTAGCGGTTCTCGCCCACATCCAGGTACGCGGTCCGCAACAGCTTGAGGTCGGACAGGCGCCACACCTGGTACGTCACGCCACTCAGGACGTCGTCGTCGTGCATGGAAGAGTTCGTGCTCACGACCCGGTCGAGCTTGGGGAGCACCACGAGGCTGTAGGGCATCAACAGCGCGCCACCGAACGCCGGATCCGCGTTGCTGGCGGAGCGTATCACCTTGCCGCTGTCGTCGATCTCCACGAGACCGCCGCTCTTGCCGTCGTGCCCATCCGTACCGCCGTGCCCGTCCGCAGCGGCGTGGTGCATGTGCTGAAAGGTGGCCAGCACGTTCCCATCAGGCAACCGCACGTACGAATGCGGATGCATGTAGCCCGCCATGTCGGTGAACGAAGTCGCAACCTTCGGGTGCAGGGGGTCGCGCAGGTCAAAAATAAAAGTCCGGCCCGCGTCATGATCGTTAGCGAACAACATGCCGCTGGCGGGCATGGTGTATTCGGTGTGATGCACGCGCACCGACTGCTGGTCCGTCGCGAGGCTCGTCACGATGCGTCCGTAGGAGCCTGACGCGGGGTCCGCGTCGATCACAACGAGAAAATCGTTCCCCTGGTGGGCCCGATCGCCGGCCCAGACGAACAGGTAGTGTCCGGCGGCAACGGCGTCCGGTTGCGCCGCCTGGGCTAGAGCGGGGGCAGCCAAGACAGCCAGTCCGAGCGCCAGTATTTTCCGCGTCATGGAAACCCCCACGCCGTTCAGGGACCGAAGCGGCCGTAGTCGAAGAACTGTCCCACTTCATGCGCGACGCGCGCCGACAGCAGCATGCCGGTGTGACTCACGGGCAGCACCACGTGGGCCGTGGCACCGGGCAGCAGCGTCTCGGAGACCGCCACCGTGCCATCGTTCGGCTCGTGAAAATCGACCATCAGGCGCCCGAGGCTCAGGGGGTTGTTGCCGGCGATGATGCCGAGCGGGCGCTCGTGCGACCACTGGCGCTGGTGCGCGTACAGCAGTTCCTCGGCCGCGGCCGGGCCGAGTAGCGCGCGGCCGAAGCGAAAGCGCGTAACGGCATTGGCAGCGCGGCTTGCCAGGCAGGGCGTGCCCATGAATACCACGCGACCGGGCGGTTGCTGCGGGTGGCGCTCCAGGCAACGCAGGATGGCGAGGCCGCCGAGGCTGTGGCCGAGCAGATGCACCTGCGGCGCGCCGAGCGAGCCGATGAACTCGTGCAGCGCATCGGCGATCTCGCCCATGGTCAGGAGCGTCGAGGCGTAGCTCAATGCGTGCCAATCGTAGCCGCGCTCCCTTTCCAGCCGGCGCCGCAACAGGAAAGCCTCGTGCCCGGAAAGCCACAGACCGTGCACGTAGACGACGGCGCTCATCAGCTTCCGGACACGCTTTTCACCGCAGCGAGGGTCTTCAGGCCGACGGCGACTGCCGCAGCCGGATGTGCAGCTCGCGCAGCTGCTGCTCGCTGACTTCAGTGGGTGCGTCGGTGAGCGGGCAGGCCGCCGTCTGGGTTTTCGGAAAGGCGATGACCTCGCGGATGCTGTCCGCGCCGGCCATCAGCATGGCCAGCCGATCCAGCCCGAAGGCGATGCCGCCGTGGGGCGGCGCGCCGTAGCGCAAGGCATCGAGCAGGAATCCGAACTTGAGCCGCGCCTCCTCGGCCCCGATCCCGAGCAGCTCGAACACCGCGGACTGCAGTTCCTCACGGAAGATGCGCACCGAGCCGCCACCGACTTCCGAGCCGTTGAGCACCAGGTCGTAGGCCTGCGCGAGCGCTGCGCCGGGGTTGGCCCTGAGCGCCGCGGCGTCGGCCACCTGCGGCGCGGTGAAAGGATGGTGCATGGCGACCCAGCGCTTCGCCTCCTCGTCATGGCCGAACATCGGGAAGTCGACCACCCACAGCGGACGCCAGCCGGGCGCCACGAGTTGCAGGTCCGCACCGATTTTCAGGCGCAGTGCGCCGAGCGCGTCATTGACCACCTTGGCGCGATCGGCGCCGAAGAACACCAGGTCCCCGTCCACGGCGCCGCTGCGCTCGAGGATTCCGGCCACGGCACGATCGTCGAGGAATTTCACGATCGGGGACTGCAGGCCCTCCCGTCCGCGGGCGCGCTCGTTGACCTTCACGTAGGCCAGGCCCCGCGCGCCGTAACGGGCCACGTAGGCGGTGTACTCATCGATCTGGGAGCGCGGCATGGCCCCGCCCGCCGGCACGCGCAGCGCGGCCACGCGGCCCTGCGGGTCGTTCGCCGGCCCCGCAAAGACCTTGAAATCACAGCCCGCGACCAGATCGGCGACATCCACGAGCTCGAGCGGGATGCGCAGGTCCGGTTTGTCCGAACCGTAGCGGCGCATCGCTTCCGCGTAACTGAGGCGCGGGAAGGGATCAGGCAGCTCCTGCCCCAGCACCTCGCGGAACAGCTGGCGCACCAGGGCGGTCATCAGCGTGAGGATCTGCTCCTGCGAGAGGAAGCTCGTCTCGATGTCCAGCTGCGTGAAATCGGGCTGGCGATCGGCCCGCAGGTCCTCGTCGCGAAAGCAGCGCACGATCTGGTAGTAGCGATCGAAGCCGCTGATCATCAGCAGCTGCTTGAAGATCTGCGGCGATTGCGGCAGGGCGAAGAACTTGCCCGGATGGGTGCGGCTGGGCACGAGGTAATCGCGCGCGCCCTCTGGCGTCGCCTTGGTCAGCATCGGCGTCTCGATGTCCACAAAGCCGTGGGCGTCGAGAAAGCCGCGCATGGCCCGGGTCAGCTTGTGACGCTGGCGCAGCCGCTGGCTCATGAGCTCGCGGCGCAGGTCGATGTAGCGGAAGCGCAGCCGTACTTCCTCGCTCACCTGCTCATCGAGCTGGAAGGGCAGCGGGTCGGAGCGATTGAGGATCTCAACTTCACTGGCCACGATCTCGACCTTGCCGCTCGCGAGGCTGGGGTTCAACGTGCCCGCCGGACGCTCGCGCACCGTGCCGGTGACGCGCACCACGAATTCATTGCGCAATTTCTCGGCATCGGCAAACACCGCCGGTGCATCCGGATGGCAGACGACCTGCACCAGCCCTTCGCAGTCGCGCAGGTCGACGAAGATCACGCCGCCGTGATCGCGCCGCCGGTGCACCCAGCCGGCCACCGACACCTGCTGGCCGACCAGCGTCTCGTTCACTTTTCCGCAGTAGTGTGTGCGCATCATCCGGGATTCGCAGGGGAAGCGCGGGATGTTAAGGGCACGAGCCAAGAGCACGCAACCACCGGACGGGACGGCCCCGCTGCGGTTCAGGCCGCCAGCTCCCCCAGCGCGGCATCGAGCCGCGCCAGCAGGCGCGCCACGGCGCCCGCGTCCGTCTCGGGCGACAGCAGCATCATGTTGTGGAACGGGGTGAGCAGCACGCCGCGATTGAGCAGATAAAGGTGCAGGGCCCGCTCGAGTTCAGGCTGCAGGGCCGCCGCCGCTTCCCCGCCGTTGCAGGGCGGCCGCGCCCCGAAACCGAGCTCCACGCGGGCGCCCACGCGCTGCACCTGCCAGCGCAGCGCCCGGCGTTCGAGCACCGCCTGCAGGCCCTGTTCGAGGCGCAGCGCCTGCGCCTCCATGTGCCCGTAGGCGGCGTCGGTCATGACCTCGCTGAGGCAGGCCTCGAGCGCCACCACGGCGAGCAGATTGGCCGCGAGCGTGGTGCCGAGCCCGCTGTGGGCGTCCGTGCCGCCCGGTGCCAGCGCTTCGATGCGCGAACGCGCCTCGTCGGTGAAACCGTAGACACCACAGGGCATGCCGCCGGCAATGGCCTTGCCGCAGACCAGGAAGTCGGGCTCGAGTCCATCGCGCCTGGTGCAACCACCCGGTCCGGCCGAGAGCGTATGCGTCTCATCGATGATCAGGACGGTCCCGTGCTGGCGCGTGAGCCGGCGCAACTGGGCATGGAAGCCGGGCTCCGGCAGCACGACGCCCATGTTGGTCATCGCCGGTTCGCACAGCACCGCGGCGACCTCACCGTCGGCGAGCGCTCCGGCCAGTGCCGCCAGGTCGTTGAATTCCACGACGCGGGTGTGGGCCGTGACATCGAAGGGCATGCCCCGCAGGCCGGCGCGCGGCTGGGTGCCGCGCTCGCCCAGGCGCACGTGCGTCTCATCGACTGCGCCGTGATAGCAGCCGTTGAACACGAGGATGTCGCGGCGGGCCGTGATGGCGCGCGCCCAGCGCAACGCCTCGCGATTGGCATCGCTGGCGCTCTGCGTCAACTGCCAGCAGGGCAGCCCGAAGCGCGCGGCCAGTGCGGCGCCGAGCGCGCCGACCCGCTCGCCCGGCAGCATCGCCGTCAGTCCCCCGGCCGCCTGCGCGGCGAGCGCACGCGCCACCGGTTCCGGGCTGTGGCCAAACATCGCACCGGTGTCCCCGAGGCAAAAATCGTCGTAAGCCTGGCCATCGACGTCGATGAGCGTGGCGCCACGCGCCGAGCGCACGAACAGGGGGAAAGGCAGCCCCCAGTCCCGCATCCACTGAAAGGGCACGCCGCCTTGCCAGTGGCGGGTGCTGCGTTGCGCGAGCTGGGCCGACGCGGGATGCAAGTGCTGGTAGGAGCTCAGCTCCCGCGCCGTCAGCGCTGCGATGGCCTGCGCTGCAAACACCCCTGCGCTCAGTCCCGCGGGCCCGGCGACACGGCGCTCGCGGCCGGATGGGCCGCAGCGCCGGAATGGGCCGTGGCGTTGGTGTGGGCCGTGGCGTTGGTGTGGGCCGTGGCGGTCGGACCGACCACGCCCAGCGTCACGATCATCTTCATGGCGTTATCAACGCTCATGTCGAGCTCGATGCACTTGGCGCGCGGCACGAAGATGATGAAACCGGAGGTGGGATTCGGCGTCGTCGGGATGAACACGCACACCTGCGGTTCGCCCAGGCGCTCGCTGATCTCGTCCAGATGGTCGGTGGTCTGGAACCCCATGCTCCACAGGCCGGCGCGCGGATATTCCACCAGCAGCACGTTTTTGAAGGAACTGCCGGACTTGGAAAACACCGTCTCGGAGAAACTCTTGACGCCGCTGTACAGTGCCCGCACGAAGGGAATGCGCTCCAGCAGGTCCTCCCCGATCGTCACCAGCGCGCGGCCGATGAAATTCGTGACCAGCAGGCCGGTCAACAGCACCATGAGGATGCCCAGCACCGCGCCGAGTCCTGGCACGTGCAGGCCAAAGAGGGCATCGGGCCGGAGCGAGCGCGGCAGCACCAGCAGGGTCCGATCCATCAGGTCCAGGATGAAGCGCACGACCAGCACCGTCACCAGTACCGGCACCCAGATCAGCAGGCCGTTGATGAAATAGCGGCGCAGCGCGCGCCCGAAGCGCGCCTGGGCCACCTGCCGCGCGCGATTCACCGTCGCCGGCCCCTGCGTATGGCGCGCCGGGGCGCGCCCTTGGCCCTGCGCTTCGCCGCAGCCCGGGTGGGCGTCGGCGCCGGCCTCGTTCCCGCACGCTTCGAGCCGCGTGACGTCTGCGCCGAGGCCGAGCTCGGGGCCGCGGCTGGTCCGGCGGTCTTGTCCGCCTTATCCGCCTTGGCGGCCGCGGCCTCAGCCTTTGCTTTCTCGGCGCCCGGCGTGCCGGCGTGCGCGGGCGTCTTGGCCTCCGGCTTGTCGCCGCCTTTCGCCTCCGTCGCCGGTTTCGCCTCTTCGCGCTCCGCGCCGGCGAGGTTCCGCTGGTTGTCCTGCCCGGACTTGAAATCGGTCTCGTACCAGCCGGAGCCCTTCAGCCGGAATACCGGCGCGGACATCAGCCGCTTGAAGCCTTTTTTCCCGCAGGACGGGCATTTCGCCAGCGGCTTGTCGCTGAGCTTCTGGAGCACCTCTGCGTAGTACTTGCAGGCGGGGCACTCGTATTCGTAGAACGGCATGGCTTCCCTCTCGCGCAATTATATCGGGGCAGCCCCCACGCACCAGCCCGCGATGCCTCGATCGCTGGCGCGCCGCCCGCTCTGATTCAGCGTCCCGACTTCGAGAAGGTCAGCTCGCCCTGCGTGACGCCCACGCGGATCTTGTCGCCGGGCAGGAAACTGCCGGCGAGGATGCGCTGGGCCAGCGGATTTTCGATCTGCTGCTGGATGGCGCGCTTCAGCGGCCGTGCGCCGTACACCGGATCGAAGCCCGCCTCGCCGAGCGCGTCGCGGGCAGCGTCGTCCAGCGTCAGCTCCATGTCCCGCTCGTGCAGCCGCCGGCGCAGGAGGCCGAGCTGGATGTCGACGATGGCGCGAATCTGCTCGGTGCCCAGCGGATGGAACACGACGATGTCGTCGATGCGGTTGATGAACTCGGGCTTGAAGTTCTGCTGCACGATTTCCATCACCGCGGTCTTCATGCGCTGGTAGTTGCCTTCGCCGGCGAGCTCGTGAATGACGCTGGAGCCGAGATTCGAAGTCATGATGATGACGCTGTTGCGAAAATCCACCGTCCGCCCCTGCCCGTCGGTGAGCCGCCCGTCGTCCATCACCTGCAGCAGGACATTGAACACATCCGGGTGCGCCTTTTCCACTTCGTCGAGCAGGATCACCGCATAGGGGCGGCGGCGCACGGCCTCGGTCAGGTACCCGCCTTCCTCGTATCCGACATAGCCGGGCGGCGCGCCGATCAGGCGCGCGACCGAATGCTTTTCCATGAATTCGGACATGTCGATGCGCACCATCGCCTCTTCGCTGTCGAAGAGAAACTCAGCCAGCGCCTTGCACAGCTCGGTCTTGCCGACTCCGGTGGGCCCGAGAAACAGGAAGGAGCCGTTCGGCCGGCGCGGGTCGGCGAGCCCGGCACGCGAGCGGCGGATCGCGTTGGAGACGATGCGCACGGCTTCTTCCTGGCCGACGACGCGCTTGGCCAGCGCTTCTTCCATGCGCAGCAGTTTTTCCTTTTCGCCCTCGAGCATCTTGGATACCGGGATGCCCGTCCACTTGGACACCACCTCGGCGATTTCCTCGTCGGTGACCTTGTTGCGCACCAGCTGCGTGTCCTTGCTCTCCGCAGCCTGCGCCGCGGCGAGGCGCTTCTCGAGCTCGGGGATGCGCCCGTACTGCAGCTCAGCAACCTTTTCCAGATCGCTCCGGCGGCGCGCCGACTCCATCTCGAGCCGGACCTTCTCCAGTTCCTCCCTGACGGCCGCCGCGCCCTGCAGCATGGCCTTCTCGGATTTCCAGATCTCCTCGAGGTCGGCATATTCCTTCTCGAGGCCCCGCAGCGTCTCGCGCAGGGTGGCCAGGCGCTTCTTCGAGGCCTCGTCCTCTTCTTTCTTGAGGGCCTCCTGCTCGATCTTGAGCTGGATGATGCGCCGCTCGAGCCGGTCGAGCGCCTCGGGCTTGGAGTCGATCTCCATGCGGATGCGGGCGCCGGCTTCATCGATCAGGTCTATCGCCTTGTCGGGCAGCTGCCGGTCGGCGATGTAGCGGTGCGAGAGCATCGCCGCGGCGACGATGGCCGGGTCCGTGATATCGACGCCGTGGTGCACTTCATAGCGTTCCTGCAGCCCGCGCAGGATCGCAATCGTGTCCTCAACGCTGGGCTCGTTCACCAGGACCTTCTGGAAGCGCCGCTCCAGCGCCGCGTCCTTCTCGAGGTACTTGCGGTATTCATCGAGCGTGGTCGCCCCGACGCAATGCAGCTCGCCGCGCGCCAGGGCCGGCTTGAGCATGTTGCCCGCGTCCAGTGAGCCCTCCGCCCTGCCGGCACCGACCACGGTGTGCAGCTCATCGATGAACAGGATCACGCGCCCCTCCTGTTTCGCCAGGTCGGAGAGCACGGCCTTGAGCCGCTCCTCGAATTCACCACGGAATTTTGCGCCGGCGATCAGCGCACCCATGTCGAGCGCCAGGATGCGCTTGTTCTTCAGTCCCTCGGGCACCTCGCCGTTGATGATGCGCTGGGCGAGACCCTCGACGATCGCGGTCTTGCCCACCCCGGGTTCACCGATCAGCACCGGGTTGTTCTTGGTCCGCCGCTGCAGCACCTGGATGGTGCGGCGGATCTCGTCGTCACGGCCGATCACCGGATCGAGCTTGCCGCTCGAGGCGCGCGCGGTCAGGTCGACCGTGTACTTTTCCAGCGCCTGGCGCTGCTCCTCGGCGCCGGCGTCCTTCACCTCTTCACCGCCGCGCAGTTCCTCGATGGCTTTCTCCACCGCCGCCTTGTGCAGGTGGCTGTCCTTGAAGATCTTCGCCAGCGTGGCGCGGTCCTCGAAGGCGGCGAGCACGAACAGTTCGCTGGCGATGAATTGATCGCCGCGCTGCTGCGCCAGCTTGTCGGTGACGTTGAGCAGCCGGTTCAGGTCATTGGAGACATGGACTTCCCCCGGCGCCCCCTCCACCTTCGGCAGCCGGTCGAGCGCCGCGCCCAGGAGCGATCGCAGCTTGTTGAGGTCCGCACCCGCCTTCATCAGCAGCGGGCCGACGCCACCGCCGGACGAATCGAGCAGCGCCTGCATGACATGGGCCGGTTCGATGAACTGGTGATCGCGTCCGACGCACAGCGACTGGGCGTCGGCCAGTGCGGCCTGGAAGCGGCTCGTCAGCTTGTCCATGCGCATAGGATTACGGTCCCGGCAGTTCCTGGAATAGGTCTGAAACTGGGGGCTGGCGGCCCAATTTCAAGGGCCTAGCCGAGCAGGGTCTCGGTGACGGCGATCACCGCGACACCCGCGCCGATCAGCAGCACCTGCATGGCACTGCCTGACAGGTCCACGCGCCGATGCAGGCCCGGGATCAGGTCCGCCACCGCGACGTACAGCAACGAGGCCGCGGCCACCGAGATCGCATAGGGCAGCACGTCGAGCGTGCCCCGGAGCGCCAGGTACCCGGCCAGGCCGCCGATGATCGAGGTCAGGCTGCTGGCGGCGTTGAACACCAGGGCGCGCACCGGGCGCATGCCAGCGTGCAGCAGGACCGCGAGGTCACCCAGCTCCTGCGGGATCTCATGCGCGGTGATCGCGATGGTGGTCACGATCCCGAGGCGCACATCGGTGAGAAATGCCGCGGCGATCAGTACGCCATCGAAGGCGTTGTGCACGCCGTCACCAAACAGCACGATCCAGGCCGCGGCGCGATCGCGATGCTGCGCCGAAGGGACCTGATGCTGCTCGCAGTCCTCCGTGTGGCAATGACGCCAGAGCACGAGTTTCTCGAGGACGAAGAAGAAGGCGATGCCCGCCAGGAGCGCGGCCCCGACGGCCTGCACGCGGCCGGGCCCGACATCCGCGATGGCCTCGGGCAGGAGCCCGAGCAGGGCGGCCGCGAGCATGGCCCCGGTGGCAAAGCTGACCAGGTGCGGCAGGAGCCACGCGCGCCTGGCCTCACCGTACAGCAGGAACAGGCTGGCCAGCGCGGCGCTGAGCAGCCCACCGAAAAGTGTCGCGAGGATGATCCAGATCAGGATGGGCACAGCGAACTCAATGGCCGGTGGGGACTGGAGCGCCGCACTCTAGCATGCACTTCAGGGCTCGCCAGCGCTGCGCCAGATCAGCGCCGCCATCCGGCCGGTCTGGCCGTCGCGCCGATAGGAATAGCAGTGGGCCGGATCGGCGTAGGTGGAGCGCTGGGCAGCGCTGATGCGCACTACGCCCAGGCGCGCGAGACGCTGACGCGCCAGCAGCGGCAGGTCGCACTGCCAGCGCCCGCGCGCATTGGCGGAAAAACCCGCCGCCGCGCGCTCGTCGCCCGCCAGGAACTGCGCCCGCACTTCATCGCCGACCTCGAAGTGCAGCGGACCGATGGCAGGGCCGAGCCAGGCGTACAGGCCGTCCGGGGCCACGCCCATCGCGGCGACCGTGGCTTCCAGTACACCCGCGGCCAGACCGCGCCAGCCCGCGTGCGCCGCGCCGATCACCGCGCCGTCCTCGCTGGCGAGCAGCACCGGCATGCAGTCGGCCACGGTGATCGCCAGGACGCGATCGGTCCGGTGCGTGACCGCCGCGTCCGCGGGGCCGGGCGGGAACTCGGCATCGGCGGCGAGGACCTCGAGGCCGTGAACCTGCTGCAGCCACAAGGGCTCGGCGGGCAGCGCCAGCGCCGCGCGCAGGCGGCGGCGATTTTCCGCCACGGCGGCGGGCTCATCACCCACGCCGGCGCCGAGATTCAGGCTCGCGAACGGTGCCGCACTGACGCCCCCTGAGCGCAGCGTGCAGGCGGCACGCACCGTGGACGGCGCGCCCCACGCGGGAGTGAGCCATTCAACGCTCATCGGACGCCTGGCGCGCGTCGTCCCGCAGGACCTGCAGCAGCGCGCGCAGATCCGAGGGCAATGCGGCCTCGAAGGTGTGGTGTCGCCCCGTGACGGGGTGATCGAGCGCCAGGCGCTGCGCGTGGAGCGCCTGCCGGCGAAAGGCGGCCAGCGCCCGCTGCAGCACGGCGCCCGCGCCGGCCACCTGCCGCCGCCGGCCACCGTAGAGGGGGTCCCCGACGATCGGGAATCCGGCGTGGGCGAGGTGCACGCGGATCTGATGGGTGCGGCCCGTCTCGAGCTGCACGCGCAGCAGCGTATGGCCGCGAAAGCGCTCCTCGATCCTGTAGTGCGTCACCGCCTCGCGCCCGTCGCGCCGCACCGCCATGCGGGTGCGTTGCGTGCGATGCCGGCCGATGGGCTCCGCGATGGTGCCACCGGCCGTGGGCCTTCCCAGGCAGAGGGCGAGATAACCGCGCGCGATGCGGCGTTCCTGCAGCGTGCGCACCAGCTGCACGTGGATCTCCGGCGTGCGTGCCACGACCAGCAGGCCGCTCGTCTCCTTGTCGAGCCGATGGATCAGGCCGGCGCGCGGCACCGTGGCCAGCGCCTGATCGTGCGCCAGCAGCGCATTTTGCAGCGTATGCCGCGGATTGCCCGCGCCCGGATGCACGACCAGGCCGGCCGGCTTGTCGATGACCAGCAGGGCCTCGTCCTCGTACACCACCTGCAGGCTGATCGCCTCGGCTTCGACGGTGGTGTCGGCCGGGAACTCGGCCTGCACGCGCACCCGCTCGCCCCCCGCCAGCCGCTCGCGCGGCCTGACCGCACGGCCATCGAGCAGCACCGAACCGGCGCTGATCCAGCGCTGCAGACGCGCCCGCGAGTACTGCGGCAGGGCCACGGCGAGTGCCTGATCGAAGCGTGCGCCGGCGACTTCGGCGGGCAGCTGCAGATCATGGATGAGGAACTTGGCGGTCATGGTGCGGTCGCAAGTGCGGCGGGATTAATTCGCTATACTGGCGCTTTCGCGTCGTGGCGCGCAAGTCGCTCGACCGCAGCGACTATGACATCGCCGTCCGGCAGTACGAGGCGCTGACCGCCCGCTACCCCTTCTCAGACCAGGCACGGCAGGCGCGGCTCGATCTGATCTACGCCTACTACCGCAAGGGCGAGAACGAGTCGGCGACCGACGCCGCCAAGCAGTTCCTGGACGAAAATCCCACGCACCCACGCGTCGATTACGCCTGGTACATGCGCGGCCTGATCGACTTCGAGCATACGCCCTGGGCAATCGAACGCTGGTTCGGTGTCGACATGGCCAAGCGGCCGCCGGAATCGCTCCTCTCCTCGATCACCGCCTTCAGCACCGTCGTGAAGGATTATCCGAACAGCGCCTATGCCCACGACGCGCAGCGCCGGCTGATCTACCTGCGCAACCGCCTGGCCGAATACGAGGTCAACGTCGCCCGCTACTATGTGCGCCGTGGCGCCTACCTGGCCGCGGCGCAGCGCGCCCAGCGCACGATCGAGCAATACGACGGCGCCCCTTCGGAGCAGGAAGCGCTCGAGATCATGATCGACTGCTACCGGCGCCTGGGCCTCAAGGACCTGCAGGCGAATGTCGAGAAGGTGTACCAGGCCAATTATCACGAGCCCAGTGCGCAGGGCATGAAACGGCGCTCGTGGTGGCACATCCTCTGAGGCGCTGTGCCTGAGGCGCGGGGCCTGAGGCGCGGGGCCTGAGGCGCGGGGCGCGATCGGGCCGCTGTCGACCATCCTTTTTCTGAATCAGGCGTTACATGTAACGCGTTACATGTAACGGGTCGCAGAAAAAAAAGACACCACGATGCCGGCCGCCTCCTTCAAGGCGCCTCGCGGCACCCGAGCAGAGCTCCCGCCACCGAACGCTAGCGTCGATACCCGCTGGTAATGGGATAGCGCCAGTCGCGGCCAAACGCGCGCCGGCTGACGCGCACGCCGGGCGGGGCCTGGCGGCGCTTGTATTCGTTGCGCTGGACCAGGTTCAGGATGCGGGTGACCACGGCGCGTTCGAAGCCGCGGGCACAGATCTCGTCGACCGACAGGTCCTCCTCGATGAAGGCCTCCAGGATCGGATCGAGCAGGGCATAGGGCGGGAGCGAATCAGTGTCCTTCTGGTTCGGCCGCAGCTCCAGCCGCCGTTCATGTCCCCGTACAGCGTGGCGTAGCCGACGGCCATCTCGCTCTTGTTGCCAGTGGTGAGCAGCATGCGCCCGGTCTTGTTGGAAATCGCCATGAGCAGCAATCCGCGCGTGCGCGCCTGGATATTTTCCTCGGTGGCGTCCGCCGGGCGCCCCGCGAACTCCGCCTTCAGCGCGGCGAGTGCCGCCTCGAACAGTCCTTCGATTGAAATGGAGCTGATTTGCACGCCGAGCGTGCGCGCCTGGGCGGTGGCGTCCTCGACGCTCATCTGCGAGGTATAGCGCGAAGGCATCATCACGGCCTGCACCCGCGGCGCGCCGAGGGCGTCGACCGCGATCGCCAGGGTGAGGGCCGAATCCACGCCACCGGACAGGCCCATCACCACGCCCGCAAAGCCGTGCTTGCTGACGTAGTCGCGCACGCCGAGCACCAGCGCCCGATAGACGTTCTCATCGGTGCCGAGCTCGGGCGCTACCGCGCCCGCGACGGGCACGACTTTTGAGTCGCGGCGCTCGAACTGCGCCGGATACAGCCCTTCCGTATACGCCGGGGCGCGCACCACGATCTCGCCCCTGGCATCCATCACGAAGGAGTTGCCCTCGAAGACCAGCTCGTCCTGGCCGCCGCACAGGTTCACGTAGGCGATGGGCACGGCGCACTCGGCCACTCGCTCGGCAATCACACGCTCGCGTTCGCGCTGCTTGTACATATCGAACGGCGAGGCGTTGATCACCAGCAGCAGTTCGGCGCCGGCGGCGCAGGCGAGCCGAGCCGGCTCGCTCTCCCAAGCGTCCTCGCAGACCAGCAGCCCCAGCCGGAACCCCTTGCACTCGAACACCGCCGCACCCTCGCCGGCGGTGAAATAGCGCTTTTCGTCGAACACCCGGTAGTTCGGCAGGCAGCTCTTGCGCCGCAGCGCCACACGCCGGCCGTCGCGGTAGACCCCGGCGCTGTTGTAGATCTGGGTGCCCTGGTACTCGGGAAAGCCCAGGACCAGATCAATGCCGGGCGCGCCGCCCGCCAGTTGCCGCACGGCGCGCTCGATCTGGGTGCGCAGGCCGCGGTGGAAGAGCAGGTCCTCGGGCGGATAGCCGCTGAGCGTCAGTTCCGGGAACAGCACCAGATCGGCACGCAGTTCATCGCGCGCGCGCGCCGCCTCGCGCAGCGTCAGCGCCAGGTTGCCCTGCACGTCACCGACCAGCAGGTTGACCTGCGCGAGGGCCACCGTGAGCCGCTCACTGGCGTTCACTGGAGCTCCGGGCGGCCGTAAGCGTGGATCCTCACCGGCGCCGGCGACGGGTTGCACGCCGGGCGGCGGGCCTGGAGCGGCCGCGGCGCAGGGCCTGCAGCATGGCGCTGCCGAGTTCGGCCGGCGAATGCACGGTATTCACGCCGGCCGCCTCGAGCGCCGCGAATTTGTCCATGGCGGTGCCCTTGCCCCCCGCGATCACCGCCCCGGCGTGACCCATGCGCTTGCCGGGCGGCGCGGTGACGCCGGCGATGTAGGCCACCACCGGTTTGGTCACGAAATGACGGATATGAGCGGCCGCGGCCTCCTCATCGCCACCGCCGATCTCGCCCACCATGACGATGCCCTCGGTCTGCGGGTCGCGCTCGAACAGCTCGATCACCTCGATGAAATTCAGGCCGCGCACCGGATCCCCGCCGATGCCGACGCAGGTACTCTGGCCCAGGCCGTTGTTGGTGGTCTGGAACACCGCCTCGTAGGTCAGGGTTCCGGAGCGCGAGACCACCCCGACACAGCCTCGCTTGTGGATGAAGCCGGGCATGATGCCGATCTTGCACTCGCCGGGAGTGATGACGCCGGGGCAGTTGGGGCCCACGAGCCGCGTGCCACTGCCGAGGAGTGCGGCCTTGACCCGGATCATGTCATTGACCGGAACACCCTCGGTGATGCACACGATCAGCTCGATGCCGGCGGCGGCCGCTTCGAGGATACTGTCGGCGGCGTGCGCGGCCGGCACGTAGATCATGCTGGCGGTCGCGCCCGTCGCCGCGACGGCAGTGCGCATGGTGTCGAACACCGGCAATCCCAGGTGCTGCTCGCCCCCGCGTCCCGGCGTCACGCCCCCGAGCAGGCGCGTGCCATAGGCGATGCTCTGCTCGGAGTGAAAGCTGCCCTGCTTGCCGGTAAAGCCCTGACACAGGACCCCCGTGCGCTTGTTGACCAGGATACTCATCGCCGGGCCACTGCCGGGGCGCTGCCGGCGGCCTGCACGGCCCGGCGTGCCGCGTCGTCCAGATCGGTGGCAGCAACGATCGCCAGGGCGCCGCTGGCGAGCTTCTCGCGCGCCTCGGCCGCGTTGGTCCCCTCGAGGCGCACCACCACCGGCACGTTCACGCCAACGTCGCGCACGGCATTGATGATGCCGTCGGCGATCAGATCGCAACGGACGATGCCGCCGAAGATGTTGACCAGTATGGCGCGTACCCTCGGGTTGGACAGAATCAGGCGGAAGGCCGCGGTCACCCGCTCGGCGGTCGCACCGCCGCCGACGTCGAGAAAGTTGGCCGGCGTGCCGCCGTGCAGCTTGATCAGGTCCATCGTCGCCATCGCCAGGCCGGCGCCGTTGACCATGCAGGCGATATCGCCGTCGAGCGAGACGTAGTTCAGGTCGTGTTCGCTGGCGATGCGCTCGGCCGGGTCTTCCTGGCCCGGATCGCGCAACGCCGCCATCTCCGGCTGCCGGAACAGCGCATTCGCCTCGATGTCCAGCTTGCAATCCAGCGCCATGAGCCTGCCGCCAGCGGTGACGATCAGCGGGTTGATCTCGATCAGGCTGGCGTCCTTCTCCAGATACAGCCGATAAAGCGCCATCAGGATCGTCTGGAATTGCGCCAGCTGCGTAGCCGTAAGCCCCAGGCCGTAGGCGAGCTGCCGGCATTGCCAGGGCTGCAGGCCGGCGGCCGGATGCACGGTCACGGACAGGATCCGCTCCGGCGTATCGTGGGCGACCTGTTCGATATCCATGCCGCCGGCGGCGGAGGCGACCACGGCGATACAGCTACGCTCCCGATCGAGCGTGAAACTCAGGTACAGCTCGCGCGCGATGTCGGAGCCGGCCTCGATGTAGACCTTCTCGATCGGCAATCCGGCCGCGCCCGTCTGCTTCGTGACCAGGCGCTGGCCCAGCATGCCCGCCGCCATGCCCCGCGCGGCCGCTTCGGCTTCATCGGCGCTGGCGGCCATCAGGCCCCTGGGGACAGCGACGCCGTAACTGGCGAGAATATTCTTCGCTTGGTATTCGTGCAGGTTCATGGTCTGGGCCTGGCCGGAAGGCGGCGAATTGTCGCGGAAACCCGTCGCGGATGCTACCTTGACAAGATGAGTGCATCGCCGGACAGCCCTGCCGCCCGCGAGAACGCGCACACCGATCTCGCCTGGCGCATTGTCGGCCTGACCAACCTGTATCGGCTGCTGGCCGTGCTGGTGATGCTGGTCGTGCACCTGCTGACGCAGCCCACGCCCTCCTTCGGCAGCGCCGCGCCGCAGCTGTTCCGGCTCATCCTGCTCGTCTATTTTTTGCTGGCCGTGCTGCTGACGCTGGCGGGGCGGCGCCACTGGCCGGGCCGGCGCACGCTGGTGCTGGCACACACGCTCGTCGATGCCGGCGCGATCGCCACCCTGATGTACGCCAGCGGCGGGGTCAGCAGCAACCTGGGGATCCTGCTCGTGATCCCGGTGGGCTCGATGGCCTTGCTGGCGCTCGGCCGCGAGGCCCTGATCATCGCCGCGATCGCCGCGCTCGCGATCCTCGTGCAGCAGATCGCCACCGAGATCGCCGGCTTCAGCGTCGCGAGCGATTACCCGCTCGCCGGTGTGATGGGCGTGGTCGTGTTCCTGGTCGCGGCCTCGGCCTGGCCGGTGGCCAACCGCCTGCGGGAAAGCGAAGCGCAGGTGCGCCAGCAGGAAGTCGACCTCGCCAACATGGCGCAGCTCTCGCAGTACATCGTGCAGCGGCTGCGCGAGAGCATCCTCGTGGTCGATCCGACCGACCGGATCAGACTTATCAACGAATCGGCCGCGGAGATGCTGGGCGACACGGTGGCGGTGCCGGGCGCACTGCTGGGCGAGGTCTCACCGCGGCTGCTGTACCTGCTGACCACCTGGCGTACGCGCTCCGAGCCCGGGCTGGGCGAGGACGCGCGCGCCAGCTTCAGCGCCGCCGACGGTGCGCGCATCGTCGAGCCGCATTTCGCGCCCCTGGGAGCCTCGGAGCCGGCACCGGTGCTGATCTTTCTCGAGGACACCGGTGCGCTGGCGGCGCGCGTCCAGCAATCCAAGCTCGCCGCGCTCGGCCGCCTCACGGCCAGCATCGCCCACGAGATCAGGAACCCGGTCGGCGCGATGAGCCATGCGGCACAGCTCCTCGGCGAGACGCCCGGGATGAGCGAAGGCGATAAGCGCCTGACCGAGATCATGCGCAGCAACGGCCAGCGTGTGAGTGCCATCATTGAAAACGTGCTGCGCCTGTCGCGCCGCGAAGCCCCGCGCCCCGAGCGGATTGCGCTCAGCTCCTGGTGCCAGCGCTTCCGCGAGGATTTCTGCGCGACCACGCAGTGCGAAGCGGCACGCTTCCTCCTGCAGGGCGCGACCGCGGAGCTCGAGGCCGTGATCGATCCCATCCAGCTGCAGCAGATCATGTGGAATCTGTGCGAGAACGCGCTGCGCCACGGCAGCACCGAGGGCGCCGCGCCGCGCGTGGAGCTGCTGCTCACGCGCGTGGCGCGCCACGGCCGGGTGTGCGTCGAGGTGGCCGATCGCGGCGTGGGAGTCGACGGCGCGGATGTGGAACGGATCTTCGAACCCTTCTACACGCGCGGCAGCGAGGGCACGGGGCTCGGCCTGTTCCTGGCGCGCGAGCTGGCCGAGATCAACGGCGCGACGCTGCTCTACGAAGCACGCAAGGGCGGTGGCAGTATTTTCCGCCTGGTGTTCGCCGACCCGTCACGCTGGGCGTCGGTCATGCTGACCGGGCAACCGGTAGTGTGATTTTTGCCCGATGCCGGGCTTAAGCTAGCCACATGCCCAAGCCCATCATCCTGATCGTCGACGACGAGGCCGACCTGGTCGAGCTGGTGTCACTGACGCTCGCGCGCATGGACCTGGGCACCGAGTCGGCCGGCGATCTGGCCACTGCGCGGCGCCTGCTGGGGGAGCGGCACTTTGATCTGTGCCTGGCCGACATGCGCCTGCCCGATGGCGACGGCCTCGACCTGGTGGCGTGGATTCAGCAGCATCAGCCCCGCCTTCCCGTGGCGGTGATCACCGCGCACGGCAACGTGGAATCGGCGGTGCGCGCCCTGAAGCTCGGCGCCTTCGATTTTGTCACCAAGCCGCTCGACCTGGGCGTGTTGCGCCGGCTCGTGGCCGTGGCGATTCGCCTCGGGGACCGGTCCGCCACGAGCGAAGCCACCACGCTGGGGCCGCAACTGCTGGGCGGAGCAGCATCGATGGGCGAGCTGCGCACGCTCATCGCCCGCGTCGCGCGCAGCCAGGCGCCAGTACACATCTCCGGTGAGTCCGGTACCGGCAAGGAGCTGGTCGCGCGGTTGATCCATGCCGGAGGCGCGCGCCACGACGGGGCCTTCGTGGCCGTCAACTGCGGTGCGATCCCCACCGAGCTCATGGAAAGCGAGCTCTTCGGCCACAAGCGCGGCAGCTTCACCGGCGCGGTCGCGGACAAGCGCGGCCTGGTGCAGAGCGCCGAAGGCGGCACGCTGTTCCTGGACGAAGTGGCCGACCTGCCCTTGCACATGCAGGTGAAGCTCCTGCGCGTGATCCAGGAAAAAAGCGTGCGCCCGATCGGCGAGCAGCGCGAGCAGCCCATCGACGTGCGGGTCCTGTCGGCGACGCACAAGAACCTCGCCGCCCTGGTGGCCAGCGGCCGGTTCCGCGAAGACCTGTATTACCGCGTCAACGTGATCGAAATTCGGGTACCCGCTTTGCGCGAGCACGCCGGGGATATCCCGGAACTCGCCGCCGCCATGCTGCGCCGCCTGGGCCGGCGCCTGGGCAGCGGAGCGCCGGCGCTGGGCCCCGAGGCACTCGCCGCGCTCCAGGCCTACGGCTTTCCCGGCAACGTGCGCGAACTGGAAAACATCCTCGAGCGCGCCCTCACGCTCTGCATCACCGAACAGATCAGCGTCAGCGATCTGCAGCTGCGGGCGGTGGCAGGCGCTGCCGCAGGCGCCGGGGCGACGCCGGGCCTGGCGGCCGGCGGAAGTGCCCCGAGAAGTGCGGCGGGGCCTGGCGGGGAGGCGCTGGGCGAGCAGCTCGAACACATCGAGCGCGATGCCATCATCAAGGCCCTGGAACAGACGCGCTACAACAAAACCGCAGCCGCGCGACTGCTGGGGATGACCTTCCGGGCCCTGCGTTACAAGGTCAAAAAGCTCGGCATCGAGTGACGCGGCGCGTCAGTTTCTGACCCCGGCCGGCCACATGTGTCGGCAATTCCGATCATCGCGCGCAGGCGATACCCCGGTCCAAGGTTTTACCCTCATTGAGTTGATGATCGTCGTGGCGATCATCGGCATTCTGGCCGCGATTGCGATACCGGCCTACCAGACCTACACGATCCGCGCGCAGGAATCAGAAGCCCTGGGCTTCGCGGATGCCGCCAAGGTGGCGGTTGCCGAATCGTACACCGCAAGCGGCGCTTGGCCGGCTGACAACACCGCCGCGGGCCTCGACACTTCCACGAACATCACGAGTAAGTACGTGGTCTCCGTATCAAACGCAGGCGGCCAGATCACCGTGACCACTGGCAAGGATATCAACGCGCTCGGCGCGGGCACGATTATCCTGACCCCGGCTTTGAGCTTGAACAAGGACGTGAGCTGGCTCTGCAACCTCCACGCCACGACCAATGCCGGCTTGACCACAGTC
>WNFI01667521.1_pt2 | contig 20525 bp, 14 predicted proteins | sample 5400471 | NCBI WGS metagenome assembly WNFI01 (sample SAMN13153348, study PRJNA577476) | soil metagenome | isolation source: 100 cm saprolite on Douglas fir-dominated hillslope | place: USA:California | collected 2013-09-17
TGCTGAGCTCGCTCGATCGCACTCCGGACCAGTTGCCGGGCCCGGTCGAAGACCGACTGAACTGCTTGCTTCGCCTTATCGAACAGTGATTGAGCCGCCGATCCGATGGCCCCGAGTAACCCACCCGGGCTTTGGCCCTGCGCTTTCTGGCGCTCGGTTGCTGCCTGCTGTTCCGCTTCGCGCCGCGCGTTTTGGGCCTCATGCTGCCCTTGCTCATAGTGGGCGGTCGCCTGCTCCTCAGCCGCGCCCCGCTCTTTTGCGACGGTGTCGAGGGTCTCAGTCGTTTTCGTCTCCGCCTCACGCTGCGCGCCGGCCACCAACTCCTGCTGGGCGGTCGTCCACTGGCCGCGGAGGCCGAGCACTTCACGCTTCGCCGCTGCGCGTTCGCCGGCCTGCTCCTGAGTATTCGCATGCTCGAGTTGCGACATCTCACCGTCGGCCCTGGCGCGTTCAGCCGCGGTCCGCTGCGCATACTCCTCGCGCTGGCCGGCGAGTGAAGCCAGGCCGGTGCCAACCGCGCTCTGGATTTCGGCGCCTTTCTCCTGTTGGGCGATGATCGACGCCGGCTCGTCGTCTTCGGCCGTCTTCGGCTGATCGGCCCCCCGGCCCGCCCGGCCGGGCATCTCGCCGATCGATCCGCGCAAGGTCTCGGCCGGTGCGGTTGGGAAGATCTCATCCTCGCCGAGCGGCCGGCCGGCCTCTTGGTGGCCGATGGCCTTCTCGCGTTCCACACCGCCCAGCACGCGGCCCCGCTGCTGCTGGATGAGCGCCGGGTCGGCGCTCCCCTCGAGCGGAAGATGGGGGAGAGCACCCGGTTTGAGCCGGACCTCGACGTCTCGGCCTTCCGGCAACGCAGGAAGGCTGGTGGCTGCCGGCCCGTCTGCGGGCGCAAGACGCGTGGTGGCTGGAGACTCTACCGTGGACGGCGCGCCCGGATGGCGTGGTCGCTGCGGTGCATTGGCTGCGAGCCGCGCGTGCTCGTCGGTCGCTCGACGCTCGGCCGCGGTCGAGACCGTTCCCAGCGAGCTCAGCAGCTGTGCCGGAGGCAGGTTGCCGACGCGTGCAAGGCCAGTGGTGGGATCACCCGCGCTGACGTCCGGAATCGCAGGAGCCGGCCGCTCCTCGATCGGCGTGCCTGGGTCAGCGCCCGCGCCCTGCGCCTCCGGTGCGTCATCAGATTCGGCGGCCCCTACCCTCCCCTCCCCCAGTGGGGGAGGTGGGATCGAGACGTCCTGATCGGCTGAGGCGTCGAGCGCGGCGAGCTCGTCATCAGTTTCGCCGGCGCGCGGTGCGACGACCGTGCCCGCTTCCGGCGGGGCTTCGGCCGTTACCGGAGCTGGTGCCGCGTCGTCCCCCACGCGCGGGCCGGGCGGGTCGAGCATGGAAGCCGGCTCGGGCTTTCGAGTCTCAATCAGATTGGCGACGGCGGCGTTGCCGGCCATCGCCTGTAGCCCGAGGAGCATGCGGGCATGCAACAACCCTGGAGGCGCACTCGCCAGTGCAGCGAGAGGCGGAGCGTCCTCGCGCTCGGCGACTGGCTGCGCGCCCTCCCGGCGCTGAGCCTCCGCTCGGTGCGCCAGCGCGTTCTCGTCGGTGTCGTGCTCGACTGACGTCGTGCGCACGACCCCCCCGAACCCGATAAATCCCTAGATCAAGCCCTGTCTCAGCGCGTAGGCGACCGCCTGGGTACGGTTGCGCAGGTTCAGTCGGCTGGTGACGTCGTGGACGATGTTCTTGACCGTCCGTTCGGAATAGAACAGGCGGCGTCCGACCTCAGCGGTGTCCAGTCCCTCCGCGAGGTGCTTGAGGACCTTGATCTCGCGATCCGTCAGGACGGCAAAGCTCAGCCCCCGCGGGTTCAAGACCTGGCGCTGGAGGCGACCAACCTGGTCGAGCAAGCGGCCCAGCAAATCGGGAGAGAGCGCCCCCTCGCCGCCGGCGGCGGCGCGGATGGCTTCGAACAGGTTCTCGGGTGTTGCCTGGTTGCGGCGGAGCACGCCGCGGGCACCCGCTTCGAGCGCACTCAGCAGCCCCGTGTCGTCGACGCGCGTCACGATCAAGACCACACGCTCGACACCGCGACGCTTCAGTGCCCGAATGGTCTGAGCAGTCTCCTCGTCCATCTGGTCGGCAACGACGAGCGCGACGACGTCGGCATCGACCTGGCGCTCTTCGACCATGTCGAGTCCGTGATGAGACCGAAGCTGGCTGGCGATGCCGGCTCGCGAAACTGGGTCGGATGTCGCGATGTACACACGCGTACGGTCGGTCAAGACGGATGGGCGGGTAGCGATCACGGGTTTCCTCCTCCTGGGGCCGGCACAGGTTCCTGCTGCGTTTGCGCCGCTGGCGCCATTCTGAGGGCCTCGACTTTCCGGGCACTTAACGGGGACTTAACGGGCAGCACGCGATGCCTGCACGTCTTCCTCTCCGGCTATGGCCGGGCCACGGAGCGCTACCTATGATGCCAGCGACATGGCTGCTACTGCCACGCTTGCGAGCAAGGCTGTCAACGTTACACCCGGTGGCGAGGCTGTCTCCGAAGTTCGCATCCGCAACTCCGGGACGGTCGTCGACCAGTTCACCCTCGAGGTGCTGGGCGATGCGTCGGCGTGGGCCATTGTCGAGCCCGCTGTCATTCCGCTCTTTCCCGGTGCCGAGGCGGTCGCGCGCATCAGGTTCAAGCCGCCCAAATCATCGAGCGTGCCGGCACGCGCGGTTCCCTTCGCGGTCCGGGTCAAGTCTCGGGAAGACGCTCGCGCCTCGCTCGTCGAGGAGGGCGTCGTCGAAGTTGGTCCGTTCAACGACACCTTCGCCGAGCTGATCCCGCGGACGGCAAAAGGCAGGTCTCGCGCCCACGCCCGTCTCGCGCTTGACAACCGGGGCAATGTCCGCGTCAACGCCCGCCTGACGGCCGCCGACCCCGATCGCAAGCTCAACTTCACCATCACACCGCAGAGTCTCAGCTCGGAGCCCGGCACCGCCAGCTTCGCCTCGGTCCGGATGTCTCCGAGACAGCGCTTCCTGACCGGCCCGCCGAAGATCAACCCCTACAAGGTGCTCGTCCACCAGGACGGCCTGCCCACCATCACGGTCGACGGAACGATGCAGCAGGAGGGACTGATCCCACCCTGGCTGCTCCCCGCCCTGATTGGGCTGGCCGCCCTGGCCCTGCTGCTGGTGCTCCTTTGGTTCGTCCTGCTGCGGCCCAGCATCCAGAGCGCCGCGACTGCGGCGGTCGCGCCCCAGGCGTCGGCGGCGAATGCCGCCGCCGTTCGGGCCCAGGAGGCGGCTGCCGCGCAGAAGCCCTCTACTGGCGGAGGTGGGGCGACCGGCGCGAATCCGTTTGGCGGTAATGCGTATGCGGCGCGCCTCACAGGGGGCGGCGCTCTTGTTATTCCCCCTGATGGTGCCCTCTCCGTGACTGACCTTGTCTTCGAGAATCCCAACGGCTACACCGGCGACCTCAGCCTGGTTCGCTTCAATTCGGACAAGAAGACAGAGCAGGTGTTGCTGCAGTTGAAGCTCGAGAACTTTCGCGATCTCGACTTCCACTTCATCACTCCCTTGACGTTCCAAAAGAACGACGAGATGAGGTTGACGTGCAGGCCGGATCCCGAGTCGATAAACACCACCTGCAACGCCTACGTTTACTACACCGGGTACTTCAAGAACCCGCCGCAGTAATGCGCAGCCTCCGCTTGGCGGCGGCCGCGATCCTCGCTGGTGCCGTGGCGGTGGCCGTGCTCGGCGGGGCGGCGCTGGCCGCGCCCGTTGGCCTCGCACCGGGTTTCCCGGCCGCGCGCATCAAGCTCGATCCGGCGTCGACCCCGGTCAACATGCCGGGACCGATCACGCTCACGGCCACGGTCGTCGACTGGCGTGGGGCCGCGGTGCGCAACGTCACGGTCGTCTTCGCAAGCGTCACCGACCCGCAAAAACCGACCCAGCTGGGCAAAGGGACGACCGACAGGGCGGGGCACGTGACCTTCGTCTACTCCAATAGCAAAGAACCACGCATCGACGTCATCCAGGCAACCTTCACCGATGGCCTCGAGGTCCACAAGAGCAACCGGGCGTTCATCGCCTGGCAGAGCGGGACGCCCGCCACCGCGATCGCGTCGCCCGCGGCCATCACCGTCACGCCGGCATGCTTCCAGCCGGCGACGGCGGTGACGCTGGCCTCCGATACCTTCAAGCCGGGCTCTCCGCGGGCCAGCCCCAAGGCGACGACGAGACCGAAACCGACGCCGACGCCGGCCGCTGCCCTGCCGGTGACCTACACCATCACCGTCGACGGCGTGAACTTCAATCCCTATAGCGCCGTCCTCGTCACCTTCGACGCCGGTCCGGGCGGGACGCCGGAAAGTTTCGAACGGACGACCGACGTCTTCGGTCACTTCACCCTGGACATCCAGGTGCGGAGCCGGTCCGAGGGAGTCCACCTGGTCCGCGCCGACGATTTCCGGCAGCGTGAGGCAGACGCGACGTACCGAATTCCGTGCTTCCAGCCGTCCGTCGCGCTCGATCCGCCGATCGGGCCACCCGGCTTCGTGACGAGCGCGGTCGGCACGGGCTTCCCCGCGAACGCGTCGATCGTCTTCCTCAACTGGGGTCACCCAGCGCTGCAGTCGCCGTTGCCGGCGAACATCAAGACCGACGCCAACGGGTCCTTCCAGATCCCGATTCTCGTGCTCTATCACGACCTGCTTGGCCGTCGGATGCTGCAGGCGATCGTGCCCAATCCGTTCGGCGAGCGAGCCGGTTCGGCGATCGAGGCGGATGCGCCCTTCCTGGTCACCCCGGGTCGCTCGCAACCCACCGACCTGGTCCTTCGGCGGTGAACCGGCTGAGTTCAGCGTATGATGCAGCAGGGGTCGTCAACGCACGGGGGAATCCGATGAAGAGACGGGGCCGCTGGGGAATCCGGTGGTGGCGCGCCCTGGGTCCGGCCGCCCTCGTCGTCAGTTTCGCTCTGCCACAGATCGCGGTCACCTCGCCGCTCGCAGTTGCGGCCGCCGCTCCGGTCGCGGGTCGCCCTGATCTCTCGACCTATGCCGGCGCGCCGGCTGCCGGCAAGCCGACAGAGGTCGCCCAGCAGCCCTTCGGTCTGGCGGTGTTCGGCCGCTATACGTTCGTCGCCGACCCGGCGAACCACGTCGTTCGGCTGCTGATCGACAACAGCGAGGTCGCCTTTGCCGGCGCCGGGAGCCTGGCGGTTGCAGGCGATGGCAGTGACCCCGCGAAGGCCCAGCTGGCGGTGCGCAGACGGCGGTGATCACCACCATTGCGGGAACCGGCAGCTTCGGCTACGCCGGTGATCAGGGTTCGGCCGCGACGGCCAAGCTGAACTCGCCTTATGGGATCGCCTGGGATGGAAAGCGGAAGGTGGTCTACGTCGCCGACACCCTCAACAACCGGGTGCGCGCGATCGACGCGGGCGGCACCATCAGGACGCTCGTCGCCGCCCCCTTGAGCCAACCGCGCGGCCTGGCCATCAGCGGCGATGGCCTGTACATCGCCGATACCTATAACAATGTGGTGCGCCGCTTCGACCTCAACACCGGTTCACTGACAACCGTGGCCGGCACGGGGAGGGCGGGCAACACCGACGGCGTGGCCGGTACGTCGGCCCTTCTGCGGCAGCCATCGGGGTTGGCCTTCGACGAGAAGGCGAACCTCTACATCGCCGACACCGGCAACAACATGATTCGAGAGCTGGCGGCGGCGGATCACGTGCTCCGCACCGTCGCCGGCACCGGCAAGGCCGGCGAGTCCGGCGACGGCGGCCCGGCGATCCTGGCTCAGCTCTCAGCCCCGACGGCGGTCGCGGTTCGACCGAACGGCGATGTCGTGATCGCGGACACCGGCAACAACCTGGTGCGAGTGCTGGAAGGCACTCTCTCGACGACGCCCGGGCACAACATTCACATCGAAGCCGGCAACCGGACGGCGAGCTTTGCCGGCAACGGCCAGCCACCCGGCCGAGCCCAATTTGCGGCGCCGGCGGCGGTCCTCTCGAAAATTGACCCCGGTGAGCCGCTGAACGCGGCGGTGCCGGCCGTGACCGGCCAGCGCTACGTCATCGACACGTTCAATCACGCCGTGCGAACGTTTGCCACCGGCGACAATGTCAGCACCGTTGCCGGAATCGGTCCAGGGATCTCCTCGAGCCAGCCCACCAACACTCGGTTGGCATATCCGATGGGCGGGGCGCTCGACGCCACGCGCAATGTGCTCTATGTCGCCGATACCTTCAACAACGTCGTTCGAGCGATTGACCTGGGGCACCAGACAATGGCGACCGTCGCCGGCACCGGAACGGCAGGCTACGCCAGCACCGATGAAGGCAAACCGGCGACGCAGGCGGCGCTGAGTTATCCGACGGGACTGGCGGTCGACGCGGCGGGTAACCTCTTCATCGCCGACACCTACAACAGTCGAGTCCGTGAGGTTGTCGGCGGCCGCATCTATACCGTGGCGGGCACCGGCCGGCTCGGGTTCAGCGGCGAGAACGGTGACGCGCGACAGGCCGATCTTTACTTCCCGTATGGTGTGGCGCTCGATGCCGCGCCGTCGCCGAACTTGTACATCACCGATAGCTTCAACCACCGGATACGGCGGGTCGCGGCGGTCAGCACTGATCCGAGGGCGCCCAACCTGATCCAGACCGTCGCCGGGGATGGGGCGCCCGCCTTTGGCGACGGCGTGGCGGCGCAGGCCCACTTCAACCGTCCCTGGAGCGCGACAGTTGATCAGGGCACCGTCTATGTCGCCGACTACCTGAACTCGCGCGTCCGGCGCGTCGACCTCACCGGCCAGGCCGTGACGACTCTGGGCGGCGTCGGCACCTCGGGACTCAAGGGCGACGCCGGCCCCGCCGATACGGCCGAAGTCGACGGGCCTCGTGGTCTCAGCATGCTCGCCGACTCGGGCGCGATGCTCGTGGCCGACAGCTTCAACAGCCGCGTCCGCTGGCTCGGCGTCACCCAGGCCGGGATCCAGCGGACGCAGGTCAACTTCGATCCAACCAACCTGGCCGGGCGCAGCCAACCGCAGAGCGTGACCGTGACCAGCACGGGCAGCGGGCTGCTGGTCATGGGGGCGGTCGATCTCGGAGCGGACCGGAACAATTTCTTCCTCGATCCACTCAAGAACACCTGTGCCCAGGCGAGGCTCGAGCCGGGGACGAGCTGCTCCTTCGAGGTGGCCTTTCAGCCGCGCGCGACGTTGGGGAGCCACACCGGCAGCGTCGTGATTCCCAACGATGCGGTCGGGGGTCAGCAATTGATCACCCTAAAGGGTGAGGCCACGGCTGCCCTCGTCACCTTCAGTCCGCCCGCGGTCGTCATCAATCAACCGGTCAACGCGCCGGCGACGCCCGCGACCGTGACGCTGACGAATAACGGCGATGGTTGGCTGCAGATCACGTCGATCGCGCTCGACAAGGGTACCGACCCGGAGTTCGCCCAGAGCAACAACTGTCCGAACCCGATGGCGCCCCATAGTAGCTGCCAGATCACGATCACGATGAGCCAGATCGGTGCCGACGACAAGAAGACGCGCAGCGGGACGCTCACCGTCAGGGACGACGCCGGCGGTAACGGGTCGTCGGGCGGTGCGTCGCAGTCGGGGCCACTCACGGGAAGCCTGGCGCAATCGGCCGCGAGCTTCACCAGCCAGTCGCTGATCTTCACCCAGAACCTGGGCAGTGCCAGTGGCTCGGAAACCATCAGGCTCGTCAACACCGGGCAGGCGCCGCTCCACCTGAGCGCGATTCGTGAAGACGGCGACTTCTCCCAGAGCAACAACTGCCCGCCGGTGCTCGCACCCGGCGCCGGTTGCGCCATCACGATCACCTTCGTTCCGAGCACGCTCGGGGAGCGCGACGGGTACATCGTCGTGGCGGACGACTCCGCTGACAGCCCGCAGCGGATCCAGGTGACGGGGGTCGCGACCATGGCGCTGGCGCATCTCGGTCCCGACCGGCTCAACTTCAGCCAGAACGTCGGCGCCAACAGCGCGCCGCAAACCGTGACGCTGACGAATCGCGGCGACGGCCGCAGGCGGCGGGAGCTCGCACCGGCAGCCTGGTGGTGACGGATGATGGCAACGCCGCTCCCGGCTCCAACGACACCGTGCGGCTGACGGGCTTTGCCTACCAGCCGGTGGCGACCTTGAGCGCGGCGCTTCTCTCGCCCGGCGCGAACCTGGGCGCCGCGGCGGCCCCGCAAGTGGTGACCGTCACGAACACGGGCGACGGCGCGCTCACGATCCGCGCGATCGGGATCAGCGGGGCCGCCGCCAGCGACTACACCCAGTCGAGCAACTGCCTGCGGGCGATCGCGCCCGGTGCCTCCTGCTCCCTTACCGTCAGCTTCACGCCGCACGGGTACGGCGTGCGCGCCGCCGCCCTGACGCTCTACGACGATGGGTTGGGCGGCACCCAGTCGATCAGCCTTCGCGGGACCGGGACCGCGGCCAGGCCCTTACTCAGCAGCGGATACCTCAACTTCGGCGGCGGCAGCGTGGGGAGTCCGACCGTCCCGCAGAATGTGGTCTTGTTCAATGCGGGCAACGGCCCGCTGTCGATCGGCAGCATCACCGTCAGCGGTGACTTCACCATGAGCACGAACTGCGGCGGCATCCTCGCATCCGGGGCGAGCTGCACGATCAGCGTGACCTTCCTCCCGCAAGCCATCGGCGCCCGCTCCGGCGTCGTCACGATCATCGACAATGCCGGTACCCAGCGGATCACCCTGAGCGGCGTCGGGACCTAAGCCAATCCCCACCCTCCATCAGAGGGGGAGGGAAACTCGCGGAGGCGCAGTGTGAGAGTCTAATGAGAGGCCCCACAGCGCTCAGGCCATAGGAGGACCGATGGCGAAGAATCCCTTGTTCGAGCTTTACGAGGCAGGCACCAGCGTCTGGCTCGACTACATCCGCCGGAGCCTGATGACATCTGGCGAGCTGACGCGAATGATCGAGGAGGACGCCGTGGTCGGCATGACCTCCAACCCCACGATTTTCGAGAAGGCGATCGGCGGCAGCAGCGACTACGACGACGCACTCCGCGCCCTGGTCGAGGCCGGCATCCCGGACGAAGAGATCATGCTGAGCCTCATCGTCCAGGACATCCAGATGGCGGCCGACGTGCTCAAGCCCGTCTACGACCAGACCAAGCACAAAGACGGTTACGTCAGCATCGAGGTGTTGCCACGAGTCGCCGACGACACCCGGGGCACCATCGCGATGGCCCACGACCTCTTCGACCGCGTCGGACGGCCCAACATCTTCGTCAAGATCCCGGCGACAGATGCGGGCTTGCCCGCGATCGAGCAATGCATCGCCGACGGCCTGAACATCAACATCACGCTGATGTTCTCGGTCAAGGTATACGAAGACGTCGCCCGCGCCTTCATCCGCGGCTTACAGCGCCGCCTGAAGCAGGGGAACCCGATTGACGTGGCCTCAGTGGCCAGCTTCTTCGTCAGCCGGGTCGACACCGCGGTCGACAAGCTGCTCGAGCAGAAGATCGCCGCCACGACGGACCCGGCGGAACGCGCGCGATTGCAGAAGCTGATGGGCAAGGCCGCCGTCGCCAACGCCAAGATGGCCTACCAGGCGTTCCAGCGGATCTTCAATGGGCCGGAATTCGCCGACCTGCGGGAGGCGGGCGCGTCAGTGCAACGCTGCCTCTGGGCCAGCACCGGAACCAAGAATCCCAACTACAGCGACGTGATGTACGTCGAGGAGCTGATCGGCCCGGAGACGGTCAACACCATGCCGCAACAGACCATGATGGCGTTCAAGGAACACGGCGAGGTTCGTCCGAGCTTGCTCGAAAACGTCGAAGGCGCCCGCCAGGTGCTGCGCGACCTGGCGGCGATCGGTATCGACATGGACAAGGTCACCGATGACCTTCGAGTCGATGGCGTCAAGTTGTTCGCCGATTCGATCGACAAGCTGCTCGACGAAATCGCGAACAAGAAGCAGCAGCTCCGACAGGGTTCGGTGGGCGCGCACGAGGCGCAGCTGGGAGCCATCGATGGGGCCGTCAGCAAACGCCTGGAGCAGCTGGAGCAGGCGGCGGTGGTGCGCCGGATCGCCGAGAAGGACGCCGGGCTGTGGAAGCCGAACGGCAACGCGCAAACCGAGATCCGCGAGCGGTTGGGCTGGCTCGAGGTCGCCGACCGGATGGAGGAGCGGGTGCCCGAGCTCGAGGCGCTCCGCAAGGAGCTGGTCTTTGAGGGGTTCACGGACGCGGTCCTTATGGGAATGGGCGGCAGCAGCCTCGCCCCGGAGGTCTTTCGGCAAACGTTCGGCGCGCCCAAAGGCGCGCTCGACGTGCATGTCCTCGACACCACGGATCCCGCCGCCATCATCGCCCTGGAGCAGGCAATCGACGTTCGCAAGACGGTCTTCATCGTCGCCTCCAAATCGGGGACGACGCTGGAGACGCTGTCTCACTATCGCCACTTCTGGCAGCAGACGGGCCAGAAGGGTAAGCAGTTCATCGCGATTACCGACCCGGGAACGGCGCTCGCCGACGAGGCAACCAAGCGAGGCTTCCGCCGCACCTTCCTCAACCCGCCGGACATCGGCGGCCGCTACTCGGCCCTTTCCTACTTTGGGCTCGTGCCGGCGGCGCTGGGTGGGGTGGACCTTTCCGGTCTGCTCGACCGGGCCGCGACCATGACGGAGGCGTGTTCCCCGTCCGTCCCCGTGGGCGAGAATCCTGGAGCCTGGCTGGGGGCGGTCTTCGCCGAGGCGGCGAAGGTCGGGCGCGACAAGATCACGATTGTCGCGCCCACCGCCGTACAGAGCTTCGGCGTGTGGGCGGAGCAATTGATCGCGGAGAGCACCGGCAAAGAGGGCAGGGGCCTGGTGCCGGTCGCGGACGAGGCGCTCGGTCCTCCGCAGGTCTATGGCAACGATCGCGTCTTTGTCCGGTTGGCGCTGCCGGGTGACGATGAGCCGGCCGCCCTGGCGGCGCTCAGCAAGGCGGGCCATCCCGTCGTGACGCTCAAGCTCAGCGATCCGCTCGCCATCGGGGCGGAGTTCTTCCGGTGGGAGTATGCGATCGCGGTGGCTGGCGCGATCCTCGGCATCAACGTCTTCGACCAGCCGAACGTTCAGGAGGCAAAGGACCTCACCAAGAGAGTCCTCAGCGAGGGCAATCCGCCGACCGTCGGCGAGGGGATCCGGTGGGCCGGCCAGTCGGGAGCGACTCTCGAGGCGGCGATCCAGGCCTTGCTCGGCCAGGTTCGCGCCGGCGACTACGTGGCACTGCTTGCCTTCATCGCGCCAAACGCGGAGCACGACCGCGCGCTCAACGCGATCCGGCTCGCCATCCGTGACAGGTCCGAGGTGGCAACGACGGTGGGCTACGGGCCACGCTACCTGCACTCGACCGGTCAGCTGCACAAGGGCGGCCCCAACACGGGCGTCTTCCTCCAGCTGGTCGGCGACGATCCAGATGACCTGCCGATTCCCGGCGAGAACTTCACGTTTGGGGTCCTCAAGCAGGCGCAGGCCCTCGGTGATTTCCAGGCGTTGCGCAACCACGGCCGGCGCGTGCTCCGCATACAAGCCCGCGACGTGGGTCAAGGCCTGCTGAAGATCGGCCAGGCCGTAGGCGCACCGGTGCAGGTCGCCTGATGCAACTCGGTCTCATCGGGCTCGGGCGGATGGGATCAGGCATGACCAGGCGGTTGATGAAGGGCGGTCACCAGTTGGTCGTCTACGACCGGTCGCCCGATGCGGTCGCGGCGGTCGCCAGCGATGGCGCGGTCGGCGCCAGCAGTCTGGAAGATCTCGGCCAGAAGCTGAAGCCACCTCGCATCTTCTGGTTGATGATCCCCGCCGGACCGCCGGTAGACGACACCATCCAGCGGTTGTCCGCCATCCTCTCGCCGGGCGACGTCATCGTCGATGGCGGCAACTCGAATTACAAAGACTCGATGCGCCGCGCGGAAGCGCTGCGCTCGCAGCAGGTGGAATTCCTGGATGTCGGCGTCAGCGGCGGCATCTGGGGCCTCAAGGTGGGCTTCAACCTGATGGTCGGCGGGAACCAGGCGGTCTTCAAACACGTCGAGCCGATTTTTCAGACGCTCGCGCCGCCCGACGGTTCCGCCTACGTCGGCGCGTCGGGCGCAGGGCACTACGCCAAGATGGTGCACAACGGGATCGAATACTCGATGCTGCAGAGCTATGCGGAAGGATTTGAAATCTTGAAAGCCGCGCCCTTCAGTTTCGACCTTGTCCAGCTCGCGCGGCTCTGGAACCACGGCAGCGTGATCCGATCCTGGCTGCTCGAACTCGCCCAAGCCGCCTTCGAACGCGATCCCGAACTGGCCCACATCCGAGGCTATGTCGAAGACTCGGGCGAGGGCCGGTGGACGTTGGAGGAGGCGCTCGAGCATGCTGTGCCCGCGCCCGCATTGGCGATGAGCCTCTTCATGCGATACCGGTCGCGCCAGGATGATTCGTTCAGCGCCAAGGTCCTGGCGGCGCTGCGCAATGAATTTGGCGGGCACCCCGTGAGGTCTGAATAGTCATGGCCCAGGCCGCGACCGCACCGCTGACTCAGAACGTGCTGCGGGACGGGCTGATTCTGCCCCGCACGCCGGACCCGGCGGCGATGGTGATCTTCGGCGCCTCCGGGGACCTGACGGCGCGCAAGCTGATGCCCGCGCTCTACAACCTGGCCCTCAACCGCTATCTCCCGTCCGGCTTCAGCGTGATCGGCGTCGCCGACACCGCGCTCTCCGAGGACGAGTTCCGTGCGCATATGGAGCAGGCGGTGCAGAAATTCTCCCGGACCCAGCCGGTCGATCGCGCCGTCTGGAAGAGCCTGGCCGATGGGATTTCCTTCGTCCGGATGCCGTTCGACGACGTGGACGGCTACGGCCGGCTGGCCACCGAGCTCGAGCGATTGGATCGCGAGCGAGGAACCAGCGGCAACCGCGTCTTCTACCTGGCGACCGCCCCCCAGTTCTTCTCCGTCATCATCGACCGCCTCGGATCCTCTGGCATCGCCAAGGCCGGCGAGGGCTGGAAACGGGTCGTGGTCGAGAAGCCGTTTGGGCACGACCTGAAGAGCGCCCAGGAGCTGAACCGCGCGATCCACACGGTCTTTACCGAGCAGCAGATCTACCGCATCGATCACTACCTGGGCAAAGAAACGGTGCAAAACGTCCTCGTCTTCCGCTTTGCCAACGGCATCTTCGAGCCGATCTGGAACCGGCGCTACGTCGACCACGTGCAGATCACGGTGGCCGAGGACATCGGCATCGAACGGCGCGGCAAGTACTACGAGACCGCGGGCGCCCTGCGCGACATCTTCCAGAATCACCTGCTGCAGCTGCTCAGCATCGCCGCCATGGAGGCGCCCCCGAACTTCGACGCCGACAGCGTGCGCGATGAAAAGGTCAAGGTCCTCAAGTCGATCCATCCGATCGACGTCGCCAATGATGTCGTCCGCGGCCAGTACGGCCCCGGCTGGGTCGGAGGCCAGCAGGTGCCCGGCTACCGGCAGGAGCTCAACGTTGCGCCGATCTCGAATGTTGAGACCTTCGTCTCGGTCCGCCTCAAGATCGACAACTGGCGCTGGGCCGACACGCCGTTTTACCTGCGCACCGGCAAGCGGTTGCCGAGCCGCGCGTCCGAGATTGCCATCCAGTTCAAGAACCCGCCGCACCTGCCGTTTGCCAAGACTGCCGTCCAGGAGCTGACGCCCAACGTGCTGGTGATGCGCATCCAGCCGCACGAGGGGGCGTCGTTGAAGATCGCGGCGAAGATCCCCGGACCGGTGATGCGCCTGCGCACCGTCAACATGGACTTTTTCTACGGCTCGTCCTTCATGGTCGAGTCGCCCGACGCGTACGAGCGCCTCGTGCTCGACTGCATGCTCGGCGATGCGACCCTCTTCGCTCGGGAGGATGAGGTGGAGCGAGCCTGGGCGCTGGCAGACACGATCGAAGCAGGGTGGGCGTCGCAGCCGCCACCCGCCTTCCCTAACTACGGGGCGGGCACATGGGGGCCGCCCGAGGCGGACGCGCTGATCGAGCGCGACGGCCGGCGCTGGCGACGGCCATGAGCACCAATCACACCGAGCTCAGCGCCCGCACCTTTGTCGACGTCCACGCCATCCAGGAAGAGCTGGACCAGGTCCGCTGGGGCCTCCACGCGGACGGCGAGGGGAGCGAGGCCGCGCAGCACGCCGCGGCGGAGGCCCGCGCCAGCGTCCTCAACCTGATCACTGTCGTGAGCAATGAGCCCGAGCTCGGCGCCGTCTCCCGCGTGCTCGACCGTCTTTCCGTGACCAACCCATCGCGCACGCTGATCCTGCTCGCGCAACACACGCGCGAGGCCGACAAGCTCGAGGCTTCGGTGTCCGCCCAGGAGCGCACCGAAAGCGGGCATCGCGTGACGACCGAACGCGTGATCCTGCACGCGCACGGCGAACCCGCCCGCCACCTGGCGAGTCTCGCGACGCCACTGCTGATTCCCGATCTTCCCGTGATCCTGTGGTGGCCAGGGCGCCCCGAGTTCGACAACCCATTGTTCGACGACCTCTGCGAGCTGTCCGATCGGCTGGTGGTCGACACGGACGAGGGTTTCGACGATGCGGACCTGACCCGTCTGCTCGAGGTGGCCCGACGGAAGAAGGCGCGGGCCGGCATCGGAGACCTGAACTGGGCGCGGCTGATGGCGGGGCGACACGTCGCGGCGCAGTTCTTCGACATGCCGGGGATGCTCGCCCGCCTGGCCCACATTCATGGTGTCTCCATCTTTCACGGCAATGACGGGTCGACGGCCCAGGCGCGCTTGCTGGGCGGCTGGATGCGCAGCCGGATGGCGACGGTCGGCATCGACGTGCCCCTCGAATTTCGACTTGACGAATCGTATGAGCACGGTGTCTGCCGGTTCCTGATCTACACCGGAGGCGACGAAGGGCCCGCGCGGTTCAGCCTCAGCCGGCTGCGCGGCAACCGGCTCTCCTCGCAGATCCGGCTTGGCGATCAAGACCTGGCCGACCGAACCGTCCGCTTGGAGTCGCGCGCACCCGAGGAACTGCTGGGGATCGAGCTGACCCTGCCGGGCCACGACGTGCAGTTCGAGCAGGCGCTCGCCGCCGCGCTCCAGTGACTTCCGAACGAAGAAGCGCTGACGTGGTCGCTCCGATCACCCCGGTCGTGGTTTCCGGGCCGGCGGAGCTGGCCGAGGCTGCCGCCGGATGGACCGCCGAGTGCATCACCACCGCGGTGGCGGCGCGTCGGTCATGCTACCTTGCGCTGGCCGGCGGCGAGACGCCCCGAGGCTGCTATGAGCGGCTGGCCCGGCCGCCATATCGCGATGCCCTTCCCTGGCGGTCGGTCTTCGTCTACTGGTCGGACGAGCGGCAGGTGCCACTCGACGACCCGGTCAGCAACTATTCGATGGCGAAGGCGGCGCTTCTCGACCACGTCCCGATCCCACCCGAGCAGGTCTTTCCCCTGATCGGGGACCCGAATCCAGCCCTGCGCCGAGTTCCCCCGGACGCCGGCGCCCGCCCTCGGTTCGATCTGATTCATCTCGGTCTGGGCGAGGACGGCCACACCGCCTCGCTTTTCCCGGGCAGCCCGGCCCTTAAGGAGGCGCAGGCGCTGGTCGCGTACGTTCACGACGCGCCCAAGCCACCGCCTGAGCGGCTGACCATGACGCTGCCGGTGATCAACGCGGCTCGAGCGGTGCTCTTCATGGTGCAGGGAGCCTCGAAGCGCGATGCCCTGGCGCGGGTGCTGCGCCGGGATCCGGCACTGCCGGCCAGCCAGGTTCAGCCCGTCGACGGCGAGCTTCAGTTCATCGTCGACCGCGCCGCCGCCGGGGCTTAGCGGGCTTCTGCCCGCCGCCCCTTTCGGGCGTATCAGGGCAGGCGCCGCATGCGGCTCGTGCGAGCATGCGAGCGCACTGGAATTTGGCGCGAGCGCGCCGCGAGCCGCTGGACGGCGCACCTGCCCGGTTAGTCCCCGACTATAACTAAACTTGTTTCTTGACATGCCCAACTCTGCGTGACAATCTTGTAACGCAGAGACCAACGCAATACACGTCAGGGCAGGGAAAGCAGCAATGGCGATCGCGGGGGCGCATCGTACGGCCGTCGCACACGGCCATCGGCTCGAGCGCCGCAGCCGGCGGCGAAAGAGCCGGGCTGCTGCCCTTTGGCTGGCGAGCTTCGGGGCCTGGAGTGTCTTTTTCCTGATCCTCGGGACCGGCACACCGATTACCACCTCCGCCAGTGGCATCGGCGACGCCGCGCCACGCTTCAGCGGAACATCGTTGTCGGTGCCATCGCCATGTTGATGCTGCCGCTGATTACCGTCCCGGCGATCGCGGCCCAAACGGTCGGCGATCTCCCAACGGTGATCGGGCTTTCATCCAGCAGCCTGCCCCAGGACATGCTGATCTTCGACCGGCGCGGCAACCTCCTTGCCGACGTCGGCGACCAGGGCGACCACCGCGTGGTGGTTCCGCTCAGCTACATCTCGCCCAACGTGATCAACGCCACGATCGCCGTGGAGGACCACAGCTTCTACTCGAACAGCGGCGTCGACCTGGGCGCGGTGCTGCGGGCGGCGCTTGCCGACTATTCGCACCACGGCATCAAGCAGGGTGGCAGCACAATCAGTCAGCAGCTCGTCAAACAGCTCTTCATCGGCCCACATCCGGACAACTCCATCCATCGCAAGGCGAAGGAGGCGGCGCTGGCGCTCGAGCTCAATCGCAATTACTCGAAGAAGCAGATCCTCGAGATGTACCTGAACACGATCTTCTATGGCAGTCAGACCTATGGCATCGAGGCGGCGGCGCACAGCTATTTTCAAACCAACGCGCACGACCTGACCCTGGCGCAGGCCAGCATGCTCGCCGGGCTGCCGCAAGCGCCGACGCAGTACAACCCGCTCGTCAACCTGGCGGCGGCGAAGCAGCGGCAGCTCGCAGTGCTGACCGCGATGGTCGAAAACCATTTCATCAGCCAGAAGGAGGCCGGCGCGGCCTACGCCACGAAACTGCAAATCTATCCGCCCGCGAATCATTTCCAGGCCCCCTACTTCGTCGACTACGTGCTGAAGACGCTGCGGCATCAGTACCACATTGAGCCCGGAGACCGGCGCGGTTATCGCGTCTACACCTCGCTCGATCTCAACCTCCAGCTGATGGCGGAACAGGTGGTTCGGGAGCAGATCGCCGAGAAGGGCAATTACTACAACTTCCACGACGCCGCCCTCGTCAGCATGGACCCCAAGACCGGCGAAATCCTCGCCATGGTCGGCGGCGACGACTACAACCGGCCAGGTGGCTGGATCAACATGGCGGACACACCGCGGCAGCCCGGGTCGACGTTCAAGATCTACACCTACACGGCCGCGATCGAGAGCCGCAAGTTCAACATGATCACACCGATCCTCGACGCGCCCCTGGTCTTCCCGACCTGGGGCGGCGCGAGCGGCTTCGAGCGGTACATCCCGCTGAACTACGACCTGCGGTACCACGGTGTCCTGCCGCTGAAGATGGCGATGGGCAACTCGCTCAACATCCCCGCGGTCAAGACCGAGTTGCGGACCGGGCTCCCGAACGTCCTCAGCGCTGCTCGCCGGATGGGCGTGACCCATCTAACCCAGCCCGACGACGACTATTCGCTGAGCCTGACGCTGGGCGGTTACGAGGTGACGCCTCTGGACATGGCGACTGGCGCTTCGACGCTCGCTGACATGGGGATGCGCCATATGCCGGCCCCGATCGTGTCGATCAAGGACGCGACCGGCAAGGACGTCTTCAGCTATGACCCGGCCAAGAACGAATATCGCGCCATCAGTGAGGACGTGGCGTTCATCATCGGCGCCATCATGTCCGATGACCGCAATCGCTGTTTGGAGTTCGGTTGCCATGGCGACCTGACCCTGCCCGGCCGCCATGTCGCCGCTAAGACCGGGACGACCCAGCTGTTCAAGGACAACTGGACGATTGGGTTTACGCCAACTCTGGCCACCGCCGTCTGGATCGGCAATCCCGACAACACGCCGCTCAGCCACAACTCGACCGGCATCGTGGGCGCCGCCCCGATCTGGCACAAATTCATGCAGCAGGCGCTGGCCGGTACGCCGGATCAGTGGTATGCGAAGCCGGCCGGCGTCCACCAGGTCGGCGACAACTACTTCCTGCCCGGCACGGAGAACGTGCGATCGACGGTGCTCGGATGGCCGACGTGTCGATTCTGGAGCTACAGCCCCTACAACCTGGCCTATGCCGACACGCTTGTCGACGGAGTGCCCTGCTCCCTCTGGGCCCCGCCGCCGCCCCCGCCGCCTGCTCCGCCGCCTGCGCCTGCGCCCGCGCCGGCGCCGCCTGCACCGGCGCCGGCACCGACCCCCAACCCCGGCCACTAACTGGGTGGGGGCCCATAATCGGGGTGGCGTGCGCCGAGCATGGCGTGGATGCGGCTGCGCGGCCCTGGTGGCCATCGGGCTGGCCGGACTGACGGCCGTCCCGGCGGCGGCCAGTGACATATATCCATCCCTCGTTCCGCTGGAGATCCGCATTTTCGGCGCGAACGGCGACGTGAGGGACTTCCTCGCCCGGTCCGCAGAGGACCGGCGCGGCGCTATCGCGCTCGTCGACCAGATTGCCGGAGCGATCCAGGGCCCGGCTCGACCGATCGAGGAAGCGGCCGTCATGCTGCCGCACTACCGGATCGGGGTGAGCCATCTCGGGCTGACCTATGTCACGAGCCCCTGGGCGCGCCTGTCCGAAACCAGCTTCATCTATTTCCCGGGCGGGCAAGCGGCCAGTTTCATGGTTGTCGAGTTCAGCCAAGGGCAAGCCGCGCTCGAGCAGCGGTGGATCCTGCCGGCACCCGAGGTCGCGGCGCTCCTGGAGCGGCATCTGCAGGGCCTCCGACCAATCGGCCTCGGTCCTGCCGCCCGCGGCACGGCCACCGCGCCCTGGAACATGGCGCTCGGGGCGGTGTTGCTCGCCGGGATAAGCCTGCGGCTGTTCGTGGATCGCCGCCGGGCCCGGCCACGAGAATGGCTCGCTCTCGACCCTAACGATCGCCAGGCCTCTCATCTGGCCTCCCATTGTGGAGCTGCGCGGTTCGCATTCAATTGGGGCCTAGCTGTAGTCAAGCAGAGGATTGCAATCGGCAAGCAGGCGGGAGCATCGAAGGTCTCATGGAACCTACCAACGCTTCGCTGCGAATGGAATCGCGTAAAGCCAACGGTTGCTCCGTGGTGGGCACAAAATTCGAAGGAAGCCTATAACTCAGGGCTCGACGCGCTAGCCCACGCGCTCAGTAACTGGGCAGCTAGCAAGAGTGGCCGCAGAGCCGGAGCCCGGGTTGGGTTCCCGCGCTTTCGTGCTCGTCGGGGCGACCGGGAATCCTGCCGCTTCACAACCGGCGCGATCCGCGTCCTCGGGGACGGGAGGCATATACAACTCCCGCGCATCGGCGTTATTCGGACACATGAGCGCACTACTTCGCTGCTCGCAGGCTTGGAGCGCGGTCGCACCCGCATCCTGTCGGCGACCGTAAGCCGGGAAGGAGGTCGCTGGTACGTTTCCTTCGGTTGCGCGGTCAGTCTGAACGAACGTCGACCGGCGCGACCCCAGAGTGTGATAGGTGTAGACGTCGGCATACATCGGTTGGCGGTATTGTCGACCGGACATGTGATTCCAAATCCACGACATCTGGAGCATTCCTTGAGTTTGCTCCGACGGGCTTCCCGACGTGTAGCCCGACGCCAAGTTGGCTCGCGCGGTCGGAACCACGCAGCGCAGCGGCTGAACCGCCTACATGCTCGAGTTCGACATCTGCGAACGGATGCCATACATAACTTGACGACGGCATTGGTCAAGGAGCACGGCACCATCGTAGTGGAGCGGCTGAATTTGGCGGGGATGATTCGCAATCGCCGTATGGCTCGGGCCCTGAGCGATGCGGCTATGGGTGAGACTGGGTGAAAGCCAAACTCAGCCTCGGCGATCGGCGCTTTGTGTGTGAACGCTGCCACGTGAATTTGGATCGTGACGACAACGCGGCGCGTAATCTGGCTCGGCTTGCCGAGCCGGTCACCGGCAGTGCGCCGGGGACCTTAACTGCCCGTGGAGGCGAGCGTAGGACCGGAGCTTCGGCTTTGGCAGTTGCCAGGGAAACGGGAACCGAGCCGCCGGCTCGGCCGGCGTCAGTCTCGGAGCCTACCGGCAGGACCGGTGGTCGCATCATGATGGCCCGCGAATTGATGCGAACGGACGGACCAGCGCTCCTTTAAGGGGCGACAAAGGCCCGCAGAAGGAGGAAGGGAGTGCCGGAAAGGGGACGACCGGGCACTCCCTAGCGTCATCGGCCGCGTTATTGATCACTAATTCGTAGGCAGGTTACGTCGGGGCCGCGGTACACTGCCGGCTGGCATGGGTCGAGTGGTCTGCTTGGTCTCAGCCCTCGTACTGGCCGGCTGCGCGTCACACAGCGTGGCGAACCCGCC
>WNFI01064917.1_pt1 | contig 20513 bp, 19 predicted proteins | sample 5400471 | NCBI WGS metagenome assembly WNFI01 (sample SAMN13153348, study PRJNA577476) | soil metagenome | isolation source: 100 cm saprolite on Douglas fir-dominated hillslope | place: USA:California | collected 2013-09-17
AGGCTCTGGCGCAACGGCATGGCCATTATTGCTTCAACTCCTTGGGAAGGCTGAACCGGATGGATTCGGTGGCGACCACGCGCTCGCTGACCTCGACCGAGCCGAGGCCGGACAGCGCGTCGATGATCTGGCCGACCACGGCGGGAGGCGCCGACGCCCCCGCGGTGATGCCCACGACCGACGTCCCCGCGAGCCAGCCGAGCTGGATGTCCTCGGCCCCGTCGATCAGGTAGGCGGGGGTTCCTGCCCGCTCCGCGGTCTCTACCAGGCGTCGCGAGTTCGACGAGTTCGCCGAGCCCGCCACCAGCACCACATCGGACTCGGCCGCGATGGCGCGGACCGCGATCTGCCGGTTGGTCGTGGCGTAGCAGATGTCGTCGCTGCCGGGCCCGCGCGCCGCGGGGAACCGTTCCAGCAAGGCGTCGGCGATGCTGCCGGCCTCCTCGGCGGACAGCGTGGTCTGCATCAGGTAGGCGACCCGGCCCGGGTCAGCAGGCTTCAGCCTGGCCACGTCCGCCGCGGTCTCGATCAGGGTCATCGCCTGCGGCGCCTCGCCCAGCGTGCCCTCGACCTCCTCGTGCCCGCCGTGCCCGATCAGCGCCACCTGATAGCCCTCGGCGGCGAACCGCCGCGCCTCGGCATGCACCTTGGAGACCAGCGGGCAGGTCGCGTCGATCGCGTCGAGGCCGCGCACCGCCGCCTCCCGGCGCACCTCGGGCGACACCCCGTGCGCGGAGAACACCACGGTCGCGCCGTCGGGGACCTCATCGAGCTCGTCCACGAAGATGGCCCCGCGGCGCTCCAGGCCGGTCACGACGTGGGTGTTGTGCACGATCTGCTTGCGCACGTAGATCGGCGAGCCGCGCTGCTCGAGCACCCGCTCGACGACCTCGATCGCCCGCTCAACGCCCGCGCAGAACGAGCGCGGGCCGGCCAGCAGCACCCGGCGTGGCCCGCAGGCCGCCGCCCACCGGGCCAGCGCGGGCCCGGCCAGCCGCAGGGAGCGCAGCGCGGCGATCCCGCCTGGCACCGCCCACGGGCTGAGCAGCGGGCGCTGCGGGGTGTCGGATATCGCCCGGAGCACCACGGCGGGCCGGCCGGCCGCGCCGTCCAGCAGCATCGCCGACTCCATGTCCGCCGCCAGCGCCTCCTCGCTGGCCAGCCGTTCCCGCTGGCCGCGGCGGACCAGGCGGTCCACGGTGACGATCTTGCCAGCGCGGGCGCGCAGCCCGGCCCGGCGCAGCTCGCCCGCCAGCAAGGGCGCGGACGGGCAGCTGACGGAGGCACCCGAGTCCGCCCGGGCGACCTGCGTCCCCACCACGAGATCACCGGGGCTGAGGTCCGGGGTCAGGCCCCCGCCCGTACCGCCCACGGCCAGTATCCCGAACGTATCGTGGCGGAGCCGGTCCGCCTGCGCCGCCGCTCTGGCCGCGCCGTAGCCGCTGCGCCGCACCTCGCCGCGGTCGCCGAGGCCACGCCGCACGGCCCGCGCCTCCAGCCGCAGCGGCGAGCAGACGACCAGCCGGTCGCGCCCGGATTCAGGGCTCATGCTGTGTCTCCCGCGTCTCCCGCTCGCTCACGCCCGGTCTCCCAATCCGCATTCCGGCGCTCTCGCCCCGGGGCGAGCCGCATCGCCGACGCGCTGATGTCGCTATGACGGCATCGCCGGCGCCTTGGTGTCGTTCGCGGCGCGCTCACGGGCCGTCCTCCAGCCCGCTCAGGTAGCGGCCGAGGGCGCTGACCGGGAACACCAGGCGGTACAGGTGGTAGTTGATGTAGAAATCGCCGGGGAAGCCGGTCCCGGTGTACTGCGGCTCGTCCCAGGTCCCGTCCGGCCGCTGGCTGCCGGCGAGCCAGCGCACGCCGCTCTCGATGCTGGCCTGAGCGTCCGGCCCGCCCGCGGCGATCAGGGCCAGCAGCGCCCAGGCGGTCTGTGACGCGGTGGACTCGCCGCGGCCCGCCCAGCCGGGATCGTCGTAGGAGCGCAGGTCCTCGCCCCAGCCACCATCGGGATTCTGGTGCGAGAGCAGCCAGGCCACGGCGCGCCGGATGGGCGGCTTGCCGGGCCGCACGCCCGCCGCGATCAGCGCGGGCACCACCGCGCCGGTCCCGTACACGTAGTTCGCGCCCCACCGGCCGAACCAGGACCCGTCGCTCTCCTGCGCCCGCAGCAGCCAGGCCACTCCCCGGCGCACGGCACGGCTGCCGGCCAGGCCCTCCGCAGCCAGCGCCTCCACCGTGTGCGCGGTGACGTCGGCCGACGGCGGGTCGATGACCTCGCCGAAGTCGCAGAACGGCAGCCTGGTCACGAGCGTGGACGTGTTGTCGGCGTCGAAGGCGCCCCAGCCTCCGTCCCGGGACTGCATGCCGGTGAGCCAGCGCACGGCGCGGGCCGTGGCGGAGGTACTTTGGCCCGCCCGCCCGCCCTCGTCACGAGGCCAGGCCACCCGCCGCAGCGCGAGCAGCACCTCCGCCGTGTCGTCGATGTCCGGATAGCCGTCGTTGTCGAACTCGAACGCCCAGCCTGCCGGGGCGAGCCCAGGCCTGCGGACCTGCCAGTCGCCGGGCCCGTGAATCTCCTCGTCCAGCACCCATCCGGCCGCCGTCCGCAGCTGGGGATGATCGGACGGCAGGCCGGCGTCGGCGAGCGCGATCATCGCGAGGACCGTGTCCCAGACCGGGGACTGGCAGGCCTCCAGCCGCCGGACCGGCCCGTCGGCGGACTCCTCCCAGACGGTGAACCGGTCCAGGCCCGCAAGGCCGCGGCTGATCACGGGATGGTCGAGTCCGTAGCCGAGCAGGTGCAGTGCGATCAGCGAGTAGACCCACGGCGGCTGGATACCGCCCCAGCAGCCGTCTCGCTCTTGCCGCGCGATGATCCACTCGGCGCACCGGCGGAGCGCCGCCGTCCGGACCGCGCGCGCAGGCGCGAGCCGCTGGCCACGCCGCTCGTAGACGTGCAGGGCTCGGTCCAGCCGGCCGAACACGGTATTCCAGGCCGCCCGCCCTGCCTGCCCAGCCCGGCCGCCCTGGGCCGCTTGCGGCCCTTCGCCGTCAAAGCCCGCCGAGCCGACCCGCGGCTCGGAGCCTGATGCGGGCGGCCGCAGCTCGTTCAGGCCGAAGGGCAGCGGCCGGACCGGGCGCAGCGAGCCGACGATTGTCAGCGGCACGATGGTCTGGCGTGCCCAGCAGGCCCAGTCGTACACGTTGAGCGGGAACCAGGCGGGCAGGTAGATCATCTCCGGAGGCATGACCGGCAGGTCGTCCCACGACCACTCGCCGAACAGGGCCAGCCAGATGCGGGTGAAGACGCGGGTGGCGGGGATCCCGCCCGAGGCCCTGATCCAGCCCGCGGCACGGCTCATGTGCTCGGCCTCCGGCGCGTCCCCGGCCAGCCGCAGCGCGACGTAGGCCTCGACCGTCGTGGACAGGTCGGCCTCGCCGCCGCGGAAGTTGGCCCAGGTTCCGTCCGCGCGCTGGCAGGATCTGATCCACCGGGCGGCGGCGGAGGTCTGTTCCGCCGTCCGCACGCCGAGGAACTCACGGAGCAGGAGATCCTCCGCGTCCATGGTGACGTTGGTCTCCAGCTCGCCCTGCCACCAGCCCTGCGAGTGCTGCAGGCCGAGCAGGTGACCGACGGCCTGGTCCAGGGCGGCCCGCGCCGCCACGGTCGCGCCCGGCCCGCCGGTGCGGGCCTGGGTCACGGTCATGTGGCAACCCTCGCTGTCGCCCCACCGCTGCTCAGCACCGAGCAGGAGTGAGTCCTGCCCGTCTGGGCAGCCGAACGGTTACCCATGCCTGTCTCTGGGCTCACCACTCCGCCTCTCCGCCTCACCACTGGCCGCCTCTCCGGCTCACGACTGGCCGCCTCTCCGCCTCACCACTGGCCGCCTCTCCGGCTCACCACTGGCGCGCCGTGATGAACTCGGCGATCCCCGCGAACTCCGCCCGGACGTCGTCGGGCATGTCCGTCTCCGCCAGGCACTTGCCCGCCGCGGCCAGCGCCGCGTCCGCCTCTGCCTCGGCCCACTCCCTGCCCCCGGCGTCCTCGACCAGCCTGGCCGCGCGGACGAGCTCGTCCTCGCTGAGCGGCTCGGGCCGGGCCAGCACTGCGCCGAGCTGCCGCCCTGGCTCGGTCTCGCTGGTCAGCGCGGCCACGACCGGCAGCGACTTCTTTCTCGTCCGGAGGTCGGACATGACCGGCTTGCCGGTTATCTCAGGAGATCCCCAGATGCCGAGCAGGTCGTCGGTGAGCTGGAACGCGAGCCCTACGTGGGCGCCGAATCCGGCCAGGCCCATGGCCAGGACGGCAGGCGCGCCGACGTAGATGGCCCCGATGCTGCAGGCGCATGCCATCAGGGCAGCCGTCTTGTCCCCCGCCATCTGGCGGCACTGGTCGAGGGTCACGTCATCGCGGCGCTCGAACGCCAGGTCCGCGCCCTGGCCGGCGATCAGCCGCTGCACGGCCGCCGACAGGCAGCGCGAGGCCCAGAGGCTCTGCGGTGCCGGGCCCTCCAGCAGCAGGTCCTGGGCCAGCGCCCGCGGCGCGGGTCGACAGCACGGCCAGGGCCGGCCGCAGGGCCTTCCCCCCGGCGCCCTTGGCGACCGGACGGCCGTCGGAGTCGGTCAGGCCGAGATGATAGGCGGCGACGATGCGGACGTCGGCGCTCAGCCGGTCCACCGCCGCGGCGATCGCCGGGCCCACCAGGTCGCGGGCGGTCTCCACGCCCGCCGGGATCGTCGCCGTCATGACGGCGACCCGGCCGCGGCCTCGGCCGAAACGCCGCCCAGCGCCGGGCGGGTGTCCGCGAGCAGGCCAGCGCCTCCCGGCTCTCGCGCGGCCAGCCGCTGGATCAGCTCTTCTGCAGCAGTGCGTCCGCTTCGCACGGCCCCCTCCATGGTGTCCGGCCACCCGGTGTCAGTCCACGCTCCGGCCAGTACCAGACCTGGCAGCGAGGTGCCGGCGCCGGGACGCAGCGCGCCGCATCCTGGTGCCTGCCGAAACGTCGCCCGGCGCTCCCTGGTGACGAAGAAATCGGTCACGCGAGCGTCCTTGGCCGCGGGAAACAGCTCCTCGAGCGCGGGCAGGAACCGCTCCCGCAGCGCCGCGGTCGGGACGTCCACGTAGCTGTCCGCCGCGGACAGCGATACCGCCAGGTACTGTCCCGCCTGCAGGCCGGACGTCCTGGTCTTGTCGAATACCCACTGCACCGGCGAATCCACGGCGGCGGCGAAGGGCAGCCTGGTGACCCGCCGGTCATAGACCACGTGCGCGTTCACGATCGGTGACGAGCCCAGACCATCCCACCGGGCCGCCTGCGCGATGCCCGCCGCGGCCCCGAGCCTGGCGGCCGGGCCGGCGGGAACCGCGAGTACGACGCCGTCGGCGCCGATCGCCCCTCCGCCGATGGCACTGTCGTCCGAGCCGTCCGCGCCGTCGGCGCCCGACGTCACCCGGACCCGGAACCCTCCCGCGGGGTCGCGCTCCACCGCGGCCGCCTTCGTCCCCAGGCGGACGTCAGCCCCGAGCCGGCCGAGCAGGCGGCCGGCGGCTTGCCCGTGCAGGTCGCCGAGCGGTACCCCGGGCACGCCGATGTCCGCGGCATCATTGTCGCCGAGCAGCGCCGTCTTCAGCACGGTCGCGGCGAGCGGCACGCTGGCCTCGTCCCCGTCAATGTTCAGCGAGGAGACGATGAACAGGTCCCACAGCCTGCGGCGGGCGCGCTCGTTCTGCCCCCGGGCGGCGAGCCAGTCCCCCAGCCGCTGGCCGTCTAGCCAGGGCCTGGCCGGATCGAGGGTCCTCAGGGCGAGGGCGGCCCGGGCCACGCGCAGTCGTTCTGGCACTGAAAGGAAGCCGTAGGAGGCCAGGGCCCGGCTCAGGTGCAGCGGCGCCGGAAGCGCGGACCGGCGCAGCCTGGCCCGGCCGCCGCCGGGTGACAGGACGGTGACATCGAAGCGGTCCTGGAGGGTCGCCGACCCGGTCATACCGAGCCTGGCGAGCAGCTCACGGTAGCTGGTGCAGCAGCGCAGGAACACGTGCTGGCCGTTGTCGATCTTCAGCCCGCCACGGGAGAACGAGCAGGTCGCGCCGCCGAGCCAGGGCCTGGCCTCGAGCAGGGTGACGCCGACGCCCGCCTCGCGGAGCGCGATCGCAGCGGTGATGCCGGCCAGGCCGCCGCCGATCACCACCACGCCCCGGGCGGTCACGGTCGTCCCCCTGCCGCCGAGCTCTCCGCAGCAGGGCCGCCCGGGGCCGAGGATGGCCCGCCGGGCCCGGGCCCGCCAGGGACGGCGGCGGGCATCCGCGGGGCGATCCCAGCGAGCGCCCGCACCGCGACCATGGCCTTCGCCTGCCCGGGCAGCGACTGCCTCTGCCGCAGCGCCGCGGCGGGCGCCGCGGCGATCTGCTGGAGCAGCCGGAGATAAATGCCCGCCATCGCTCCCGTGCACGCCGCGCTGCGCCGGTCGAGCAAGGGCAGCAGCCGCATCCCGGTGGCGTACCAGCCCAGAGCACGCTGGGCCTCGAACCGCATAAGATCCTGCAGCCCGCGATCGGCGTCCAGGCCGTCCACACGTTCGGGCCTTAGCGTGCAGCCGTACCGCTCCAGGTCCTCAGCGGGCAGGTATACCCGCCCATTGCCGAGGTCCTCGCGAACATCGCGCAGGATGTTGGTCTGCTGGAGCGCGATCCCGAGCGCGTCAGCCAGCGGCTCCGCCGTACCGGGATCCCGGCTGCCGAACACGCCGAGCGAGAGCCGCCCGACCGAGCCGGCCACGCACCTGCAGTAGTGCTCGAGCTCGTTAAAGGTCGCGTAGCTGGTGCCGCGCACGTCGGCCTCGCAGCCGTCGATCAGCTCGCCGAAGGCGCCCAGCGGGATCGGGTACCTGCGCGCCGCGTCGCCGAGCGCGACCAGCACCGGGTCGCCGGCCGACGCTGCGCCGTGCCTTTGCAGCGCGGCGACGGCCGCGCGGGCGTCTCCCAGCGCGGCGAGCTTGTCCGCGACCGGCAGCGTTCCGTCGCCGATGTCGTCGACCCGGCGGGCAAAGGCATAGACCGCCGAGAGCGCCCGGCGCTTGCCGCCGGGCAGCAGCCGGATCCCGTAGGAGAAGTTCCTCGCCTCGGTCCGGGTCACCTGCTCGCAGTGCCGGTAAGCGACTCGGACGCCGGTTCCCTCGGCTGCCTGGGGCTTGCTCACTGCCGTCACCGTCCCCTCGCGTAGGCCCGGATCAGCTCGGCGGCCAGGCGCCGCTTGGCCGGCCTCGGCGTGGCGCGAAGCACATCGTGATCCGCCCCGGCGATCGCGGCCAGCGCCGCCCGGCCTCCGGCCACGTACCCGGCCACCGCCAGGCGCGCCGAGCCCTGCAGCATGCCGATCAGCGGCGCACCGGCGTCAAGCAGCGCCTTCGCCCGGCCGGTCTCGAACGCGATCAGCGCGCGTGCCGACGGCGGCGTCGAGGCCTGCGCCAGGTCCTGCTCGGTGCAGCCATAGGCCTCCATGTCCGCCGCCGGCAGGTAGATGCGGCCCGCGCGCAGGTCCTCCGCAACGTCCTGCCAGTGCTCGGCGAGTTGCAGCGCGGTGCAGACGGAATCGGACAGCTCGGCCCGCTGCGGAGAGAAGCTGTTGAAGACGTACAGAACGATCCGGCCTACCGGGTTGGCCGACAGACGGCAGTAACCGAGCAGGTCCTGGAAGGTCTGGTACCGGGAGACGACCTGATCCTGCCGGTTAGCCAGGATCAGGTCGAGAAAGGGCTGCATCGGGATCGCGCAGTCGGCCACGGTCGGCGCGAGCGCTCGCACCACCCGGCTCCGAGGTCCCTCGGCGTCACCTCCCGGACCGCTGTCACCGGCGGAACCGGAGCTAGTTCCTCCGTATCGGGCGTAAAGTCGGCGGAGATCGGCCTCGAGCTCGTCGAGCAGGCGAGGCCGCTGCTCCGGCGGTGCCTCGTCCCCCATGTCGTCGACTGTCCTGGCGAAGCCGTATACGGCCATCAGGTGCCGTCGGCGGCGCGCAGGCAGCAGCCGCAGCGCGACGGGGAAGTTCTCGCCGGCCGCCTGGCCGGCCAGCAGATTCGCCTCGTCCACCGCGTCGGCGGCCGCGGCGGGGGGCTGTGGCTCCATGCGGAGCCCGCCGCTCGCCCCGGTCCCGTTGCGCGTCACGATCCCTATTTGGTCACAGGTCTTATTTGAAATGCAAATAATGACGCGCACGTCAGCTGACGTGCGCGTCGACTTTCCGGCCACTTCGCGATGGCGAGAGGAGCGCGTCGGCGGGCGGGTGACTCCTAAGTCGCTGCTCCGCAGCGCTGCGGGTCTAAATCCGGTTGGGTTCGCTAAACATTAGCTGACGCTCATGTCATATCCCCGGAAGCTGACGTGTATGTCATATCAGGGCGTCGAGGTTCATCCGGCGGTGCCGCCGCCGCGCTCCCCGGGCCGGCCTGTGGCCGGGGCGCCCGGGCTGGCCTCGCTTGGCCTGGGCGGCCGGGAGTCGGCAGGCCCGGACGCCCGGTCTGGGCGGGCCGGTCGGGCGGGGACCGGGTCCGGGCGGGGTGATCTGCCAGATCGGGATGTCCGCGCCTGGATGCAGGCCGCGGCGATGCCAGGTCACCGGGTCGAGGGCACAGACCGGTGCCTGATCGGCGTTACGGATGGGCGTGGCCCAGCATCGCCCACCCTGCATGGAAATGTTGCAGATAAATGTCCCGGCATTGACGCGCAAGCCGTTCTGGTTAACCCTAATCCCGTTAGCGACGTTCGTTTCCACGGGCGCAGAACCAGCCGTGGCGGCCCGGCCTGGCCCGGTCGCCCGGCCTGGCGCCCGTCAGCTGTTCTGAGCCGAGCACCGGGCCAGCCGCCACGGGCCAGCCGCCACCGCGGGCCGCCTCCGGGTCAGCCCCGCCAGATGAGGACCAGGGCGCAGTCGTCGGATCCGGCGGATCCGGCTTGCATGGCCCGGACCAGCTTGCCTGCTCCGGCCTCGAATCCGGAGGTCACCAGCCGGTCCGCGGCGCCGAGCAGGCGGTCGATCCCGTCGTCGATATCCCGGCCCGGCGCCTCGATCAGCCCGTCGGTGTAGAGCATCAGGGCATCACCGGGCCGCAGTGACGCCCGCTCGGGCACCGACCGCAGATCGGGAACGACGCCGAGCACAATCCCGCGCGCCTGGGTCAGCCGCCAGGTCCCGCTGCCCGCCTCGAAATGCGCCGCTGGAGGATGCCCGGCCGAGCCGACCACGTAATCCCCGGTGGCCAGGTCCAGCCACAGATGCACCGCAGTGACGAACCCGTCCGCCGAGGGGCCCCGGCGCAGGTACGCGTTGCACGAGGCCAGGAAATCCCCCGCCGGGACCGAGCCGAGCAGCCCCCCGAATGCGCCCGACAGCAGCAGCGCCCGGGTCCCGGCGTCGATCCCCTTACCCGCCACATCGACCAGCGCCACCTCCAGGGTCTTCCCGTCACACGCGGACACCACGAAATCTCCGCCGAACGACGCGCCCCCGGCCGGCCGCAGCACCGACGCCGACCGCCATCCCTCCGGCAGCCCTGGCAGCCGGCCCTGAGCCCGGATCCGGTCCCGCAGCTCAATCAGCATCTGATCCCCGCGCAGCCCCTGCACCCCCAGCTTCGCGCGCGCCCGGGCCAGCGCATCGGCGAACACCGCCGTGACCGCGATCGTCGCGATGATGCCCGGCCCCGCCTTCCCCTCCACCGCGTCATACGCCAGCGCGCCCGCGATCAGCACGAACAACACGCGCAGCGCCCGCGGCCACAGCAACAGCCCGCCCGCTAGCAACGGCAAGATCATCACGCCGGGCGAGAACCACGACACCGACACCCGCACCGCGGCCGCCCCGATGACCGCCACCACCACGGCCAGCACAAACGCCAGCCGCCGGTTCCGGGTCAGGAACTGCCGCCGGACCAGGCCGCGGGCACGCTGCGCCACCGCCAGCACAGCGGCTGCGAACCCGCGCGGGCCAAGAACAACCATCTTGCCGGCACTGTACCGGCATAAGCTCTGCCCGAACACCTGGGCTCGGGCAGCTAGGCGTGACCAGAGGTGCGCCAATACCCCGTTATGAGCCTGAGTTCACCGATTTTGCTCATGATCTTCGTTACGGGTTGTTACTATCGCCACACCTTCCGGGATTTGCTCGGGTCACAGCGAAGTCCGCAGGTCACTTCTCACGCCGAGGCACGGTCATGGGTTTGCGTCGCTGGTCCATACGCCTGAGGATCTTCCTCCTCGTTGCCATTCCGATCCTGTCCCTGATCGGGCTCTACGTGCTTGCGGCCGGCAGCGCCGCGGGTGATGCCATCAACCTGAACCGGGCCGAGACTGTGAAGAACGTCATCGGCCTGCCGACCGGCACGCTGGAGAAGCAGATCGACACCGAGTGTGTGTTTGCGGTGACCTACCTGGCCAACCCGTCGCCACTGAGCCTGGCCTCGCTGCGGGGACAGGAGGCACAAACGGACGCGGCCACGACGGTTCTCCGCTCGGCCTCCGCGACGACCAGCTTCACTGCGCAGGAGAAGCAGACAGACACGGCACTGGTCATCCAGACCACGACCGGCCTCCAGGCCCTGCGCTCCAGGGTGGCCTCCCGGACCATCAGCAGGCCGCAGACCATAAGTTCCTACGTCAATATCGTCGCCACCGCTGACGCGCTCCTGAATCAGCTGATCACCGGCGAGACCAATGTCCCGATAGTGACGCAGGGACTCGCGCTGGAGGACATGTATAAGGCCAATGGCCTGCTCTTGCAAGAGGACGCGCTGCTGGCGGGCGACATCACCGCGCAATCGTTCTCTGCGGCCGACCGCCAGACATTCGCCGAGCTGGTCGGGGCGCGCCGGATCCTGCTGGCCGAGACCCTGCCGGACCTGGATCCGATCTACCGAGCGATCTACGACAGGGATGTCAGCCCGCAGACGTCCGCCGCGCTGACCGCGCTCGAGAACACGGTGATCAACGATCGCCGGGCCGGGCCGCTGCCGCTGGTATCCCCGCTCGCCTGGACCGCGGCGGTCGGTACGGTGGCGGCCGGGGTCTTGCAGGCGGGGACGCAGGCGGCCAACGAGCTGACGGCGCGCGCACAGCCCGTTGCGGATGCCACGTATGAGCGGCTGATACTTGTCGGCGGCATTGGGCTGATGGCCATATTCCTGTCGATCATCATTTCGCTCTGGATTGGCCGTGGCCTGCTGGGCGAGCTGGCCGAGCTCCGACGGTCCGCCCTGAAGCTGGCCAATGAGCGCCTGCCGAGCGTCGTGGAGCGGTTGCGCGCGGGTCAGGAAGTGGACGTATCCAGCGAGGCACCGCCGCTGGAATCGAGCAACGACGAGATCGGCCAGGTCACGGCGGCCTTCAACGCGGTGCAGCGGACAGCGATCGAGGCTGCCGTGGACGAGGCGAGGCTTCGCCGGGGGGTCAGCGAGGTGTTCCGGAACCTGGCTAGGCGCAGTCAGTCGCTGCTGCACCGGCAGCTGGCACTGCTCGACTCGATGGAGCGGCGGGCCAGCGAGCCGGCGGAGCTGGAGGACCTGTTCCGGATCGATCACCTGACGACGCGGATGCGGCGGCACGCGGAGGGGCTGATCATCTTGTCGGGTGAGTCGGCGGGGCGGGGGTGGCGGCATCCGGTCCGGATTGTGGATGTGCTGCGCGCGGCGGTCGCGGAGGTGGAGGACTATACCCGGATCCGGGTGACCACGGGATCTCAGGCGGCGCTGATCGGCCCCGCCGTGGCCGACGTCATCCACCTGATCGCGGAGCTGGCGGAGAACGCGACGATTTTCTCGCCGCCCATGGCCCCGGTACGGATCCATGGTGACATGGTGGGCCGGGGTTACGCGGTGGAGATCGAGGACCGCGGGCTCGGCATGGCCGAGGAGAAGCTGGCCCGGATCAATCATGATCTGGCGCACCCGGGGCAGTTTGACCTGTCCGGGAGTGAGCAGCTCGGTCTTTTCGTGGCCGGGCAACTGGCCCGGCGCCACGACATCAAGATCACGCTGCAGCTCTCGGCGTACGGGGGGATCACCGCGATCGCGCTGATCCCGAAGGCGCTGATCATCGACGACGCCGAGGCCACGGCGGCGGGCGAGCGGGCGATCCGGCTGACCGGCCGGCATGGCCCGCTGAACCACGCCATCGTCGCCGAGCCGGCGGCGCTGGTGCAGCTCAGCGCATCGGCCGCCGGCGTAGGCCCGCAGGCGGGCCCGGTCGCCGAGCTGCCGTCTGGGCCGGTCGCCGAGCTGCCGTCCGGGCCGGTCGCCGAGCTGCCCTCCGGCCCGGTCGCCGGCATCCCGGCCGCCCCGGTCGCACAGGCGGGCACTGTGTTCACGCCGCGGCGTGAAGCCGCGGCGGGCGCGGCGGGCGCGGCGGGCGGCGGCGCGTTCGGGTTCTCCGGCCACGGGCGGCAGGACGATCCCGGCGGCGCCGAGACCACCGACCCCCAGGTGGTCACGGCGGGGCTGACCGAGATGGGGCTGCCGGTCCGGGTCCGCCAGGCGAGCCTGGCGCCGCAGCTGCGCGACGGCGGCCCGGCCGCCGCCGGGCCGGCAGGCAAAGCGGCCGGCGCGCCGTCTCCGGAGGCGGCGCGCAGCACGATGACCGCGCTGCAGCGCGGCTGGGAGCGCGGCCGGTACATATCCGGGGCCCCGGTACCGTCGTTCGACCCGGAGGACGGCGCGGAGCCCGGCGGGGACGGAGCCGGGCGGCGTGACGATGGCTGATCCCGCCGCCGGCGGGTCCGGGCCGGGAAAGAGGGACACGTGAGTATGGCCAGCGAGCTGGACTGGCTCCTGGACGACCTGGTCGCCCGGGTGGCCGACATCGACAAGGCCGTCATCTTGTCCCGGGACGGCCTGGCCATCGGGGCGTCGGCGGGGCTGAGCAAGGAGGACGCCGATCACCTGTCCGCGGTCGCGGCCGGGTTTCAGGGCCTGGCCCGCGGCGTCGGGCGGCATTTCGGCGGCGGCCGGGCGACCCAGGTCATCGTCGAGATGGAAGCGAAGTTCTTGTTCGTGACGGCCGCGGGCGAGGGCAGCTGCCTGGCCGTGCTGGCGAGCGCGATCGCGGACGCGGGGCTGGTGGCTTATGAGATGGCGGTGCTGGTCACCCGGGTCGGCGAGCACCTGTCGGTCATGTCCCGGCCGGTCCCCTCGAGCGCGGAAACGAAGTGACGTGGCGTGCCCGGGGGCGACGACAGGTGGCTGGACCAGGACGCCGGGCCCGTCGTCCGCCCGTACGCGCTGGTCGGCGGCCGGACCCGGCCGGCCGGCGAGACCTTCGACCTGATCTCCATGATCACCGCGGTGCGCGGGGCGGCGGGCGGCCTGGACGAACTGGAGCCCGAGCACCTGACGCTGCTGCGGCGCTGCCGGCTGCCGACCTCGGTGGCTGACCTCGCCGCCGACCTGGACCTGCCGCTCGGCGTGGTCAAGATCTTGCTGTCCGACCTGCGGCAGCGCAATCTCATCGCGGTGCACGACCCGGTCCCGGCCCGGCTGACCGACCCGCAGCTGCTGAGAAAGGTGGCCGATGGGCTCCGCAGGCTCTGACCAGCACGGCTACCCCCCGGCGGCGCCGGTCGCGATCAAGATCCTTATCGCGGGCGGCTTCGGCGCGGGGAAGACCACCCTGGTCAGCTCGGTGACCGAGATCCGGCCGCTGCGCACCGAGGAAGACCTGACCGCGCCCGGCACGCACGTCGACCTGACCGATGGCGTGGAGGACAAGACCACCACCACGGTCGCGATGGACTTCGGCCGCATCACCATCCGGGACGACCTCGTGGTCTACCTCTTCGGCACGCCGGGCCAGAAACGATTCTGGTTCATGTGGGACGAGCTGGCGCTCGGCGCGCTCGGCGCGGTCGTGCTGGCCGACACGCGGCGCCTGGCCGACAGCTTCGCGTCCGTGGACTACTTCGAGCGACAGGGCACGCCGTTCATCGTGGCCGTGAACTGCTTCGACGCAGCGAGGCGCTTCCCCGCCGACGCCATCCGGGCCGCGCTCAACCTGGACCGCGACGTACCGGTCATCCTGTGTGACGCGCGCCGGTTCGCCTCCTGCCGCGATGTCCTCGTCACTCTCGTCGAGCATGCGATCCATGTGCTCAGCGGCAGAGCCGGCCACCTGACGTCCTCCCCGGCCTGACGGCCTGAGGCCCAGCTGCCAGGCCCGGCAGCCGATATTCGCTCGCCATGCCCCCCGGGTACCGGGTACAAACCAGAGCATGAGCGCTGCCTACCCCATCCGCGCGATCAGCGCCGACGAGTTCCCCGCCTTCTACGCGGTGCTCGAGCACGCCTTCAACTCCAGTCGTCAGACCGACGCCGAGCTGCAGCATGAGCTCGTGACGTTCGAGTTGGACCGCAGCCTGGCCGCTTTCGACGGGCCCGACATCGTCGGGACCGCGGGCGCCTTCACGTTCCGGATGACGGTGCCGGGCGACGCCCTCGCGGTGGCCGGGGTCACGGCGGTGAGCGTGCTGCCCTCGCATCGGCGCCGCGGGATCCTGTCCAGCCTGATGAACCGCCAGCTGGCCGACATCCGCGACCGCGGCGAGACGGTCGCGGCGTTGTTCGCCTCGGAGGCCGCCATCTACGGACGGTACGGATACGGCATCGCCTCGGCTGAACTCGATTTCAGGATCCGGCGCGGCGAGGGCATACTGCCAGCGCAGTCCGCCGCGCCGGGGCCGGCCCGCCCGGCCCGAGCCCTCCGGCTGCGGAGCGCCAAGCCGCGGGACGCCACGGCCGAGCTGGCCAAGGTCTATGACTGCGTGCGGCGCGGACGGCCCGGCATGCCCGCCCGGGACGACCACTGGTGGGACCACACGCTGTGGGATCCGGAGCACCGGCGTTCCGGCAGCAGCCCGCTGCGCTGCATGATCGCCGAGGACGACGCGGGCCCACGCGGATACGCCCTGTTCTCAGTGAAGCCGGAATGGGGCGAGCATGGGATACCCGATGGCGTGCTGCAGGTACGGGAGCTGATGGCCGCCGACCCTGGGGCGCACGCGGCGGTCTGGGGCGACCTGCTGACCAGGGACCTGGTCGCGGAGGTGCGCGCCCGGATGCGGCCCGCCGACGACCCGCTGCTCTACCTGCTCGCCGACAGCCGGCGGGCTCGCGCGCATCTCCTGGACGGGCTCTGGGTGAGGCTGGTCAGCGTGCCCGGGGCACTCACCCGGCGGCGTTATGCGTGCGCCGTGGACGTCGTCATCGACGTCGCCGACGAGCTCTTCGCCGAGAACGCCGGACGGTGGCGGCTGCAGGCGGGGGGCCCAGCGGACGGGGCGGGCCCAGCAGACGCGCCCGGCGCCAGCTGCGAGCGGACATCGGCGCCGGCCGACGTGTTCCTGCCGGTCCGGGCGCTGGGCGCCGCCTACCTGGGCGGCACCAGGCTTGGCGCGCTGGCCGCCGCTGGCCTGCTCACCGAAACGCGACCTGGCGCGGTCGCAGCGCTTTCCGCTGCCTTTTCCTGGGACCCGGCCCCTTGGTGCCCAGGCAATTTCTGACCACCGAAGCTTTTAGTGATGCAGGAGCAAAGAGCGCGATATTCGCACCTGCCGCTCCGGAATCAGGCACAGAGCAGCGTTGGCCCGCGTGCGAGACTGGAGCGGGAGGACGCACATGCCGGGAATGAAGGTAACGGTCGACGCGGCGATGCGAGCCAGAGACGTCTCCAGGCCGCACTCCGAGCATGAGGCCCTGGCGGACGCCGCTGAGCCGCAGCCGGGCCGGGGCCGGGAGCAAGGCCAGACTGCGCTCGAAGCGGAGGCCACCGGATCCGTGGCCGCGGCCGCGCCCGCTACCGCGGCACGCGGCGCGGCGCCAGGTGGTACATCGAAGGCAAGATCGCCTCGGCGACGCCGGAGACGCCGCTGAACTCAGGCGGCGGAACGTCGCGGGCATGCCGGGCCGACTCCCGGCGGTCATGGCGTCGAGCTTGTCGTCCAGGGCGGGGGCCGGTCACCGATCCTTGTCCGCCTCGTCGGCAGGGCCGGCCACCCCGAGCAGCTCGGCGAAGCGGTCGACCATCATGTCGCGGCCCTTGGCCTGGGCGACGAATTCGGCCGCGACCAGATCGTCGCTGCCAGGCCGCTGGCCGGAGCCGCCCTGCGGACCGATCGGCACGATGATGACCGGAGCGGTAGGCTCGTGCGGCCTGAGATCGCCGTTCCCGGTGATGAGCGCCCGGATGTTGTCGGCGACGACCTGGGCCTGCCGGTTGGCGATGCCGGCCATCTTGTGGTCGGCCGCCCCGACGTCGCCCACGGCGAAGACCCGGGGCGCCGGCTGCCGGTCCTGAGCGCTCAGCCGTTCACCGGGACCGCCCAGGCGGCGCGAGCGGCGGCCGCGGCGCGAGCGACGGCCGCAGCGGCCAGGGCCCGGACGATCGGGTGCGGCCGGGTTCCGTCGCCGGCGAGCTCGGGCTGGAAGAGCGTGGCGAGGAAGAACGGGTGTCCGGGCAGTTCGGCGATGCGGACCTGGCCGTCCTCGTCGTGGCCGGTGAACTGCAGCCCGTGCTCGGACAGCGCGCCCAGGTAGTCCGGGTTGAGGCCAAACGAGCAGTGATAGCGCTCGATAGTCCGCTCCGCGCCCAGGATCCGCTCGGCCAGGGTGCCGGGCGTGATGCGGACGGCAGCCTCGTGACCGACCAGCGAGCAGACCAGCGGGATGATCAGGAACTCCGCCAGGTTCGACCGTCGGTCGTGCGGCAGGTACTCGGCGTGACCGACGTCCAGTCCGCAGACGTCCCGGGCGAACTCAACGAGCGCGTGCTGGAAGCCGCCGCAGGTGCCGAGGAAGGGTATCGCCCGCTCGCGGGCGGCACGGGCCGCCGCGATGGCTCCTTCCGCGTTCCGGTACGGGCTGCCGGGCGTGACCCAGATGGCGTCGAAGCCGGCGAGGTCATCCTGCGCAGCGTCCTCGCTGGGGATCCAGTACGGGTCGAGTATCAGGCCGTCGCGCCGGCGCAGGGCCTCAATGATCACGGGGATGCGCGCGTGCGCGCGCACGTGGGGCGAGCGGTCACCGACGAGGGCGATCCGGGCGGGGACGGTAGGGGACACAGCCAAGGGAGGGCGGGCGACGGGACGGCCCGTGACGGGAGGGCCTGTGAAGGGAGGGCGGGCGGGTGATTCAGTCATGCCGGTAGCATCGCTCTCGCTGACGTTAAGCGCCAACGATGATTTCTTGTGGTTCCATAAGCGATGCTGATGACATGGATCCTCACCTGCTGAGAACGTTCGTGGCCGTGGCCCGGCACGGCAGCTTCTCCGCCGCGGCGCGGGATCTCGGTTACACGCAGGCGGCGGTATCGCAGCATATTGCCGCGCTGGAGAGCGACCTGAAGGTCTCGCTGCTGACCCGGCGCCCGGTGGTCGCCACTGAGGCCGGCCGCCGCCTGCTGGAGCACGCGGCGCCGATCCTGCTGCGCCTGGACGCCGCGCGCGCGGATGTCACGCGCCTGGCGGGAGCGCCGCGCGGCCGGCTGCATGTCGGCACGTCGCCGCTGGCCGCGCCCGGCCTGGCTGCAGCCCTCGCGACGCTGCTGGGGCCCATGCCGCGGCTGGAGCTGACCGTGCGTGTCGCCGCCCGCGAGACGGTGGCCGCCGAGGTGGCGTCCGGAACGCTGGACATCGGCCTGGTCGACGGCCTGGCCGCGCCGAGCGATCCGCTGCGGCTCTCCGAGGTCAGCCCGCTGACGGCGATCGGCGTCGGCGAGGAGCAGCCCGTGGTGATACTCCCTCGCTCGCATCCGCTGGCCGGGCGCACTGGGCTGCGCCTCGCGGACCTCATCGACGCCCGGTGGATCGACGCTCCCGGCACGGCCGCGCCGCTGGGCGACCTGCGCCGGGCCGGGGGCGCCGAGGGGTTCCGCGCCGCGCTCCGCTACGAGGGCACCGACACTGGCACCCTGGTCGCGCTCGCGGCCGCTGGTCACGGGCTCACCGTGCTGCCCGGGCCTGCCGCGGGGCAGTTCCCCGGCGTGGCCGGAGTTCCCATAACGTTGCCGCGGCTCGTGCACCGGACCGAGCTGCTGCACGGCAGCATCGGCGCCGGTTCCCCGGCCGCGGCCCTCGCGACCCTCCTGGCCGGGTAAGGGGCTCTCCGGGTAAACACCCGCGCGGACCCGGCTGGCCACAGGGAGGCATCGGTGTCACACTGCCGGGCGGGACGGTGACCGAGCGCTAGCACGGCGGTGCTGATACCGCGCTGTCGGGCCCCGGCAGGAGCTACGCCTCGGCGGGAATCGGGGGCAGCTTCCCCGTCGTCTCGTAGTCCGTGATCATCGCGAGCCGCCGGGCGTGCCGCGACTCGCCGGAGAACCCGGTGTTCACGAATACCCGCGCGAACGACACCGCGTCCTCCACCGAGTACATGCGCGCGCCGAGGCTGAGCACGTTCGCGTTGTTGTGCAGCCGGGCGAGTTGCGCGGTCTCCTCGGTCCAGGCCACCGCCGCCCGTACCCCGGCGATCTTGTTGGCGGCGATCTGCTCCCCGTTCCCCGAGCCGCCGATGATGATGCCCAGGCTCCCCGGGTCGTGGACGACGGAGTTCGCCGCGAGCATGACGTAGGGCGGGTAATCGTCGTCATCGCGCTCGACTGGCGGACCGCAATCTACCGGGTCGTGGCCGGCCTGCTCCAGCCACTCGATGAGGCGGCCCTTCAGCACGAAGCCCGCGTGGTCTGATCCGAGGTAGACGCGCACGATCGCCAGTCTGTCAGAACCGCCGGGGCCAGCACGGTCAGTCGAAGATCGGGTCCCGGGTGCGGCTGCGCTTCAGCTCGAAGAAGCCGTCCGTTCCCGCGACGAGCAGAACGCCGTCCCACAGCCGGGCAGCAGCGTCGCCGCGCGGGATCGGTGAGACCACGGGCCCGAAGAAGGAGGCGCCGTCCACCGAGATCACCGGCGTGCCCACGTCGTATCCGACCCGTTCGATGCCATCGGCGTGCGATGCGCGGAGCGCCTCGTCATAGCCGGCCGAGTCGTCCATCGCATCGGCCAGGTCCGTCGGCAGGCCGGCCTCGGCCAGGGCAGCCTCGATCGTGGCCCGGTCCCTCGGCGCCTTCTCGTGGTGGAACCGGGTGCCCAGCGCCGTGTAGAGGGGCAGTAGCACGTCGGGGCCGAACTTCTGCTCCGCGGCAATGCAGACCCGCACCGGTCCCCACGCCTGCGCCATCAGCTCCTGATACCGCTCCGGCATTCCGTCGGCGCCCTCGTTGAGCACCGCGAGGCTCATCACATGCCAGCGAGTCTTCACCGGGCGGACCTTCTCCACCTCGAGCATCCATCGAGAGGTGATCCACGCCCACGGACAAAGCGGGTCGAACCAGAAATCGACCTGGGTGGGCTCCTGCTGCGCCATCCGCACTCCTCAATCTGGGGGATGCTCCCGACAACCGGGGGGCTGGCGGGGTCATTCCAACCGTCGGCATGCGATCATTCACCGAACGGTCGTCGGGGAGGGATAGCACTGTGGCTGGCAATCTGACGCGCGACGAGGCGAGGGAACGCGCACGCCTGCTCGAGGTCGAGTCCTACCGCGTCGAGCTGGACCTGACCGGGGGCGATGCCACGTTCAGCTCGGTGACGACGGTCAGCTTCCGTTGCGCCCGCCCGGGCGCGCCGACCTTCATCGACCTGTCCGCGCCCGCGGTCCGAGAGATCACCCTGAACGGAACCCGTCTCGGCCTGGAGAATTTCGACGGGAACCGAATAGGGCTGAACGGCCTCGCGGAAAGCAACGAGCTGCGGGTGGCCGCCGACTGCGCCTACTCACGCTCCGGCGAGGGCCTGCACAGGTTCACCGACCCGGCCGACGGCGGCGTCTACATGTACTCGGACCTGGAGACGTTCGACGCGCACCGGGTCTACGCCTGCTTCGACCAGCCCGACCTGAAGGCCACGTTCCAGCTCGGGGTCACCGCGGAGCCGGGGTGGCAGGTGATCTCGAACATGGCGCCGACCACGACCGAGCTCACCGAGCAGACGCAGACGGCGCTGTGGCGGTTCCCGCCGACCCCGGTGCTGCCGACCTACATCACCGCGGTCGCGGCGGGCCCATACCACATGGTGCGGGACGAGCACGACGGCATCCCGCTCGGCATCTTCTGCCGCCAGTCGCTGGCCAGCTACCTGGACCCGGACGAGATCTTCGAGGTGACCCGGCAGGGCCTGGACTTCTTCCGCGGCGCGTTCGGCTTGCGCTACCCGTTCGGCAAGTATGACCAGCTGTTCGTGCCCGAGTTCAAGGCCGGCGCCATGGAGAACGCCGGCTCCGTCACGTTCGTCGAGGCGTACGTGTTCCGGTCGCGGGTGACCGACACCTACCGGGAGTCCCGCGCCGAGACGATCCTGCACGAGATGGCGCACATGTGGTTCGGCGACCTGGTCACCATGCGCTGGTGGGACGGCTTGTGGCTGAACGAGTCCTTCGCCACCTGGGCCGGCACCGTGGCGCAGGCCGAGGCCACCCGCTGGACC
>WNFI01566864.1_pt1 | contig 20511 bp, 19 predicted proteins | sample 5400471 | NCBI WGS metagenome assembly WNFI01 (sample SAMN13153348, study PRJNA577476) | soil metagenome | isolation source: 100 cm saprolite on Douglas fir-dominated hillslope | place: USA:California | collected 2013-09-17
ACCTGGCCGAATCCGGCGCTTTATCCTTTTCGATGAAATCACAATTCGTCACACCTCCGCTTCTGGAACTCTCATGAACGTTCCTAGACACATGGGCAGCAATCCGTAGCAAAAAATGCAGACCCACATCGTCTTCATAGTGGGTGGAGTTGTAACCACCATTCTAACAAAGAGAGAAATGCTTTCCCTGAGTGAACACCCACAGAAAGGAGGTGTAGAGATGTCTGATCGCAACCTTATCATCGGTGATGTCGAAATTCTGCGTATTGTTGATGCCATCGTTGACTACCCCTTTCCGCTCGATGAATTCTATCCCGAGGTGCCAGTCGAAGCCTGGGGCCCCTGGCGCGAACAGTATCCAACCACATTTGCGACCGAGAAGACCCATCGACTGGTCTATACCTGCTACTTGCTTCGGGCAGCAGGGCAGACCATCCTCGTGGACACGGGTTTGGGACCAGCCTGGGCCCCCTTGGCTGTCCTGTGGCAGCAGAACCATGCCGCCCGACAGGCGTTTCAACTCCTCGACGAACTCCAAGCAGCGGGAGTTCGTCCACAAGATGTAGAGATAGTCTTCCTCACCCATCTCCACCCCGACCATGTCGGCTGGAACCTTCTCCAAGAGAATGGCCAGTACCAGCTCACGTTCCCGCGTGCCCGCTATGTGGTGCATCAAGCCGACTGGGAGGCTTTCCACACTGCCGAGATGCAGGCGCTCTTGCCTTTTGACTACATTGGGGTCCACGTCACCCCATTGGAGCGTCTTGGAGCTCTCAAACTGCTCACCAAAGATGGGGGCCTGGCTCCAGGGATTGCGGTGATCCACACACCTGGTCATACGCCTGGGCATATGAGCGTGGCCATCTCCAGCAAAGGACAGAATGCCATCCTGGTGGGCGATGCTTTCATCCACCCGGCCCAGATTACTGAGCCCACTTGGGATAGCATGTTCGATGTCGACAAGGAGATGGCCCACCAGACACGACGACGCCTCCTTGAACGCATCACGGCCGATGACGCGATCGTCTATGCCAGCCACTTCCCTGCTCCAGGCATTGGCCACATCGTTCGTCGCGATCAGCGCTCTTATTGGCAAGCACGTGAGGAGTAAGCCCTTTGGCCTGTTAAGGGCTTTCTCACCATCGCAGACAGCGGGTTGTAGGAAGGTGTACTTCTCTGATGGACCCCTTCATCTCCGCGCAGGTCGTCGTTTTTACCTTGTCCCTAGTACCGCAGTTAAGGAAGGAAGACACTGAAAGGAACGAGAAATGCCGTCAAAACAAGGTGACTTGTCATTACTTGACCACCCAATTGCACAAGAGTTGCTCCATTCTACTATTCCGGCACGGCTGGCATACACCTGGAAGGATGGGACACCCCGGGTGGTCCCGATCTGGTTTCACTGGAAGGGTGAGGAAGTTGTTTTTGGCACACCAGCCAAAGCGCCAAAGGTGATGGTGCTTGCAGAGCACCCACAAGTAGCGCTGACCATCGACACTAACCAATGGCCACATAAAGTGCTGCTCATCCGAGGTATTGCTAGAGTTGAGATCGTGGACGGAGTACCTGCTGAGTATGCTGTTGCCGCACAGCGGTACTTCGGTGAGGAGCAGGGACGGGCCTGGGTGGAGCAGGTGCGTGCTATGTCTCTTCAAATGGTTCGTATTGCTGTTCGACCTATATGGGTGGGATTCTTGGACTTCGAGACGCGTTTTCCGAGTGCGATCGAGGCTGCGATGGCAGGTTTGTGAAGTCAGGATCACCTGGAAGTGTGAGAGCATGACGCTGACGCTCTCACACTTGCCTGAAAGTAGTTTTTGGTCTCTGAGGAGAAGGCTCATCCCCACATTAAGTGAACTCGCTTGCTTCCGCTGCACGAATGTCTTATTCTCCATTACAGAAAGAGATGCTGTACCAGGCGCCTATAGTCCTTTTGGGTTAATCAGCAATATCGCTATGCTTTTTCTTGACCTTTTTAATATAGTAGCTGTATGACTCTATGAGTGGATGTCAGAATTCAACCCTATACGCCCCCACAAGTTTATGGTATACCATTCTTACGGTATTGTTTTGTGGGTACCGACCCCTTAAGTATCAGGTATAAAGACAATTATTTCTATCAGTCGCTTCCCGGAGCGCATCCTCGGAGCGCGTCAATTTCAAGCGTTAGCACTCTCACTCAACGCAGATACAGAAAAGGAGTATGCCATGCCAGCCAAACCCACTATCGAGCAACTACGTGAAATCGCCAAAACCTACAACATGCATCTCAGTGATGCAGACCTCGAATCATTCACTGGCCTCATGGGCGCTGCTTTTGAGTCCTATCGCCACATCGACCAGCTTACCGAACCAGCACTGCCGGTCCGCTATCCGCGAACCGGCGGCTATCGCCCCGGCGCAGAGGAAAACCCACTGAACGCATGGTATCAAAAGTGCTCCACCAAAGGTGCACCAGGTGGAATCCTGGCCGGAAAGCGGATTGCCATCAAAGATAATGTGTGCGTTCCCGGTGTGCCCATGATGAATGGCTCTTCAGCACTAGAGGGATATGTGCCGGAGTTTGACGCCACTATCGTGACCCGTATATTGGATGCTGAGGGCGAAATTGTTGGCAAGGCCGTGTGTGAGCATCTATGCTTCTCCGGCGGTAGCCACACGACCATACTTGCTCAGCAGATGAGTCATCAAGCGGCAGCGCAGCGCTGGTCGTAGCGGGTGAATGCGATATGGCCATCGGCGGCGACCAGGGCTGCTCGATTCGTATACCCAGTTCCTGGTGTGGCGCCTACGGCCTCAAGCCAACCTAAGGCCTTGTCCCGTATACAGGCGTTTTCCCCATCGAACTCACACTCGACCATACCGGCCCAATTGCTGCTGCCACTTCCGACGTCGCCCTCCTCCTCGAAGCAATTGCTGGCGAGGACGGCCTTGATCCTCGTCAGAAAGACGTCAAGGTTGAGGCATACACCCGCGCCCTCTCTAACAATATGGAAGGGCTACGCATCGGAATTGTGACCGAGGGATTTGGCTGGCCCGGCCTTTCTGAGCAAGAGGGGGATGAACTGGTCGAAGCATCGGCGCAGCGTTTCTCTGAATTGGGAGCCCAGGTCAGTACTCTTTCTATTCCATCGCATCGTGACGGCATCCATATCTGGAACGCCATCGCAGTAGAAGGAGCGGCCATGTTGATGGTCAGTGGCAATAGCATGGGAACCAACTGGAAAGGGCACTACAGTACCTCGCTCCTGGACGTCTATGCACGGGGGCGCATCATGCAGGCCGACGATCTCTCCGACACCGTCAAGCTGGTTGTACTGCTGGGTCAATACATGCAGGATAGCTATCGCGGGCGCTGCTACGCCAGGGCGCAAAACCTGGCTCGCACGCTCACGCAAGCCTACGATGATGCGCTGCAATCCGTCGACCTGCTCGTCATGCCAACGCTGCCCATGAAAGCCACCAGGATTCCACCTTATGACGCTCCACGTGAAGAGAACGTTGCCAGGGCCCTGGAAATGATCGCGAATACCTGCCCGTTTGACGTAACAGGCCATCCAGCCATGACCATTCCCAGCGGGCTCACGAATGGCTTGCCAGTCGGCATGATACTGGTAGGCAAGCAATGGAATGACGCAACCGTACTACGGGCTGCGCATGCCTTTGAGCAGATCAGCGGCTACACAGTGCATCCTCAACAAACCTCTGCTGTCGTTGGTCAATAATAACCGTGCCAAAGTAGCTTCACCAAGCATGATCCTGCCTCTGTGAGGAGGCAGGATCTCAAATTCGAGTATACCAATAGAATACCCCCGCTGAAAAAACTTTCCTCAGTCCTGTAGGCCTCATTTAGTGCGCATTTAGATTGCTTTTAGAGAGAATTGCGCTGGCGGCTCTCTGAAGACAAGATTTGCTTCTCGTCTACAAGAGCATCGCCTATTTTTCGGCAGGGATATTGAGGCATGGCCTGGCAGGAAGCCAAGAAATCATCAGATACTCCACTTGTTTCCACTTTTTCATAGGGAATTAAGAAGTCCTGTTGGGAGAACCCCTTTTTGTGGTGCGCACTCAATATTCACAGGCGTTGCTACCTGGAAAGGAAACTGCTCTATGGAGACGATTTTCTTGCATCAGCAGGAGAACGAAGAGACCCCACAAGCCGACGATCAGGAAAAGTCCTCTGGCTCTGCACAGAGCAGGCGGAAGAATACCAAGACACGTCGCGATAAAGGAAAGAAACTGATCAAACCGCGTGATCTCATTGCGCTCTTGTGGATTGCACAGCAATATGCCGCCCGGCTCGAACAGGTGCAAGAACTCTTGAACCGGATGCCAGGGAAAGGTGGCAAGAAGGTCTCACCATCAGGGCTGACCATTTCGGCGGTGCTGCAGGTTGTTGATCGATGGGTCACCCTTGGCCTGGTCGAATACAAGCGTATCTATGATGGGGAAGCTGGTTGGGTCTGGCTCACGCCGCATGGACTCTCTGTCCTGCAACTTCCCTATGCGCGACTTACACCAAAGGAGAGTACGTTCCCTCATCTCTATAACATCAATCGAGTACGGCTCGAACTTGAACGTCGCTACCCAGCGTATCAATGGGTGAGCGAACGGACCCTGCGAGCATCTCAACCCCGACGAGAGGAAGGTGTGACGGTCCCACACACGCCTGATGCACACGTCTATACCCCGAAACTGGTCACTGTGGAAGTGGAGCGATCCCCAAAATCGCCCAAAGAGTTAGATGAGATTTTTACGGAACTGCTTATTGTTGGGATGCCCCAGGCAAGTGAGGAAGCTCCACTTGTCTCGAAGACTATCTGGTACTTTGTCTGGCCCAAGACGCGCCTATCTATCGAGGAGGCGCGGAACCGTTTGCCTGAGAGCTTTCGTCCACGAGTGAAAATCCTTTCGATAGAGACGCTGCGACCATTTGAAGACTAGGAAGGAGTGTTTCATGCAAGCGTTGTCTCCACGCTCATCTCTCAAGTTCTCCATCTCCAAGTTGCCTCGCCTGGTGCGCCGTGGATTGCTCTGGATCTTTCTTCCCCTGGCAGCCTGCTTTGCACTTCCTTCTCTGCTCATGGCGGCGCTACTGTGGTGGCGAGCGAGCAAGACGTGGGATGCACAGGAACGGTGGAGTGGAACGTGGCTACTGGCTGTGGTCTGTGGCGGTATCTATGCTGGTATTCTTTGGTTTGCACACCCCTTGCCATCCCTTTTGCAAACCATCGTCTTTGGTGTGTTCGATCATGCGTTGTCCAAGAGCGTGGTTTCTCTTGAACGCCTGTGGGGGCTTCACCTTCTGCTGATACCTGCTTGTGCGCTCATCCTCGAAGGGCTTCATCCGTTGTCGCGGCGTGTGCGTCTCAAGCCTCGTTGCTCAATCCCTCCATCACGGGAGACCACCGAGGAGACCCAATCTGTTCCTGCTCTTGCTCTCCCAGCTGCGGCACCTCCTGCGCCTCTCATGTCTTCCTCTTCTCCAACGGCTCTCTCCGCTTTCCTTTCGGCACAGTGGCCTTCCATCGCTCAGGCACCCACCCGGGTACCGCCACTTGAACCCCTCGGTGAGTTCCTGGGTGGTGATCTCTACGAGTGGGTGTACGAGCATGAGCTGTGTATTCCCCTGGCGGAGTTCATGCGCCATATGGTGGTTCTGGGTGAGCCTGGGTACGGCAAAACGATCACGCTCTTGCGGCTAGCCTCCATGGCGGTTCGCTACCACATGCAGGTGGTGTACCTTGACCTGAAAGGCAGCACGAAGCCCGCTGCACAGTTTGTCGCCGTCATGCACCTGCTCGGCGTGCGACGGATCAAGGTGTATCCGCGCGAACCCTATGATGGGTGGCGTGGGGATCCCAAGACCTTGTACAACCGACTCATGCAGATGGTTGATACAGGGACGCATCCGTTCTACCGCAAGCTCACCTCTTCGCTCGTGTCCCTGGCAGTCAACGCACCAGGTGGCCCTCCCAAGAATAGCAAAGAGTTTCTCCGGCGCTTAGACAAGGATTGGCTCTACCGCGCGTATGCTGGCAAGACCTTTGATCACGTCTATGCACGACGCAAGATTACCAAACTCGTTCCGCACATCGCTGATTTGTCTCTGACCTTTGAAGGGTTTTTTGACGGGATTGCAGGTGCTCTTGATGGACGGTGGGCGTTTGAGGATGGCGATGCCATCTATATCGGACTGGATGGGGACGCGCAGAAAGAGCAGGCCGCGCTGATGGGCTGCTATCTCTTGGAGGATTGTTCGCACTACGCCAAGTATCGCAAAGGCCCCCGTCATACCTTGCTTGTCCTCGATGAATTTGGCGTCTTGGAGTCGACCAATGCGACGGACCTGTACGAGCGCATCCGAGAGCCTGGTATGAGCGTGTGTGCGTCGGCACAATCCTATGAGGGCCTTGGCCCAGAGCGCAAACAGGTGGTCACCGCCTCGTCCATCAAAATCCTGCACCGCTGTGGCGATCCAGAGGAGGTCGTGAAGTATGCGGGGGAGCGCGAGGTGCCAGCGTTTTCGCATATGCTCGAAAAGGACGAAGAGGATGTGTTGACTCCCTTTGGGGATGAGCACACGCCTAAATGGCGCACGGCGGTCCGCATGCAGCGTCAGTATACGATGCCTATTGAAGAGGTGCAACAGTTAGGGATCGGCAAAATAGCGCTCATCACGGGTGGACTTGGCGCATGGTGTCAGGTGTATCCCCTGGCGATCCCTGAAGATCTCCTCAGATCTGCCCTGGCGTGCATTTCAACACCACCAGTGGCATCACCTCCGCCAGCACCAGAGCCGGATCTGCCAAAGAGGACGTCGCGGCAAACTTCATCCTTTTCAGATCAATCAACCCAAAGGCAAGACCGTAGCAAAGGACGAGACAAAAAGGAGTCTCAGGTGTCCCAGCCCTCGCAGATTCCATCAGCACCAGCGGTCACATCAGTGCTGCGAGTCGCACAAAGGATTGTACAGGGGAACGATCAGGTAGCCACTGCTGATACGACTGTCAATGTTGACGATGACGATAGTCCTGTCGATTTTTAGGTTGTGCACTATGCGTTTTCATGCGCGATCCCTCGTAAGATGTTCTGCGCATGAAGCGTGTTGGCGGCGTATTGGTACTACTAAAAAGTAGAAAGGAAGCATACAGTATGTGGATCGCTCTTCTCTTGCTCTCCTGGAGTATTGAAATGCTGGCAGGTGGGTGGTTCCTGTACTCCTTCTGGACCATTCCAGGATGGAGTTATCAAAGCATTACTGAACCAGGGCCAGGCTCTAGTCTGCTCTACACCTATAGTGCTCTCTCGCACCTCTTCCGTCATCCCTACCCGCTGACCCAGGCGAACATTGCCCAGTTCTTTCTGGTGGTCTACGCAGTGTTTCATGTCCTGGCACTGCTTCGAGGACTCGGTCAACCCGCACGGGAGCGGCTCAAGGTAGGTGTCCGTATGCAGCCAAGTATCCGTGAGATTGAGCGTTTTGAGCGTGCCTTTGACCACCTTGTACGAACGCGCCTGACGGTGCCCGATGCGCCATTACTCAAGAAGCCACGCTGGTGGGCAGTCCGTGATGGACGTGGAATGCAGATACGATGGATTGGATGGGTGCTGGTAATCGACCACGGACTTTTAGAGAGTAAGCACTTTCCGGCACTGCTAGCCCATGAGCTTGCCCACTCTAACAGCTTTGATCTCCTCACCCGAACGCTCTTTACCATCTTCCCCCCGCTCAGATGGGCCATCTTCACGCTGGTAGGTTTTCCAAATGCATGTGGCAAAATACTGCTGTACCCGCTGTGGATGAAATATTGGCGAGACCGCATCTATGCTGCCGATGAGTACACTGCAAGCCTGGGACAACGCCATCAACTGATCCGCGCGTTGGATGAGTTGAAGTGGGCATTCGAGGGAAGCGCAGCAACCAAGGGAGGCCGCTGGCTGCGTGAGACTCCCTACACCGAGAGCCGCATAGATCGGCTGATGCGCTATCAGGCACCTACAGCACACCCAGCTCTCGGGCGATAAATGAACGTGGACCCTCTCGCGCCTGTCTCTGCTGCGGGTACCAGAGGCATCTGTATACGGAGATGTGTTCAGGGTGTCTATCTGATGTGAATCGCTCATGGTAGCGGAGGTACAAGGGGCCGAGAAAGCGAAGGGAGTGCAGGTCGCGATGTGAAGCTCGTGGAAACATGTCTACTCTCAACGTTCCTGTCTGCACGTTACTAAAAGCACTCTAAAAACAATCTACAAGCCAATAAGAGAGATGAGCGTGTTAGGGCAGCAAATGTACGCACCAGGTGCACTCACATCGGAGGCGGGCGAACGCGTCCCCTAGTTGCGCAGGCGACTCCTCTCCTGGTTCGAGCGATACGGCCGCTCCTTCCCCTGGCGCGATCCGGGCAGGACGCCTTACGAGGTTGTTGTGGCGGAAATCCTGTTGCAGAGGACAACCGCGGCCGGGGTCGCACGGGCCTACTCCGGATTCATCGAGCGCTACCCGTCGTGGGCTAACCTCGCGCAAGCGCCCCCCGAGGGCCCCGAGAAGGCGCTCAGGCCGCTCGGGCTCTGGAGACAAAAGGCGGTGGCATTCAAGCACTTTGCTCAGTCGATCGAGGAGCATGGGGTGTCGTTCCCGGCACGCGCGCGGAGTTGGAGTGCCTGCGGGGTATCGGCCCCTATATGGCGTTCGTTTGGTGAGCGGTAAGCGCAGCCTGCAGGTCAACGGGGCGGTGCTCGAATTTGGGGCGCTCATGTGCAAAGCCAGGCGGCCACGATGTCCGCAGTGCCAACTCCGGACCAGATGCATGTATGCCATGTCGTAACAGCTTCTATCTACTCCCACCGCAAATGCTCTTTCAGGCTTACGAAGCGCTGGTGGCCGATGATAATGTGATCGACCAGCTCGATGTCGAGGATGCGGCCGGCCTCCAGTAGCTGCTTGGTCGATGCGATATCCTCCGGCGACGGCGTCGGGTCGCCGCTGGGGTGGTTGTGGCAGAGGATGAGGCCGGGGCAGTTGCGGATAATGGCGGGGCGGAAGACCTCCGCGGCGCGCAAGACCGAGCTGTTGACGGTGCCCTGGTAGAGGCTCACCTTCTCGCTTGTAGCGGGTATCCGCCTGCACGAGGGCCAGCCTGCGCCCGATCTCCAGGGCCGCCTTCACCTGCGCCGACTTGGCCTCCCCCATGCCATGCTCGGCACACAGTTCGCGGAAATCGGCGCGCACCAGTCCTGGGAGTCCGCCGTACTTCGCGAGCAGTTTGTTGGCCAGCTCCAGAGCATTATCGCCCCGGGTGCCCGTGCGCAGGATGATCGCGAGCAGCTCGGCAATCGAAAGCGCCTGCGGGCCGAAGTGCTGCAGGCGTTCGCGTGGGCGCTCGTTGGTGGGCAGCTCGCGTACGGTTGCGTGATAATCCAGCTTGGTGTGTTTGTAGGAGTCGGCGTAGGATTCGCGAGAAAGCATGTGCGGTTTTCCTCCTTCACGGCGTGATTGGTCTAGCTATGCCTACTTCCACTTATTCTGAAAGAGACCCGGTAAAAGAGGAAATGGAACCTGCTTCATCACCGCTGCTCGTCTGTGGCGAGCGATGAGGTAGCCCTTTCGGTTGACGAACTCGCCCGACAAGTGAAATATGGGCGCCATATTTTATGGGCCGATTTCCCCGATCTCTGTAACCAGGATTCGTTAGGACCTTCTACGGCACGCAGGAAACATCACGAAGAGCGAAGGGCTACCATTTGTAGCGAAATTCGTCAGGCAGCCTTACTACTTCACAAGCAGGGTATCATGCCGTTGAGGTGCGGAACAAACAAAGGTACTACCAACAAAAGCGATCGCCTTATAAATGGGTAGTGCTGCGACACAAACTTTCTAATATTTGTGTTCTGATGGTGCTTCTGAGAAAGGTAAAAGGCTTACATCGCTTCGGTGAATCAATAAAGATGGTGTCGTAACACATTGTTGAAGACCGGTTTAGTCTGAAGTCTTTTCTTCTTCTGGAGGTTTGGTATCTACATCTTCTGACGGGTCTTCCCCAAGTGCGAGAAATTCCTCTACGGGCATGTGAACCCCATTGAAAAAAACCATCCTCCCTTTTCTGAGGTACTTTCTCTGCATCGCTGCAGACTCTTCTCTCAACATCTCCAACGGAGACGCCTCTTCCAGCCATAAACGATTAATATGTAGAGCTTTTTCGTCCAGTTCATCGGCTTCATCATACCTCTCCATCTCTCGTAGCAGTAAGACATATGCAAATAACACGGAGGCCATATTTGGGTGTTCTGGCCCTAATTTCTCCCCTGTGACTGCCAGAGACCGTTTGAAGAGTGACTCTGCTTCAGCATAGTTGCCCTGCTTCTGGTAGATTGCCGCTAGCATGCTAAGAGAGGGTATCATATGAACTGAGTTTGATCCATAGACCTCCTCGAAGATCTCAAAGGCTCGCTTACAATAGTGTTCTGCTTGTGAAATCTCGCCCAGATGTCTGTAGACCTCTGCTATATTATTGCAAATTTTAGCGACCTCAGGATGTTTGGGGCCTCGCTCCTTTTCTATTATTTCTAGCACTCGTTGACAAAATGGCCTTGCTTTCTTATGCTTTCCCTGACCGATATAGAACAACATGAAGCTATTAAGACTATGGGCAAGAGAAAGCGGGTCGGTTTCTTGCCACTTCTCACGGATAGCTAATGCGCGCTGAAGAAGCGGTTCGGCCTGCCTGTACTTCCGCTGGATACAATAAATTTCTGCTAACGTACCCAGACTACTAGCTACCTCCGAGGCATCCGGCCCCGAAAGGCACTCTCGAATGGCCAGCGCTTGCTGAGCGATTGACTCGGCATCTGAATACTTCCCTCGTAACTTGTAAAGACGCGCAAGACAGTTAAAGATGTTCGCAGTGGTAAGCGTGTTTGGATCTGGTTTCCTCGAACAGATAGCAACCGCATCGAGATAATAAGACTCTGCTTTCTCGTAATCTCCCCGGTGTTCGTATAACATTGCTACATTGTGGAGGCTCATGATGACGAACTCATGTTGTGGTTCTAATATCGCTTGGGCAAGGTGAAGTGCTTTTAGACAGATCGGCTCGGCTTGGTCGTACGAAGCGCTTTCGCGTAAATAGGCCCCAACAAGAATCATGAGGTAGACTGTGGCCTCATGGAAGATTTCCCAGGAGTCAATCAGCTCTAGACATACGAGGGCATGAGGAATATAGCGTTGATATTGATTCCAGGCCCCGAGTTCAAGATGAGAGAGCGTTCGGGCTATAACCCAAACTGCATGCTCTGCCCAGTAACATTGTTTGTTGTCTGTCATCTGATCCTTGAGCACTGCTTGTACAAGGCGGTGAACACTCACTGTCTTTAACTCTGTTCGGCGTAGTATGAACGAGTATTTCACCAGTTCTCGTAAGGCTTCTGTGAGAAGAAAGGCATTCGCTGCAACAGGGTGATAGCGTGGAGCAAGCGCAAAATCACCGGTAGTGAAGAGTTCTTCAGGAATGTCATCTGGATGGAGGAATGCACACATGCGTAGCAGATTGGCGGCAATGGGATTAACCTGCTTGATCTTATCGAAGGAGAGGAGAATGGTGGCTGTAAGAGAAAGGGGGTAACTGAGGTTATTTCTCCCTCGTTCATCCAAGAGCTCCTTTCGGCGTTCCTGATAGAACTCAAGGTATTCGGCAATCGTACAGCCCGTTTCGGCGATGTATGCGCCTGCCTGGTCCAATGCCAGCGGGTGGCCGTCCATCTTCTCTGAGATTTCAAGTGCCTTTTCCTTCACATGCTCCGGGGCTTCGCTGGATTGACCCTGTTCCAGGATAATTTTTGCACGACGGAGTAAGAGCGCCGCACCATCTTCTTTCCCCATTTTGTCGATAGTGATGGTAGTCGCGCGTGTTCCCACTTCCGGGTCATGAGCAGTAAGCAATATATGCCCCTGGCCCTCTTGGGGGAGAGATTCATGAAGGAGATTCGGATCATCTACATTATCAACTACGAGGAGCCAACCTGTGTTGCTGTTCAGCCACTGCTTTACTCGATCGACGACACGCTGTTTATCAGGGTCATCTTTTTCGAGGGGTTGGAGGATAGATGCAATACGCGCAAAGTCCGAGATCAGCGTGTTGCGTGTGTCAGCTCTTGCCCATAAGATGGCCTGGTACCCTTTGCCGTAGCGGTAAGCGTACTCGACAGCGATCTGCGTTTTGCCTATTCCAGGCTGCCCGATCAGCGCTTGTTTCAGTATCCCTTCTTTTTCCGAGTCAAATGCGGAATGAAGGTCGCTGAGGACGTTATCTCGCCCAGTAAAGTATGGGTTTTGCTGGTGCGGAATCATCCATCGCCGGTGAAGAGCCTGATCCTGGCTATTTGCCAAAATAACCTCTAACTCCTCGCGCGTTATGTTGAGATGTTCTGCGAGTAGCGGACGCAGGTATGGATAGGGGTTTGACTCACCGCTCTCCCATCGTCTAACCGTCTTTGCATCTCCTACACCGATAAGTTCTGCTAACTCAGCCTGTGACAAACCACGACATTCCCGTGCCTTTTTCAGCCCTTCTCTTGGAATCTTTTTTTTCTCGTTCTCTGGCATCTGCGCTGACCTCACTCATTAGCGTGCCCTTGCTACAGCATTGTACACCTGCGGCCACAGAGATACAAGATGATGCACAATGGAAAAGAAAATCGGAAGTTGACCTCAAGTTGACCGCAGTTGACCGCAGATTCCCTCCCCGTTTTATGGTACTGTTTGGATGGATAGAGTAGAGGGAGGCACAAAGGCATTGCGGGAAGCCTGCTCCCCTCTCGTCAACGCTTGTCGTACTTTGGCTACTAAAGATCATGCAGTGGGAACAACGGCAACCGCATAGCGTAGCGAGACGACCTGGTGGAGAAGAACCTCGCCGTATGCTGTATCTCGTCCTGCTGTGTCGACCGGACGTCAGATCAATAGTTCTTATAAAGAAGGGAGCAAGTTGAAGGAAAAGGAGGTGACAACAGAGTGATCAATCTTGGAGAAGAGTTTCTTCGCTTGCGCAGCGAGCTTGTGCCCGAAGAGCAAAGGGTGGCAGTCAACAGCCTCTCTGAACTTGCTCTCCGAAAGAGGAAGCGAGAAGAGCTTAGGCGTCGACTTGCCTCTCTCGAAAGGGAGGTACGTCTCCTTCACCAGCGCTTCAGGCGGTTGCCGGCACCTCTCGATCTCGCGCGCATCAGGTGGGCACAGAGCGTTTTAGCATGTCCCAATGGTCGCATTCTTCTCGTCGATACCGCTTTCTCTGCCGAGGAGGCCGGATTTGTCCACGTGCTTCTTCTGGACTTTGGTGGGACTGTTTGCCTGGACAGGTATATTGCACCTGGATGTATCCTCTCGAAGCAAGCGATGCGAGATTTAGGAATGACAACACAGGACCTGCAGGATGCCTCCTCACTTCCTCAAATCTGGCCTTCGCTGTTGGAGACCCTCATGGGGCTGTACATCGTGTGGTATGACCTGCGGCGCGTTCGGCGAGCGCTCGAAAGAGCGGCGGAGCAGTATGCGCTTGATCCACCTGTAATTATCGGTGACTGTCTGCTTCCGCAGTGCGCACGCTACTTCCAGGCGTCAGTCTTTGTTGGGCTTTCATCACTCTGCGAACTCGTCGGGCATCCGCTGCCGGAGCCTCCTGACTGCACCACTCTTGATCGCGCCAGGGGGCAGTTACACTTACTTAAGGCGATGGCTCAGGGTATTACTGGTGTAGGCTGGGAAGCGTCAGTGTGCGGAGAATTGAGCGACGAGACGGAAAATAATCCTCTCTAATCTTCTCTAAAAGGAAAGGAGCGAGACATGAAATCGCGGAAGGTCCATCAGGACGATTTTCGAAAACCAACGGAATCAGTGCAAATCTCAGGAATGAACGAACATGGTTCAATGCCACCAATTCTATTGACGTTGCCACAGGTCGCCCAGCAACTGGGTCTTTCATTGGCAGAGGTCTATAATCTGGTTGCACTGGATGGGCTACCAACCGTAAAATTCGGTCGCTCCACCAGGGTTTCATATGTGTCCTTAGTGCAATGGGTGAAGCAGCGCGAGAGTGAGCAGCGTGCATGCTGAAAGGAGATTACCCATGCAGTTACCAATGAAGGCGGAATACAACGTGCTAAACGAGCGGCATGCGGAACGTTGGTCGCTCAACGCATGCCGTAGTGCAACTTTTATCCAATGTCTCAAGAAGTTTGGCATCGCTCCCACAATTACAGTCAACACGCCAAAGGGCAAATCGATTGCCATTAACGCAAGCGATATCTATGCCGCACGGAAGAGATTTTTTGCGGGCCTGGATCTCGAACAGGATGTATACCACATGACTGCGGGAGGAGACAAGTTAGTGGACCTTTACCAGGACTGGCTCCTGCACGAGTACTCGGACCGCTACCACTATGTCATGTCGGATGCCCATCGGAGGTGGTTGAAACAAGTCATTATCCTCGTGGTGGCGCGGTGTCTGATGGAACAGAAATATTCGCTCTATATCGCTCAAGGACACCAGGCGTTTGCCGATGTGTGGGTATGCAGCGAAATGTGCCGTCTGCAACTACTCAGCAGTCTGACAGGTGAGCTGGCGCGGCTGGTCCACCATATCATGGATGACCCGGAGCAGCAAGAATCGCTTATCGATCAGTTCCATGGTGATCTTGACATGCGCATGAGAGGACATCTATTCACCGCACCACAACCGCTTCCGCCGCTACCGGAAGGAGTGATATTGCCGTTTGCCCTGCTCTCACAAAGAGAGGAGACGCCTGATGAATGAGCCTGCACCGCCAGAGCCATTTGATTACAGTATCCTGGATGAGAACACTCGCGAGATTGTCTTACGCAAGACCGACGAGACACACGGGCTTATGAGGCGAACGGCGGAGAGCATCATCGCCATCGGACAAAATTTGCTGACCGTTCAAGAGCACCTCCCGGAGATGAAGTTTTCCGCGTGGCTACGCGCTGAGTTCGATCTCTCTCGCCAGTCAGCCTATAACTTTATGAGGGTCGCAGCGAGATTCGGTGGGAATTGTAAAACAGTTTTACAACTCCCTGCAAGAGTGCTCTATGAACTCGCGTCTTCATCCGATTCAATTGTTGAGCAGGTCGAGACGGGACAGCTTCCCCCAACGATTGATGCGATCAAAGCAGCAAGGGAGGCAGAACGCCAGGCCCGTGTAGAGGTGCAAGTGCGACAAGCAACAATTGAACAACTGACCCGTGACCTCGAAGGATTGCGTCAACACCTTGCAGAGATGTCAACACCAGAGGTACAGATCAGGGAAGTGGAAAAGCGCTTCGTGCCTCCAGAAATTACCATACAACTGGATACCTTGCAGCAGAAGATCGTCGCGCTGACCCAGCAGCGAGATATCCTGTCTAAACAGGTATCAGAACTGCAAGAGCAAGTCAGAACTGGGGCGTCGGAACGCTTTGAGGGAGAACACGAGCGACATGTTCGCCTCAACTGGTACAAGGTAACTAGTGAGTTTCAGAGAAGCCTGCGCTCCATCTTGTCCCGTTGGCCCTCGCCTCTCGATGTTCTGGCGTTTGAAGCTGATGATTGGACCCGCCTCTCGCAAATCAAGGAACTTGCTCGCCGCTTTCTCGAGGAATGTGCTCGGCTCACACAGGGGACTAATGGAAGGATTGTCGATGGATCGATGGTTTCTGCCGAAGAAGTGCCTGTGGAGCAGGAGGCCCATCCTTGAGAAAGCATAACTTCTTATTGCCATAAGCTAGGAGTACATGCAAACGAGTAACCCGGATGAACAGTACGGCGATGGCACGATTGCTATTGCCAGGGCGGTTCGTGAGACGCTTCGAACGCGCTACCAAGGTATCCATTCGTCAGATGCCGAGGCCCAGCACATGTTGGTGAGCGGAACGATCCCCATTGAAAGGAGACGGAATGACATCCGTAATATCCTCTCGAAGGTCGTCGCGGCGCGCTCGCGGAACCTCTTTGCTCAGCTGCTCTCGTTGCTTCAGGACGCCAGACCATTCTTATGTTTACGGGTGGTGGATCCATTCTGCTCGCTGAGCACCTTCATGAACTTGTTTGCGCGAAGCGTAGCCCGCAGAGTTTTCTCTTCGTTCCGCGCGAGTTTGCTTCGGTGCTCAACGCTATTGGCGGCTATGTCCCCGTACAGGCGATAGCACAGAGGGAACTGGGGCGAAGTGCTACTCCACGCCCTCAGATGAGGTAGTATGGTGCGTGAACCCGTTACGTTGCGCAACATTCCACCTGAAGCGTTGCGTTATGCGGCAAGCTTGAGCGCCAGTACAGGACTATCGATGAGCGATGTGTTTCGCCTCGCCCTCATGAGTGGCTGTCTTGTTGAACTGGCCAGAGTCGCTCCAGATGAGTTCGGGTGCTATGGAGGCCTGAATGGTCTCTCGCTTGCCAAAGCCCTGCGACGCCATCTCGCCTCGGCCATTGATCTGCTGCTTGAACATGGACAGCATCCCTACCAGGGAGCATTTAAGGGAGCGGTTGAGCCGCACGCTCCTATCCATTCCCCGCAGGTGTTTCCTGCAATCAAGCGAACAGAAGGACAGGGGGTGACGTCCGATCGCGCACTCGGAGATGATTTGGAACTGTTAGGAATCGGCTTCGGGCTTTGGGGAGTCGGTTCTTGAGGGGGAAGACTATGAACCGTACGGTACCAGGTGACGAGGACCATCACGTGCTGCCCCATAGGCACACGGGAAGTCCTGCTCACGCCGAACTCTCCAGTAGAGGAGATTCTCTGGAATCACAGGCTGGAAACGAATCGGATGGGCAGGCAGATCTCCCAGGCAGATGGAACACCCAGGCTCCGCACCTGACGGCGCTCGAAGCGCTTGAGCAGTATGGCTGGTCGGTGTTCCCGCTTGATCGGGAGAAAGCGAGGGGACGCAGCTACTCCACCAGCTCGGTCTCTCTCCTCATGTACGTACAGGTTCAGGTGGCTACCACGTCTACTTCGCCCATCCCGGGTGGCCTGTGAAAACGCTTAACGGGAAAGCGGCCAGGGAACTCGGCCAGCGGTGGCCGGGCCTCGATATTCGGGCCGATGGTGGGTATGCCGCCTTCTGCGGACGAAATGAGCAGGGACGCTACATGTGGCTGCGGGCTCCAGTGCTGGAGCCTGTGGAAAGGCTCCCCTCTGATCTGCGCCGCTTCCTCGGATTGCTGCATGCACACGAGCCAATGCATTCCTCTCGACACGCACCTACCGAAACTGCATCACGGCAACACATCTCGCTCACGATGAGGCTCCTTGAAAAGGCTCTGCTGCGGGTAGGAATGGAAGGGCGCAATAATGCGGGCTTCTGGCTGGCACGTCAGTTGAGAGATAGGGGTGTGGTCGAAGCGGAGGCACGTCTCACGATGGTGGAATACACGCGGCGTGTGCCTCTGACAAATGCAAAGGGACAGCGAGAAGCGTATACCGAGCAGGAAGCACTCGCATCGCTCAGGAGTGCCTATCGGCGCGAGCCACCGAGTAACGCCACGTCGTCTTCCCCTTCTGGACGGCCTACGCAGGCTGTCCACATTCCGGAGACTGAACCGGAGTTTGTGTTGGATTGCTACAGAAAGGATGAATGGGGAGATGCGCTGCTGTTCGCACACCTGTTTGAAGGTCAGTGTGTTTATGACCATATGGAAAAGGCGTGGCATCTCTGGCAAGGACACTATTGGAAGCGCGATGATATGGGACGGGTGCGCCAATTGGTCTCAGGCCTGTTGGCAAGCGTTTACCTGAAAGCCTCGGCGGACCTGAATGCTCGTCTGGACGGGCAGGGAAGTGGGGACATCGCATCCATGGAGGGGGGTGAGGATCAGGAACAGGGAGAACAGCGCCTGCTCAAAAAACTCATAAAAGGACTGACGGGACGGGCCTTTGCCCTGCGCGGACTGAGCAGGAATACTCATGTGCTTGCGTTTGCCTGCACCGATCAACGCATGGCGCTCACCTCGGATCGCTGGGATACCAACCCCTGGCTTCTGGGAACGCCTGAGGGTGTTCTCGACTTGCGCACGGGCCTGCTCAGGGAGGGTATTCCTGACGACTACATCCGAACGATTATCCCCACCAGGTGGCAAGGAATCCAGGTGCAAGCTCCTCGCTTTGAACGCTTCCTGCAGGAAATCTTTGGGGATCGTGGAGAAGAGGAGCGCACTGTCCTGGTCACCTTCCTGCAACGCGTGCTCGGCTACGGCATTACCGGCAACGTGGCCGAACACATCTTCTTACTCCTGTATGGTGAAGAGGGACGGAATGGTAAAGACACGCTGATGAGTGTGCTGCACTACGTGCTTGGCAGTACTGTTGGAGCCGTCTCTAACGATGTCATTCTCTCCAGCGGCAGAGCGGGTACGCCGGGAGCTGCAAAACCGCATCTCTGTTCGTTGCAGGGAAAGCGCATTGCGTGGGCGAGCGAGACAGATAAGGGAGCCAAATTTGATATCGGGCAGGTTAAATTTTTGACAGGTGGAGGGACGATTCCGGCACGACAACTCTATGGCAAGGAATATGCTTTTGAACCCTCTCACTTGCTGCTCCTGCTGACCAATAACAAGCCGCACGCCGACGCACACGATAAAGCTTTCTGGGAGCGCCTCTGTCCCATTGCATTTCATTTGCGTTTCGTTGACCATCCTACGAATTCGCTCGAGCGCAAGCGTGATCGAGACCTGGGGACGGCTCTGCAATTCGAGGCTAGCGGCATTCTGGCCTGGCTGGTACGCGGTTGCCTGGACTGGCAACAGGACGGTCTGGAGATCCCTTCAGGCGTTCTACACGAGCGGGCTGCGTACCGGGAGGAAGAGGACACGCTCCACCATTTCATCACCGACTGTTGTATGCTTGCACCAGAGGCACGTGTGAGATCGGCCCACTTGTTTGAGCGCTACAAGCGGTGGTCGGAGGACAACAACATGAGCAAAAAGATGAGTGGTACCGCCTTTGGGCTGGAGATGAAACGGCTCTATAACCAGCAGCGAAATAATCAAGGAACATACTATATTGGAATCGGTTTGTTGCCTGCTGGATTATCATCCTACACAGGTACTCCAGCCCCTCCAGGAGCCAATGGGTAGGTAAGCCATGCTTGAAGGTGTGTAGAGGATGTAGCCTTTCCCGAAAAATCTGCTTGTATTCTATCCACATTGAGGAATGAGAAGCGAGTTTCTCAACATGTCTACACACCCTACACGCCTCCATCAGCACAAGTACATTTGAAAGAGCATCTAGAGCCCGATGGCATGCAAGAGAAGGATCATGTAGGATCTACTCAGTCGATTCGAGAACGTAGCATCGTGTAAGGCAAGCCTGTTCATGCAATATTTCAACCATCTCCCGAACGCCCGCCAGGTAGCCTCTATCGCAGACGTGCGCTGGGCAGGACCGGATACCGCAACCAGCACTACCAGGAACCTGCAGGAAAGAGGGCTGGCGCAGAGCCGCATAGGTCTCGTAGGCACACTACCTTTCAAACACTATGAATCTATCAGGCAGGCGCTTCCACAAGCTACGCTTCTGGATTTCACGCCCCGGCTGCTACAACTCCGGCTCATCAAGAGCGACGAAGAGATCGCCTTCTTGCGCAAAGGAGCCGAATTCAGCGACTGGGCTATCGCAGCGCTCGAACGCGAGGCTCGCCCCGGCATCATCGAACACAAACTGGCTGCCATCGTCGAAGGAGCCTACCTGGGATTGGGTGGCAAGACTCACATCCACTACATGGCCACCACCCCTATACAAAATCCCTCGGTATGTGTTCCAGCCCAACTCCGGTCACATCGTGTTCTCGAGAAAGGCGATGTACTCATCACCGAGATTAGCGCCCACTACCACGGCTACCCCGGGCAAATCCTCCGTCCCTTCGCCATTGGCACACCGCCTACGCCCCAGTACCAGCGCATGTACGATGTGGCAGCCGAAGCATTCAACCGCATCGCAGCCGTGATTCGCGAGGGAGCAACGATCGATGGTGTCCTGGATGCAGGCGAGTACATCCACACTGCTGGTTTCACCATCTGTGACGACCTGCAGCACGGTTTCGGTGGAGGCTATTTGCCTCCTATCCTGCGCACACAGCGAACAAGTGCCAGGCCACCGCAGCTATTCACATTTCAGGAGAACATGACTGTGGTGATCCAGCCCAATGTGATCACCGAAGACGAGCGCATGGGGGTTCAAGTGGGCGAGTTGGTGCGAGTTACACGCACCGGCGTTGAATCGCTACACCAGTACCCTTTGCGATTCATTCAATGTGGTTAAGCGAGCATGATGGCACTCTTACCGCTACCTAAACCAGACAGCCGTAACTGTCTGCACAGTATCTGTGGCGCGCATCTGCTGCGCGATTTGACCTGTGAGCAAGAACAAGAGGGACAGGTGTGGGCAGGCGAGATGAAAGAATATTGCTGGGCATGCATGAGACGGCCTGCGAATGGCGACGGCTCGGGGCGACTCGCTTCCGCCACTGGA
>WNFI01264674.1_pt1 | contig 20509 bp, 19 predicted proteins | sample 5400471 | NCBI WGS metagenome assembly WNFI01 (sample SAMN13153348, study PRJNA577476) | soil metagenome | isolation source: 100 cm saprolite on Douglas fir-dominated hillslope | place: USA:California | collected 2013-09-17
CACCTGAGTGTTCTGGTGCTCGTGGTCGAAGTTCTCCCGCGGCTCGGTGAACCTGGCCGCCGGGTAACCCTGGCCCTGGAAGGAAACGTGGTCGCTGGCGCGCAAGTACCGATCGCGCCGCCAGATCAGCCGGATGTTCATCCCGGTGAGATCGAACGGCGCCACCGAGTGGACGAACCGGCCGAGCTGCCGCGACAGCCCGTCGTTCTCACCACCGACCGACTGCAAGAGCGAGATCTGGCCCGGGGTCACGTTGCTCGGGATACCCTCCAGGAACAACCGCACGGTGAACGGGTCGGGCGGGGTGCCGTCGTGGGCATCGCCGGTGCCGATGATGTCGTTGCTGAACATGCCCTGGACGTCGTTGCCGGCCGCCGCCATCTGCTTCGCCATGAAGGTCGAGCCGAAGAGCCCCTCCTCCTCCCCGGACACGGTGGCGAAGATGATGGTGCCGGGGAACTGGCGGGTGGCGAACACCCGGGCGAGCTCGAGCACGCACGCGACGCCGGATCCGTCGTCGTCGGCGCCGGGCGCGTCGCTGGTGGAGTCGAGTAGGTCGGTCACCCGGGAGTCCAGGTGCCCGGTGACCACGTAGAACCGCTGCGGGTTCGCGGTCCCCTGGAGCGTCGCGATGCAGTTGGTGATGCTGGTCGCCGCCGCAAGCCGGCCCGCGACCGGCTGCTGCACGAACGTCTGCTGCTGCACGGTCATGTTGCCGTTGGAGGTGGCGGCGATGGCCTGCATCTGCTGGGTCACCCAGGCGGTGGCCGCGCCGATGCCGCGCTTAGGATCGGTCTGGCTGGATGCGGTGTGCCGGGTGCCGAACTGGGTCAGCCGCAGTATCGTCGCCTGGATCCGGTCGGCGTCTACCTGACGCAGCAAGGCGCGCAGTTCCGGGTCGGGTTCTTGGCGAGCGAGCGCGGGGCTCGCACCGGCTGAGGCTGTGCTGGTGAGGAGGGGCGCCGCGACCGCGGTGACGGCCGAGGCAGACAGGAACGCACGGCGGGTAGAGCCTTTGCGGCCGAGAACATCATCGCACGAGCTCGACGTGGGGGGGAATCGCCTGACTGGTGAGCAGCGAGGTGACGATCATGACCACGAATGCCAGCGGCACCGTCCAGACGGCCGGCTGCCCGAGCAGCGCGGCACCCCAGCCATGCGCGGCGGCGCCGAGCATCGTCGCCACGATCGCGCAGCAGCAGGCACCACCCCCGACGACGACACCGGCCGTGGCGCCGATCCAGGTCAGGCGCCGCCACCAGATGCCGAGCACGATCAGGGGGCAGAACGATGACGCTGCGATGGCGAACGCCCAGCCGACGAGCAGGCCCAGGGAGAAGCGGTTAACGGGAAGCGCCGTTATGGTGGCGACCGCCCCGGCCAGCACGGCGCACAGCCGGAATGTGCCCACTCCTCCTCGCATGACGTCATGCGATAGCGCGCCGGCGACGCTGACGAGCAGCCCCGAGGAGGTGGACAGGAAGGCCGCGAACGCGCCGGCCGCAACAAGCGCGGCCAGAAGCTCGCCGGGATGGCCGGGCATGAGAAGCGAGGGCAGGGAGAGCACCACGCTGTCGGGATCATTGGTGAGGTACAGCTCCGGCGCCCGCAGCCTGGCCAGCACCCCGAGCACGGCCGGGAACAGGTAGAACGTGCTGAGCAAGAGCACGACAATCAGGGTGGTGCGCCTGGCCGCCTCGCCGTCGGGGTTGGTGTAGAAGCGGACCAGGATGTGGGGCAGGCCGATCGCCCCGAACAGGGTCGCGATGATCACGCCGTAGGTGGCCACCAGCGGGTGTGATCCCCCGGTTCCGGCAGTGAGGAAGGGAGAGTCCCACATCGCCGGGCTGGCCTGCGCCATGCCGAGGCCTGTGGGGACCGGCGCGCCGACGCCGAACTGGAGCACAGCGCCAGCCCCGACGAGGTGCTGCCCGGCCGCGAGCCGCGCCTGCTTGTGGTCGAGACGTGCCCGGTCCAGCGGGCCGCTCGCCAGCACTACCGTTGGGCGGTCCAGCGTGAAGACAGTGCTCGTCTCCACCCGGACGGCCGTGGTGTGCGTGAACACGGGCTGGTGCTGCGCTGACAGGTTGCGGGTGGAGCCGTGGCCGGTGGCCATCAGCAGGACCAGCGCGGGTACTCCGATCGCGCAGAGCTTCAGCCAGTACTGGAAGCACTGGACAAAGGTGATGCCCTTCATTCCGCCCATGGCGATGTTCGAGCTCACCACCACGCCGAGGGCAACCACTCCGGCCCAGTACGGCGTCCCGAGCACCAGTTGCAGCGTGATCCCGGCGCCCTTCATCTGGGGCAGCAGGTAGAACCAGCCGATGACAAGAACAAGTGCCGTGGTGGTCCGCCGCAGGCTCGGCGACGCCAGGCGGCCATCAGCGAAGTCAGGGATCGTGTAGGCGCCAAACCGGCGGAGCGGGGCGGCCACGAGCAGCAGCATGACCAGATAGCCCGCGGTGTACCCGACCGAGTACCACAGCGCGCCCAGGCCCTCCGAGACGATCAGGCCGGCGACACCGAGAAACGAGGCAGCCGACAAGTACTCGCCGGAGATCGCCGCGGCGTTGAGCGCGGGCTGGACCTCCCGCGCCGCCACCATGAAGTCGTCAGGAGTCCGCGCGACCCGGACGCCGCGCGCGCCCACTGCGACCGTCAGCAGCGTGACGAACGCGATCGCGGCGACGGCGGCGACATCAGGCATCGAGCCGCCGGTCAGACGGGTCAACCAGGTCAATGAAGCGCGCCTCAAGCTGGCTGGCCTGATGGTTGTAGAACCAGCCGATCGCCATGAGGACGGGATAGATCCCCGCGCCCAGAACGACGAGTGTCAGCGGGAGGCCCGCCACCGTTATCCGGCGCGCGCTTGGCCACAGCGCGGCAAGTACCGGCAAGGACGCCACGACCGCGACCGCGAGCGCGAGGCACATCAGCGACAGGCCGAGCTGTGCCCGGGTGAGGGAGCGGACCAGGAGCCGGCCTTCGGGGGTGTCGCTTTGCACGTCACCAAGCCCGACATCGTGCTGAACCCGTGCCTGGTCGTGTTGCCAGACCACCACCTGCCGGGGCCGGGCCGGCGAGGCCGGCGAGGCCGGGGGGCCCGGCTCGGCCGGCGGGCCCGGCTGGGCTTGGCCGTCTTGCGGCATTACTGGCGCCTGCCCGCGCGCAGCACCCGGTCCCGGACATCGCGGGCATGGCGGCGGCTTACCGGAAGCGAGCGCCCGGAGACCTTGACGCTGTGGTTACTGCCCGAAACGGAGAATTCCGTGATCTTGCCCGCCGACACCAGATAGCCGCGATGGATACGGATGAACCCGTGCGCAGCCCACTTGTCCTCCAGGTGGGAGATGGGCATGCGCAGCAGGTGGGCATCACCTTCCGTCATGTGCAGCCGGACATAGTCTCCTACCGCCTCAACCCAGCACACCTGGCCGGGAGTTATCAGCCGTAGTCTCCCGGCCGCCTCGACGGGTATCGCGCCGAGTGAACCGTCGTCACCGGGTGGCGGCCCTACTTCCGGCCGTCCGACGCCCCCGTCCAGCGCCGTGTCTCCCGGCCGCCCGAGCGCCCTGCCGAGCGCCGTTCGAAGCCGCGCAGATGAAACGGGCTTGAGCAGGTAGTCGCACGCGCCGATATCAAATGCGCTCACGGCGTATTCCTCGTAGGCGGTCACGAACACAATGGCCGGCGGGGTCGCGAACCGCCCGAGCACGTTGGCAAGCTCGATGCCGTTCAGAGAAGGCATCCTTATGTCAAGGAAGACGATGTCGTATCGCCGTTCCTGAAGGCTGCGGAGAGCGTCGCTGGAACTGGCGGCCACGTGGACGGCCGAGATCGCCGGCATCGACCTGAGAAGGTAGGTGAGCTCGTCGAGGGCCGGTGCCTCGTCATCCACAACAAGAGCGACCGCTCCGCCGCCGCGGGCCGCGTCAATGGCGGAGGGCGCAGATTGCGCGGAGCTTGCTCCGCTGAGGACATCGAAGGGGAGTCGTCCCATCTTGACCCTAGGGCCAGCACTGGCCCGCTCGTCTCCCGTGCGTGCCCAGGTCATTGCGCCGCCAGCGCCGGGCTGAACTTCGGCAGCCGCATCGTTACCTTGGTTCCGGCTCCGACCTCGGTTTCTATGGTCAGGCCGTGACCGGCGCCGAAGGTGGCCCGCAGCCGCTCGTCGACGTTGCGCAACCCGACCGAGTCCCCTCCCCGGCGTCCGGCGAGGACCTCGGCGAGCTGGTGCGGGTCCACGCCGACGCCCGCGTCTTCCACCGTGACAATGGCCTCATGGCCGACGTCTTCCACGGTGATCTGCAGCCGGGCGTTCCCTGAGAAGTGCTCCAGGCCATGCCGGACGGCGTTCTCAACAAGTGGCTGCAGGACTAATGAAGGAACTCTCACGGGCAGCACCTCCGGGGCGACTCGCAGGCTCACCTCGAGGCGGTCACCGAACCGGGCGCGTTCCAGCTCCAGATAGGTGTCGACGAACCGCAGCTCCTCGGCGAGCGTCGCATACTGGCTATGCTCACGGAAAGTCCACCGGATGAACTCGGCGAACCCGACGAGCAGGTCCCTGGCGCGTTCGGGATCCGACCGCACATATGATTCGATCGCGGTCAGCGCGTTGTAGATGAAATGCGGGCTGATCTGCGCCCGCAGGAACCTCAGCTGCGCCTGGACCGTACGCGTCCGCGAGGCTTCGAGCTCGGCCAGGGCCAGGTGCGTGGATACGAACCTCGCCACCTCGCTGGCGGTGCGCAGCAGCGCGGCATCAGCGGAGGACGCCAGCGCCGCCAGCGCCCCGACGACCGACCCGTCCACCGCGATGGGAACGGCCACGCCCGTGCGCACGGGGCAATCCGTGCCGTGTCCGCATTCCAGCTCCGCTCCGGACAGGACCAGCGACCGGCCCGATCGCACTACCTCATTCAGGCGCCGGGCCAGCGCGTCGCAGTGGCGGTCCGAGCCCTCGTAGGCGATCAGGCCGGCCTGATCCCCGACGGCAACCGCGTCGGCGCCGAGCAGCCGGCGCAGAGCAGGCGCGGCCTTGACCGCCGAGCCCGCCGTCAGCCCGCCACGCAAGGCAGAGGCGGCAAGGCTCGCCGTATGCAGGGCTTCGTAGGTCGCACGCTGCGGAGGCGTTCCCACCCGGCGCGCTCCGCGCTTCCAGAACATCACAGCGCCCGCCACCGCGACGCCCATGGAAGCCAGCATGATCGTAAGGCCGATCACCGCCAGAGCATAACCAGCCACAAGTGCATTTGAGAATAGCCAGCACCGCCACATGGCAGCCTCGCTCCCCTGACGCGCCTCGCTGACCAGAACCGGACTGCGGCCCGAGCGTGGTGGCGACGGCCGCCTGGCGGCCGCTGGCCGCACCGGTGGACCGCTCCTCGCGCGATCGTGACCGCTCCTCGCACGGCACGGCGCGTTCGTCGCACGGTCCAGTGCGCCGTCACGTTCGCCGTCGTAGCGTCCAGCGCAGGAAGCCAATGGCGGCAATCCGGAACGGGAGGCCCACGATGGCCGATGACATCCGTACTGTCCACATACCGGTCGCCGATCCTGCGCCGCTCGGCCTGGGCGCGTTCGCGCTGACCACCTTCCTGCTGTCGGCAGTCAACGCCGGCTGGGCCAAGAACACCACGGGCCTGGACTGGTTCGGCTACGCCATCGCCTACGGCGGCATCGCCCAGCTGCTGGCCGGCATGTGGGAATTCCGCAACCGCAACGTCTTCGGCGCCACCGCGTTCTCCACCTACGGCGGGTTCTGGATCGGCCTGGGCCTGTGGCTGCACTTCACCGCCCCGGCCGCAACCCACCCGATCCAGCTCAACCGCGACCTGGGCTGGATCCTGCTGGCGTTCGCGATCTTCAATACCTACATGCTGCTGTGGAGCACCCAGGTCAACTGGGCGGTGTTCGGGGTGTTCCTCACCCTGGAGGTCACCGAGATCCTGCTGTTCATCGGGAACTTCACCACCAAGACACCGGTCCTCCCGCCGAACACCGCCGGCCTGATCACCGCCGGCGGCTACGTCGGCGTGGTGACCGCGCTAGTGGCCTGGTACACCTCCGCGGCCGGGGTCATCAACGGCATGCACGGCCGGGTCGTCGCGCCCGTCGGCGGGCCCCTGATGACCCCGGCCGCGGAGGTGTACCAGGCCACTAGCGCGGTCAGGTCTCTGAGGCGCAGATTGCCGTGCACTGGCGCGAGGAGGACTACTACTACCCTCCGGAGTCGTTCATCAGGCAGGCAAACGCGAATGACCCGGCCATCTTCGACCGCTTCGCCGAGGACAACTTCCCCGGCTGCTTCACGGAATACGCGGACCTGCTGAGCTGGGACAAGCGCTGGGACACGATCCTGGACACGTCGAACCCGCCGTTCTGGAAGTGGTTCGTTGGCGGCCGGGTGAACGCGTCGTACAACTGCGTGGACCGGCACCTGGCCGCCAGCGCGAACAAGGCCGCGCTGATCTGGGTGCCCGAGCCGGAGGCCGAGCCGCACCTCGCCATCACCTACCGGGATCTATACCACCGGGTCAACGAGTTCGCCGCCCTGCTGCGGGACTTCTGCGGCCTGCAGGCCGGCGACCGGGTGACGCTGCACATGCCGATGGTTCCCGAGCTTCCGGTGACCATGCTGGCCTGCGCCCGGCTGGGGGTCGTGCACTCCCAGGTGTTCGGCGGCTTCAGCGGCAACGCGTGCGGGACCCGGATCGCCGACTCGGGCAGCCGCGTCCTGATCACCATGGACGGCTACTACCGAAGCGGTGACCTGGTCGACCACAAGGTCAAGGCGGATGAGGCGGTCGCGGAGGCGCGCCGGCAGGGCCAGGAGGTGGACAAGGTCCTGACCTGGCGCCGCTATCCGGGCCGGTACTCGTCGCTGGCTCCCATGGTCGAGGGCCGGGACTTCTTCGTGGACGAGGTGCTCGAGAAGTACCGCGGGACGATCGTGGAGCCGGTCTCGATGCCCGCCGAGGCGCCGCTGTTCCTGATGTACACATCGGGCACCACCGGGCGGCCCAAGGGAGCCCAGCACTCCACCGGCGGCTACCTGTCGTATGTGGCGGGCACCTCTAAGTACTACCAGGACATCCACCCCGACGACACCTACTGGTGCATGGCCGACATCGGGTGGATCACCGGCCATTCCTACATCGTCTACGGCCCGCTGTCGCTCGGCACCACCAGCGTGGTCTACGAGGGCACGCCCAACTACCCCGACGCGGGGCGGCCCTGGCGGATCGCCGAACGGCTCGGGGTGAACATCTTCCACACCTCCCCCACCGCCATCCGCATGCTCCGCAAGGTGGGCCCCGACGAGCCTGGCAGGTACGACTACCACTTCAAGCACATGACCACCGTGGGAGAGCCGATCGAGCCGGAGGTGTGGCGCTGGTACCACGACGTGGTGGGCAAGCGGGAAGCGGTCATCGTCGACACCTGGTGGCAGACCGAGACGGGCGGTTTCCTCGGCAGCACGCTGCCGGCCCTGGGCCCGATGAAGCCGGGAAGCTGCGGCCCGGCGGTGATCGGCATCTACCCGGCGATCTACGACGAGGGCGGCAACGAGGTCCCGGACGGCAAGGCGGGCAACATCTGCATCCGCAACCCGTGGCCGGGGATCATGCAGACGGTCTGGGGCCAGCCGGAGCGGTTCATCTCGGTGTACTACGCCAAGTACAACCGGAATCCGGACAGCAAGGACTGGCACGACTGGCCGTACTTCGCCGGCGATGGCGCGGTGCGGGCGCCCGACGGCTACTACCGGATCCTGGGCCGGGTCGATGACGTGATCAACGTCGCGGGTCACCGGCTCGGCACCAAGGAACTGGAGTCGGCGGCGCTGACGGTGGCCGAGGTCGCGGAGGCGGCCGCGGTTCCAGTGGTCGACGACATCCGCGGCCGGGCGGTCGAGATGTACGTCTCGCTGAAACCGGGGTATGAGGCCAGCGACCAGATGGCGGGCAAGGTGACCCGCGCGATCGAGGTCGAGATCGGCAAGATCGCCCGGCCGAGGAACGTCTGGATCGTTCCCGACATGCCCAAGACCCGCTCAGGCAAGATCATGCGGCGGGTCATCGCGGCGGTCTCCAACTTCGCCGACGTCGGCGACGTCACCACCCTGGCCAATCCCGAGGTGGTGGACGGCATCCGGCACCGGGTGCAGAGCGCGAAGCTGGCCAGCGGCGACGTGCCGCGGGAACTGACGGAATCGGAACGGGAAGAGATCAAGTCGTTCGGCGCCGAGTAGCGGCCGCGGCCGGCCCGGACCGCTGGTGCGGGCGCGTGGCGCACATGCAGCCTCGGGTCGCCGGGGCCACGGGCCAGCCCCTCGGGTAGTTCACTTACAAGAAGTATGGACGGTTTCTTTCTTTCCCGGCATACTGGCGCCATGGCGGACCCACGTGCGCAGCGGCGCACTCAGGCGCAGCGCACCGCGGCGACGCGTGCGGCGCTGCTGGAAGCGACCGTCGAGTGCCTGGTCAGCCACGGGTTCGGCGGGACCACGACCACTGAGGTCGCGCACCGCGCTGGCGTTTCTCCCGGTGCGCTGCTGCACCACTTCCCGGCTAAGGCCGACCTGCTGTGCGCGGCCGTCGGCCACCTGTTCGAGATGCGGCAGGGTGAGTTCCGCAAGGCGATGGTGAACCTCGAGCCGGGCGCCGAACGCGTGGAGGCGGGCGTGGACCTGCTCTGGTCGATGTTCTCGGGCCCGACGTTCGTCGCGTGGCTCGAGCTATGGGTCGCCGCCCGATCCGATCCGCAGCTCGCGGGGGCGGTGGTCCGGCTCGACCGCGAGTTCATGTCGGCCAGCGAGGGCATCTTCCGCGAGCTGTTCGCCGACGAGGTGGCCGCCGCCGAGCCGGGCCTGGCCCGCGAGGGCCTCGGCCTGGTGTACGCGCTCCTGGCCGGGCTGGCGCTGGCCCGCCTCATCCCCGGCTACGAGCCAGTCGGTCAACCGGCACTTCGACGCCTACGCCGACATCGACTGGGAAAGCCCCGCGCTGGCGCTGGACCCCGAAGACCCGCGCTGGGAACTGCCCGCCGACGACCCGCTCGGTCAGACCGGCTGGTACCGGCAGCTACCCGCCCCGACCCGGGCCCGGCTCGGCTGCGACCTGGTCGCCAGCAAGATGAAGATCGGGCTGATCTTCGAGAGCATCCTCAAGCGCGGCCTGCTGGAGTTCGCCTCGACCCTGCCGAACCGGGCACCGGAGTTCCGCTACGCCTACCACGAGATCATCGAGGAAGCGCAGCACTCACTGATGTTCCAGGAATTCGTCAACCGCAGCGACCTCGACGCCACCGGCCTGTCCCCGATCCACCGGCTCGGCAGTCGGCGGATCATCACGCTCGGCCGCCGCTTCCCGCAGCTCTTCTTCCTGTTCGTCCTGGGCGGGGAAGACCCCATCGACTACGTACAGCGCCGTGAGCTGCGGTCCGCGCGGGTAATCCACCCGCTGCTCGAGAGGATCATGCGCATTCACGTCACCGAGGAAGCGCGCCACCTCTCGTTCGCCCGGCACTACCTCAAGCGCACCGTTCCGGCGCTGCCGCGGGCGCGCCGCGTCATGCTGGCCGCCGCCGCGCCCCTCGTCCTCGGCTCAATGGCGCAGCTGATGCTGAGACCCTCCCCGCAGCTCGTCGCCAGGTACCAGATCCCCAGGAACGTCATCGCCGAGGCGTACACGCGCAGTCCCCGCTACCGCGCGGAGACCGCGGCCTCGCTGGCGAAGGTCAGGAAGCTGTGCACGGAACTTGGGCTCACCAAGGCTCCCTACCGGGTCCTCTGGAAGCTTCTGCGGCTCGAGGCCCCCCGCGCCACGAACTGATCCCTCGCAGCACGACCGGCCGGGTGGCGCGGAAACACCTACGATATAGCGCATACCAATATCGAGGCGGGCAAGGATGGCAGCATGAGAGCAGGCCAGTGAGCGGGGCAGACATCGCGGCGCTGGTGCTGAGGATCGCCGTCGGCGGGACGATCATGGCGCACGGCTGGAACCACGCCTTCGGCGGCGGCAAGCTGCCCGGCACCGCGCGGTGGTTCGAGTCCATCGGCATCCGGCCCGGGCGCGTCCACGCGCTGATGGCCACGGTCACCGAGCTCGGCGCGGGCGCCCTGCTCGTCCTGGGTCTCCTCACGCCGCTGGCGGCCGGGGCGGTCGCGGGCACCATGCTCGTCGCCCTGGTGGCCAACCACCTGCGCAACGGCTTCTTCATCTTCCGCCCCGGCGAGGGCTACGAGTACGTCCTGATGATCAGCCTGGTCGCCGTCGCGCTGGGCGCGCTCGGCGGAGGCCGCGCGTCGCTGGACCACGCCATCGGCCTGCACGTCCCCGGCTGGGCCGGATTCATCATCGCCGCCGGCGTCGGCGCCGGCGGCGCCAGCCTGCTGCTCGCCACCTCCTGGCGCCCCGGCCAGTCCTCCGCAGCCGGGTGACCGGAGCCCGCAAGCCGGTCAAGCCGGGGTGCGGCCTGACCAGGCACGCCCCGGCCGTTATAGAAAAGAACAAAGAGTAAGCTAGCTGTCCGGCCTGGCTGGGCCGGGGCGGGCGGCTTGCCGGGGCCGAGCGCCGCCGGGACGGCCGGCGGCCCCGGAGGCTGGCGGGAAGCACATCGTGAGCGACTCGGAAGAGCGGACCGCGCGAGCGTCCGCTCTCAAGATCCCCGCAGGCGAGGTCACGCTCGCCGCCGACGCGTTCGGCGACCCGGCCGGCCCGCCGGTGGTCCTGCTGCACGGCGGCGGGCAGACGCGGCACTCGTGGGGCGCGACCGCCAGCGACCTGGGGTCGTCGGGCTGGTACGCGGTCACGGTGGACCTGCGCGGCCACGGCGACAGCGACTGGTCGCCGGACCACGTCTACGGCCTGGACCGGTTCAGTGGCGATGTGGTGCGCATCGTCGAGCACCTGGGCCGCCCCCCGGTCCTCATCGGCGCCTCGCTGGGCGGGAACGCCTCCCTCGCCGCGCTGGGGCACTTCCCCGAGCTCGCCCTGGGCCTCGTGCTGGTCGACGTCTCGCCGTTCCTGCAGCCGGCGGGCGCCAGCCGGATCCGCGATTTCATGACGGCCCGGGCCGAAGAGGGCTTCGGCTCGCTGGAGGAGGTCGCCGACGCGGTCGCGGCCTACCTGCCGCACCGCCGCCGGCCGCAGAACCTCGACGGGCTGCGCAAGAACCTGCGGAAGGCTGACGGCCGCTGGTACTGGCACTGGGACCCGGCGTTCCTGAGAGAGCCCACGGACCAGCCGGTGCAGCGCGACCCGCTCATCGACTCGGCCCGCCTGGGCGCCGCGGCGACCTCACTGCGCGTGCCGACCCTACTGGTGCGCGGCGGCGAGTCCGACGTGCTCAGCCCCGAGGACGCGGTGCGGTTCCTCGAGCTCGTGCCGCACGCCGAGTACGCCACGGTCGCGGGCGCGCACCACATGGTCGCCGGCGACGACAACGCGGTGTTCGAGGAGGTGCTCGGAGACTTCCTGGAGCGCCGCATCCGGTCTCGGCTCAAGCTCCTGTCCGCTCACCCGGCCTCGTAACCTCAGCCGACGCCGGGTGCGTTTCGCCGCCGTGCGGCTAGTGCTCGCTGACGGTAACCGTCTTCTCGAACCAGTGGTCGGCGTACGGCTCGTCGTTGAATGCATCGACCTCGCGGTAGCCCGAGGCCCGGTACAAGCCGATCGCCTCATTCAGGGTGCGGTTGGTTTCCAGCCGGAGAACGCGGGCCCCGCCGGCCGCCGCCTGCGCCTCCAGGTCGTTCAGGAGCCGGCGGCCGAGGCCCAGCCCCCGGGCCGCCGGGGCGATCCACATCCGCTTGATCTCGGTCGGCGCGCCGCCGTGGAACTTGAGCGCGCCGCACCCGACCGGCTCGCCGTGGAGGCGGGCGAGAAGCAGCAGGCCCGCGGGCGCGGTCAGCTCCTCGTCGTCGGCGGAGATGCTGCGGGCGGGGTCGAAGCCGACGTCGAAGCGGCGGGCCAGCTCATCGAAGTAGGACTGCAGGCACCAGCGGGCATCCGGGTGCCGGGGGTCGCACGTGCTGACCTGGATCATCGAGGCCACCAGGAGCCGCTCGACCTCGGCCATCGCGGTGACGAGCCGGGACCGCTGCGATGCGCTGAGCGGCCCCAGGATCGAGGCGGCGACATCGTCGGAGCGCCGGTCAAGCTCCGCCCGCTCGGCGAGCCCGGCACCGGTCAGGTGCGCCGTCCTGACCCGCCCGTCGGCCTGGCTCTGCTCGACGACGACCAGCCCGTCGTTCTCCAGCGACCGCAGAAGCCGGCTCAGATAGCCCGAGTCGAGGTCCAGCCGCGATCGCAGCCGCCGGACATCGGCGCCCTGCGGGCCGATCTCCCAGAGCAGGCGCGCCTGACCGAGCGGGCGGTCGCGGGACAGGAACGCTTCGCTGAGCGCCCCGATCCGCTGCGTGGTGACCCGGTTGAAGCTACGGACCTGGCTCACCATGCTTGAGTCCATTCTCTGACTTTAGTCAGAGGCTCGTGCCTGCGCCTGGCGTTCTCCAGCGGGGACCTCACCTGACCCGGCCCCGCAACGCCAGCTTCGTTACGATCGGGCGAGGAGCCGGGAGAGGCGAGGTCAAGGACCTGCTGAGCTGCAGGGGATTCGGCTACCCGCACGACGTCTGGCGACGGGGTCACGCGCCGGTCGCCTTCGGAAACACGACTCGAGACTGAGTGCCCGCTGCGCGCCGGCCGATTACTTTTCGTCCGGGACCGGATCGGTACTGGTAACGGCGCGCGCGAGAAGCATTCATGCCGCCCCGCGGCAGGAGGAGGAGCGATGGCGCAGGCGACGCAGACCAGCGAGGATTTCGCACGTCTCGCCGATCCGTTCCGTGGCGAGATTCTGGCCCACTGCTACCGGATGCTCGGTTCAGTCGAGGACGCCGAGGACCAGGTGCAGGAGACCATGATCCGCGCCTGGCGGTCCTACGGCGAGTTCGAGGGCCGGGCGTCGCTGCGGACCTGGCTCTACCGGATCGCGACCAACGCCTGCCTGCGGGCACTGGAGAACCGCAGCCGCCGGCCGCTGCCATCCGGCCTGGCCGGGCCCGGCGATGACCCGGACAAACCGCTGGCGGCCGCCCGGCCGGACGTCCCCTGGCTCCAGCCCTTCCCGGACGCGCTGCTCGCCGACGGGTCCGCCGATCTGGCCGATCCAGCCTCGATCGTGGCCTCACGCGAGGGCATGCGGCTGGCCCTGATCGCCGCGCTGCAGTACCTGCCCGCCCGGCAGCGCGCCGTGCTGATCCTGCGCGATGTGCTGGGCTGGCGGGCGGCCGAGGTCGCCGAGCTGCTCGGGACGTCGGCCGCCGCGGTGAACAGCGTGCTGCAGCGCGCCCGGGCACGCCTGGAGCAGGTGGGGCCCGCCGCGGACGAGCTACGCGAGCCTGCCGACCCGGACGACCGCGCGCTGCTCGGCCGGTATGCCGCGGCTTTCGAGAACGCCGACATCACCACGCTCATGAAGCTGTTGCGCGACGACGCGGTGGTGGAGATGCCTCCGCTGCCGACCTGGTTCGCCGGCCGGGAGATGGTCGCGACGTTCTTCGAGTCCCAGGTCCTGGGCCGGCCCGGCGACTTCCGGATGTTCCCCACCGCGGCCAACGGCCAGCCCGCGCTGGCCGCCTACCAGCGCGGTCGCGACGGCGGGCACCACGCTCACGCGATACAGGTGTTCACGCTCACCGGATCGGGCGTCGCCCGGATCGTCTCGTTCAACGATCCCGGGCTGTTCACGATGTTCGGGCTGCCGCAGGTCCTCCCCGCCGCCGCGCTGCCCGGCACGGTCCTGCCCGGCACGGTCCTGCCCGCCGCCGCATTGCCCGGCGCGGTGCCGCCCGGCGGGGGCGCGGTACCGGAACTTCGGCCATGACCCGGGCGGGGGCGACGGGCAAGCTGGCGGGCGAGACCGGGCTGCTGGAATCGGCGATCGGCTACGCCCTGGGCGCCGTCCAGGCCGTCACACCGGACGTGTTGTCGCGCCCGACGCCGTGCCGGGGCTGGGATCTGCGGATGCTGCTCCGGCACGCCAGCGAGTCGCTGGCCGCGCTGTGCGAGGGCGTCGACGCCGGACGGGTCGGGCTGCGCCCCTCTGCCGGCTACGCGGCGGCTGACCCTGTGCGCACCTTCCGCGAGCGTGCGGGCCTCCTCCTCGCCGCCTGGACCGGCGCGAGCGGCCCGCAGGAGGTCATCACGATCGCCGACCGCTGCCTGCCCTCCGGCATGATGGCCGACGCCGGCGCCCTCGAGATCGCCGTCCACGGATGGGACATGTCCCGGGCGTGCGGGCACCACCGGCCGATCCCCGGGCCCCTGGCCGCCGAGCTGCTCGAGGTGGCCCGGCTGCTCGTCCCCACGACCGGCCGGCACCCGCTGTTCGCGGCTCCGGTGGCGGTCGCCCCGATGGCCGGTCCCAGCGACCGGCTCACCGCCTTCCTCGGCCGGGCACCGCAGGAGTAGCCCAGCGCCGCGTCCTCGCGATCACGCCGGGCGCGGCAACCCATCAGGATGGCGCCCCGTTCCGGCGGCCTGGCCGGGAGCGGCACGGTAGCGCGATCGCCGTCAGGATGAGGCCGTCGCGGGCTAGCCAGCGCCCGGTGAAGCCGGTCAGCCGGCGGCCGGCCAGCACGGGACCCTCGACCAGCAGCCGGGCGTGAAAGGTGCCGGCCGACGGGTTGATCGTAACGGCCGCCTCTTTGAAGCCCAGCCAGCGCCCGGTCAGCGGGAACCACGCCTTGTAGACCGACTCCTTGGCGCTGAACAGCAGCCGGTCCCAGCTTGGCCCCGCCGTCGCGGACGTGAGGGCGTCCAGCGCCTCCTGCTCATCGGCGGTCGCGACCGCTTCCAGCACCCGATCGGGCAGCCGGTCGTCGGGCTCGGCGTCCAGCCCGAGGGTGACCATGTCCTCGGCCCGCGCGACGGCCGACGCGCGGTAACCGGCACAGTGAGTCATGCTGCCCACGATCCCGGGCGGCCACTGCGGCGCGCCGCGCGGCCCGGGCAGGATCGGCGCCGCCGGCACGCCGAGCCTGGCCAGCCCGGCCCGCGCGCAGACCCGAGCCGTGGTGAACTCTCGGCGCCGCTTGTCCACGGCCCGGGCCACGACGGCCTCCTCCTCGGGGAACAGCACGGCATCGAGCACGTCCCCGAACGCCTCGTCGGCCGCCACCTGCGGGGGCACGATGTCCGCGAGCATGTCACTCCCCCGGGCCGGGGAGTATCTGGCGCGGCGGGCCAGGCGCGCTCCCCCGCCGCCCCCACTCACGCGGGTAACCGTACGAGACCTCCTCGAAGGGCACGCCGTCGTACCAGGTCGTCCGGGGGATGTGCAGGTGCCCGTAGACGACCGCCGCGGCGTTGAATCGGGTGTGCCAGTCGGCAGTCGCCGTCGTCCCGCACCACTGCGCGAACGCCGGGTACCGCAGGACGCGGGTGGGTTCCTGGACGAGCGGGAAATGGTTAACCAGGATCGCCGGGAGATCCGGGTCTCGCTCCTGGAGCCGTCGCTCGGTTATCTCGAGCCTCGCCTGACACCACGCCTCGCGGCTCGGATACGGGTCGGGGTGCAGCATCCGCTCGTCGGAGCACACCACGCCGCTGTCGTAGGCCATCGCGAGCGCCGCCGCCTTGGTCGCCGCGCCTGCGGGCAGGAACGTGTAATCGTAGAGCAGGAACAGCGGCGCGATCGTGACCGGCCCGCCCGCGCCGTCCCACACCGGGTAAGGATCTTCCGGGGTGAGCACGCCCAGGCTCCGGCACATGTTCACCAGGTGCTGGTAACGCAGCTCACCGCGCAGCAACACCGGATCTCGCCGGTGCGTCCACAGCTCGTGGTTGCCCGGTACCCACACGACCGTGGCGAATCGCTCGCTCAGCGTGCGCAGCGCCCACTCGATGTCGTCGGCGAACTCGCCGACATCGCCGGCCACCAGGAGCCAGTCAGCGGGCGAGTCAGGCCGCAGATCCGCGACGATCTCCCGGTTCTGCGGGAACCCCACGTGCAGGTCACTGACGGCGAGCAGCTTCGGCGTCGCGGCGCGCGTGAGACCCATCCCGCTGATTATCTGCCGTGCCCCGGATCTGCGCCACCTGCAGGCACGCTGTGCTCTGCGCCGGCCCTCCGCGAGCCGCTTACCCGCTGGCCGGCGGCGTACGGCCCGCCAGCAGCGGCGGCGTCCGGCCCGGCACCGGCGGCCGGGGCCGGGGCCGGCATGATGCCGCCGAGGGCGGTGTCGACGATGTCCCGGACGAAGCGATCGTTGAGGGGAGCGTGGCCGTGCAGCAGCCGGTGGTAGATCGGGCCGTACAGGAGGTCGAGCGCGACCTCGATCTTGGTGTCGCCCGGGATCTCGCCGCGCTCGATCGCGCGGCGGAAGACCGCGCGGGCCTGCTCGCGACGCGGCTCGACGAAGCGCGCCCGGTACTCGGCGGCGAACGCCGGATCGGTCTGCGCCTCGGTGACGAGCGCGGCGATCACGCGCCCGTACGGCCGGCTGGCGGCCAGCCGGACCCACGGGCGCAGCAGCGACAGCAGGTCTCCGCGCAGCGAGCCGGTGTCTCGCGCGGGGGGGCGGACCGCCGCCCACTCGTTGTAGAGCGCGTCCAGCGCAAGGGCCCCCTTGGTGGGCCACCACCGGTAGATCGTGGCCTTGCTGACGCCCGCCCGTTCGGCGACCGTGTCCATGCTGACCGCGGACAGTCCCCGCGCCAGCAGGAGCTCGGCGGCCGCCTCGAGGATCGCCAGCCGGGCCTTCTCGCTGCGCGGCCGCCCGCGCCGCGGAGCCTCTGCCGCCACTTCACCGTTCCCATGCATTAGCTGCACATCGAACCACGCTTGCCCCGGCAGGTCGAGAACTAACACCGAGGATGGGCGGCGGTCACCGGCTTCATCGCGGTCACAGCTCGAGGCGATCCCAGGCCTCATGGCCGGGCAGATCCAGCCCGAAGCTGTCGGGATTGACGCCGAACGTCTCGGCCGCCTCCAGCGCGATCCGCTGCACGGCCACGGTCAGCGGGAAAATCGACAGCAGCTCGCCCAGCCGGTCCTCGGTAACCCGGGTCACCGGGACGCCCGCCTCCTCGGCGGCCTGCGCCACCTGAGCGAGCCTGGCCTGCCAGGCCCCGCCGCCGTCGAGGCAGACGAGCCGGTCATTCTGGCCCAGGGCCACCGAGGGCCCGTGCAGGAACTGCTCCAACGCGAGGCCCTCGCTGGCCACGTAGGCCGCCTCGCGGATCTTCAGCGCTCCCTCGGCAGCGGTCCACTGGTTGATGCCGCCGCCGATGAACTCGATCAGCCGCGCCGGCGGCGGCGCCTGATGATCGCCCTGCGTTGTGCGGTGGGCACGGTCGACGGCCGCCGGGACCTCACCCAGCCCGGGGAGATCGGCGCCCAGCGCCCGCGAAAGCTGCGCCGCGCGCAGCAGCGCCCCGAGATGGCTGGCCGTGTAGGCCGACGAGCGCTCGCGCTGGACGGTCACCAGGTCCGCGCCCTCGACGCCGACCCCGGAGACCTGGATGACCTGCGCACCCGCCGAGCGGGCGCGCTGCGCGGCCTGCGCGGTGTAGCGCTTGGCGCCGGTGTGGGTGAAGGCCAGCAGCACGCCGCCGCCGCCGGGCAGCGGGCCGTCCACGGCGGCATCGGCCGACTGCGCGGCCGCGGCGTCCAGCCCGGCCGCGCGAAGCAGCATGGCCGCCTGGCTGGCCGCATGCCAGCTGGTACCGGTGCCGATCGCCAGCACCCGGCGGCCGCGCAGCCGCTCCGCCACCGCCGCGACGGGCTCCTCATCAGCCAAGATTCCCGCCAGGGCCTCGGCCTGGCCGTCCATCGTCTGCCGCATCATGCTGACCGCGGACCCGGCTGCTGACATGGCATTCCTCCCTTACGCGGATCAGGCCACCGCCATCGGGCGGCTCCGGTGCCGCAGCAGTGGCGTGATCCGCTCGCCCTTGACGCTGAACATACTGAATGCCGCAAGTCCTCCGGCGATGCCGGAGGGTCCCGGGGTTCCGCGGCCGTGAGCGTGCGGGCAGGATGGGACCATGCCCCGCTCCGCGCCGCGTCATGACCGTGACGCGGGCGGCCCGGCCGGATTGCTGGCAGCGAAGGCCGCCCGCCCAGCTGCCAGTGCGCCAGCGCGCGCTCCAAGACGGCAAGACCGTCTACATGGCTGTCCCGCGGCTGGCCGGGTCCGAGCCGTTCTTTGCTCTGGATCCCGCACACCTGAGCGAGCCGCCCCGAACGGCGGCCTCGATCAGCGGCGCGTCCCGTTCCGCCCGGCGGGTCACGCTCGCGGAACTGTCCCCGGTGGACCTGGTGGTGATGGGCTGCGTCGCCGCCGGCGAGGACGGTGCCCGGCTGGGCAAGGGCGGCGGGTTCGCCGACCTGGAATTCGCGCTGGCTACCGCGGCGGGCCTGATCGGACCGCACACCGTGTGCGTGACGACCGTCCACGAGCTCCAGGTCCGCGCGGCCGGGACGATCCCGGTGACCGGCCACGATGTACCGGTGGACCTCATCATTACCGCGGAGCGCGTCATCGACTGCCGCCCCCAGCACCGGCCACGGCCCGCCGTCGGCATCTGCTGGGACGGCCTGACGGAGGAGAAGATCGCCGCCATACCCCTGCTGTCCGCCCAGCGAGCCGGGCGGGTGTGACCCCGATGCGCTTGATCCTGGTGTCGGACACCCATCTGTCGCCTTCCGCGCCGGAGGCGCAGGCGAACTGGGAAGCCGTGCTCCGTTACGTCGCCGCGGCTGCCCCCGACCTCGTCATCCACCTCGGCGACCTCACCCAGGACGGGGCACGTAACGCCGACGACTTGCATCATGGCCGCCGGCAGCTCGACCGCCTGCCGGCGGCCTGGCACGCAGTCCCCGGTAACCACGACATCGGGGACAACCCGTGGCCCGGCGCGCCAGACGGCTCCGCGGTGGACGCCGGCCGGCAGCAGCGGTGGCTCGACATCATCGGCGCCGACCACTGGTCGCTGATGACGGAGGGCTGGACCCTGCTGGCGATCAACGCGCAGCTCCTCGGATCCGGGCTGGAGGCCGAGGCCGCACAGTGGTCATGGCTTGAAGAGCAGGTCAGGGAGCGCGGCGAGAACCAGCAGATCGCGCTCCTGACGCACAAGCCCGTCACCTCGACGGACGCTGAGGTGGCCAGCTCGCCGCCCTACCGGTTCCTGCCGACGCCCGGCCGTGACCGTCTCGCGGACCTGCTCAGGGCACCGCTCGTGATCAGCGGCCACGTGCACCAGTACCGACTGCTCCGCCTCGGTGGCACCGATCACCTGTGGGCTCCCACCACCTGGGCCGTTCTTCCGGACCAGGCCCAGCCGGTGCTCGGAGCAAAGCGGTGCGGGATCGTGTCCCTGGAGCTCGCCGCCGGCCTTCCGCCGCAGCCGCAGCTCATAGAGCCCGATGGCCTCGCGCAGCTGACCCTGATCAAAGACGTGCCCGATCCCTATCACCGCTAATTCGCCCACCGCGCCCGACCGCGCCCACCGCGCCCGACCGCGCCCGACCAGGCCACCACCGTCTTCAGCTCACGGCGAAGTGCGAGCGCCTCATCGAGTTATAGCTTGACGTCGCCGGACCCCGATCCTATCCTGTCGATATATCGTGATCGTATCGCGAGAAGGGCGGATAGCCGGATGATGGCAGCAGCGGCCTGGGGCCCGGGTGACATCGACCCCGGCCTGTCCGAGATATTCAGATGCGCCAGCGACCTGCTCGGCCAGGTGCGGCGCGGCGGCCGGTCCATGTCGGGCGGCCACTGGCGCGGCGGACCGTGGGAGCGGAAGTCCGGTGGCCGGAAAGGTCCGGGCCACTGGGGCGGCGGGTTCGGCGGGTCGTGGGGCGGCTGGTGGCCGGGACCGCCCGGACAGCCAGGCCCGGCGCGCGGTCCGAAGGCCGGCCGCGGCGACGTGCGAGCCGCGATCCTGGCATTGCTCCGGGAAGGTCCGCGCAACGGCTACCAGATCATGTCCGAGATCGAGGAGCGCAGCGGCGGGGCCTGGCGGCCGAGTCCCGGCGCCGTATATCCCGCGCTGTCCCAGCTCGCCGACGAGGGCCTGATCGTGGGCGAGGAGTCCGGCGGCCGCCGCACGTTCCGACTGACCGAGGCGGGCCGCGAGTACGTGGAGCAGAACCCCGAGAGGGCCCGCGGTGCCTGGGAGTCGGCGGCCCAGCAGGAGGACTGGGAGGTACCGGGCCTGTTCGCCGAGGCGGCCCGGCTCGGCGGCGGGATCGTGCAGATCGCCCACGCCGGCACGCCCGACCAGGTCCGGGCCGCGGAACGGCTGCTGGAGCAGACCCGCCCCGAGCTCTACCGGATCCTCGCCGAAGCCGACGAACCAGGCCAGGACGAGCAGGACACGGCAATATAAGGCAGGCAGGACAATGGACGATCGTATCCGGGTTTCAGACGCCGACCGGGAACGCGTGGCGGACCGGTTGCGCGAGCACTTCGCACAGGGCC
>WNFI01063695.1_pt1 | contig 20507 bp, 30 predicted proteins | sample 5400471 | NCBI WGS metagenome assembly WNFI01 (sample SAMN13153348, study PRJNA577476) | soil metagenome | isolation source: 100 cm saprolite on Douglas fir-dominated hillslope | place: USA:California | collected 2013-09-17
GATTCGCTGATGAGTATTGTAATGGAAGGATTGTGGCCGTCCTCGAAGGTGGTTACAGCGACAGAGCACTTATCAGTGGTAGCGGCGCCTTTATGCAAGGCTTGGCTGCAGACTTGAAAATGGAACGGCAATTGACCATGCATTGGTGGAATGTGGACCACCTGGATCAGGTGAGATACTCAAATTGATACTAGAAGCATCTGTGATGGATCACATTGCCTGCAGCTAGAACAACTCACAAGATTAATCCATCGAGGCTCCAAGGCCCCTTACACTAGAATGACGTCAAATATAGAGGACGCCTGGTTGGGTCGCATCCAAAATGTCATTGACGCAATGGACTCGTCATTATTTTCACCTCTTCCGTCACTACCGAACACGAAGCCGCGATCCTCCGCTTCAGGGACCTTCTCATCCAATATGACTCTGCGAGAAAGGAAGAAGCCAGTGCTTCCATCCCAGGCCAAGTCACGAACAAGCGATAAACTGCAGAGCACAAACGTGACTCGAGAAGACTCTCGTGCCGAACCCAAGCCATTGCCAAAGTCGAACCACGATACCATGGCCAAACCATCTGAACCAGGTAGCGGCACCGATCCTCACATATCTCCGCACACCCTCAAGAGAGCAGGCTCTACGGTGTACGCTTCAGGGAGCAATCAGGAACCGTTGAAAATTCGCATTAAAGTGCCCCCTAAGTACAGACCAGGCGAGGATAAAGTGAGCATGGCTGGCACCACTGTTAACCAATCGACGCCCTCTCAAACAGTACCGAAAGCCGTAGGTTCCTTAAGGCAAAAGCTTCCTCGGCCTTCGCTCGCATTTAACGGATCAAATCATATGCCCACAATTTGGCTAGTAAATCAATGCACCCCTTTAAGTACAAAGTAGTTCATCGCTTGGTCTATTGGGCCCTGCCCGAATAACACACCCTCACTCAGGATGAGAGGTATATGGTGGTGAGAATGACCCCACGGCAGTAACGCCGTATGCTTCCACTCCTGCCCCTGCGCCGCTTGCCTTCCTTACTCCACGTCCAATCCTTATTGATCCGCTGCCTCGACGTCCGTCAGGCGACCCCTCAATGCTAATTACTGAGCTTCCAGCAGGCAATCGAACCGTGCTACCTATAGGAGACGCAGGCGATATTGATGAAAAACTTTCCGTCACTGAAGGACTGTCACCGAACCTGCGAACTCCGCGAGGGTTTAAAGGTGATGAATTTGTGGAAATAGGAGAATGCTCCAGGTTTAACTTCTCGTGCTGGATGGAAGCCGCACCCCGCGACAAGGATGATGACACGAGAGGGGTTGATGGGGATTTCTGAGACAAACGGGATTTCTTATCAGGTGTTCGGGGCGAGTTGGCAGATAATCCATCTAACTCGGCAGATTGTGAGATGGATGGTCGCATTGTATCGCCCATCGTTCTATCATAGTGTTCCTCAAAAATATCGAAGTAATGTTCAATGCAGATCTTGATGACCAATCCCAGTGTAGAAGGTTTAGCATTCCCCAGCGAGACGGAATCTGGCACTTCGGAAAAGAGGGATATAGTTGGTGCACCAACTATTGCACACATCTGCATGTCTTGTATGACGCTCGATCCAGACAGAAGATTAGGGCAGAACGTGGTGGCTAGATTAAATGCATCCATCTTATTTACCGATGAACGGAGCGCAACATCGTGTAAGAGATCTAAGTTTAGTGAGAAATGCCATCCATTCGATCAAGATAAAATTCCAGCTTACGTAGCACCTGCGATAAAACAGTAAGAGTGGCTGGAGAGCGCCTTTCCATCATGGGAAGAAAAGTTTGACGAATGTACTCGATACATTTTCGATCACTCAGATCACCGGTTGGAGGAGGGCATTTACGAATATGGGGGTAAAGGGATTCAGGAATGACGGGTTGAGGAAGATCTCGGAAAAAAGTCTTGAGCAGTACTGCCGCAAGATGTGGATCACCAAATGAGGACAATGATACTGCTTGACCTAAAGAAGATGTTTATGGGGATCCTTGTCATTGAGTTAATACAGACCTCTGTTGTACGCCTCCTTTATTTGTTTCAAAAGAGTTGAACTTGGTGATCGCCGGAAGATCCCTTCGGACTCCAAGCCTACTCTCAGGATTAGCAATCAAAGGAAAATGCGATGGCGGCTAAGGGCCTACCTTTCAGGCGTAGATCGTAGATACAATCTTTGACGACCCTTGGGATTCCGGACGAAATCCCGTATTCACCCATTAGGTCATCGAGCGAGACTCCAAAAGCCTGCGAATGCTGTAGACGCATGTTTGGAAGAACAATTTCATCCTCATACTTCAGGTTTTCCCTGAGGGCACTTATTCGGGCGAAGAAGATAGCCGCTCCGGGACTCAGACTTACCTGTACACAGCAGGGGAAAATTCAAGGTTTGTTAGTGGAACTGATGATTGCCCACGAATCAGTTCAACCACCTAGCAAAATCTGTTGAATGTATACGTTACCATATTCCGCCAAGGCGCTCAACGTCTGTACATATTTTATTTTCCGAAAGAATTTTGGGCTATAAATATCATGATCAGCACAGTCGATACTACGATGGAAGAAATAAAATACCTGACTATGGCTCCTGCCAAAGAGAAGAGCACTGTCACCGAATTAACCAGCCTTCCCTAGTCATTCACAATACTCACGCACTTTTGGTGAACATTGTGGCGTGGACGATGTACTAACACTGTAGCTAAGTAGGTCATTCGAAGGCGAGTTCTTGGACGTACAAGCTTCTTCAAATTCTTGCGATATCTTGTAAGGAACGAATATCAATCAAAGGGAGAAGGCGCTTCAATATGTTCCGAATTACTTCTTGCTCAGACTCCTGTATGCATTCCACACCCAGTTCCACGGAGGCGTATGTGGCCCTCCGGAAGCCAAGAAGACAACAGTGTAATCATTCTCAACTTCAAGGAACAAGTGAGTACGCTAAAAAGCCTCAGGACCAGCTTGAGAAATAGACAAATACCAAATAAATCGAGATAGAGCATTATTCTGGAGAAAAGGAGGTCATATGAGACTTGGTCGGGATCAGGGAATTGAGATGCAGTGATCATAATCCTAATGAATTTGAATTTATGGGCTATAATCAGCTATATGGACTGAAAACCAAGCAACAAGACGTGATCTTGGCGGAAGGGACACACATTGGACGCGTCCTAGTACGGAATGTTCGTCAGACGCATGTCATCAGTGTGCAAAGCACCGAACGCACTCAAAATCTACCCCTGCTTGAGCGATTAATCTCCGTAGAACTTCATCTACCTGATCATTATCTTGGGATTGGCGCGATAATTGGCCGGCGGCACTTGATGCAGTACCGCCACGCGGAACGAGGGTGAGGCCATTGCGCCGAGAAGAAGGAGGATTCAGGGATTCCCGTGAGTCCTTGTACGCCGCTTCTAGAGAAAGGCTAGATAGTTTCTGCCGTAAACTTTGCGACGCTGGCATAAGGGCAATCAACAAGTAAATCGGGAGACTAATTCAGATCGAGACACTCTCACGCACACGTGCCCATCATAACTTGGTCCAGGTGGAACCCACTGCCTCTGGGGCACGCAGGGTTTGCACTGTGGGTTAGATAGGGTTGGATCCCTGAAGGGGCCGAGTATGTTCTGCCTGTGCCAGAAATTGCCACCGGGGGGATGCATTTACGCACGATTATAGTGTAGGACTCATCCAAATACGCCTAGTCGGTCTTGGGCGGCTTGGCCGCTAGGGGGCGATTGGTAACACCCACTAAAACCCCGTTTGATCTTAGCCAGTCTTCTGGTAGGCCTAATTTGTTGATAAGGTACCACACCAGGTTCTCAGGACGAGTTTTCCTGGAGGACTTTACTTTGGTATTTCTTCCAGCTAGTGAGGATGCGATCCCACTCTAGTCTTTCATTGAGGATAGTAATCATACGGTTTCTTATTTCCTGGGGGGTTGGGATTTTGTTGCGTGGTTCCTCGTTTTCGTCGAGTAGTCTTTTGCATCGTGTTTTCCACAGAAAAGCGCATTCGGATGCGGCTATTAGGAAGAGGCGTGTGGCATCGGTTCTTATTTTCCCGTTGGCTCCTCTGATTTTTAGGAAGGGGAGGGCCATGATTGATGTGATGTGGAAGCCTTGTGGCCAAGGGATTTGTTTTAGAGTGCATAGTTCTTTTATGACGTTCCAGGCGTGGGTACAGTTATTTGCATGTTTCACAGTTGAAGATTATGGATAAGTTTCCAAATGAATGTTCTTACGCCTACTGATAGGTCTCTCCGGTTCTTTGTGGTAACTGCCTATATTCTTTCGTTGGTGGGTCGGGTGTCATCGAGGTCACAGGTGTAAGGAGCGTACCCGCGTGACGCTGCTCTTTCACGATCCTCGTGAAACGTTTCATGTCCCATTTTCCATTCATTGGCCGCTTGTACGCGGTACTATGTTTCCACTTTATGAACCATAGCTACGTACTGTGTACATAGTATATAAGGGCACGGGGATTGAGGGAAGGGGGATCGCCCTTTTACCCTCACCCCTTTGCGTATATAGCTCAGTTAAGCTTATCGTCGACGGCCGAGGAACTAAAAGCGGCCGACTATCGCTTTCAGTGCCTTTGTTACTGTTGTTTCTCCCACCTTTTTTCAGCGATAATCCACGGAGCTGGATCGAGAATACCCACTTGTTTCCGCAGCTGTTCCGGTGCCTCTCGAATACCGTTTGATTTCTACAAAAAAACTCGCCATAAGCAATCTCTATCCAAGACGCTAGCCAACGATTTATCATTTATTTAGGACCATGAAACTACGATGCGGGGGTGAGCGCTTAATTCAGAATTGTCATTGATGTAGCGTAAGCATCCTGGCACTTGCCCGAAGCAAATGCCCTCGATGCAAATAGATACCTCGACGTAAACATACCTAACTTTCATGGAGACAGTGAAGCTCAGCATCCCCGTAGGCAGACTGCGACCCACTTTTCGGCCGCGAAAAAGGGCAAGGGTCGCTACACACTGTTCTCCTCAGCCTCATGATGAGGTGTCACCTCACCCAGAGGGCCTCCAGGATAACTGTGACGATGAGAACTCTGCCAGCATCTCGGGGTGGAGGCCCGTGCGAAGGACAAACGTGTTTTCTGGTTTCCAAGACGCAGCTGTGCTTTCTTTAGAAGAAATCGACGGAGTAGAGGTTCGATATGAGACAACTGAATCAGGCAAAGCTGTCACATTGGTCAAAGTAAGGGATGAATCTTCTCCAAAGTCGGTGGGACCAAGTGGCAGCTCCATTCTTCTGCGTTCTTCTCGATAGAAAAATATCCACGAGAATACATTTGAAGATGGGCGTGCCCCTCCCAAGAAAAAAGCACGTATCCATCGAACACTCACTGCACCGACTTCCGAGGACATCCTCAGTAATGGCTTTGATGGTGAGTCTAAGACCATCGTGGAGCAACTGCTGATTCATTCCGCTAGCCGAAAATCTGTTACCTAACTGGAACTCTATCGCACTCTGCTCTTCTATTAAACGTTGTCTGCGTGAGGCAGGCTTCCCCAGCCCTACTCCGATTCAATCAAGCGCAATCCCGTTAGCCTTGAAAAGGAGGGATATTGTTGGAGTCGCTCAAACCGTGAGGACAATTTGATTTTTGTCGACCACACTTTCACATGCATCGCCGTTGGTCTTCAGGGATCTGGAAAGACCTTGGCTTATTCACTTCCAATCATTCATCGGTTACTCGTACAACTCTCCGATCAAGTTACTGGGGGAACCATTATTCTTGATGGAAAGCCGATGCGAAGAAGCGTTAAGGCACTTATTTTGGCTCCAACTCGGGAATTGGCATTGCAAATAGCAGATCACATCCGAGCCGTTGTGCCTAATTTGAGTGGCGCCGTGGAAACCGATACTAAAACTGGAAGAGCGTCTCCTCCATTGATATCCATTGGTGCTATTGTCGGAGGAATGTCGGCACAAAAGCAGAGGCGCATTCTGTTCGAGAAAGGTGTCGACATTCTTGTCGCCACCCCCGGTCGGTTGTGGGACCTCATTCAGGAGGTCAGAGCCTAGTATCAACCGTGATAAACCTATGGCTATTAATTATCCAGTATCTGTTCCATGACAGAACGACGAGCTCGCTCTTGAAATTAGGACTCAACTTCAATTCCTCGTTCTGGACGAGGCCGATCGGATGATCGAAGCGGGTCACTTTCATGAATTAGAGAATATCGTCAGGCTGACTTTAAGAGTTGACCGCCGAAACGCGGGCAACCTAGATGATACTCCCCAGAAAGACCATGATATGGAAATGACATTCGCAACTCTGGAGAGGGAAGCAGGTCTGCTGCCGACTTCATCTGAAATTGCGCCAAGTGAATCCCTACAAACATTCGTGTTCTCGGCTACGATGAGCAAGGAGCTGCAGGGGAATCTTAGGAAGAAGCGAAAACCAGGCATCAAGAAGAATGCAGATAAGAAGTCGACATTGGGTGTGTCTGCAAGCTATGGGTCCTTCGAATACTGATTCTATGCCCCATGGGATGCAGATGACCTGGTACTGTTATTAGATTTTCGGGACAAGGAAGGAAAGCCCGAGGTTATCGATTTGAGTCCGAAAGGGAACTTGGTCGCGGAGCTTCATGAATGTAGGGTGGAATGCTTAGCGAGCGACAAGGCAAGAGTCAGGGCTTATCTTACACCTCCTTTTGTTGACTCAAGCACCCGCCAACATAGGACGTCTACCTGTACTATTTCCTGCTTCGTTACCCTGGACGAACTATAATATTCACATCGTCTATTGATGGCATTCGGAGACTGGCCCCTTTCCTTGAACTCTTGCAAATCAATGTATGTCCGCTGCACTCCGGATTGCAGCAAAGGCAGCGACTCAAAAACTTAGAACGGTGGGCGGTTAGTCAATCTCTGAGTCAGGATCATTCTTAAACTGGTTGAAGATTTAAATCTCAAGCCCACGCTGTGCTATTATCTACGGATCTTGCAGCTCGTGGTCTCGACGTGCAGAACGTAGACCATGTCGTGCATTACCAGCTTCCTCGATCCGCAGACGTGTACCTACACCGAAATGGGCGAACTGCTCGAGCGCAGCGGGAAGGATTTGCATTACTGATGTGTTCCCCCAGCGAGCGTGGTGTCTACGAAGCCATGTTTGGCAAAGGGAAGGGAGGAAAAGGCGGAATTTTAAACAGATGTATGTATACACGGCTTGCTCACTATCGACATATATTCTCATCGCACGTTACCAGCTTCCGAAGTTTCGACTCTTGCGGTTGATCGCATTCTCCTGAACAAGCTGGGGGAACGCGTTTCTCTGGCAAAGGAAATTGATAATGCACAGCATTCATTCAAGAAACAGAGCCACGAGACAAAGTGGCTTAAAGAAATGGCAGAGGCTCTGGAGATTGAACTTGATGACAACAATGAGTGAGTGCCTCGAGCGGAGTAAGTGTATCACTTTGATCGCAAATTCGTAGAGTTAGCGAAGATGTTGGCTCCAAAGGGCGCCAAGGATCATCACAAAAGCTGAAGTTCATGAAAAACCAACTCAAATCATTATTGGCTAGACCCATCGTAGCACCAGGGACTTCTTTACGATATTTGACCTCAGGGAAAGGTTCTGATATCGGTGGCAATAACACGACGTTTGTTCAGGACTTGATAGGGGGCAACAGTAGGTTCTACGCATGCTGAGATGTAGCTGATGCTGAGAATAATTCCAATTCCGTAGGCCATGAAGGAATGCTAGGCGTGAAGAAAGGTGATGCCAAGAAGGATGTGGTACATAGTAAACCAAGGAAGAAGTAGGGCCCGGCGAAGCACCTCTCCATTAACCAAAAAATTGGATTCCAGTCGTAGTTCTACTCTGATATTTGTGATAAATTAATCAATTGATCGCAAGGGTTAGATTCTGACGGTGAAAGGCTGTCTTGCATACAATCAACGCTTGTACTTGGCATCGATCAATGTCTCGTCCTCGGACTCTAAATCATTAATTTCGGTGCCCTCCGATTGAGATTTAGGTATAGAGATGGAAATGATTCTTTCCGTTGTCTGACGCGACGCTTTTGTACGTTGCGACTGATTAGACCTTTTTCTTGCCTTCGCTGAGGAAGGTGAAGCGGAAGCTCGTGAACTTGCTGCAAACTTGGATTCGGATCCGTCTTTGCATTCAATGCCTTCCTTGGATTTGCGCTTCATGGAGCTGGCGGGATACTCGTCGTCGGACACCGCACGGCTGCGTTTTAAAGTTGAGGAACGGGTTCTGTAAGATTTATCGGAGAGTACTGGGCTCCGTTCCTCCTGAACAAGGGTGGCCACATCTATGCCTTGACAAGTGCCGGCGCAAATGTGGCGAACAACTAGTTCGAGCCTGTCGAACTGATCAGAGCTAAATAATAGTTCGTTGGATGTGTGTATCGATAGTCAGCCAGCACAATGCAAAACATTGACTCAAACACCAACCATCCTGGACATTGAACAGCATCGTCTTCCTCACTGCAACTTCCTAAGCCCAGAATACCTAAGTCACTTGCCGACAGTCGTTCTGCTGGACCCTCATCTTTGGTGGCACCACAGTCAACACTCGCAAGCCATTTATAGGCACGAGAGACGGCGCCCTTCAGCAATGCTCCATTACGGATTAGCTTAGTTTCTGGGCCGTTCACGGATCAATCAGTAGCCTGAATACATAGAAATTGGGCGTACGCCGTGTCCGCACTGCTTCTACACCTTTGCATGATACATTTTGATGCCGCTTGAGATGATCGTTGCGGGAGAATGTCATCCCACTAATAATGGAAGGGTGATAAGAAATGTTTGAAAATTTGTGAAGTACGAACTCACCAGGCGGGGCAAATAAGTTTGCCCTCTGAAGTGCGTAATTGTCGATCACGACTAACTTGAACCGGTAACCAGGATTTCTTCCCTTTCACATTTTTTCCACTGTTCTGCGGAACAGGGTCTGAAATCCGAAGTCCCGGCTTTCGGGGGCTTTCGAGCCCTCTATTTCGATTATGGAGACAGCTAGTAGACTTCATGTGGCGTGGTAAGTGATGTTCACGAGTAAATGACTTCCCACTTTATTGTGGAAACGCGGCCGTAGAGTTTTGGGGAAGGCGTTAATAATTAATTTTCCATCTAATGGGTGGATGCGTACCAAGGAGGCGGACAGACCCATCTTCTGGCCCCTGGGTCAGCATCATGGCCAATATCGTCTGTAGCATTCGATTTACGCTCAACAGAACCTGACTGTCGCTCGAAGTGGGCTGTGGAAGGGGTTTCCGGCAGCAGCGCCTGGGGGGAGGAGAGGCAAGTTTCGGACTTCGCTAGAGCCTTTTGTGTTTTCTCCCGCAGCTCGAGCTCCATGAGATTGAGGATGCGAAGTATCTTCGGGGCATTGTCGTCTGAAACTGAGGGGGGGCCCGTGGGCGCAGTGGCGCGCATCATGAACTCCTTGTCTTGAACGATGAAGGGGTGGTCCTCCCTCTTGCTCAGGAGTTCATCGAAAGACATCTTTGCTACGTGTACTGGTAGGCGAGGCGAAGTTCTCGAGGGGGATGACATGGAAACACGAAGTGAACAAGCAACGAGGTGGAAACGCTCCCCGACTTGCCACTCGCGAACTCGGAAACAACCGCAAAGGCAGTTCTCCTGTCTGATCATCCAATACAGTGATTAAAATATCATTCCATCCCTTACTCTTTGAGCGATGGTATTTTCGCACAGGGGGGACCACCATGATTGTCTCATGATGACACCTGGGGACGGTTCAAGAGCCCGAAGCTAAATCAGTGGTAAAGGGTACGATTTAAATAATATACATATTGAGCACAAGAGTGGTGTACTGCTATCAATATGCTTGTAGAGGGGGAGAATGTAGATGGGCATCTGATATGGCAATCGTCGGACTCACACCTGAGATCGTTTCATCGCCAACGGCACGATGAGTTATTTCCTTTCTCGGAATACCGCCAGTTTCCCATTGCAACTTTCTGAACCGCGGCCTCTTGAGACTCCTCTGTCCTTTGAGACTGATCCCAGACGCTCTAAAGCGATAAATGTTTGAGATCCCTTGGACAAAGTTAATTTTCGGCATCGGAGTTCTGTTTTCGATCACACAGAAGTACTATTGACGTGTGGACTAAGCTAGCACTGCACCGCCCATGCTGACTGTACATTAAGGAAGGGGGTATACAAACTTACTGAAGGCATCATGTGCTGTGGTTGACCTGAGTGTGGTTAGCACCGGTTACCTGATGATTAAACGGACCCGAAGATAGTTGATTGCTAGCACATCGAGAAGGTAGATCCAGCCAAACACAAGTGCACTGCATCCGATATGGCCCGGGAGTATGTTGGAGAGAATAGCGTATCCAGATGGCAATGAGTATGTGACGATTGAGGCACACAGGGTGTACAAGGCCTTTTGGATTTCCTTGCGGCTGGTGTGAAGATATCGATGATCCTATGTATGAATGTATGTGAGATTCACGATAAGAGCAACAACGAAATGAGTCGGCTAGTGTGGCAATGAACTAGCTGTCGATTCCAGGCAAGTATTTGCAAGATGAAATGCAAGCTGATTTGAACGCCTCCCCCAGCTGCATCCATTGACATCAGGCGTGAATTTGGTACGCTTGAATCAAAATCCCTCATCTCCGAAATCAACCCGCAGCCAGAATTATCCGTCAGCCCATATGTATGGGTACATAGAGTCGCGAGGATTGCTCTTGAAGCACTTAAGCTGCTCATTTCCATAGTGGACAAGTGGAACACCGGTTTTTCTTATGTCGATACCCCGATGGGTTTAGTTCGGCTGACAAATATGTAGACTCGTATTCGATACATACCCCCGTGGCGACACGTAATCCCCGCAGGGCAGTCCTACCCAGTAACGGGTTTACCTATCATAGGTTGGGTACACTCAATCTCCCTGCGGGTCCCCCATGGCCAACGCTGAGATGAACCCTCTGAGTCTGGACTCATCCTTCCTCACGGATCACAGTCCAGTGCATGACTGGGGAGCTGACTCCGGTCCCAGGCAATTTTGAAATCATCAAGCCCGCATTACGTATAACAAGATGGCAAGAGGACTCATGGGAAGACCAGGAGAGCCGACTAATTCTACCTGCGACCATGACAGGTTTACTTCACTGTGTACAGACAGCGCTACAAAGCGTTTTATCGCTGCGGAGCAGTAGAGGATCACAGCTGAAAAGATGTGCTGCGTTATGACTCGTATTCGGCAAATGATCATGGATCGACAGCCAAGCCCGGAATAAAGGCTTGGATGCCCCTACGTGATGGGGGCCCCACAAACCTGAAGGCACTCATACGATGGCGGGCTTCCCCAAGTAAGGTTTGAACGTCCGGAACCAGACAACAGGGCAAGCGATGGCTGATGCAAGCCAGAATCATAGCTCTTGCTTGTTTGGTGTTTCGTGACACATCATCACGTTCACACGGCTTTTCACCGAAGAATCTCCAACAAAGTATTACCATTCGCCCAAAATACTAAAATCAAAGGAGCAGGTGTTACATTCTTGCGCAATCGGTCGGAGCAAAGAAATGGAGACAGGTCACAGACGCACAGCGCAACAGATACACATACAATTCGCGAGCAAGTAGGATGGAAGAGGAGGGGAAGAAACCCTTTGGTTTCTCAACGCTGCATAGGAACAACAATACCAACAACCAAATCAAGCTTTCGCGGCTAACTAACAGTAGGCACAAGACGACCGAGCGCTGGAGGGAAATGAAGGGGAGACAGAACGACATTGCAGACAGACAGCAAACACAGGAGGGCAATGACCGCTATTCTCGCCACATCGAAGTCAAATCAATTGAATAAGTTAACCAAGAAATTTCTTCCTTATGCGCGACGCCTGCACGTTCATTGTAGGTATTACTACACTTTGCCTTGCTTGCTTGATTGACCGAGATTAGCGCCGTGATTGATTCGGAAATGACGATTAACGAGGTGGCGGGTAACGTGGTTGCTGTGGCTGTGGCTGCTGCACCACTTGGGATGGACGTAAGGACGGTTGGTGCTGATGATCTGGTGGCACCTGTGGCTGAGATACAGCGTGCGGCGGCTGCGGTTGCTGCTGCCGCGGTTGAGTGACGAGTTGAGCACGCTGATCTCTCTCCATAGCCGCAATCTCCTTTCTCATTTTCTCGTTCTGGATACGCAACTGCTGCAATTCATACTGCCAACTGGTTCCCCTCGTCGTCTCCAGCTCTTCGAAGATGTTAGACGAAGTAGCCGGAGAGGATAATATCTGCGATGAGGGGCCTGGGCCAGCGGATGAAGGCAACGCTTGTTGAAGGTATTCCTGAACGCTAGATGAGGCGGTTGATGTGACCCCTGTTGACGAGGTGTCATTTGGAGTGGCAAATCGGATGTGGCAGATGACGACGGACAGTCGTTGGCCTCTGGTACTGGCTGGGGGCGGCTGCGAGGAGGAGGAAGAAGGGATGGGTTCAGTGGGCACGTCAGCAGGTCGATAAATCGTGACGAGGAGTGCAGCCAGAGGTAGGGAATCGACGGGAGCCCGATTGCACACTAACTTGGTAGGAGGCATGCGCTGCTTTGGGTATTGAGCAATCCCGGCCAGAGCTTGCTCGACTGGTGCCCTCGACTCTGGGCCTAGCCACTCCGATAAGCGCGTTCCCATAACATCCTGTGCCGAGACACCAAGCACTTCCTTGGCACCAGTAGACACGACGAGAAACAGGCCCCCATCAATTCCAATCTGACTCCAGACCTCTGAGGAGGAGTCACCGCTCAAAATGCTAGAGCTCAAACCCGCATAACCAGTGAGATCACTCAGCTCGAGGCGCGGCATGCGTCGTATTCGGCCGCTGAAAACGAGAGACTTGCGACCCTTTCCGGGTTCTACCTGGAGTCTCCCGGTGCTCTCTATCCATATATAGCCACTGTACTTGCGTCGTACTCGGAACAGGAGATGAACGAGTCGTGCCTGGTGCATGTAGTGCTGGGCGAGAAGGGTCGAGGCAAAGTTGATTCCACTGGAACCGGAAGCATGGGCTGAAGGCAAAGAAGATTCTTTAAGTTCGCGAAGGACGGGTACGACGTCGGATGGGTGGGTGATGTCGCTGATCGTCTTGCCCGAAAGCTCCTCCGGGTCGTATTCCAGTACGGCGCGCACGCTCGGAGAGACGTACTGAATTGAACCCTTTAAGGAAAGCACGTGGATAAAATCTGTTGAATGATCAATATAAATGAAATAAGTCAAAAAGGGAATATGACGTCAGTGAAGAAGCACCATTAAATTCCCGGCCAAGGAGTCTAGGCTATGACGTAATGGCGCCACCCTCCCCTACCCATTTAATTCCCTTTCGGGAGGGAACACTTTTTCAAAAGAAAAGGAAAAAGAAAATTCAACTCACCGTCAGATTGTTCCAGAACCAAGGCATTCAACTTCTCACGCTCCTGGTCCGTCGTCGTCGTCATTGTAGACGACCCAGACAGCATCCTTCTCAGGCGCTCAGCAATCGGCGGGTACCGACTGTCTGAGCGGTCGCCAATTCCCGCAGCCATAGAGTAGTTCACTGCGTATGTCCCATCACGCATGGTGCGTAGAATGGCATTCGGTTGGCGCTCAAGATCGACCTGGAATCCGACCAGATACCGGTACTGGTCTTCATTCCCTTCATCCTCAGAGTCCGTATCATCACCTTCACGCCACTTGATTGGAATTATAGTGACGAGATTGATGAAAGAATCTCCATTCTTGCGGTAGTTGATGAACGAGACTTGGCATTCCTGACGATTGTCCAGCGATTTGCGAATGTGGCCCACAGCTTTGTCATCGGTGAAGCGGCGCGTTTCACCCTTACGTACGATGCCGTGGGGTGCTTGCAGGAAACGCTGGGCGAGGGTTGGTTGGAGGCAAAGTAAATACACGTGTTTATACGCGCATAGCAAGAAACTTACACAATTACGCCCTATGATCTCCGCAAGCTCGTACCCAGTAAGCTCGCTCTGTAGAATAGCAGGGCTATTAGAAATATTTATGGAGACAGAATGGCGAAATACAGACAAAAGTGGGGCTCGCATATACGATGGGCTCTTCAGGATTGCGCGCATCGGCCACCACAAAACTACATGTAAAGTCAACGGGACCAATGGTCACTTGGGGGTTGGGCCTTGATGCTACCCTGCTAAGTATTCCCATCATGTCGAACCCACTTTCAGAGTAAAGCACCGGGGTCTTGTGAATCGATACCTTCATCCCTCTTCGCCCTCTATCATTTCCACGACTTGCAGGTACCAATGCGGTGGAAGAGGTATTTGGGATCTGCTGTCGTTGTTGCTGCTGCTCAACTTTGTTTCGTATGCTGTCAGTTCCGGTGGGTACTACTGGTACCGAGCCTACATTCCTCTGAGGAAGATCCACTTGCTTCGAGGATGTAGGAAGCGTCAAATCCACTTGCTGGCCACCTTGACACTGTTCATCTTGCGGTATTTGCTGATGCAGTGGGGGATTGAAAGCCAATGACGACAGATTCGATGGATCATTGGAGGTGCCTGCCATCCCTTGGTACGGCGTCATCATTGGGCCTGAAAGATACGATTGCGTTTGTGCTGTAGGGGTGACGGTGTGAACATATTGTGCGTAAGAGTCTGCTACACGCTGCTGTAGAACCGAAGAGATGGACAGTGGTTGGGAATTATCCTGGTTTGGTTTGAGTAGAGGAAAATCAGTCCGTACATAGTCTTGTGGATAAGGAGACGTCATGAGAAACGATGACATGGTCTCTGGTCCACGCGGAGGCACATCGAGAAAGGAAGGCACTTGGAATGACGGATTGTTGAAGGTGTCGGGAGGGATTCCATAGGTAGTGTAGGGGTCGTTCACATCCATGTATTGCTGTGAAGTGTCGATATAACCCTGCAGCATCTGGTGCTGCTGGTTATCGAGGAATTGCTGGCGCTCCTCATCAGTGTAAGGTATCCCGCTCCCGTATTCCATGACGAGGGGTGGAAGGAGTCAAGCAAGAATAATAGAGTGTGTACACGTGACGATTACAACATTTCTGGACTTTGCTACAAGGTTTGGAATCACAGGAACAGAGAATATGAGGGTCACGGAGACGGGAAGCAGTAGCAAGGGGTATAAAGAGGAAACATCAAGCGGCCACGAAGCTAGTACCGACATCCCTGAAAGTGGCTACGGATTCTTCCACCGAAAACTCCAATGTGGATCTTGCGTCTATTATCCAAATAGAGAGCTGGTGACCTGCCTAGATCTTGCGCACACAAACAGGGACCCCACCTGCAGAGAGTTCCTATCTAGTCGTCTTCTTCTGATGCCCATTCGATGTCATCTAAAACAGCATCCGTCTCTTCCTTCATCTTGTCCAAACCCGTTAATCGTTCCAGATACTTTGTATCATTAAACGCTTCAATGAGCATTTTAAATCCTTGCCGCTCGTATTCCCTTATTACCTGGCGAACGAGAATTGGGAAATTTCTTATCCTGAAGGGGAAAGAAGCACTTACAATCTCACTGCATGCGGTGCATCGTTCGTACGCGGCACCAGTGACCAGAACGTTATTAAACCGTGCTAGCGAGCCACGCAATTGATGTGGGACGAGACCAAGTATGCTCTCTTCATGCTCAGAGTCTGGGGTCCCAGGGAGCCGCGGCGCAGGCGCGTTGCTCCTATATAGCATAGTATCTATCAGTCATTTATGCAAAATCCCTTCGCAAACAAAGCCTACCCCGCAGGATGCTGGAGCAACGAGATCAGTAGTTCAACAGAATTAGAGCTCGCGATGCTTGCAAGTCCTGGTCTTGTAACCGTACACATCTGATCCAGTGTCCGGTCAGTCAAAGACTACCGGGGACGAGGTGAGTGTGGATGTTTCATATCTGATATTCGACTTACATCTGTAGGTGCAACAATGTCGTTACAGAAGTAACAGCCCAACATCTGATTGGTTCCTTCTGATTTGCGGGTACCATGTCGCATAACCACAAACGAGTCGAATCCAAGAGCGGCATTGATGACAATCTGAGCGAACCCATAAGCATGGGTGGGCCCACCTGCCGTTATTACTGACCTTGTTCATAGTTTTCCCCATGAGGGTAGGGAGCCATCGACTTTCTCTCGAGTCCATTAGAAGGAAAATGACATCATGCTCGTCAATTAGCTTCTCTAATTGAGCAACATCGGCTCGACATTGTTCGATCGATGAAGGAGAGGTTGAAATTGGATGTCCGGGCATAGGTACGGACAACGTAAGGAAATATACGCTTTAAGGCAGCCGCCGCAGCTTCCGCTTTCGGCTTCCCTCCGTCCAAGCAGTCCGCAAACTCAAAGAGTGGTTGTCGCACAGGGTTGGAGTAGGATACCTTCCCGTAGTCAACCAGCGAAACCCTCCTGACACCCCATGCCTGCATGCAATGCCTGGCTTGGCTTAGCTCTAAGATGCATCCGGAAGAAACTCACCAACAGCGCTCGAGCCGCAAAGCAACCGAGGGTGCCAGCTCCAAGAAGAAGACACTTAGTTGCAGAAACTTTCTCAAGATCCAGTGACGGAAGGATTCTCCATCTCATTAGTTTTAGATTAAGATCGATGGCTTGCTCCGCAAGGCTGAATTTGATTAGTATGGCACAAAAAAGTTGTAACAGAAATCGTACTTACTTCGTAGGTTCCATCATCGGAGCAAGATCCACCATTCTAGGTGCGAGCTTCCCAGAAGAGTTCTTCTCCCAGCCTACCGCTGTCGGTTTACTCGAAAAGTTCGGAGGGGGCCCTGGAATATGGACACGGCCAATACGGCTCTTCCAATCCTGCCCTGGTCGAGGGGCCTCCAGGTCCCGCCAGCATAAAATATTGTACGAAAGGTTGTCTGATACAGTACCTGTCGCCTGTGCCAGATACGTTAAATACACCAGCAAATTTCTTAGAGGCCAACCAGGATTCTGGGCATTAGAAGATGGATCCAGGAACCCAATTATTCGCTATGACACAAAAGTGGGTGAACTGAGGCCCAGAGTATCAAGTTTGCGCCGTACCTCTGAATACGGGACCCCGTCAAAGAAGGGTGATATATTCTTAAGCGAGTCTATCTCGTATCCATCGGGTGCTTTCTTGACTAGGAAGAAACTCGAAACTGCTCTACTAGTGCCCAATCCTTCGGATATGAGTTCCAACTATGGAACGAGCCTCAGTAATCCATATACAAGGTAGCCAGGATTGCCTACTCCGGCGACGCTCAGAACCTCTGATGCCGGCTTCCACCCGCTTTCGATCTCCCAAGGCGGCTTAGAGACGAAAGCTGGAAAAGCAAACCAGTAGTAGAATTTGTACTTCTTGAGGTCTGCAAAAGTGATGAGCAAGAAGCGTGTCAGGACCTCTGACGGGTCAGCCTTCGGGTCTTTCATAGCGTCCCACATCTAAACATAGAGTTAGCTCGCCAGAGGCGAATCCCTGGGGTAATGTAATCAACCAATATACCTCGTCACACAAATTATTGAAGAGCAGATGCTTGTCTGAAGCCTTAAATTCTTCAATCGTATTGAAGTTCTTAAAGTCACCGATAGAGATAGTAGCCCCGGGACTCAGTCGGATTTGATCCACAGGGTTGAAAGCATCCTCCGCCAGTGACAAAGAAGAAGGCATAGATACATCAACTCCCGTTTCGCGATCTCGGAAAGTCCTTCCTGCTCTGTAAGACGCGACAATAGGAAGCGCGTCAGATGATAACTTCTGGACTTCAAGCTTGATTTTGGTGAGTGTGTGCCAGAATGCTGGAGATACCGTGGACGCGAATGGAGTGAACTGAACGAGGACCATTTCCCTATCCAGAGAACAGGGTTAAAGAGAACCGCGAAGGCGTGAATCTGAAATTATTGGCGCACAGGTCAAGGGTCCAGTCTAAATTATCATCGATCTGCTGCACGTGGTGCTATCCCTGGTGAACTTGGAAGCATCGTTTTCAGCGTCCAAGCATCATGGATCGATTCTCCCCTTCAAGCTCGTCGGACGATGAGGCCATGACTGACACTTACGAACACATTGATCCAGGCTCCCAGCAACAATGGGGCGTCCATCCTGCTACCCGAATGGCTCCAGGCTCGTCCAACATCAACAAGCGCCGTGCTGGAGGCGCACCAGTCAATGGACCACCCTTTGTTAAGAATAAACGAGGGGAGGAAAGGACGAGATTTACTGGTGGTCGGCAAGACACTAAGAAAGAAGATCTTGTAGACACCGAACTGGTTCTATTCCTTCGCAAAGGTATAAGATATCGCGTTGGTGACGGCGCATTCTGACGATACTCTACATTAGCCATAGGAGATCCCTTCGATGAAACGATGGTTCATCGTTCTAGCTGATTCCCTTCGTTTGTCATTGAATTCTCGTACATATCGCCTGGTCTTCCTAGAACTCGCTTTGTAAATCTACGAAAACCGAGCATTCCATTCTACTCGTTAATTGACAATGACTAGTGTATTGAAAGTTATAGGACAATAGTACAAATGGGAAAATGACATGCACGATGCTCAGTTTAGATTTGATTGAATCCATGAAAATTAAGAAATTTCAAACAAGTTGAAAGCCATGAACATTAATGGCTGGCAAAATGGCGCCAAAATGAGGAAATATTGCCAAAAGGCCGCTGATAGAAGCTTGCATAACCGGGTCTGCTTGAGAATAAAATAAAAAAAAGCGTAAGTCCAACCGTTATCCCCGCCGGCGCCGAGTAGAATTGCCAGGGGCAGTTTCCTTCTGTGATGCTCGCAAACTCGAAGAGTGGGCAGGTAAGACAAGGTCACAGTCCTCGTCCATTTCTCCGACAACGCCTCCCAAGCTCTCAAAAGCTTCGTACTCCGCAACTTCTTGCCCAACATCTTCGTGCCACTCATCCCACACATCAAGAGCTGCAGCACCTTCGATCCCAGCATCCTGCGGATTGGGCTCGTGAACACGAACTTCAAGAGTGTCTGGCTCATTAAAACTGAGGCTGTTAGACCCAAGGTTGTCCCCCTTTCTGGGACTCTTTGCTACCTTTTTCATCTCCCGTCGCAATCGACCCAGGCCTTCACCTACACCATCAGAAATACCAGCCGCTGCATGTCGAAGAGGAACCGCAGCATCCCGCCAACCGATGGGTCCCGAGTGCAATCCATTTGGATAGCTTGGCAAAACAGAGTGGCGAGATGGAGCTGGGTCCAGGCGTGCATGTATAGCAGATGCAAGCGGTTCATCGAAAGCTGACCCAGGCTTCAAAGATCCTTGACTAAGCAGTTCGGAATGACCAGACTTATACTTCTTGTCCTCAAAAGGAAATGGACTTATTTCCACCTCCTTGCGGACCTCAATCTTCGAGCAAGGAAGGTCGAACTGACTGCGCTGCAGAGGCGCATACCACTCATCTTCCAATGAGTAAAACGAGAATTGATGCGATAAATAGATAGATCCTGGTAGCATGGCTCGGGACATTGTGCCGGTCGAGAGCTCTGCTTGGGCAAGCCAACTATCACATAACGAAAATAACCGTCTCAGTAGATATTGACAGAGAACGAATGATTAACATACTCTTGATTATACGCAGAAGATGAGGCGGCATATGTATGCAGGAACTCGCCTTTGACATCTTCCCATTCCTTGTCTTTCTGAATATTCCAGCTTGCTATTGCCTTTTGCTGAACGCGAAGTCCCGTTCCTTGTTGACCACGGACAGCTTGCATCATCTGCGTCAGCCCAGATGTAGGCAAAGAGTCGCCTGCCTTGGGCGATGTGCCAAGTGCAGGTGCTTTGCTCCTTTGGGACGCACAATCACGGGAGAATCTCTAGGATTGAAGGACGTCGAACGAGCTGCAACAGCAGGCGGAGGAAAGATGAAGGAGAACAGCGGTCCTTTCATATGTACACGGGGAGGCATTTGCTGCCCGTTAGAAGATCGATTAGTTTGGATGCGGATGCGCGCCATGGCTTTCAGAGCAGAAGAGAGTGGGGGCTACTCCCACGAAATCAATAATAGCAACTCTGAACAATTACGAAAAGCCACCTACAAATTCATTCACATTGATTACCCTCCCCTGAACGTGGGACTCCTCGTCTGTCGGGCCACCGTATGGATTTGTAGCAAAAACATCTGAAGAACAACACAACGCGATTAAGAGGCAACAAGAATATAATGGAAATGACACTAACGCAGTGTGCCAGCGCCCGTCCCTACTCCTAACCATCGACCATCATGTGCCCAGACTAAGCTTTCCACTTTGGCTCGTGTCATTCCACGACCCAAGTCATAAAGATGCCATACGTTTGGATGGAATGAGGGTTCATTCGGCGATACAGTCTTCCTGGAATGATACTTGGGACTAATGATGGGCCTGCTCATGCTCGAAGAGGAACTCCGTCTCCTTGATCCTGGAGCTGAAGCTCCAGTAGATGAGGTTTGATGCGTCTCACTGGGTGATGTGGAAAGCGCAGCAGAGGATAACTTAG
>WNFI01692556.1_pt1 | contig 20501 bp, 20 predicted proteins | sample 5400471 | NCBI WGS metagenome assembly WNFI01 (sample SAMN13153348, study PRJNA577476) | soil metagenome | isolation source: 100 cm saprolite on Douglas fir-dominated hillslope | place: USA:California | collected 2013-09-17
CCCACCATCTATCGCGGCCCGATGGTCGGCAAGGCGATCGAGGCGATGATGGTCCAGGTCGATTGGGGCAGTCTCGACTACCTGGTGATCGACTTGCCCCCCGGCACAGGCGACGCCTCACTGACGCTGGCTCAGGCGGTTCCACTGACTGGTGTTGCCATCGTCTGCACACCCCAAGACGTCGCCACGGACATCGCGGTCAAGGCGCTGCAGATGTTCCGGAAGCTGAACGTCCCACCGCTAGGGCTCATCGAGAACATGAGCTGGTACATCTGCTCGGAGTGCGGGCACCGACACGAGATCTTCGGCCACGGCGGAGCCGAGGCAGCCGCAAAACGACTCGGCGTTCCGTTCCTTGGCGCGGTCCCTCTCGAGGACGACATCCGCGCCGACGCGGACAAGGGAACCCCGGTGGTGATCTCGCGGCCCGACTCCGCCGGCGCGAAGGCATTCGTGCACATCGCCTCACAGGTTGCTGCCCGCACGTCGATCCAATCGTTTCGACAGCTGCCGGTCATCAACGTCCACTAGGCGCACACCGCTGCAAGATCCAGATCCGTTTCCAGTCAACGTCGACGTCGACCGTGCACGCCAGGTGATGGAAATTGCCTGGGAGGACGGAAAGCGAAGCACTTACTCCGGTGAGCAGCTGCGATGGGCGTGTCCGTGCGCTGAATGTCGCGGTGAGGGCGGCGCACCCGGGCGGCTCGCGAGGCTAAAGACGTTGAGCCCCGACGAACTGCGCATCAAGGACGTAACCCTCGTCGGTCAATATGCGGTGCAGATCGCGTTCGACAGCGGGCACGCGACCGGCATTTACACATTTCCGTATCTGCGCGCGATGGGATCAGCGGCGAAGCCGAAAAATAAGGAGAGCGGCGGCTTCTGAGATAATCCCCGCGGTTCGTTGTCCATGTCCACGTTGCTCCCACAGATCGAGCCGGATGAAGCTCCGGCGGCCCCGCCGCCCTACAGGCGACGCTCGCGCCGCGAATTTCGTTTTTCGCGTCGCGGCTGGATCGCCGCGGGCCTTGTAGCCATCGTGGTCCTTGTCGGCGTTGGCGCGTATCTCGCTTACGACAACACGCTGCCTACGAAATTCACGACTAACTTCAAGGACGGTCAGAAGGACGTGCCGGCCGATGGTCGCGTTCTTCTCAGCTTCAACCGTCCCGTCGCTCAATCCGCCGTGGAGGCTGCCTTTTCGATCAGCCCGGCCACTGACGGCGCGATCACCGCAATCTCCGGCCAGACGCAGTACGCGTGGGCGCCCTCGAAGCGACTGAATGAGCTCACCACCTACACGCTGACGATGAAGCCGATCTTCGACGTCGGCCATCACAAGGTTCAGGGCAGCACGTGGAGCTTCACGACGCTCATCGTTCCGCGGGTCGTTTCGATCACCGGACCCGGAGCCTCAGACCCTCCACTGGCCGACGGCACCGAGATCGACCCGGGAGCAACGTTGCGGCTCAACTTCAACGACACCATGGATCCGCCGACCATCAAGGTGACCCTCGGGACTCAGCCCATCGACCTCAAATGGGCAACCGACAACAAGAGCGCCACCTTTTCAACCACTGGAATCCCGTCCGGACCGCTGCAGATTCAGCTTGCGCCAGGCGGGCACGACCAGACGGGCCACGCCGTCCCCGGCGCTTTCACCTTCAAGAGCGGCATCTACTACCACGACCGCGAGCATATGACTCCGCTGAAATACCCAGCGCTGATTCAGATCCCGAATGACGAGTTCGCGCGTGACCAGAGCGGCCTGCAGGCGGCGGACGTCATCTACGAGTACGTCGCTGAAGGCGGCATCACCCGCCTGACAGCGATCTATGACAACGCGCCCGATCTCATCGGCCCGATGCGCTCAGCCCGTTTCATCTCGCTCAAGCTCGGCCGCCACTACAAAGGACTGCTGTTTCAGTCCGGCGAGTCGCAGGCGACGCGCGACCGAGCAGCGTCGGATCCGACGCCGCAGTTCTTCGACACCATCGGATACCAGTTCCGCGCCGGGCCACCGCGGTACGCACCTGACAACCTGATGATCAGAGGTCCGGCGGTCAAGGCCGCGGAGGACAACTTCTTCTCCTGGATCCCGGCTTACACGATCCCCAAAACCCGACCTGTAATGCCCGTCGGGAATTCAGTCGCGTCGATCAACGTCGACGAGCACAACTCCGTCTACAAATACGACGCGGTCATGGGCACGTATCAGAAAACCGAGGAGACGCACCCCTACTCGGATGCAAGCCTCGGCAAACCGCTGCGCATCGAGATGCTCATCATCCTGCATACGAAACAGCAGCTCCTCAACGTTGGCGACGGGCATGGAGCGCACATCCATGACTACGACCTCGACTCGAGTGGCAGGGTCGACATCTTCTACAAGGGCATGCAGTACGCAGGTTTCTGGACGTCCACCGACGCCCATGGACCGCTCTCGTTCACGCTCGACGGCGGCCAGGTGCTGACCTTGCCTCCGGGCCTGGTCTGGATCGACGTAACGCCTTAGCGGCCGAGCCTCAGGTCCGGGCGGCGTCCTTTAGCGATGTGACGTACATCGAGGCGGCCACCGCCGCGGTGGTGCCGTCACCGACAGCCGTCGAGATCTGCTTGGTCAGCTGCGAGCGAACGTCGCCGACAGCCCACACGCCCTCCACCGAGGTCTGCATGTTGCGGTCGGTGACGATGTAGCCGGCGTCGTCGTGATTTACGTGCACCTTGAAAAGACCCGAGTTGGGCACGAAACCGATGAAGATGAAGACGCCCCCCACGGAAAGCTCCTTGATAGCGCCGCTCTGCTCGTAGCGCACGACGTGCACCTTGCTGTCGCCCTTGATCTCCTTCACCTGGGCGTCGAAGATGAACTCGATCTTCGGATTCGCCTTCGCCCGATCGATCAGGATCGGCTGCGCCCGCAGCTGGCTCCGGCGGTGAATGATGTAGACCTTTGACGCGTAGCGGGTGAGAAATTCACCCTCTTCCACGGCCGCGTCCCCGCCGCCGATCACCGCCAGCTCCTCGCCCTTGAAGAACGCGCCATCGCAGACCGCGCAGTAGCTCACGCCGCGACCCCAGAACTCCTTCTCACCGGGAACCTCCAGGTAGCGCGGCAGACCGCCCGCGGCCATGATCAGCGCCGGGGCGCGCAGCTCCTCGCCGGACTCCAGGCGCACCACCCTGGTCTTGCCCTGGACGTCGATCTCCTTGACCGGCTCGAACTCGCGGACTTCGACGCCGAACTTGCGGGCGTGCTCGCCCATCTTGGTGGCGAGCTCCGAGCCGAGGATGGACTCAAAGCCCGGGTAGTCCTCGATCAGCTCGGTGTTCAGCAGCTGCCCGCCTAGCGGACCCCGGTCGACCACGACCGTCTTCAGGTCCATCCTGGCGGTGTACAGGGCAGCCGCCAGCCCGGCGGGGCCACCTCCGACTATGACGACATCGTGATCGCTCACTGCACTACGTTGAATTGGGCCAGACGGGGTCCGTATTCCGCCGCCCTACCCGAACTTGAACTGGGCGCCGAAGCCGCCTCGCGGGGTGTGGCAGTCGATGTTGTCGAACGGGCAGCCGATCGAGCACGCGCCGCATTCGATGCAGTTTCCCGAGCTGACCAGGGTCTTCTTCTGCTCCTCATTCCACTCATATACCCCGGCGGGGCAGAAGTGGGTGCAGTACTTGCCGATGCACTTGGTGGCGCAGACAGTCTGGTTGACGATCTCGATGTGGGGGCGCCCGGTGTCCTCGTTGTACTTGACAGTGAAGAGCTTGTCGGTGAGCTTTTCCATTGCCTAACCCTCTCCGAACCGTTCCCAAACCCGGCACATCAGACGCACCGTGTTGATGTAGTCCGCGGAGTAGATGTTCTCGTTGGGCGCGTGAACGCGGTCGCCTGGGCGGCCGACGCCCACCGGGAGCACAGTCGGGATGCCCAGGTCGGCGACGACAGGGTGCATCGGCCCGGTGGCGTGCATGAACGGCCACAGCACCGGCTCGCCATGAAGCTCTCGCACGCAGTCGATCACCGTCTTGCCAATCGCCGAATCCGGGTCCGAGCGGGCGGGCTTCTCGCCGTCGCTCCAGACGATCTCCACCTTCTCGAAACCGTGCGAGTCGAGGTGCTCGCGCAGCTGCGACAGCACGTCGGCTGGATCCTGGTTGGGGATGAGCCGGAAGTCCAGCTTCGCGGTCGCTTCGGCGGGCAGCACCGTCTTCGAGCCAGTGCCCTGATAACCCGTGGTGACGCCGGCTATGTTGCAGGTCGGCGTGAACAGCATCTGCTCCATCACCTCGCCCGGCTTGGGATCGCGCACCAGGCGCTCGAAACCGACCAGCTTCTTGCGCCTGCCGACCTCCGGGTCGATCTTCGCCATCATCCGGCGGTCGGCATCGGTCGGCTTGACCACCTTGTCGTAAAAGCCGTCGATCCGGATGTTCATCTCCTGGTCGCGCAAGCTCGCCAGAGCGCCGACCATGTACATGGCGGCGGACGGATAGATGGACGCGTAGCCGGAGTGCTGGTCGAAGTCGAGCATCTTGACGCGCAGCTGGACGTACAGCAGCCCGCGACAGCCGAACTGGATCGTCGGCCTTCCAGCGTCGTCAAACGAGGTGGCGGATTCCCACAGACACCCGTCGGCCGAGAGCTTGCTCGCGTGGTCGTGGGCGATCTTCTCGAAGGTCTTGGATCCGATCTCCTCTTCGCCTTCGACCAGGAAGCGCAGCGTCACCGGCAGCGGGCCAAGGCCCTTCAACGTCTCGAGGGCATGGATTCGGGCCATCACGTCCGACTTGTCGTCGGCAACACCGCGAGCGGTGATCCGCCCATCCTTCTCCAGCGGCTCGAAAGGCGGCGAGGTCCACAGGTCGATCGGATCCACTGGCTGGACGTCGTAGTGCTGGTAGAGAAGGAGCTTGCGCCGGCCGGCTCCCGGCACTTCCGCGTACAGGGCGGGCATGCCGCCGGCGTCCAGCGTCTCGACCCGGTCCGTGAAACGAGAAAGTCGATCGGCAATCCACTCGCGCGCCGGCTCGACCGCATCCCGGCCGTGGTTCGAGATGCTCGGGAAAGAGCACAGCTCCTTGAGCTCGTCGACGAACCGCTGCGAATTCCTCTCGATGTATGCGTCGACCGCGCTGGTCGAGATCACAGGGACATTGTTTCACCCGCGTAACCTTGTCGTGTGGAAGACGCCGGACGGGAGTTCCACTTTTCACCCCGGCCGAACCGCGCGGCCGAGATCAACTGGCAGCCCTGGTCGGAGGCGGCCTTCGAAAAAGCCAAGCAGACCAGCCGGCCCATCCTGCTTTCCATCTCAGCGGTCTGGTGCCACTGGTGCCACGTCATGGACGAAACGACGTATTCGCATCCGGGAATCATCGACCTGATCAACCGCGAGTACGTGCCGGTCCGGGTGGACAACGACGTGCGGCCCGACATCAACCAGCGCTACAACATGGGTGGCTGGCCCTCGACCGCGTTCCTGACTTCTTCAGGCGACATCCTTACCGGCGCGACCTACCTGCCACCTGATCAGATGGCCGACGCGCTCAGCAAAGTTGCCAGCTATTACCGGACCAATCAAACCGACATCGCAACCAGGGTCCTCGAGGCGCGCCAGCGCGCGAGCTCGGCCCTCGCCCGGAGCGCCGCGCCGCTTGACGACGCGATGGTGGATTCGATCCTCGAGTCCGCGATCGCCGCTTACGATCCGGAGTACGGCGGCTTTGGCAACGCGCCCAAGTTCCCTCAAACCGACGCGATACTCTTGCTGCTGGAACAGTCCCAGCTCCGGTCCGAACGAAAGCTGCATGAGATGGCCGTCCATACCCTCGCCAAGATGGCGAGCGGCGGAACTTACGACCACGTCGAAGGCGGCTTCTTCCGCTACTCGACGACCCAGGATTGGAGCGTCCCGCATTTCGAGAAGATGCTGGAGGACCACTCTGGTCTCGTAAGCGCGCTTGCGCTGGCGGGAATGGACTCGGCGCTCGACACTACCACCGGCTACCTCGACCGGATCCTTCGCGACCCGAAGACCGGCCTGTATGCGGGCAGCCAGGACGCCGACGAGCATTACTACTCGATGGACGGAGAGGAGCGGGCGCAAACGCCGGCGCCATATGTCGACAAGCGCGTGTACACATCGTGGAACGCCGCCCTCGCCATCGCTTACCTCGAGGCGGACCGGCGCAGGGACCGGCCGGCGCTTCGTGAACACGCGAAGAAGCTGCTCGAGCGCCTCTTCCAGGTGGCGTATCGGCGCGGCGAAGGCATGAGCCACGCCGAGGGAGTCGGCGCCCAGCTGACCGACCAGGTCTGGAGCCTTTGGGCCGCCTTGCGCGCCGCCCAGGCTGGACTCGGCGACCATTGGATGCCCGCGGCGCTGGATCTTGCCGCGCACCTCGAGGAGCGTTACGGCGATCCGCGCTCTGGCGGCTACTTCGACCATGCCGTCAGTGGAGCGCTGGGCCGCCTGGCGGAGCCGATCAAGCCGCTGGCCGAGAATTCGGTCGCGGCGATGGCGCTGGTCGAGCTCGACATCCTGGCCGGCGATCCCGACGCTCCGCACCTCGCAAAGGCACGACGCGCCCTCGAATCGGTGGCGGCGCTGCCGCGGCAGTACGGCCTGATGGCGGCTGCGTTCGCGAGGGCACTCGACCGGACGCGCCATGCGATCAAGGTGACGACGAAAAACCCTGGCCTTGCCCGCGCCGCGGCGCTGGCGCATCCCTACGCAGTAATCGATCCAGCCGGGGATCAGAAAGCTGTTGTGTGCGTCGGGACCATATGCTTGGCGCCTGTGTCGACTCCCGAGGGTGTTGTCGAAGCGTTGAAAGAAGCTCCCTCTATCCGTGCCTGAATCCCGGCTCCATTTTTCGCGCCGGGTCAACAAGGCGCTGAAAGACCCGGACCTGCAGAAAGCCCTCGTCCATGCCATGACCGGGCTGCGCTCCAAACGCGACATGGCCTTCGAGAGCTTCGACTTCGCCAAGGGCCGCGCCGATTTGAAGGCTCGGCGAAGGGCCAACCTCGAGCGGTTGCCGGAGCTGGTTGAGCAGTTCACGCAGCGGCTGGAGGCAGTAGGCGGCAAGGTCCACTTCGCCAGGGACGCGGCGGCGGCGCGCGACATCATCGCGCAGATCTGCTGGAACGCCGGAAGCTCGCGTTCTGATGGCGGGCGCATGGTGGTGACCAAGGTCAAGTCCATGGCCGGCGAGGAGATCGAGCTGAACCCTTACCTCGAGGCGCTTGGCATGGAGGTGGTCGAGACCGACCTGGGCGAGCGAATGGTGCAGCTGACCCACACGCATCCATCGCACCTGATCGCGCCGGCGATTCACCTGACGAAGGAGGACGCGGCCAACGTCTTCGGGACAGAGCCCACCGTCGAGGCGATCCAGCAACACGCGCGACAGTCGCTGCGGCAGAAGTTCATCGACGCCGCGGTAGGCATCAGCGGCGCCAACATGGCGATCGCGGAGACGGGGACCATCGTGCTTGTCACCAACGAGGGCAACGCCGACCTCACGACGACGCTGCCGCCCGTACACATCGCGCTGTTCGGAATCGACAAGCTGGTGGCGACGCTGGATGACGCAGTGGCGGTTCTGCGCATGCTGCCGCGAAGCGGGACGGGCCAGGTCATGACCAGCTACGTGAACTGGATCACCGGCCCTTCGCGCTCAGCCGACATCGAGCAGTCGCTGACCATCGGCGTCCACGGGCCGCGCGAGATGCACTGCGTGATCCTCGACAACGGCCGTGAGGAGATGCGCGCGGACCCTGTGTTTCAGGACGCGCTCACCTGCATTCGCTGTGGAGCATGTTCCAACGCGTGTCCACCCTTCATGGCCGTCGGCGGTCACCAGTTCGGCCACATCTACAACGGCCCGATCGGGCTCGTCCTCACGCCGTTCCATCACGGCCTCGAGGCCGCCGACCTGCCCAACACGCTGTGCACCCAGTGCAACGCGTGCCAGGAGATCTGCCCTGTTGACATTCCGCTGCCGCGCCAGATCCTCGAGCACCGTAGGAAGGGTCGCAAGTCACTGCGCAAGAAGGCGCTGCTTGGCCTGTGGAAGGGGCCTGAGCTCGCCGACCGTGTGCTGCGAGCGGGGGCCCCCTTCAGCGGGCTCGTGCCGGGCACGCCCAGGCTGGCCGGCGTCCCTTACCGCGACACGGTCGTCCCGAGCGACGTGGACGGTGAGCCGCTCACGATCTTCGCCTCGTGCATGGTCGACCGAGTCCAGCCGCACGCCGCGGTGGCGCTGGAGCGGATCGCCACCGCTGCCGGCTTCAAGGTTGGTTTTCCCAAGGGTCAATGGTGCTGCGGTCTGATCGCGGCTAACGCCGGCGACTTCAAGGGTGGGGCAGCCCTGCACTCGAGCCTGGCCGAGAGTCTTGGAGATTCCAAGGGGTTGATCGTCACGCCCTCCGCCTCGTGCTTTGGCGCATTCACGATCGACGCGGCAGACTGGGGCGCCCCGACCCAAGATGACCTTCGCTCGCGGATGCGCGACTCCACCCGGTTCGTCCTAGACGTCCTTGACCGCAACCCAGGACTCGTCGATGTGAATCGGATGAGCCTGAAGGTCGCGTACCACGACTCCTGCCAGAGCCTGCGCCAGCTGGGTCTCAAGAGCGAGCCGCGCCGCCTCCTCGAGCTTGCCGGCTACGAGGTGGTCGACATCCCGGACATCGCAAACTGCTGCGGGTTCGGCGGGACGTTCAGCCTCGACTGGCCCCGAGTCGCGGGGCGGCTGGCGCAGTGGAAGCTGGACGCTATCGCCAAGACCGGCTGCACGGTGGTCGCGTCGGATAACCCTGGCTGCCTGATGCACATCGAAGCGGCAGCGCGGCACCGCCGCATCGACCTTCGCGTGGCCCACGTGCTGGAGCTGGTCGCCGAGCACCTTCGAGGCGTGCCTGATCGCTAGGCTTAGCGTTTCGTGAAGATCAGCCTCGTCGCGACGCCGCCTGCCGAGCTCCCGGTCGACGCACTTGCGGTCGCGGTCGCCACGGGGCAGCGGCTGTCGGGCGCCAGCCTCGAGTTGGACAAGGCCCTGGATGGCGTGCTTTCCGAGATGATCGCCAGCGCCGAGTTCCGTGGCCGCATCCACGAGGTCCTCCCCGTGCCGACGCATGGCAGCAAGGCGGGACCCCGTCGGGTGATCTTGTACGGAGTCGGAGCCATCAACGACCTCGACGGCCAGCGGCTGCGCTCGGCCCACCACGAGCTGATCCGCGCTTCACGCACCTACGGCTACAAGCGCATCGGTCTGGTCCGTTCCGACCCGCCCCTGGCCATGCACACCTTGAAAGCCGTCATCGAAGGCTGCGTCATGGGCACCTTCGAGCGACGCTCGCGGCAGACCGGCCCGCAGCCGGAACGGCGGGAAATCGAAGAGCTCGTCCTGACCGGCTTTGGGCTCGGCCGCGAGCACGAAGTCGTCGCCGCGCAGGAGAACGGTGAGGCCACCAACCGGACGCGGGAATGGCAGAACGCGCCGCCGAACGAGCTGACACCTGAAGCGCTTGCCGAGGAGGCGACGCGGATCGCGCAGCGGCACGGGCTCGAGATCGAGGTGCTTGGGCCGGCGGAGCTGCGAACCGGAGGCTACAACTTGCTCCTCGGTGTTGCGTCGGGCTCGGCCAGGCCGCCGCGCCTCATCCGGTTACGCCATCGCGGCGGCCGTGCTGGCGGCGCTGCCCACAACGCAGCATCCGTGCTGGCCCTGGTCGGCAAGGGCGTCACGTTCGATTCGGGCGGCATCTCGATCAAGCCCGCGGAAAGCATGAGCATGATGAAGTCCGACATGGCGGGCGCCGCGGCGGTGCTTTCGGCCATCGACGTCATCGCCGCGCGAAAGGTGCCGCTTGATGTAATGGCGGTCATTGCCGCAACCGAGAACATGCCCGGACCATCGGCGCAGCGGCCAGGCGACGTGCAGGTCAGCGCGGACGGCAAGACCGTCGAGATCGTCAACACCGACGCCGAAGGACGGCTCGTGCTCGCCGACGCGCTGACGCACGCGCTGCGCAATGGCGCGACCCACATCCTCGACCTGGCGACATTGACCGGCGCGGCCAAGATCGCGATCGGGCACGCAGCGTCGGCGGCCGTCAGCAACGACGACACCTTCTGGGCCCTGGTCGAAAAGGCGGCGGCGGAGGCCGGAGACCGGGTCTGGCGCTTGCCGATCTATGCGGACTACCGTGTCCTGCTGCGCAGCCAGATTGCGGACCTGCGCAACGCCGAGTACGGCGAGGCGGGGACCATTCTCGGCGGCATGTTCATCGGCGAGTTCGCCGGTGGAAAGCCATGGACGCACCTGGACATCGCCTCGTCGAGCTGGAACACGAACGCCGAGCTGACGACTGTGCTCCGCGGCCCCAGTGGGGCCGGGACCCGGCTGTGCATCGCGCTGGCGGAACTCATGTCGGGCGCGGAGCGTTAAGCAACCGTTGGGCATCCTGGAGGCGATCAACTCGCCCGCCGACCTTCGCGCGCTCGACCAGCCACGTCTTATAGAGCTGGCTCAGGAGGTTCGCGCCTTCCTCGTCGAGCAGACTTCGAAGACCGGAGGTCACCTGTCGCCGAACCTCGGTGTCGTTGAGCTCACGTTCGCCCTGCACAGGGTGTTCGACAGCCCAAAGGACGCGATCGTCTGGGACACGGGTCATCAGGCGTACGTCCACAAGATCGTGACCGGCAGGTCGAAGGACTTTGCGAAGTTGCGGCAGGCCGGCGGCCTGTCCGGCTATCCCTCGCGCCAGGAGTCCACTCACGATCTCGTGGAGAACAGCCACGCTTCGACCTCGCTCAGCTATGCGCTGGGCATCGCAGAAGCGCGCCTGCGCAAGCGAATCGGCGGCCACGTGGTCGCGATCATCGGCGACGGCGCTCTGACAGGCGGCATGGCTTACGAGGCACTCAACCAGATCGCCCACCTGCAGCCGCCGAATCTTGTGATCGTGATCAACGACAACGGCCGCTCGTACGCGCCGACAGTCGGTGGTCTTGCGCGGCACCTGTCACAGCTGCGAGTCGACCCGCGTTACGAGCGCATCAAGGACGACATCTCGCGATTGCTCCGCGACCTTCCACTCGTCGGCTCCACCGCGGACCAGGCGGCGTATCGCGTCAAGGAAGGTCTGAAGCAGCTCCTTCAGCCGTCGACGATCTTCGAGAGTCTCGGCATCAAGTACGCGGGGATCGTCGATGGGCACGATGAGCCGGCACTCGAGGTGATGCTGTCTCGCGCGAAGAAGCTGAACGAACCTGTAGTGGTCCACGTCGTCACAGAAAAAGGTCATGGGTACGGCCCGGCCGTCGAGGATGAGGTCGACAAGCTGCACGGGGTGTCGGCGTTTGATCCACTGACCGGACGTCCACGCTCAACGGAAGTGACCTACACGGATGTCTTCGGTGAAGCTTTGATGACGGCTGCGGCGAGGCGCCCGGAGGTTTGCGCGATCACCGCGGCTATGGCGTCGTCAACCGGTCTTTTGAACTTCGCCAAAGAATTCCCGGATCGATTCTTCGACGTCGGCATCTGCGAGCAGCACGCGGTCACGTTCGCCGCGGGGCTCGCCATGGCCGGCATGCACCCGGTGGTCTGCATCTACTCGACTTTTCTCGCTCGCGCTTTCGACCAGACGCTCATGGACGTCGCGATGCACAAGCTGCCGGTGGTCTTCGTGATCGATCGCGCCGGTGTAACGGGTCCCGACGGCTCATCGCACCACGGAATCTTCGATCTGTCCTACTTGCGGATGATCCCCAACCTGAAGATCGCGGCACCGGCCGACGCGACAGAGCTGTGCGCGCTCCTCGAAACGGCGCTTGCCACCGATGGCCCTGTGGCGATCCGCTACCCGAAGGGCCCGGTGCCGGCGACGCCTGACCTGCCGGTGGAGCCCCTGCCGGTCGGCCGTTGGGAAGAGCTCCGCAAGGGTGAGGACGCGGTCATCTTCGCCGTCGGCCGCATGGTCGAGGTGGCCAGGGAAGCGGCGGAGCGGCTGGAGATGCAAGGCGTCTCCTGCGCCGTCGTCAATGCGCGATGGGTGAAGCCGGTCGACCCACGCTTGCCGCAAGGCCGGGCTTCGGACATCCTCAAAGAGCACGGGCTCGACGCTGCGGGCATCGCGAAGTCTGTGTTCGAAGCGGTGAAGGGACCTGTGCCTAATAAGGTGCCGGAGGCCTAAAGCTTCTTTCGACCGGCGAAGCCTTCGCCAACATGGTGCCAGTACTCGACTCGTTCCTCGCCAAGCTTCCAGCACAGCTCGACGAGCTCGCCCCCGCGGTAGGAAGGAAAGTCGATCAGTCCCTCGAGGGGGCCTTTGAGCTGGATGCCCATCCCGTTCAAACTCGCGACCGCTTTGAGCAGCTCGAGCTCTGCGCCGCTGACCGCATCGCGCCCTTGCTGGGAACGCTCACGATCCTCGGTGCCGGCCGCCGGCCGCTTTGACTCGTACTCGGCGATGCGAGCCTGATCCTCGAGCTCGGGCAACATAGCTGAAAGCTCCGCGATCTGCGCGACGATTCTCCGTACGCGAGGTAGTTCGCTATTCGCCTCCTCGACGGTGTACGTGCGGAGCCTTTGCACCGTTCAACGATAGCCCGAAATGGGGCAGCGTCCACACTTAACAGGGTGGAGCGCGCCGATGCGATGCAGAGGCTTGGCAACTCGAAGGTCGCTTGCCTTGCGACGTCCGATGCGCAGGGACGGCCTCACATCGTGCCCATCGTTTTTGCCCTGGATGGAAACACTCTCTATTTCGCGGTGGACGCGAAACCAAAAAAGACGACAGACCTCAAGCGTCTGAAAAACATCGCCGCCAATCCCGCGGTCTCGGTTCTCGTCGACCGCTACGAGAACGACTGGACAAAGCTCTGGTGGGTTCGCGCCGACGGCACCGCGCGCGTGGTCACGGAAAGCGCGGAGGCAGAACGCGCCATCGATCTGTTAGCGATTCTCGGCAAAGCCCGAGACCTGCTCGCCAAGGGAGGTAGCCCGACAGTGGCCCAGCTCGCTGCGGCGGCAGGCGTTTCGCGAGCGACGTTCTATCGCGCTTTTGAAACGCGCGAGGCGCTGCTGGAGGCGCTAGACCTTGAACCGGAGCCCGGCGCGCGCGAGCGCATCCTCGATGTGGCCCTGAAGCTTGTGGGCGCGCACGGCTTAAAAGCTCTATCGATGGACGACCTGGCGACTCAGGCTGACGTCTCCCGAGCCACGCTGTACCGCCTCTTTCCCGGCAAGGCGGCGCTGTTCTCCAGCCTGGTCCATGAGTACTCGCCGCTGGACCCTGTCAGCCACCTGCTCGAGACCAGGCGCGACGAAGCGCCCGACGTCTTGATGCCGGAGATAGCGCGGACCGTATACCGCACCTTCTACAGCGATGGCGAGAGCCGCGTCGGCATTCTGAGGGCGATCTTCTTTGAGATCAGCTCACTTGCGCCAGACGCGGTCGAGGCTGCGCAGGATGCGCTCCGCACCGTGGTTGGTTCGTTCGCGCTCTACGTTATGGAGCACATGCAGGCGGGCCACCTACGCCCGATGCACCCGGTGCTGGCACTGCAGTCGTTTGTGGGTCCGATCATGTTCCATCTCCTCACGAGATCCCTTGCCGAGCAAATGCTGGGCCTGCGTATGGATGGGGAGCAAGCGGTTACCGAGCTGGCCGAAAACTGGCTGCGCGCCATGACACCGGAGGAGGGAAATCGTGAGTGAGTCGTTCGCGGTCGACGTGGAGAACGTCTCCAAATCCTTCGGAGGGGTCAAAGCGCTCGACGGTGTCACCCTCCGCGTGAAGCAGGGCGAGATCTACGGCCTGCTCGGACCGAACGGGGCCGGCAAGACGACGCTCATCCGAGCGATCGTTGGCCTGATCGCACCGAGCGGCGGCACCGTCACGGTGCTGGGCAAGCGCATACCGAATGTGGATGTCCTCCGGCAGATCGGTTACATGACGCAGCAAGCGGCGCTGTATCCCGGTCTGTCCGTCGAGGAGAACGTGCTGTTCTTCGCCGCGATCAACGGTGCCGAGGGCGGAGTCGACGATGCACTCAAGCTGGTCGAGCTCGACCAGCGGAGGAAGTCGGTTGTCGCGACATTGAGCGGCGGCATGCGCCAGCGGTGTTCCCTCGCATGCGCTCTTGTGCACAAGCCGCAGCTGCTGCTGCTCGACGAACCGACAGTGGGCGTCGATCCCCAGCTGCGCGTCCAGTTCTGGGAGGAATTTCGGCGGATGGCGGCGGCCGGCACGACCATCATCGTGTCGAGCCACGTGATGGACGAGGCCGAGCGCTGTCAGCGCCTCGGCCTGGTTCAGTACGGAAAGCTCCTGGCCGAGGGGAGCCCCGACGAAGTACGCGCGCAGGCAGGCACGCCCAACCTCGAGGAAGCGTTCCTGCGGCTGGCGGGGAGGGCAGAGTCATGAGCGGGCACCGCATCGGCGCCATCACTCGGCGGCTGCTCCAAGGGTTTCGGCGCGACCGCAGAACCCTTGCCCTTCTGTTCGTCGCCCCCATCGTCATCCTCTCGCTGCTCGGCTACCTGATCCGTGGCTCGACGTCTTCGCCGGCCGTGGGGATCGCCAATGAGGACCAGGGACCGCTGGGCGCGACAGTGGCGAGCGCCCTCGCAACCTCGAAGAAGATCACCACGAGCGTGATTCAGGCCGCGGACGGCGATGCCAAGTTGAAAGACGGCACGCTCGTCGCTTACATCGTTTTTCCCAGTGACTTCAGCGCGCGCGCCCAGCAAGGCGTCATCGGTCCAGAGGTCCACGTCGAAGGATCTCAGCCAGGGACCGCGGGGCCGGTCCTACAAGCTCTGCAGCAGGCGTTGATATCGGCGATCGCGCAGGCCCCCGGCCGCACGTTTAACGTCCAGCCCACGGTCGTCTATCTCTACGGCGGCCCTGGCTTCGACACCCTCGACTACTTCGGTGCTGCGTTTATCGGCATCGTCGTGTTCTTCCTCGTGTTCGTCGTCACGATAGTTTCCTTCCTGAACGAGCGAACACAGGGCACTCTCGAGCGACTGATGGCAAGCCCCCTGAGGCGTGGCGAGATCGTGATCGGCTACATGCTCGGGTTCACCGTGCTGGCGCTGGTGCAGTCGGCGGAGGTGCTCGTCTTTGCGCTGGCGGTGCTCAAGGTTCACAACGCCGGCAACGTCGCGCTGATCTTCGGCATCGAAGCGTTGATGGCCATCGCCGCCGTCAACCTGGGCATCTTCCTAAGCATGTTCGCGCGGACGGAGTTCCAGGCGGTCCAGTTCATTCCACTGGTGGTCGTCCCGCAGCTTCTGCTCTCCGGGATCCTCTTCCCCGTCTCCACGGAGCCGAAGCCGCTGCAGCTTCTGTCGAACGTCCTGCCTCTCACCTACGCGGTCAACGGCCTGCGCGACGTGATGGTCAAGGGCGCGGACCTGACGTGGGGCTCGCTGCAGTTGGACGTGGGCGTCGTGCTGGGGTTTGTCATCCTCGTCCTTCTCGCGGGCGCGACGACCTTGCGCAGGCGCATCGCCTAAGAGGCGCGACAGCTCTAATTCCGCACGCGTGACGTCAGACGTGCCCTTGCTCGGCCCCTATTCGGCACGTGTGGCGCCAGAGATGCGTAATGGATGACGCGCGAAGCGGTCGCTGGCCGTGCCCTACCGTACTCTGACAGCATGTTGCTTGCCTGCTCCCGCCGCTGCGGCGGCAAGTTGTTTCGCGCCCTCTTCGCCGAGGTCGAGCTCGAGGCGGACGGGACGTACGTGGACCATCAGATAGCTCAGCCCGGCTACGTCTGCCTCAACTGCGGCGCGCCCGCCTTCGACCTCGGCCAGGTACCGGCCGAGATGATGGCCGAAGCCGAGGAGGACACGCCCAAGACGTCGGACATCCTGTGCCCGGTGTGCGAAACGCTCGTCCAGGTCGACGCCGGCATGGAATGTCCGAACTGCGGCGCGCCTCTCGAGGTCGGCTAACTCAGGTCAGAGACGCGGTCCCGACCAGGATGCTCAGCATCCACTGCACCGCCGCGGCGTCTTTTTGACGGATCGCCGCGCGCAACGCCCGCACCGCGCGGGGCGTGTCGAGGTCGTCGGCCAGCGCTGCGTTGAACTCTTTGATGAGCGCGTGCGAGGCTTCACCATCCGGATCTTTGAGCACCGCCCGAGCGCGCTCGATCAGGCGCGCCGCCTTGGCCAGGCCCGGCCAGTTGAAGTCCCAGTCCCGCCGGTAAGCATGTGAGATCAGGTACAGGCGGATCGCTGCCGCCGGCGCGCGCTGCAGCGCCTGACTGACAGTCACCAGGTTGCCGAGCGACTTGCTCATCTTCTTGCCCTCGTAGCGGACCATCCCCGTGTGCATCCACGCCCGCGCGAACGGAGCCTTCCCCGTCAGCGATTCGGATTGAGCCCGCTCCGACTCGTGGTGACTGAAAGCGAGGTCTCGCCCACCCCCGTGAATGTCGATCTGCTGGCCGAGATATCGCATCGCCATCGCCGAGCATTCGATGTGCCATCCGGGCCGCCCTGGCCCGAACTTCGAGGGCCACGCCGGCTCGTCCGGAGCTGAGCCGCGCCACAGCGGGAAGTCGAGTGCGTCGTGCTTGGCGTCAGGCCCCACCTTTCCGAGCAGCCCTTCGGCCCGGAGCTTGCGCAGCATCGCTCTGCGCGTGAGATGCGAGAGACGGCCGTAGCTGCGGTAGCGGCTCACATCGAAGTAAAGGGCGTCGGTTCGGTACGCATATCCCGCCGAGTGAAGACGCGTGGCGGCAGCCTTGATGCGCGGGATCTCTTCCGACACACGCGGCATTACGTCTGGCGGCCGCCACCCGAGCACGGTCATGTCCCGGATGTGAACGCTAGTTTCGCGGTCCGCAAGGACTCGCCAGTCGACGTTGTCGCGACGCGCACGCTCAAAGAGCGGGTCGTCGATGTCCGTCACGTTCTGCACATACCTCACCCGGAGGCCGCCTGACTCGACGAATCTGACGAGGACGTCGAACATCGAGAACGTGAAGGCGTGCCCCATATGTCCGGTGTCGTATGGCGTCACGCCGCAGACATAGAGGCTGAGTGGCTTGCGACCCTCCTCTTTGGTCCGGGGCGCGATGCGAACCTTCCGCTGGGTCATCGTGTCCTGGACACGCAGACGGGTAAGGGGTTCGGTCACCGCCTGGTCGGGTTCGTGCTAACTCGCCGTTCTGGTCGCGACAGACGCATCAGCACGCAGAGCCTCGACACGATCTGTCAGCTCCCAGGGCACCCCGAGGTCATCGCGACCGAAGTGTCCATATGCGGCTGTCGGGCGGTAGATCGGCCGCAGCAAGTTCATATTCGCGATGATCGCCCCCGGACGGAGGTCGAAATGGCGCCGCGTCAGCTCGAGCAGCTCGGCCTCCGAGACCGTGCTGGTGCCGAATGTCTCGACAGCGATCGATGTGGGATGCGCCCGCCCGATGGCGTAGGAAACCTGCACCTCGCACCGGTCGGCCAGTCCGGCCGCCACCAGATTCTTGGCCACGTGCCGGGCGGCGTAAGCGGCGGAGCGGTCAACCTTGCTCGGATCCTTTCCGCTGAACGCGCCACCACCGTGCCGCGCAATGCCACCGTACGTGTCGACGATGATCTTGCGGCCGGTGAGGCCGGCGTCGGCGGCAGGGCCGCCGAGCAAGAAATGACCGCTCGGGTTGACCAGGATCTTGGTCTTGTTGTCGACGACCATGTCCTTGAGGATCGGGTCGATGACCAGGGCGCGCACCCCCTCTGCGAGGTCCTTCTGCGTCACCGAGGCAGAGTGGTGGGTGGAGACCACGATGGTTTCGATTCGCTTCGGACGTCCCCGTTCGTACTCGACTGTCACCTGAGTCTTGCCATCGGGGCGCAGGAAGGGGAGCGAGCCATCCTTGCGGGTCTGAGCCAGCCGTTTCGCCAGCCGGTGCGCAAGCGCGATGGTGAGCGGCATGAGCTCCGGGGTCTCGCGGCACGCGAAGCCGATCATCATGCCCTGGTCGCCGGCGCCCTGAAGCTCGAATGGATCGTCGGCATGACTGCCTTCGCGCTCCTCGAGCGAGTGGTCGACTCCGGCTGCTATGTCAGGGGATTGCTCCTTCAGATAGACCTGGATCAAAGCGTGATCGGCGTCGAAGCCGATCTCCTCGTTGTTGTACCCGATGCCGCGGATGGTCTCTCGGATGGTGCGCTGGATGTCCAGCTCCGCGTGAGTTGTCACCTCGCCGATCACCACGCACAGGCCCTTTGTGATCGCCGTTTCGCACGCGACGCGAGCGTGGGGATCCTGGCCGAGCATTCCGTCGAGAACGGCGTCGGAGACCTGGTCGCAGATCTTGTCCGGATGCCCTTCTGTGACCGATTCAGAAGTGAGCAGGAACGACGGGGACTCGCTGAAGGAAGTTGTCACAACGGCAGCCAATGATAACCGCGGTCGATGGTGTGACCTCGAGGTCAGCAGTCGGGGCCGTGCCGGCTGTCCTCAGATGATTGACCGAGCAGTTGGGCCTGCAGCGTGAAGATGTCATCCAGGACGCGATCGACGCGCCGGCCTTCGAGGCGGTGTTCGGCGATCACACCGGCACTCTCGAGATGGCGGCGCAGCGACGATCCGAGCGGTCCGTCGATGCGCGCCTGTCCCCTCATCTGGGCCTCTTCGAGCACATGGAGGCACCGATCGAGCGCTAGCTGCCTGGACCTGTGTGTGCTGACCTTCATCTCAGGCAGTTCCGAGCACCTCGACCCTGCCGGCAGCAGTGACTCTCACCTGGACCGCGTTCAGCGCCGGAAGCGGATATTTGTCGTTCGTAGATTCGCCCTCCGGCGTGAACGAGACTGGATGGCAAGAGCAGTTCAGCATGCCGGCGCCACTGCTCCACGACAGCTCGCAGGGCAGGTGCGAGCAGATGGAGGAAACGGCATTGACCGAGTCGCCGCGCCGAAAAAGATACGCACCGACGCCGCCGGCGGTGACCCGTTTGCCCTGCCCCTCGACAAGGTCGGCCAGGGCGGCGACGTCGGTCCAGCGCCCGGGTTTCGGATTGATCAACTCGCCTCCGAGACGCCCGGGCGGACCAGGCTTGAGTTGAGAGTCCGGCTCCATCGCCCTCCCGATCAGCCCGCCCGTGACGACGCCGGCCGCCAGGCCAAATCCCGCCACGAGCGCCGCCCGTCGCGTCAGCCACGGCTCTTGAGGCGCCGCTTCGAGGGAGCTCTCCAGGCGCTTGCGGAAGGCCGGATTCATGCGCTGCGAACCCTGCCGGGCCGCGACCAGGCGGGCGGCGGCGGTGATCGCCGCCTTCTCTTCGGCGTCTCCCCCGCGCAGCCGCAGACGGCGACCCCGCAGAAGGTCGGACACTATCTTGTCGACTCGGATTTCAGGCTTGTTCATGTTGTTTCTTCTTTGACCTTGGCTGCCGCTCGGAGGGCGCGGAGCTGCATCACCTTGACGGCTCCGACGGTCGAGTTCATCTCCGCGGCAACTTCTTTGAGTGAATACCCGTGCAGGAAACGGAGCTCGAGCACGCGGCGGTAGTTGTCCGACAGCTGACCCAGGATTCGCTGGACGGTGTCGGCGCGCTCTTCGGACGGCGGGGCCGGCGGGACCGCCATGGCAAGGTCCTCGTGGAGCTCGGCTTCGGAAAGGCCAAGCCGCGTGCTCCAGAAGCCGCCGAGCACCGATCGCGCGGTGGCGAATAGATAACCACGGATGGCGCTCGCCGGAGCTCCCTCACGCAGCCGTGGAATCGCCTTCATCGCCACCTGCTGAGTCAGGTCCTCGGCGTCGGCGCGGTTGCCTACCCGTGCGTAGATGAAGGCGTACACCAGCTCGAGCTCGTTCAGCGCGATGTCAGTGGCGCGTGGCGCCATCGGGAGCTGGAGCACTTCCCCCGCCTCATCCGATCCGACCGATTGCTCGTCAGGTGGGCGACCGGTGCTCACGCTCTCGGCATTACCGCTGCAGGTTACTGGAGCAGCGGTGGATATCAGCCGGACTAACGAATGAAACGAGAAAGAGGGCCGGGGGGTAGGCCCCGACCCTCTTCCTATGTGTGTGGGTGTGTCTAGACGCGTCGCGGAAGCATTGAGCCACGCCGCCGCCAAAGGAGATATCCAAGCCCCAGCAGGACCAGGAATGGGCCCACGGCGCCGAGTGCCGTGACCGCGTAGTTGATGGTCGTCACAAAGTTGTGCTCGGCATTGCTCAGCGCCGTAGCAAAGCCCCAGCTGTCGCTCGACGCGGCCTGGGCGGGCGCCGCGGCTTCTGTCAGCTTGACGCTCACAGAGCTGTATGAGGTGTTGTCGTCCAGGTATTTGATCTGGCCTTTCAGCTGCTCGATCTGGACGGTTATCTGTCCGATCTGGTTCTGGACCGCGATGATGTCCGAGATCGTCTTCGCTTGCGCCAGCAGCGTCAGCATCGCGTTGCGCTGCGCTTCTGCGTTCGCGAGTCGAGCTCGCAGGTCGACGTACTGGCTGCC
>WNFI01113841.1_pt1 | contig 20494 bp, 19 predicted proteins | sample 5400471 | NCBI WGS metagenome assembly WNFI01 (sample SAMN13153348, study PRJNA577476) | soil metagenome | isolation source: 100 cm saprolite on Douglas fir-dominated hillslope | place: USA:California | collected 2013-09-17
CCATCATTTAGCCCGCTTTTCGGCAAAACTCTTAGCCGTCAACCCCTCACGTGTCCCGCCTCAGCACAAACCACCATCTGGTGCAAAAAGCGGGCTAGTGGCTTTTCCGCGCCGTGAAATTTAGTCCGCAGAGGTGGTCAGGCGAACGTCATCATTGACAATGAAATGCTCTTCACATTGAAATGAAATAGTGACGGGCAAGGCTCCAACCGTGTTCGTAGTGGATGACGACGCATCCGTCCGCGGGGCTCTCGCCCGCTTGCTGCACTCGGCCGGCTACCAGACGGAAACCTTCGCCTCGGCGGAAGGATTTCTCGCCCAGAGCCGCTTTGACGCTCCCGGCTGCATTCTCCTGGATGTGCGAATGCCCGGACTGAATGGACTCGAACTGCAGCAAGCTCTCGCTGCCGCGAACCGGCAGTTGCCGATTGTCTTCATCACCGGACATGGCGACGTTCCGATGAGCGTGCGTGCGATGAAGGCGGGAGCTGAGGATTTTCTGCCTAAGCCGTTCGATGACGAAGAACTATTGAAAGCCGTCGCGCGCGCGTTAAACAAGAGTCAGCGAGAGCAAAACGAGCGAACGGAAGTCGCCGAAATCCGCCGGCGGCTGTCGAGTCTAACCCCACGCGAGCGCGAAGTACTTTGTCACGTCGTCGCCGGCCAGCTCAACAAACAGATTGCGGCCGATCTTAGTATCGCAGAAAAAACGATCAAGGTGCATCGAGGCCGGGTCATGGAAAAAATGGGCGCCAGTTCGCTTGCCGGGTTGGTCGCGATGACAGGGCGAATTGGTATTCACACGCCGCTGTAAGCCGATAAGGGCCCGAAACAGCCAGCAACAATCTAGGCGACAGAATGGAGTCATAGGCACTTCAAAGCGTTGGGAGATGGATGCGAAACAACCTTATGGCGGTTGGACCGCAACGTAGCTTACGGTACTACCAGAATACGCTTTTACGTACCAATTTCCGTCACATTGATAGTAGGTTTGCTCGCCAACGCGCACCTCTGTCGGGGTGCAGGGAGGTGTCGCCGCGACTGCTGCCGATTGAGTCGCTGCACCAAGTGCATAACCGGTAACGCCGACAGCAGCGGCCCCTAACGGATAGCCATACCCCGTTCCACCGTATCCATAAGGGTGATAATCGTCCCAATTCTCATTCGCATAATTCTGCCGGTCTTGTTGGTTCTGACTTACAGCGTTCTGCCGACCCTGTTGGTTCTGGGTCGCAGTGTTCTGCCGATTCTGTTGGTTCTGGGTCGCAGTGTTCTGCCGATTCTGTTGGTTCTGGCCGGTAGTGCTCTGCGCGGTTTGTTGGCGCTGAGACTGGTTCTTGCCGGTAGTGCTCTGCGCGGTTTGTTGGCGCTGAGACTGGTTCTTGCCGGTAGTGCTCTGCGCCGTTTGTTGGCGTTGAGTCTGGTTCTTGCTGGTACTGCTCTGCCGGTTCTGCTCGTTACCGCTTCTACTTTGCTGGCTTGAGGTGCGAGCGCCTTGCGACGATCTTTTACCAGACGAAAACCCACCGCTACTCGCTGGACCTTCTCTGGAAATTCCACCTCTTCCACCGCCACCACCTCGACCGCCCCCACCTCCGCCTCCGCCTCTGGCACCGGCGGTCTCAACCTGGACCGCGAAGATTAGGGCAAAAATAAGGATGCTTGGTGTGGCGGTCATTCTCAATAAGGATGAGCACATCATTTCTGGCCTACTTTCTTATTCTTAGAATTGGCTTTGGTAGCGAGATCGCGAACTTCAGCCAGGAATTGAATGCGTTCTGCTCCGTTGGGCGGAGTAAACGTAAAGAGCGCATTGGAGAGGTCTGGAGCTAAATTCCAGTCGGAGAAGTCAGCACGGAACTGGGGTTGCCCGGCTTCGTCTTTGTAGGTAATCACAATACGCCTGGGTAAAGGCTTGTCGCCCTGTGCAATCCATACTTGGAAGTCAACGCCACCGGTTGTTCGCACAGCTAGGTGATCACAGGGCACGTCAGTGATCGTTGTTTTTTCTACGTAATCCGTGGAAGCAACCCGGTCGTCCAACTCGCTTGGAAGCGTGCTCAGGAGCATCATCGCCAGAGGAACCCGGACCTTGAGATCGCCTACGACGTACTTGATTGCCTCATCCAGGGTGCCTGGTCTCGAAGTGGTCGCGTAGATATTTTCGTTCGATAGGTAGACCGTAATATCCTTGCCATCGAAAACAACCAACCGTTTTTCCCCATTGCTGCTCTCGACTTCAATCCGCAGGTGATCGGGGCGGCTGACAGTCAGTTTACGAATCTCCCCGAACTCAATCTTTTGCCCGGATTCCTGAACCACGTCATAACCTTCGCGAACGAGCACACTGAAGCGTTCAGCCTGAGCCAGATATTCGCTCATCTTTTTGAGCAAGGGCGCAGCCTCAGGTTCGGAAGGCGACGCCGCCGGACTTTGCCCCTGAGCGCTCAATACTGGTACCGTTAGGCTCAAGAGAAGCAATGCCAGGCGCCATTTTCTTTGCTTTAGTTTCAAACTGGAGCCTTTTGGGGGTGCGCACGTTTTCATAATGGGAAGAACTACCATCCTATTCGCTGAAGGAGTCAGCAAGAGCAGAGACACTCCGGGTTGATTGCAACAACGGGGACAAAGGTTAAATACGGCTATTTTTCCGACTCCGCTATGGGACCAAAGTGCAATGGGGTAAGCGCCCCGAAATCAATCTCGGATAAAATTCCGAAGGCCTATCGTGATTCCATTGGCCGTCACCGTCCCGCCATTAAAAGCGAAAATGCTCGCCGCCGCGGAATCCGCCGCCCCGGCTTCTTGCTCCCCGCGCCGGGCCGCGTTTTTGCCCAGCAGAAAACCGCCGAACATTCCGCCCAGCAAAATGACAAACAGCGCTATCGCAAGCTGCCAACTGGGGATCGAGTATAATCGTTCCATACGCGGCAGCGGGCCGTACGATCAATGGTCCTCTGGACGATCGTGAAGTGTTTTTGGTCCGATGATAGTGGTGTCTATCATCGCAGCTATTCTTCGTTTAACTGTTGCAGGTCTGGAGTCGTTGGAACACTAGGGCGCTGAGGAGGAACCACAATGCGTCCGCCTTCCAGCGGGAAATGCATGCGGAAAAGAGCACCCAACATGGCTACGGAGTTGTCGCTCCACAGCCCGCCGTGACCCCAAATAATATCCTTTGGCACTCTCACAATCCAGCATGGTACACGGGCATTACCGGAATAAACGAATTGCCACCGTCGCCAAAGTTCCTTTCCGGTAGATGGTCTGACATCATCGGGATTATAGTGGGCATTCCGGCAGAAACGGTTTTCGTGGCCATCGTTACGTTCGCTGGTGTAAAAGATCTGGTCTTGCACATTTTGCCTGATATTGGCTTCGAATGCCCTGTTCTCCTGCGCTATTAGATCGGATGGCGGAGTGGTCTCCCCAAGAGGTACAACGTGATAATTGACTAGGTACGGATTGTTGCCGGGTGTCCGAGTGTAGAACTCCCGTTCCGAAACTTTGTGTCCGTGAATGCCGGGCACCGACACCTTATCCCAATGGTAGCGAAGATTTATCGTGTTATAGACTCCCGTACCAATGGGAAAGAATTGGCCCGTCGCCTGATCGTTCTCTGATTGCAGGATGATCAAAAACGGACGGTTTTCCTCTATGAACACACCGCTTTCCAGAGAGGTTCGAGCAACATACGCATGCCGTTTTTCGTCATATTTATAAAGATAAGCAAGCTCCGACATCAATTGCCGGGAGCCAATAGAGCTATCTGCCGAATTAAACGCCACCGCCATATCCCATGGGCTGGAATTGCGTACACCGTTGCTGCCGGCATCGAGAATGGAATGAGAAATGGTATTCCCCAGTACCAACCCTCCAAATGAATGGCCTAGGAGCACACAATGGTGATATTTCTTATCTGGTGCTCGAGCCGCTAATGCGAGCTCACTGATGGCGGCTAAGCAGCCGTTTTGGGACGCAACTATTTGACCAGCGGACTTGCGGCTCCAGAACGTCAATAGACTCAGTCCTGGCACAGTAAGATCTCTGCCGCGCCATGCGATATAAACGCCGATCACGTTAATCTTTCGCCCGGTCATCTCCGGAAAACGCGACATCGTATCGATGAAGTGTTCGAACCGACAGACGTCTCCCGAAATCGCGTTGTTTTGCCAGCCGTGGATGTAAACGAAGAGCAGCGGACGCTCCGCTTTGCCGATTACTTGGAGAGCAGCACCGAGTTGCGATGTATCTAACATCGAGCCTTGATCCCCGAATTCGATCAATGCCAATTTATAGCGCCCGTCCTTGGGTCCTCGTACTGAGTTGAACGGTTGACCCGATGTATTCGCATGGTACGGACCATAAGCAGCACAGCCCGCGACGAGGACCGTGAAAACAAATGTAACAAAGAGCCGGCAACCCAAACTAAGATTCCGCAATGAGCCACACCGCTGCCACCGATTGTCCTTGATCCACGCTGCCGGAATCAGTCTGGTAAAAGGGGGTACCCTCCGATTGTACCGCCCGTGAGATGGAGTATCACGCATTTAGAGCGAATTCTAGAGTGTCTCTTACCGGGCCGTCTATAGGACTAAAGTCCAATAGGAGGTAGCATAAACGTTCAGAATAGGGATGTGCGATTCATGCCTCGAGTTGGTAACAATGATAGGCCAACAGAAATTTCAGGTGCTAGTAAACGTCACGATGCTCATTGCCCAGATGATGTTCCAGTGAAGCGGCCGATAGATGCGAAAGAGTATACGCCAGTTGCCTGCGCCGTCGATTAAGGCAGCGTCGCGAAAGTCGCGCGGTACATCGTCGAAGAATCTCTTTCTTTAATCAGCCGTTGCTGTTCTCTCGTCTTCCCGCGCTGCGCTGTCTGGATGAGCGTTGTCGACGTCGTCCAATGACAAGATCGATTCTCTGAGCAGGATGGTATAGGGATGCCGCGGGTTAGACAAAACCTCTCGGGCGGGTCCGGCTTCAACCACCTTCCCTCTCTGCATGATCAGGACGCGATCGCTGATGCAGTAGGCCGTAGCGAGGTCATGAGTTATGTAGATGATCGATACTTTCAACTCGTCGCGGAGGTTCTTAAACAGATTGACGATCGACATGCGGAGCGAGGCATCGACCATCGATACCGGCTCATCGGCGACAATGAGGGTTGGTGACGATATGAGCGCACGGGCGATGGCCGTCCGTTGAAGCTGGCCTCCCGAAAGCTCATGCGGGAAGCGCCCTTTTACTTCGGCCAGCGATAGACCGACCTTCTTCAAAGCCTCGTCGGCGGCGGCTTGGCGCTCAGCACGGGTGCGGCGTCCGGCAAAGTGATAAGCGGAAGCAAACAGGTAGCGATCGACCCGCTTGAGCGGATTGAAGGCCTCGGCAGGATTTTGGAAGATAGGCTGCACCTTCTGCATGAACCGCAGCCGGTTTCGCCTTCCGCGGAACCTGGAGATATCTTCGCCGAGAAAACGGATAATGCCCTGGCTCGGCGCCAGCGTGTTCAGGATCATCCGCGCAAGAGTTGTCTTCCCGCTGCCCGATTCGCCTATGATCGCGAAGATTTCCGGACGGGCGGATTCTAGCGAGAAGCTGATATCATCGATTGCCGCAAATTGGATGCGGCCAAGGAGGCCACCCGTGGCAAAGGTCCTGGTGACGTGCTCGACGGAAAGCAGGGTGGTCACTGCAGAAACGTGGCGGACTTCTCCGCCTTGGTTAGCTTGCGCGCTGCGGCGGAATCGGCAGCAGGTTTCACAAGTGGGCTGACGGCGTAGCATGCGACCCGGCGATCGGGTGCAAGCGTGGTCAGCTCCGGATGGGCTTGGCGGCAAATGTCCATTGCCACCGGACAGCGCGGGTGGAAGCGGCAACCCGGTGGCGGCTCGGCCAGACTCGGCGGTGCTCCCGACAACGCGTTCTTCGGGGTAAGGTCGCCGATCCGTGGCAGGCTGGCGACCAAATGTTGAGTGTAGGGATGCATCGGCTCGCGAAGCATGTCGCGGGTGGGACCTTCCTCGATCAATCGGCCGGCATACATGATGCCCAGCCGGTTGGAGATATTGGCGTGCACCGTTAGGTCATGGGTCACGAAGATCATGGACGAGCCTATCTCGCGCTGCATTTCGAGGATCAGTGCCAACACGTCCTTCTGAACCACGACGTCGAGCGCCGTTGTCGGTTCGTCGGCAATGATGAATTCAGGCCGGCACACGGTGGCAAGCGCGATAGCAACACGCTGGCGCATGCCGCCAGAAAGCTCATGCGGGAAAGCGGTAAGCACCGATCGCGAAAGGTGAAGGCGTTCGAGATGCCGGTTCACGACGTCGAAGAATTGGATCTGGTTGAGCTGCATATGTGGAAAGGCGAAATCCTTGAACGATTCGCGGACCCGGCGGACAGGGTTGAGCACATTCATTGAGCCCTGTGGGATGTAGGAGAGATGTTTCCAGCGCATGTCAGCGAGCGCCTTTTCATCAAGGTCGTAAAGATCGCGATCAAGGAAGTTGTACTTGATGGAGCCACCGAGAACGCGGAGCGGCGGACGGATAGCAGCGGCGATGGTTCTGATGAAGCTCGACTTGCCGCAACTCGACTCGCCGGCAATCCCATAGATCTCCTTCTTGTTAACTGACAGCGTGATGTCGTCGACGGCGCGCACCTCGCGCTCAATGCCGAAATAGCCCAACAGATAATAGGCGCGAAGATTTCGGACTGAAAGGGCAACATCCATCAGCTCAGGCTCCCATCCGGGCAAGCCGGCTGCGCGGATCGATGAATTCGTTCATCGAGACCGAAAGCAGGAACAGTCCGATGAAGGTGATGATCACCGTCGCCACTGGGGCCAGCACCCACCACCATATTCCGGCCACCATGGCCGTGTGCTGGTTCGCCCAGTAAATCATCGTCCCGATGGTCGGCGTCTCGATATTGGTGAAACCGATCACCGACAACGTCACCTCAAGGCCGATGGACCAATTGATGTTGTTCATGGTGGTCGAGAAGACGATCGGCAACACGTAGGGTAAGTGCTCCTCGAGCAGGATCTGACGCGTGGGCATCCCTGAAAACACGCTCTGCGTTGTGAATTCGCGGTTCCGCAGACTGAGGGCGACAGATCGAATAAGGCGTGCGTCATAAGGCCAACCGAGCGATGCCATAGCGAGCGCAAGCACCGCCCAGGACATGTTGTCGTGCATCATGAAGTAAAAAAGCGTAAGAATCGGGAATAGTGGGATGACCACGAATGTATCGTTGATCGACATCAGTACCCGGTCGACCACGCCGCCGGCATAACCCGACACCAGCCCAACTGCCAACGAGATGATCCGGCTTAGGAAGGCGACGGCGATTCCAAAAAGTAAGCTGTTTCGCATTGCCACCGTGAGTTGCCAGAAGACATCCTGGCCTCGCGAATTGGTTCCGAGCGGATAAGCCCAGGAGGGCGGTACATCGGGGGGGACAAGGTAGCTGTCCTTCGGTGGATAAGGAGAGAAGAACGATGCCACCGCCAGGGAAAGGACGATCAGCATGAGGATCGTTCCGATGGCGAATTCGCGATTGTAGCGGAGCAGGTCGCGGAAAACTCTTAACATAGGTCTATTCGACTTTCACACGGGGGTCGAGGAGCGGATAGAGCAGATCGATGGCGAAGACCGCGGTGGCAACCGCGACAATAGAGATTGACGTGATGCCGAGCACGAGGCTGTAGTCACCTGTGTTGACGCCGCGCACCAGCAACGTGCCCAGCCCGGGATAGCCGAACACAACCTCAGTGATGATCGCGCCATTGAAGATCCCGCCAAGTGACAAGGCGAGACCCGTCAACTGAGGCGCGAGCGCATTGCGCATGATGTAGGACGTCAGAATTCGGTGCCGGTCGACACCGGCCAACTCGGCAAAAACGACATAGTCTTCGGTGACGATGTTCGACACCAGCGAGCGCATGCCGATAAACCAAGCGCCAATCGTTATGAGCACCAACGAGACGACCGGCAATATCGAATGTCCTACGACACTCGATACGAATGGAAAGCTGAGATCAGGATGGATGTTCATCTGGAATCCGCCGCTGATCGGCAGGATCGGCCAGATGTACCCGAACAGGATGAGCACAACGAAGGACATGATGTAGCTCGGGATAGGCTGCAGGCCGGTCGCGGCGATCCCGACCGCCTTCAATAGCCGGTTTTTGCGATAGTATCCTGCGAGGCCTCCCAAGAAATTGCCCACACCCCAAGCAATGAGCGTAGACGTGAAAAGCAGCCCGAGCGTCCAAGGTAGCGCCTGGCCAATCAACGCCGAAACCGGCGTGGGAAAAGCGGAAAGAGAAGGGCCAAAATCGCCGGTGGCCAAGCGCTTCCAAAAGTTCGCGTATTGCTGCCAGATCGTCCCGTCGAGACCATAAAGCTCGCGCAACGCCTTGCGCATGATTTCCACAGCCTGGGGATCGGATTGGCCGAACTGCGTCGCGGAACTGATCGCTTGCTCGACAGGATCGATCGGCGTGGCGTGCGTCACAAAGAAAACGATGTTGATGCCGACGAAGACCACGAGCACGAATTGCCCGAATCGACGAAGAAGATACAAGGTGTAGGTCCTCATGTCCGTGAACCCGTCCGCAGCCCCAAGGAAGAACCTGGGGGCCGCCCCGTTTCAGGTGGTTAGGGTCACTATTTTTTCGCGGCCGGCTTCAATTTGACCATCATATATTTGGTGTTGGCCCAATTCGGCACCGGATCGGTGTATGGATCCGTTTCGGCGTTGGGGTAGCCCGTCCAATAGGTCGAGTCCATGACCGTGAACACGTTATACGACATCAGCGGGATCTGGGGCATCTCCCTCACGGCCAGCTTTATATATTCCTGGCCAAGCTCTACGCCCTTCGGATCGTCGAAACCGATTGCACGGATCTGCTCGATGATCTTGTCCAGTTCGGGATTCGACCAACGCTGGCGGTTTCGCGGCGGCTGCCTTTCTCCTGGCGGCTTCAAAAATTCTGAATGCCAGCTGTCCAGAAAGAATGACAGATCGGGATGTCCGCCCCATGTCTCGACGCTCCACGCGATCGCGGCCTCGAAGTCACCAGATTCAACGCGCGGAAAAAAGTCGCTCGGATAGGCCTGTGTCTTTGCATCAATCCCGAATTGTCGCCATTGTTGGGCGATCATTGTCCCGGCACGGGTCATGACCGGCCGCTGGTCGCCTTCCACCAATAGAGTGATAGAGAACGGCGTGCCGTCCGGCTTCACCCACTGGTTGCCGTTTTTCTTAAAGCCGGCCCGCTCGAGGAGCTCCGCCGCGACTTTGGGATTGGGCTTCCACCAGCCCCGGCCGAAAGCGGCTGCTATTTCTTTTGGGTCCTTCGGGATCTGGTCTCTCATCGAGGGCCGCAGCATGTCCGCAATTTGCTGTCCGATGGTCGGATCATATGGCTTGTATTTCGACTTGCCGATCTCGATCTCGAAACTCTTCAACCAATCCTCGAGCGGATCGAAATAGTATTTGGGATAAAGTCCGGTCGGTGGCACGCCGATTGCCGAAATGGTTGCGGCGCCGCGGTACGAGGCTAAGGAGACGGCCTTAATGTCGATGAGGAGCGCGAGCGCCCATCGCACATCCCGATTTTTGAACGCGTCGACTTGATTGTTAAGAATAACAGCCGGCAGCGTCGGATCCGGATGGGCATAGGGAAATCCCTTGAACCAGCCATGCGAGGATGGCGATTGCTTAGCAAGTGTAAACATTCCCTCGGGCGAGGTGTCGTGGATAATGTCGAGTTGGTGATTGAGCTGCATGATCACCCGCTTGTCCGGGGGACCTGGATCGATATAAGCGACATATTTCGGTCCGGGCTCGCCGAAACGGGCAAGCGTCGTCCGCTGCCAATCGTCACGCCGCTGCCATATGTACCACTCGCCATTCGGGTCGAAGCTTTTTAACGTGTAGGGACCGAGCGTGACAGGCGGATTGAAGTCGAATTTGGTGGGGTCTTGCTGCTTCTCGAAAATATGTTTGGGCATAATCCATGCCGCGTTCCAGCGCACGGTGAAGAGAGCGTGGAATCGTGAATTCGGCCTCTTCAGCTTGAACACCACGGTTTTCTTGTCCGGGGCGGCCACCGTATCGAGGCTCGCCAAGAACGCGGGTCCCCAAAGCATGCTGGGGTTCTTCATCTGAGTCTCAACCGTGTACACCACGTCATCGGCGGTGAATTCGACGCCATCGCTCCAAAAGATCCCGTCGCGCAGCTTCACCGTCATCTCCGTGAAGTCGGCATTGTAGGTTGGTTTATCGCTAGCCAGGGAATTGTCCCATACGCCATCGATGCCGGCATCGGCGTCGATGTACCACAGCGTATCCATGCCAAGTTGCTGCAGGCCGTTGGAATCGCCACCGTGGTTCACCACCCAAATGTTGAACCATGTCGGATTGGTGATCCTACCTTGCGGATTTTCGGCGATCAGAACCTCGTTTCGCGGTATGCCAGCAAGAAAATTTGCCTGCGCGAATGCATTCGCGGAGAAAAGTCCCGCGGTTAAACAGAGTAGGATTACTTTCATGGGGGGCGGATTTCGAGTTTCGCAGAACCGCTGCGATTTGGTTTGGGGGAAGGGGAAACGTTGTTATCGGTCAATAGCTAAGCACCAAAGTATTCCAGGAAAGTGGCGACAATTGAGTCGAAACCTTATCCGGATTAAGCAAAAGTTCCGCGTGCTCGCTTGGCTCTACGCGATGCGGCTCTGCCGCGGAGTTACTGGCGAACAAGTCCTTACCATGTAACACCACGACTTTGCCTTCTTGGACCGGGGCGAAACCGCGCAAACCAATCGACAAATCGGTCGGCGTGTCGGTTGAGCGATTGAGAAGAAAAAGCACGATCTTGCGATCTTCCGGATGATGGATAGAGGCGGCCAGGAGTTGCGCGGAATCGCCGGCTGTTTTCGTTGAGTAGATGCTGGAGCGCACGTTGGACCGCAGCACGAAGCCTCGACCATACTGGCTGGTCAGTTTGAAGGGATGAAAGATAGTTTGTCGCCAGGCCGCACCTCCCGGCTCGGCATAAATAGCTCCGATCACGTTGACCAGTTGGGCCAGGCACGCGGCCTTCACTCGATCGGCATTATTGATCAAGGTAATTAAAGCCCCACCAACCATTAAGGCATCCTGGAGGTCATAGATCTCTTCGATCAGTCGCGGAGCGAACGGCCAGTTCGCTGGTTCCCTGTCTTGGATTGAGCGGGCCTTATACCAAACGTTCCATTCGTCGAATGAGAGCATGATCCGCTTGGCTGAACGCCGTTTCGCTGCAACGGCGTCACTAACCGCAACCGCTTCCTTGATGAAACGATCCATGATTTCGATGTTGCTAAGAAACTCGAGCACATCGTTGCGCGGGTTTTCGTAGTACATGTGGAGCGAGAGGAAATCGACATAGTCGAAAGTGTGCTCCAGCACTTCGTATTCCCAGGTCCCGAATGTCGGCATGTTCCGGTGAGAAGAGCCGCAGGCGGCTAACTGGACGGAGGGATCAACCAACTTCATTACCTTGGCGGTTTCCTTTGCCGTCCTGCCGTATTCGGTTGCGGTCTTTTGACAAATCTGCCACGGACCATCCATCTCGTTGCCTAAACACCAGAACTTGACGCCATGTGGCTGCGGGTAACCATGTTTCGCACGAAGATCGCTGAAATCAGTGCCGCCCGGATGATTGCAGTATTCCAGGAATTGCCGTGCCTCATCCGGTCCCCGAGTTCCGAGATTCACGCCCAACATTGGTTCGGTCCCAGCCGCTCGGCACCATTCGATGAATTCATTCGTGCCGAATCGGTTCGGCTCGGTGCTGAGCCAAGCCAGATCAAGCCGAATCGGTCTTTCTTCAACTGGACCAACACCATCTTCCCAGTTGTAGCCGGAAAGAAAATTGCCGCCTGGATAACGAATAATCGTCGGACCCAGGTCGCGAACCAAATCGAGCACATCTTGGCGAAAGCCACGCTTATTTGCGGTGGGATGCTCTGGCTCGAAAATGCCAGTATAAACGCACCTTCCAAGATGCTCGACAAATGAACCAAACACCCGGCGATCGAGTTCGGAGATAATAAAATCGGAATCCAGAATAATTTGGGCGGTTGTCATTAGCCAAATGGAGGGAGCGGTTTCGTTTGTTTGGGAGGAATGGTTTCGTGACTACGGCAAAAGCGCCAAAGCCGGGTATCCGTTCCGGGTAGACCGCCGGCGCGAATTACGGCCTGCCGCCAAGCCATAGCGTGATCGCCAATCCTATGTACCCTGAACGTGCACCACAACCTGATTGAAACGTAGAAAAGCCGAACAATTCCGACTTCGAGTAACGCCGACAACGCCGGGAGCGCCGAGAGCGTCTGCCCGACGATGGGTCCACCGAAGCTCTAGCGAAGGAGGAAGCTTCCGGAGTTTCGAACGACGGGCGAAGTCGTGTAACGCCGAGAACGCTAGCGACAAATCGTTTCGCGAACTCTGAACGGATCTATCCTCACGGCAGAGCGGTTCTTGGGATTCCGCGTCAGGCGCCTTGATGTCAGCGACTTCTCGCGCTCTCGGCGTTACCGGCGTTACCGGGCGCTGTCAACGCTGCCGCATCTTGAATAACCTCAGTGCCGCGCGCGTCTCCTCTAGTGTACCGTCTCACATATAATGGTGACGTCGTTGCGTTCAAAATGGGCCGCCGGCAAGGCGGTCCGAGCCGGACTGGCCTCAGGAGGGCTGACGACCAGGGGTCGATCCGAAAAACTGGCCAAACGCTCGTGCCGAGCACGACGACCACGACCCACACCACCGTGACTCCATCTTACTGAAGTTGCTGATACGATGAACGACGGCCAAGAAAGAGTTGCTATGCGGCTTTTTTGCTTGGCATTTTACGGCGCGCCCGAGCTATTAAACGATGCCCTGCCCAAAACACGGGCCGCGACGTAGGCTTGGCGGAGTCGGGTTTCGCCCCACCCATACTCGATCGCTTCTCCCGATCAAATATGTGTCAATGCTTCTGCCAGATCCGCGCGTAAATCTTCGACATCTTCTACACCAACTGAGAGGCGAATCAGACTGTCGTCGATCCCAAGGTGGGCCCGTTGTTCCGGCGGAATGGAGCCGTGAGTCATCAGCGCCGGATGTTCGATCAGACTCTCAACTCCGCCGAGACTTTCGGCCAGAGCAAATAGCCGCGTATTTTCCAAGAAACGACGAGCCCCTGCCAAATCAGAATCCAGAAATATAGTGATCATCCCGCCAAACCGTTTCATCTGCCGTTGCGCCAATGCGTGCTGGGTGTGGGAGGCGAGTCCCGGATAGCTCACTCGCCTGACCTTCGGTTGTTTCTCTAACCAGGTTGCCAGCTCAGCGGCGTTCGCGCAATGCCGCTCCATGCGAAGCGCCAGCGTCTTCAGACCGCGCAGTGCTAGGAAGCTATCAAAAGGTCCCGCCACGGCGCCCACCGCATTTTGGAGAAAAGCCAAACGTTCGGTTAGTTCGGTTCTCCCCGACGCAACTACGACGACGCCACCGACCATGTCGGAATGGCCATTCAAATATTTGGTCGCGGAATGAACGACGATATCAAAGCCCAAATCGATCGGGCGCTGGATCCAAGGACTTGCGAAGGTATTGTCCGCCACCGTCACTAAATTGTTCTCGCGAGAAAAGCGAGCCACTGCTTCGAGATCGATCAGCTTCAGCAGTGGGTTGCTCGGAGTTTCGACCCATGTCATCCGAGTGTTTTTTCGCATCGCTTGCTTCAACGCCGCCGGATCGGTGAGATCGATGAAGCTGAATTCGAGATTAGCTGATTTTGAACGAACTCGTTCGAAAAGACGAAACGTGCCACCATAGAGATCATCGCTGGCGATCACATGCGAACCGGCTTCCAGAATTTCAAGCACGGTAGCCATTCCCGCGAGCCCAGAGGCAAAGGCGAAACCGCGATCTCCGTTTTCCAGGTCCGCCATGCAGCGCTCGTAGGCCAAACGCGTCGGGTTAATGCTTCGGGCATAGTCGTACCCTTTGTGTTTGCCAGGACTCTCCTGAACGTAGGTAGACGTTTGATAAATCGGAGTCATGATCGCGCCAGTCGATGGATCGGGCTCTTGTCCGGCGTGTATGACCCGGGTGGCGAAGGCGTGCTTTTGTGGATTGCTCATGAGATGCGACGTCGCAGATAGTTGAGAAGATCGATGCGCGTGATGAGGCCGACGAATTGACCGTGCTCAACTACGATCGCAACTTTTCCGTTGTCGAGCACGCAGCGTACCGCATCGAGCGTATCGAAAGGTTCCAGCGTTTCCACTCGGTTGGTCATTGCCGTTCGAACCTCGTCTCGAAAAGTGCCGCCACCATTTTGCACCCGAGTCAAAAGATCGGATTCGTCGAGGATGCCAATTAATCGGTCGTTTTCCAGCACCGGCACCTGCGAGATATCTGCGATTCGCATCCGATTGAACGCGGTAAGGAGGGTATCGGTTGGTCCCACGCTTACCACCGTTCCGTCCTGATATCGGCGAGAAACTACGTCTCGCAAATCGCCAAAGGTTTCCCGCTGCAGGAAACCCTGGGACGCCTTCTTTCCCGAGCAGTTCGCGAGCAGCATGGAAGCTTTCTTGATCAGAGACGCTGTAAGCTTTGCGAACCCGCGAAAGGTCAGCAATCGGTGGAATGAAATCTTCCCCGATCCCTTCTACCAACCAGGAGCCGGGTTGGTTCATTGTTCCCTTTGTCACGTAGTCTGCCAAAACCGAGCCGGCGGGATCGGCGAGTATCATTTCGCAATTGGGCGCTACTCGTGCGAAGAACCGGCTGAGCCCAGTGAGGGTACCGCTCGAGCCGACACCGACCACAACGGCATCGACGCGGTGCTCCATCTGATCCCAGATTTCCGGTCCAGTTGTTTCCTCGTGGGCCAACGGATTGGTCTCATTACCGAATTGGTTGACGTAGAACGAGTCTGGTGTCTCTCTGGCGATCTTCTCGGCTAGATCCTGATAATATTCCGGATGCCCTTTTGCGACATCGGATCGGGTGATCACCGTCTTGGCACCGAGAGCCCGCAGATGAAGGATTTTTTCCTGAGACATTTTGTCAGGGATAACTAACACCAGGTGATAGCCCTTAGCGGCCGCGACCAAGGCGAGCCCCAATCCGGTATTACCGGCAGTGGCCTCGATAATAGTTCCGCCGGGTTTAAGATCGCCGTGGCGTTCTGCCGCTTCGACCATAGCCAAAGCCATCCGGTCCTTGATCGAACCGGTGGGATTCTGGGTCTCCAGTTTCAGAAATAATCGGCAAACGCCCGTGTCAAAACGGGTAATCTCGAGCAGCGGCGTCTTGCCGATCAATAAAAGGATAGCCGGGTTGTCGATTTGCGGAGGGAACGAATGAGAGGCAGATGCCATGGTTGAATCTCCGGTGAGCCGTTCCTCGGAACCAGTGTAGTACACGCTTTTTCCCAGACCGCTCTGGGAAAAAAAGTTCTCCTTCAGAGAACAGCCATTTTCATCAGCTTATGATCCGAACGGGAGAACACATCTAGACAGAAGTAAGCAAAGAGGTTTTTAAACAAAAGAAAGCAAAGGTAGCAAAGGCAGAAGGGCTTTTTTTTCTCGCAAGAAACGGGTCGTCGCCACCGTCGCTAACCAGTGCCTCTAGCTGACTGGCCCAAGTTAATGTCCTTAGGAGCCTGAAACGTTGTTACCTTTGCTTCGTGTTTCTAAAGACAGATTTTGCGCAGCTGCGGGGAGGGATCGTGTCCTCGCGGTCCGTTTTTCGCGGCGCGCGAGGATTTGCACCTATCCGTCGCTGCCCTGCGGCAAGCTAAGCCCTCTCGAGGATCAGCACGAAAATCTTCGCAAAAATTAACCGATTTTCACCGATCGCAGGGAGCTCAAGTCTCGATGTGAATCAACCACTCTTACCTTTGTGACCTCTGTGAGCTCCTGTTCAAAAAGTCTGTCTTTGTGCCCTCTTGTCAGATGTAAAAAATTCCAGATACTTTAACCCAGACCCCGTATTGAACAGGACGACCGATTCGTCGGGCTGGATCTGCCCGTTAGCTCGCAATTGTTTCAGAGCGGCGTAGCAAGCGCCGCCTTCCGGAGCGACAAAGATGCCTTCCAAGTGGCCAATCTCCTCAGCCGCTTCCAGCATCGCTTCGTCGCTTACTGCGACGGCGGTGCCGTGAGAGGCGCGAATCGCATCCAGAATCAGAAAATCGGCGATGGCTTTTGGCACGCGCAATCCCGCCGCCTTGGTCACAGCATTGCGATGCTCTTCGGCAAATCGTTGGTTTGCCTCAAAGGCAGACACGATTGGCTGGCAACCAGTAGCTTGAACTGCCACCATGCGCGGACGATCAGCATTGATCCAGCCCATCTCGGTCATCTCCGAAAAAGCCTTCCACATTCCGATCAATCCAGTTCCACCGCCGGTTGGATAAATGATTACGTCAGGTAATTTCCATTCGAGCTGTTCCGCGATCTCATATCCCAACGTTTTCTTGCCCTCGACTCGATACGGTTCTTTGAGCGTTGAGAGATCGAACCAGCCCTCTTTCTCTTTACGCAGTGCAACCTCTCTTCCGCAATCAGTGATTAATCCGTCCACCAGCGTGATGTGAGCACCCATTGTCCGGCACTCGATGATGTTTGCGTGCAGCGCGTCCTTAGGCATGAAAAGATAGGCCGGAAGACCGGCTCGCGCCGCGTATGCGGCCAGCGCCCCGGCCGCGTTTCCCGCGGAAGGAACCGCCAGCCTTTCGGCTCCAAGATATTTGGCCATCGCGACGGCTACCGCCATACCCCGTGCTTTGAAGCTGCCCGTGGGATTTTGTGATTCGTCCTTGATCCAGAGACGGTTCAGACCGCGCCGTGCGGCCAGATGCGGCGTTTTGAGCAGCGGCGTCCAACCTTCTCCCAGCGTCAATATCTCTTGATCAGCTGGCAGCGGCAGCATCTCGCGGTATCGCCAAAGAGAAGGTGGCCGGCCCGGAAGCAATGCCTTGAAACGTTCGGCCTCGTCCCGACTTATTTCGTACTGCGCCAAGAGCGGCCGGCCACATTCCGCGCAGGAGTTTTGTAACTGTTGCCAAGCATACGTTTTTCCGCACAAAGCGCAGGAGAGGTAGGTGAGCATCGGTGGGAGGGGGTGCTGTCGTATTGGAACATCCGGCCCTTGGGGGCCGATGCCGGTGAAGGTGAGCTATGGGCGACGTGCAGGAAGATGTTGAAGGGTCGGCCAGCGGGCGAGCATGCGGTCTCGCAGAGAACTGCAGCACCGCCTGAGTTCCGACAATTCGGCGCGGTTGACCGACGATTGGGCGACGACGGCGAGGCGGTGCAGAACCCGCTCGCGGGCGGTAGCGGTGCCCCAGGTCCAGTCTTCGTGAGGAATACGAGCGAGGTGGTCGGTTGTGCCGCGGTGGGCACGTGCGACGAGAGCGTCGCCGCGGATCAGCCAGCCGGCGCAGGCGTCGGCGAGCTCGCCGGGAACATCAGTGCCGCTGAGCGAGCGCCATTCGTTGCGGTAGGCGGTCTCGGCTTGAACGAGCAGTCCTTCGGCTGGAGCGATAACACATAAGCAGGTCGGGAAGCCGATCCGCAGGTAGGCTAGTTCGTTTAGTCCGTCCCCGAGAGAGGCCTGCTCGAAGTCGACGAAGCGGATACCCCCGGCGGTATGGATGTCATTGCCCGGGCAGGGGTCGCCATGGAGGAGGGCGTGCTTTTCGGCAGCCGCAAGACGATACACAAGTTCGTTGAGTTCGGCGGACAGTCGAGATGGCGTTGGCACACCTAATTCTCCTAGCATAGACAGGAACGAGTCGACATCCTGTGAGCTCGGCCCGGACCAGCGCGGCAGGGCGCCGGCATCCTCCGATCCCGTAACCGCGTGCAGCCGAGCAAGAGCCACTGCGTAGCCGATCATCCAATCTGGTGCTGGATCCCGGTGTATCAGTTGCTCCAGAACTAACACGTTTCGATCAGCATCGCTGGCCAACAATCGAGGCACGACGGGCGGGTTGGCCCCGGCGGCAAGTCGCAGCGCAGCCAATTCACGGTCGAATCGATCAATTGCATTTGGTCCCTCGATCAACTGCTTGACCACCACCGGAGCGTCAGCACGCTCAACCAGCCAAACCCTGAATCTCGGACTGCTGCGAAGCCTCTGTACTCGTCGAGGCTCGCCCAATTCGGCTCGCAGTTTATCTCGCAACGGCACCTCGGACCACATCTGCGGATTCTAGCATATTCGAGATGGGTGAGCATGGGCAGGAGAGGAGCGAAGTTGCGGAATTGTGGAGCACTCCAGGCTCACAGATCCTGCCTTCGCCGGATCTGCCGCCACCGCAGCTTCGGCGCGCCCGAGTTCTGAGTTTAAGCAGTACCATTGAGCTTGGCCGCGATCCGGCAGCCGCCCATAAGCATTATCTTAAGGTTTCGGAGTGGGTTCTCTACCCCGAAGGGGCAGAAGGACTCAGCCCGGGGTTTTAACCCCGGGGAAAACGTCTCCCAGAGATCGCCCTGAAAGGGCGCCAGGCTCAGCTGGATCAGTCCCACGCCGATCGCTCATTGAAAGGCATCCCATGTTTCTGCAGCAAGGTCCGAAACTCTTCTTCGAATGTCATCTTGCGATGATGAGTCTCTTGGCTGGCAATAGACGCGATAACCGACTCCCACATCTAGCGCCCTTTCAGGGCGTGCGTTTGATTGGATCTTTCCCGGGGTTAAAACCCCGGGTTGAGTCCTCCTGCCCCTTCGGGGTAGAGAACCCACTCCAAAAATCCTTAAGTTTATGCTTATGGGCAGCCGCCGGACGGAGTCGGGTTTTCGCGCCCTACCATCACTCCCCGGTTCGCGGCCTCCAATGTCCCTTACAACAGCATAAACGCTGCACCGGCAATGAGAGTAGGTACTAACGCGCCCAGGAAAAGGCCGAGCGGGGCAATCCCGCCATCGCCAAACCGGGATGACAAGATCGATATTCCGGCCGGATTTGGTGCATTAGCAATCACGGTCAATCCGCCTCCGGTGATCGCTCCGGCCATCACCGAATACTTCAGCGAATCGGAGAAATTTGGCACCAATGAAGCCAGGTAAGTAATGGCAGCGTTATCGTTGAATGCCGTCAAGATCGTTGCTCCTATCATCATGGGCCACTCAGTTAGCTGCTTAAGCACCGGGACGATCCACCATTCCTGGCATCCGCCATGAATCACCAGTGAACCAAGAAAGAATCCGACCAGGAGCGCTTGTCGCAACGCAATTTGGTGCTGGCTTCGCCGAGTGGCGGTGACGAACGCGAGAAAAAAGAGAAAGCCGAAAATAATCAATACCGGGTAGTGAGCATTCACTACGGTCCACGCCAAAAAAAGCAGATGGATCACGGTAATCGACCACGGAACCGCTCGTTGTTCCTGGGCTGACTCATCGGTCCCTGGTTTGGCAGCAAGTTTTGTGAGCTCCCTTCGGAAGAATAGGAGGAACAGGAAATTGGAGACTAAAATTGCAATCACTGCTTTCCAGCCAAAGTTTCGCAGCATAAAGAGAAAGCCCCAACTCCAGTGGTTCGCCACCATTATGACGGGTGGTGCGGCAAAATGGGTCAGAGTTCCGCCGACCGAAACGTTTACGAAAAGAAGACCCAGCGTTGCATATTTCAAGCGATCGCTCAGATGCAGGTTGTAAAAGCGATGCCGAAGCAAGAGTGCGCTGATGGTCATCGCTGCGGGTTCCGTGATAAAAGAGCCGAGGAGCGGACCGATGGTGAGGATGGACAGCCACCATATTGCCGGACTGCCGCGTCCCAGCGCCGCGATCCGAGCGACTGCATTCTCGGCCAGACGTAGGACCGGTAAGGAGCTGGCCATTGACATGATGACCACAACAAATATCGCTTCGGCCTCATTAACGTGACCAACATAGTGGACCATGGCTGGCCACCCGTGAAAGAAGATGATCGCGATCATCAAAGGAACCAGCCAAATGCCGAAAACTGCTTCAATCTCGCCCATAAAATGGAAAAACTGGGCGCGAAAGAGCAGTTGGTCCCATTCGCGATCACGGCGCTGGCGTTCCAGCGGATCCAGAGCCTCGACTGCGCGCGCTCTAATATCGTAATCATGAGCGAGCCTCTGAAACCGGGCAACGAGAAACGTGTGCACGATCGCGATGAAAAAGATAATCGTTGCCGCAGCATTAAAGGGCTCTTGTTGAATCCGAGCGAAGAGTTTGCCGCTGAGGGTCGAAATCGATTCGTCCTGATAGCTGTCGCTGGAGAGTGGGAATTTTTGATCGCCAGCGGGTTCTGCGGCGCGGACCGGTATAACGCCGAAAATCAGACAGGCGAGCATCAGGAAAATAGGGCAGCCGAGCTTCGTCGTAGAAGATCGGTGTATCCGACTGCGCCCCGTCGTCTGAAACTCCGGAAGCTTCGTCGGACAAGTCGGCGTATGGGCGTCTTG
>WNFI01045393.1_pt1 | contig 20491 bp, 9 predicted proteins | sample 5400471 | NCBI WGS metagenome assembly WNFI01 (sample SAMN13153348, study PRJNA577476) | soil metagenome | isolation source: 100 cm saprolite on Douglas fir-dominated hillslope | place: USA:California | collected 2013-09-17
TCGTCCCGCAACTATGGCCTGCTCTGGGACAACAACTCGATCACGCGCTTCGGCGACCCGCGGCCCTACGGACTCGCCTCGCGCGACCTGAAACTCTACGACGCCGACGGCAAGGCGGGCGGCCTCTCTGCCCGCTACTACGTGAACGGCCAGCTGCGGCTCACGCGCACCGAAGCGGACATCAACTACCAATACATCAAGGATCTACAGAGCCGCCCGGCCGGGCTGCTGGGCGAGGGTACATCCGACACGAGCGCGCAGCACGTCGACGTCGCCGGCGAGACCGTGGTGTGGGAAGGGACGCTCGAGGCGTCGGTGAGCGGTGTGCACAAGTTCCAGCTCTACGCCAGCAGCTACTTCAAGCTGTATATCGACGGCAAGCTGCTCCTCGATCGCTGGCGGCAGAACTGGAACCCCTGGTACCACAACGTCGCGGTGCCGCTCACTGCCGGCAAGAGCGTGGCGATCCGCGTCGAGTGGACGCCAAACGACGGCTATATTGCCCTGCTGCACAACAATCCGCTGCCCGAACTGGACCGGCATTCGCTCAGTTTCGCTTCCGAGCTGGGTCACGCGATCGACTATTACTTCGTGGGCGGCGAGAACCTCGATGAGGTGATCGCCGGCTACCGCGAACTCACCGGCAAGGCGGTGATGTTGCCGCGCTGGGCCTACGGTTTCTGGCAGAGCCGGCAGCGCTACCAGACCCAGGACCAGGTGCTCGCCGTCGGGCAGGCGTACCGCGAGCGCGGTCTGCCGCTCGACAATGTGGTCGAGGACTGGTTTTATTGGCGCGAGGACGACTGGGGCTCGCACAAATTCGATCCGGCGCGCTTCCCGGACCCCAAGGGGATGATCGAGCGGCTGCACGCCCAAAAGCTGCATTTCATGATCTCGGTGTGGCCGAAGTTCTATCCGGCCACCGACAATTACAAGGAGCTGGACGCCAAGGGCCACATCTACCATCGCAACGTCGAGCTCGGCATCCGCGACTGGGTGGGCAAGGGCTACCTGAACTCGGATTACGATCCCTACTCGGCCGAAGCGCGTGCCATCTACTGGCGCCAGATTCGCGACAACCTCGACGTGCTGGGCGTGGATGCCTGGTGGCTCGATGCCACCGAACCCGACATTCACTCCAACGTGGACGTCGAGGAGAACAAACTGCGCATCGGTCCGACGGCCCTGGGCCCAGGCGCGGCGTTCTACAACTCCTTCCCTCTGATGCAGACCAAGGCGGTGTACGAGGGTCTGCGCGCCAGCGACCCCGATCGCCGCGCCTTCATCCTGACGCGCTCGGCCTTCGCGGGTCAGCAGCGCCACGCGGCGGCGACCTGGAGCGGCGATACCGCCTCGCGCTGGACCGATCTGTACAACCAGATATCAGCGGGCGTCAACTTCTCGATGTCCGGCATTCCGAACTGGAGCTTCGACATCGGCGGCTTCACGATGGAGAACCGTTACCACAATCCCACGCCTGCGGACCTGGATGAATGGCGTGAACTGAACCTGCGCTGGTTCCAGTTCGGCGCCTTCGTGCCCCTGTTCCGCTCGCACGGCGAGGAGCCGTTCCGCGAGATTTATTCCCTGGCGCCGGAGGGCTCGGAGGTCTACGACAGCCTGGCGTTCTATGACCGGTTGCGCTACCGGCTGATGCCCTACATCTATACGCTGGGCGGCGACGCCGCGTTGCGCGACGGCACGATCATGCGCGGCCTGGCGATGGATTTTCCGCGTGACACGCGCGTGCGCAATCTCAACGACGAATACCTGTTCGGACCATCGCTCCTGGTGAGCCCGGTGTACGAATACCAGGCGCGTACGCGCAAGATCTACCTGCCCGCCGGCACGGAGTGGACCGACTTCTACACCGGCAAGACCTACACCGGGGGTCGGCAGATCGACGCGGCGGCGCCGCTCGCACGCATGCCGCTGTTCGTGAGAGCCGGCGCCATCGTTCCGCTGGGCCCGGCGATCGAATACACCGGCCAGAAGCCCGACGCGCCGATCACGCTCTGCGTCTTCACCGGCCGCGATGGTGCCTTCGATCTGTACGAAGACGACGGTGTGAGCTACGGCTACGAACGGGGCGAGTTTGCGCGCATACCGATGAAGTACGACGAGGCTGCGGGCGCACTCACCATCGGCGCGCGTCAGGGCACTTTTCCCGGCGTGGTCGCGCGTCGGAAGTTCGAGGTGCGATGGATCGCGCCGGGCGCCGCGGCTCCGGCTGACTTCGATGCCGCGGCCGATCTGAGCATCGACTACCGCGGCACCGCGGTCACGGTGCACCGTGCCGTGGCGCATCCGGCGCTGTGGCCGAAGACTCACAGCCGCGGGCTCATCGACCGGGAGACCGAGCAGCGCGTGACGGAGCTCATGGCAGGCATGAGCCTGGAGGAGAAAGTCGGTCAGATGATCCAAGCCGATCTCACCACGGTCAGGCCCGGAGACTTAAGGGAATATCCGCTCGGTTCAATTCTGGCCGGCGGCAATTCGCCGCCCCTCGGGGCGCCAGACCGCGCTCCGGCCAGTGTCTGGATCGACACTGCGCGCGCTTTCCGCGCCGCGTCACTCGAAGTGCGGCCCGGCCATACCCCGATCCCGGTGATGTTCGGCATCGATGCCGTGCACGGCAACAGCAAGGTCGTCGGCGCCACGATATTTCCGCACAACATCGGACTGGGTGCGATGCACGACCCGGCGCTGATGCGTCGCATCGGCGCCGCGACCGCCGAGGAGACCGCCGCCACCGGCATCGACTGGGCCTTTGGCCCGACCCTGGCCGCGCCGCAGGACGATCGCTGGGGCCGCACCTACGAGGGCTATTCGGAGAGTCCGGCGCTGGTGAAGAGCTATGCCGGCGAGATGGTGCGCGGACTGCAGGGCGAGCCGGGCGCAGGACGGATGCTGCAAAGCGGTCACGTGGCGGCCTCCGCCAAGCACTTTCTGGGCGACGGCGGCACCACGGACGGGATTGATCAGGGCGACACCGATGTCAGCGAGCGGGAGCTCATCCGCACGCATGCTCAGGGTTACGTCAGCGCGATTCCGGCCGGCGTGATGGGCGTGCTGGTCTCCTACTCGAGCTGGCAGGGCCGCAAGATGCACGGGAATGACAGCCTGCTGACCGGCGTGCTCAAGGGGCAAATGGGCTTCGACGGCTTTGTCGTCAGCGACTGGAACGGCCATGGCCAGGTGCCGGGCTGCAGCAGCGCGGATTGTCCGGCGGCCGTCAACGCCGGCCTGGACATGTTCATGGCGCCGGACAAGTGGAAAGAGCTGTACCACGCCACGCTCGCGGAAGCGCGCGCCGGCGTGATTCCACCGAGCCGCATCGACGATGCGGTGCGCCGCATCCTGCGGGTCAAATTCAAGCTCGGACTGTTTGAAGCAGCGCGGCCCTGGGAAGGCCGGAGCGGTGTCGTCGGCAGTTCTGCGCACCGCGCGCTCGCGCGCCAGGCGGTGCGCAAATCCCTGGTGCTGCTGAAGAACAACGGCCGATTGCTGCCGCTGCGTGCCGGCGCGCGGGTGCTGGTCGCCGGCGAGGCGGCTGACGACATCGGCCGTCAAACGGGCGGCTGGACGCTCTCCTGGCAGGGCACCGGAAATACCAACGGTGATTTTCCCAACGGGCAGTCCATCTATGCCGGATTGCGTGCGGCGCTCGCTGCGGGCGGCGGCAGCGCGGAGATCAGCGTCGATGGGAGCTTTAAGCGAAAGCCCGACGTCGCGATAGTGGTGTTCGGCGAGACGCCGTACGCGGAAATGATGGGCGATCTGCACACGCTCGAATTCCAGCCGGCCGACAAGCCGGATCTCGCGCTGCTCAAGCGCCTCAAGGCTGGAGGCGTCCCGGTCGTGGCGGTATTTCTGTCCGGGCGTCCGCTGTGGGTGAACGCCGAGATCAACGCGGCCGACGCGTTTGTTGCCGCCTGGTTGCCGGGCAGCGAAGGGGGCGGCATCGCGGATGTGCTGATCGGTGACGCCGCTGGCAAGCCGCGGCACGATTTCACCGGCAGGCTGTCATTCTCCTGGCCGAAGAGCGCGGGAGCGCATCACCTGACCAACGGCAAACAGCCCTACGATCCGCTGTTTCCGCTTGGCTACGGCCTGGACTATCGTCAGGCTGTCACGCTGCCAAAGCTGTCGGAAGAGTCTGGCGTCAGCGCGGCGACGTGGAATGTGGATCGCTACTTCGTCAACGGGCACACGCCGGCGCCGTGGGGCTTTGAGTCGGGCCCGGAAGATCGCGTGGCGACACGTGCCGTTGATGCGGGCGGAGTGCAGGAGGCCGGCCGCGAGTTTCGCTGGAACGGGCTGGGCAGTGACAGCGTGGCACTGAGCGGGCCGGCGGTCGATCTGCGGCGCCAGGCGAACGGTGAGCTGTCGCTGATGATCAAGTACCGGCTCGACGAAAAGCCTGCAGCGCCGGTGCAGCTGGCAATGCGTTGCGATCCGCGCTGCGATGACGCTGCGGCGCTGCAGCTGGATACCGAGCTGGCGGAGGCCCAAGTTGGGCAGTGGCGCACGCTGAAGGTCAGGCTCGCCTGCTTTCAGGAGGCGGGTGTCGATATGGCAAGGGTATCCAGACCATTCGAGGTCACGACCCGAGGCCGGCTGGCACTGACTTTGCTCAGCGTCCAGCTGACGACGGATCCGAGCGGCACGATTTGCCTGCCGCGCGCTGTCATGTAGGCTCCCGCCATGCGATTGCCGATCATTGACCGACTGCGCTGCACGACGGTGCTGGCGCTCGTTGCGGCCAGCGCCCAGGCAGGCATCGCCGCGCCGACGCTCGATCCGCTATTTCAGGATCACGCGGTGCTGCAGCGCGGCCAGCAGATCGTCGTTCGCGGCACTTCGGCGCCGGGGGCAACGATTCAGGTGACACTCGCCGGGCAGCACGCTGAAGCCCACGCCGATGACGCTGCCAGGTGGCAGGCGACACTGCCACCGCTGGGTGCGGGCGGACCCTACGATCTCGAAGCGCGCGATGCCGCGGGCGGCAGCGCGATCGCCCGGGATGTGCTGATCGGCGATGTGTGGCTGTGTTCCGGACAGTCGAACATGGAAATGCAGGTCCGGCGCGTGTCGAACCTGGAGACCGAGATCGGCGCTTCCGCCAACAGCCAGGTCCGGCTGCTGCATATCGAGCGCAGCAGCAGCGTGGTGCCGTTGACGGAATTTACGCCACCCGTGCACTGGCTCGTCGCCGGCCCGCGCACGGTCGATAACTTTTCCGCGGCCTGCTACTTTTTCGGGCGCGAGATCGAGCACAGCGAGGGCGTGCCCGTCGGCCTCATCGACTCGAGCTGGGGCGGATCGATCATCCAGGCCTGGATGAGCGCGGCGAGCCTGCGCCAGCACGACGGCTCCCGCGACGGGATCGCCGAGCTCGAGGCGTACGCGCGCGATCCGGCCGCGGCGGCAGCTCGCTGGCAGGATCGAGTGGAGCAGTGGTGGCGGGAGCGCGATCCGGCCGCCATTGGTCCGGCGGCCTGGAGCACCTCAAGCTTCGATGATCAGGCCTGGCCTGTGATGCGGCCGGCGGGATGGTGGGAGAACTCGGGCGTCGCGGAGCTGAAGGACTTCGATGGCATCGTCTGGTTTCGCACGTCGGTGAGCGTGACCGCCGCGCAGGCGGCTGCCAAGGCGATGCTCGATCTGGGGCCGATCGACGACATCGATACGACCTGGGTGAATGGCGTGCGCGTCGGCTCCGGCGACGCCTGGGACCAGCCGCGCTTTTACCCGCTCGCCGCAGGCACGCTGCATGAGGGCAGCAATATTATCGCGGTGCGCGTACTGGACACCGGCGGTGGCGGCGGGATGTGGGGCCCGCCGGAGCAAAAGCTGCTGCGCTTTGCGGATGGCGGTGTGGTGCCCGTCGGCCCCAGCTGGCATTTTCGCGTCGCCGGCCAGCTCGCGCGGATCGGTGTGCCACCGCACTCGCCCTGGACGCCGGCCATCGGACTTACGACGCTCTATAACGGCATGATTCACCCTCTCGCGGGGTTCGGATTGCGCGGCGTGCTCTGGTACCAGGGCGAAGCCAATGCTGGCGATGCGGCCGAATATGCACAATTGCTGCCGTTGTTTTTCCAGGATTGGCGGCGCGAATTCAACGCGCAGCTGCCGGTGCTGGTGGTGCAACTGGCCGACTTTGGTCCGGCGCGCTCGGCGCCGGCCGACTCCTCCTGGGCCGCGCTGCGTGAGTCGCAGCGGCGCGTGGTCGATGCTGACGCGCACGCCGGCCTCGCGGTCACGATCGACATCGGTGATCGCTTCGACATTCATCCGACCAACAAGCAGGAAGTCGGGCATCGGCTGGCGCTCCTGGCGCGGCATCGCGTGTACGGAGAGGACCTGGAGGATTCTGGACCCGAGCCGACCGGCGCCACGCAACAGACGGGTCGAGTCACCGTCGAGTATGCGCATGCCAAGGGTGGCCTGGTCGTGCAAGGCTCCAATCGACCGGCCGGTTTCGAGATCTGCGAGGGCGCGAATCATTGCCGCTACTCCGACGCCGTAGTTGCGGGCACGCGCGTGGTGCTGCGGGGCGTGAAGGCCTCGCCACACGCCCATCTGCGCTATGCCTGGAGCGACAGCCCGCTCTGCAATCTCTACAACGCCGCCGGCCTGCCGGCCGTGCCTTTCGACGTCCCGATTCGCTAGTTCAGTTCCACGTCGTCCAGGTACCAGGTGTCGAGCGGCTGGCCGCCTGTATTCTGGATCCAGAAACCCTCGATCTCGGCGCCGGCGACCTTGAGCTCCGCCATCAAGACTGTGATCCACGTCCACTTGCCCGCCGTGACCTTCAAAGGCACGGCGCGGTCGGTCAGGCCCTTACCTCCGGCCACCGGAATCAGCGCCAGCGTGGGGTGGCCGTGCGCACCGCCGTGTATCCAGAAACTCAGGGCGTGGAAGTCGCCGGCGTTGAAGGCCGCGTGCGCCAGATACAGCGCCGTGTACGGCGCAGTAGTGACGGCCATCGAGGCGCTGCCGGAATGCACCGGCGCCGCGTTGTCTACGGCGACCTTGGCCCAGCTCCAGTTGCTCCAGCCTTCGCCCAGGGAGTCATCATAAATGACTTGGGCATCGGGGCCCGATGGGACGAAGCTCGCGGACTTCGCCGCGGAATCGATGCGATCGCTGAGCACGGGTGTGGCACCCGGCGCGCTGACCGGCGTGCCGTAGAGAATGCCGCGGCCGTCGGTGCCCAGGTACACGCGCCCGAAAACCCGCGGATCGCCGCTCAGCGCGCGAAAGCGATGGCCATACTCGTGCTGCGCGTCGTTTACGCGGATCCAGCTGACGCCGGCGTCGTCGGAGCGCCACACTGCTGTCAGCGCCTCGCGCGTTCCGGTCGCGAACAGCGCCGGGTAGGAGCGCCCCGGTGGCGCCATCCCGAAGCCGAGCAGGTCCACCTTTAGCCCTGAGCGCAGCAGCTCGAAGTGCTGGCCGCCGTTGGTGGAATGAAACAACCGTCCGTGCGAGACAACCCAGAGATCACCCGCCGCCGCTGGGCTGGCGAGCAGCGGCCAGGGAGAGTGTAGATTCTGCGGTTCGTCATCGTGCAGCTCGCGCGGCAGACCGGTGGTGGCCAGTGCGCTGAAGCTCGCGCCGCCGTCGCTGCTGGCATAGAAAACGCCCTTGGCAAAATCCAGCGCATAAAAGTGCAGTCCATCGACGCGGTCGGCGACGATACGCGTGTAGCCCGGGAGCCCACGTACCACAGTCCAGGTCTTGCCGCGATCGCGCGTCAGCAGCGATATCGGAGTCATGACGATGAAGGTGGTGCCGTCCGCAGAGACGATGATCGGTGTGTTGCCGTCGATGTCGAATCGCCGCTCCTCGGTGATGCCGGAGGCGTCTTTCCATTTGAGCGGTGGCGCCTTCAGCGCGTGCCAGTCCTCACCCGAGTCGTCCGACCACGCGAGCGTCACTTCGCCATCTACCCCATGGTTTCGGGGCAATCCGGTACGCACCAGCACCTGAGCGGCTTGGCCGGCATAGTCGACCAGGAGAGTGTTGGTGAATATCGGATTAACGAACATGCGGGTCGGGGGCTCATTCAGATCCAAATGCGCGAAGCCGGAAATATCGCCGAATCCCGACAGCAGCTGCGGACCCTGCGGCGGACTGACGAGCGACAGGATCGCGGTTTCCTCGATGCCCGCGACCCATGGTCGCCACGTGAGCGGCGGGGGCTCAGCGGTTCCATGGTCCACGAGGGCATCCGTCGTGGCATAGACCGTCGCGCCGGTGGTGTAAGCCGCGTGATTCGAGTCGAAGGGATCGATCGCGACGCCCGCCATCCAGTGATCAAAACCCACGCGCCTGTCGCCGGCGCGCAGGTAGGGGGTCGCTGCATCGTCGTGGGTGCCGCGTTCCGCGAGGCTCCGCCAGCTGCGGCCGTCGTCGCTCGAGCGCCACAGCGCATCGCCGGGGATCCAGCGGTTGACCGTCGCCACGAGCAGGGTGCCGGGATGCAGCCGATCGATAGCGAGGCCCATGTAGCCGCCGGGTGCGCGCGTCGGGCCTGTTTCGGGCGTAATGTTCACCGCCGTGCCGGCGTGGGTGTCGAAACGATAGACGGCGCCGTCCGTGATGCCGTTCGGGCCGATGCCATTGGCATAGGTGACATACAGCTCGCCGCGCGCATCGAGCTGCCCCTGGACCGGCAGCAGCTCCGGTCCCGGTTGTCCGGGAACCGGCAACCAGTGCTCACCGGCGTCGTCGCTCCGGTAAAGGTGTACCGGACCTGGATCGGTGACCCCAACGAACAGCGTGCGCGAGCGCGTGCCGCGCGCAGCGCTGGCCGGATCAGGGAGCACAAAGCTGATGCCACCGGGGTCGGGGTCTGCGCGCTGCTTTGGCAGGCCGCGACCGGGAAGGGGAAATGTGGTGAGCCTGGACCAGGAGCGGGCGCCGTCCAGGCTGCGCTGCAGCCCGTCGTAGCGCGAGCCGAAATAAAGGGTCGTGGGCTCGTTGGCATCGACGGCGAGGCGTTCGCCCAATCCGCGCCCATCCTCGTTGCCGCCCATCCGAAAATAGACCGGGTAGATGTCCCAGTGCCTGCCGCGATCGGCGGAGTGCAGCATGGCCGTGGGCTTTTCCCAGTGATACATGCCGACTGCGGCATACACTACCTCAGGATTGAACGGGTCGGGCGCCACGCTCTCCACGCCGAAATAGTTGGATTCCGGCATGTCGTCCTGCAATGCCATCCAGCGCTGCGCCGCCGCGTCCCAACGGTACAGCCCGCCGATGTCGGTGCGCAGATAGGCCAGGCCCTGCTCGGCGCGGCTGAAGACCAGTCCGGGGGAAAAGCCACCGCCGCCGACCGTCACGCTCTGCCAGCGGTAGGGCGCTTCGGGGACGCTGGCCCCTGGCACGACCGTGGTCGCCGCGAGGGCCGCGAGCGATGCGAGCAGCATTCGCGCGCGCGTGTTGAGGCTCGACACGGGCAGGCTTTCCTGGATCGGAGCTGTTTTTGGTACCGCTACCATGCATAATATCAGATCTCATCCGGGCGGGGAACAGAGGGGGTGTCCGTGTGCGCTGTCGCCGGCCGATAGGCCTTGCCGCCTGCATCGTCCTTTTGAACTTGGCCAGCCCGCTGCGCGCGGCCGAACCGCTCCGCCTGTGGTACCCGGCACCGGCGAGGGACTGGGAGCGCGAGGCGCTGCCCATTGGCAGCGGCTCGCTGGGGGCCATGATCTACGGGGGCGTGGAGCTGGATCGCATCCAGTTCAATGAAAAATCACTCTGGACGGGTGGACCCGGCGCGCGCGCCGGCTATGACTTCGGGGTGCCCGCCGACTCCATGTCGGCGAAGGTGCGATCGGTCGCGCAGGCGCTCGAAGCGGGTGGATCGATGGCAGCCGAGACGGCCGCTGCAAGGCTGGGACGCCGCGCCCGCAGCTTTGGCGATTACCAGAACTTCGGCGAACTGCAGCTCAGCTTCGACGCCGTGGAGTCGCCGGTCGAGGGGTACCGTCGCGAACTGGATCTCGACGCCGGCGTGGCACGGGTCAGCTATAGCCAGGCCGGCGTGCGCTTTGAGCGGGACTATTTCGCTTCCTATCCGGATGGCGTCATCGTGCTCAAAATCCAGGCAGACCAGCCCGGCCGCGTCAGTTTCCAGGCGCACTTCAGCCTGCCCGACAATCGCAGCGCTGCTTTAAGCTCACGACGTGGGCGCATGGTCGCCACGGGAGCGCTGAGCGACAACGGGCTGGCCTATGCGGCGGCCGTGCAGGTGCTGGTGCAGGGTGGGGAGCGCAATGATCTGGCGGACGGCGGCGTCAGCGTGCGGGGCGCCGACGCCGCGGTGCTGATCCTCGCCGCGGGCACGGCGTACCGGCTCCACTATCCGGACTATCGCGGGCCGGATCCACGCGCCGCTGTGGGCGCGCGGCTCGAGCGCGCCTCGCGTCGGAGCTACCCCGCGCTGCTGGAGGCGCACCAGCGCGACTATCGCGCACTGTTCGGCCGCGTCACGCTCGATCTGGGCGGCAGCGAGCCAGCGCTCTCGACCGACGCGCAGCTGCGCCAGTACGGTCACGGCGCCGCGAGCGCCGATCGCGCGCTGGAGACCCTTTATTTCCAGTACGGCCGCTATCTGCTGCTGTCCTCCTCACGCGCCGGATCGCTGCCGGCCAACCTGCAGGGCGTGTGGAACTCGAGCGACACGCCACCCTGGAACGCCGACTACCACGTCAATATCAATCTGCAGATGAATTACTGGCCGGCGGAGTCCACGAATCTCGCCGAGACCGTCGATCCGCTGCTGGATTTCATCGCCGCGCTGGTGCCACCCGGCCGCCGCGCCGCGCAGCAGATTCAAGGCGCGCCAGGCTGGACGCTGTTCCTCAATACCAACGCCTGGGGCTACACGGGATTGATCGACTGGCCCACTGCGTTCTGGCAACCCGAGGCGGCGGCCTGGCTGGCCCAGAGCGAATACGAACATTACCGCTACAGCGGCGATGCACGGTTTCTGCGCTATCGCGCCTGGCCGGTCATGCGCGCAGCAGCGCAGTATTGGCTCGCCGCGCTGCGCGTCGATCCGCGCGACGGGCGGCTCGTCGTGAACCCGAGCTACTCGCCGGAACACGGGGAGTTTACCGCCGGCGCCTCGATGTCGCAGCAGATCGTGTTCGACCTGTTCACGAATGTGGTCGAGGCGGCGCCGCTCGTCGGAGACAGGGTGTTCGGCGAGCACGTTCGTGCGGCCCTGGTGCGGCTGGATCCCGGCCTGCGTGTCGGCCACTGGGGTCAGTTGCAGGAATGGAAGCAGGATCTGGACGTCCAGTCCGATGACCATCGCCACGTCTCGCATCTGTTCGCACTGCACCCGGGGCGCCAGGTCACGCTTCTGGGCACGCCGGCGCTGGCCGCGGCGGCGCGCGTGACGCTCGATAGCCGGGGCGATGCCAGCACCGGCTGGAGCCGCGCCTGGAAGATCAATTCCTGGGCGCGATTGCAGGACGGTGATCGCGCCCTGCGTCTGCTGGCCGGACTGCTGGCGGACAGCACTCTGCCCAATCTGCTGGACACGCACCCGCCGTTCCAGATCGACGGTAACTTTGGCGCCACCGCCGGCATCGCCGAGATGCTGCTGCAAAGTCAGGATGGCGAGCTGCACGTCCTGCCGGCCCTGCCGCAGGCCTGGCCCGAAGGGCGCGTGACAGGACTGCGTGCGCGCGGCAACGTGACCGTGGATCTGAACTGGTCGGCCGGCGTGGCGGACAGGGCCGAGCTACACGCCGGGAGCGACGGGTTGCTGCGCGTGCGCAGCTCGATATTTTCCGGTCCCTGGTCGTTGCGGGAGCAGGGCACGGGTCGGCCGGTCGCGGTTTCGGGGAGCGGCGAGGTGCGGGAATTTCAGGCGCAACGGAGCGGCGTCTATGTGCTGGAGCGCGGCGAGTCGGAAGCGGTGAGTTTGGGAGAGTAGCGTGTTGAGATTACAGGGTAAGCGCGCGCTGGTGACGGCGGCGGGGCAGGGCATCGGCAGGGCCACCGCGATCGCGTTTGCGGGCGCCGGCGCGAGCGTGGTCGCCGCCGACATCGACGCGGAAGCGCTCGGCGCGCTGGCGAAGGAGCGCCTGACTGGACTCGAGACGATGCACCTCGACGTCACGAACCGCACGGCCATCCGCGAGCTCGCCGAGGCCCGCCGGGGCGACCCGGCGCCCTTCAACGTGCTGTTCAACTGTGCCGGCGTCGTGCATGCCGGTTCGGTGCTCGAGTGCAGCGACGAGGATTGGCAGGCGGCCTGGATGGTGAACGTGAGCTCGATGTTCTGGCTATGCCAGGCGCTGTTGCCGGCCATGGTCGAGGCGGGCGGCGGCTCCATCATCAACGTGGCCTCCATCGCCTCGAGCGTCAAGAGCGTCCCGAACCGTTGCGCCTACAGCACCACCAAGGCGGCGGTCATTGGGCTTACCAAATCCATCGCCGCCGATTTTGTGGGTCGCGGCATACGCTGCAACGCGATTTGTCCAGGCACGGTGGCCACGCCGTCGCTGGCGGCGCGGATCCGTGCGCAGGCCGAAGCCACCGGGCGGACAGCGGCGGAAGTGACAGCCGCCTTCCGCGCCCGCCAACCGATGGGGCGGCTCGGGACCCCGGCCGAAATCGCCGCGCTCGCGCTTTATCTCGCCTCGGACGAGGCGGCGTTCACGACCGGCGCGATCCACATCGCTGACGGCGGCTGGACGGGATGAACTCGTGAACCTGGAACTCGAGGGCCGCACCATTATCGTGACCGGTGGTGGCGCCGGAATCGGCGGCGCCATCTCACTGCGGCTGGCGGCCGAAGGGGCGATCCCGGTCATTTTTGGCCGCAGCCCGCTCGCGCCGGACTTCAAGGCGTGTCTCATGGAACTGCAGCCCGCGACGCGCTTTTTCCAGGTCGACCTGCGCGACGAGGCGGCCGTGCTGACCGCGCTCGAGGCCACGCTGGCCGCATCCGGCCGCATCGATGGCCTGGTCAACAATGCCGGCGTCAACGACGGGGTCACGCTGGAGGCCGGCCGTGAGGCTTTTCTGCGTTCACTGGAGGCGAACCTCGTTCACTACTACGTGATGACTCACCATGCGCTGCCGCACCTGCGCGCGAGCCGCGGCGCGATCGTGAACATTTCCTCAAAGACGGCGCTGACCGGTCAGGGCGGCACCAGCGGTTACGCCGCGGCCAAGGGGGCGCAACTCGCACTGACTCGCGAGTGGGCGGCCGCGCTGGCGGCCGATGGAATTCGCGTCAATGCGGTGGTGCCGGCCGAGGTGATGACGCCGTTGTACCGCTCCTGGCTGGGCACGTTTCCCGATCCGGAGGCCAGGCTCGCCACGATCGAGAGTCGGATCCCGCTCGGCACGCGCCTGACACGCGCCGAAGAAATCGCCGACATGGCGGTCTTCCTGCTGTCGGCGCGCGCCTCGCACGTCACCGGCCAGTGGATCTTCGTCGATGGGGGTTACGTCCATCTCGATCGCGTGCTGCCGCGCACCTGACTCCCGCAGGCGCTAGTCCGTCATGCGGTAGACGCGCCGCGCGGTACGCTCGAAGACATCTACGGTCGCCTTGGCGTCGCCGACAATCAAGTCATGGGCCAGCGCAAACCAGCGCTGATAGTCACTCGCCAGATTCACCACGGGCCAATCGCTCCCCCACATCAGGCGCTCGGTACCAAAATTCCGGCACAGGAATTCGGCGCAGGGCGCGAGGTCTTGCGGTTTCCAGTCCGGTGCCGCCTCAGTCACCAGCCCCGAAAGCTTGCAGCTGACGTTGGTCTGCTGCGCCAGGCGGGCGAGATCGGCGCGCCAGGGATCCAGCACACCCTGCGCGAGGTCCGGTTTGGCGGCGTGATCCACGATGATCGGCAGCTCCGGATAGCGCGCCGCAAACTCCAGCAGGTGGGGCAGGTGTCGGGGCCGAATCAGCGCATCGAAGCTCAGTCCGTGCCGCAACATGGACTCGATCGCTGCCGCCAGTTCCGGGCGCAGGAGCCATCGGTCGTCGGCGAGGCTCTGCAGCATCGGACGGATCCCGCGCATCTTGGGATGGCGTGCCAGGCGCGCGATGCGCAACGGCGCCGTGGGACTGGCCAGATCGACCCAGGCCACCACGGCGCGGACGAGCGGTGTGGCCGAGGCCAGCTCCAGCAGAAAATCCGTGTCGCGATCGTCCGGCTGCGATTGCACCAGCACCGTGCCGGTGACGCCGGCTGCAGCCGCCAGCGGCGCCAGCTCGGCGGGTGCGAAGTCGCGGTGAATCGGCTGCAATTCCGCGGTGGGCCAGCGACACTCGGCGCGGCGGAGCTGCCAGAAGTGCTGATGCGCGTCGATGCTCAATGGCGCAGGCGCGACGCGTAGTACGCGTATGCGCCGACCATCGCGAAGCAGGCGGCCGGCACCCACACGGCCTGCTGGATTGAGCTCAGGTCCGACACCCGTCCCATGATTCCGGTGAGCACGGCGCCGCCGATGATGGCCATCACCAGGAGCGATGAGCCCGCCTGGGTCAGCGGCCCGAGATCCTCGAGCGCGATGGCAAAGATGGTGGGAAACATGATCGACATGAAAAACCCGGTTGCGACCAGCGCCAGCAGCCCGCTCATGCCGCCGGCCAGTGCCGCGATCGCCGTCAGCACCACGTTTGCCGCTGCAAACAACAGCATCAGGCGCGCCGGCGCAAAGCGGCCCATCAGCGCCGTGCCGCCGAAGCGTCCCAGCATGAAGCCGAACAGGGAGGCAAACAGGTAGTCGGCGGCGGCCTGGTCGGCGATGCCTGGCACGGCGTGCTGCGCGTAGCGGATGGTGTAGCTCCACACGCCCACCTGCGCGCCCACGTAGCAGAACTGCGCCCAGACGCCGAACAGGTAGCGCGGCCGCTGCAGGAGCGGGGCGAAGCGGATCTGGGTATCGCTCCCGGCGGGCGGCCGGCCCGCCGCGCCGGCATACCGAGTGCTGGCGTTGAGGAGTGCCCATGCGAGCACCAGCACACCCAGCACCAGGTAGGGCAGTTGTACGGCGTGCGCGGCGGCGGCATGGCGGGCGTCCAGCTCGGCGGCCGGAGGGTTGCCCGGCGCGAGGATGAAATTGCGGCCGATGAGCACGCCGGTCAGCGTGCCCAGCGGATTGAAGGCCTGCGCGAAATTCAATCGCCGCGCCGCGCTCTGCGCCGGCCCCAGCACCGTCATCAGCGGATTGGCCGAGGTCTCGAGGAAGGCGAGTCCGCTGGCGATCACGAACAGCGCGGCCAGAAACATCCCGTAGCTGCGCGACTGGGCGGCCGGGAAAAACAGCAGCGCGCCGCACCCATATAGAACGAGCCCGAGCACGACACCGGCCTTGTAGCCGCGACGGCGTATGAGGGTCGCCGCCGGCATCGCCAGTAGGAAATAGCCGAGGTAAAAGGCCTGTTGGACCAGGCTCGATTGAAAATCATTCAGGTCGAAGGCTCTCTTGAACTGGCCGAGCAGCACGTCGTTGAGGCTGTTGGCAATGCCCCAAAGGAAGAACAGGCTGACGACCAGGACGAGCATCAGTCGGCCGGGCTGTGCCTGGGCGCCGTCGGCGCTCTCTGTCATCGTTCCCCCGCAGGCCGAATGATACCGCTATCATATCATTGGTATCGCTTTAAGCTGCCGTCCGCGGCGGCCCCTGAGCAACGACCGGCACGTGAAAATCACCTCCCTGACTGTACTCGACCTGCGATTCCCGACCTCGACACAGCTCGATGGTTCGGACGCCATGAATCCCGACCCGGATTACTCCGCGGCCTACGTCATTCTCGAGACCGACGCCGCGGGACTCGCGGGCCACGGACTGACTTTTACGATCGGCCGCGGCAACGAAATCTGCTGTGCCGCAATCGCCGCACTGGGCCCGCGCATCGTCGGACTGAGCCTCGCGTGGGTGATTGCCGACATGGGCCGATTCTGGCGCCACGTCACGGGAGACAGCCAGTTGCGCTGGATCGGCCCCGACAAGGGCGCAATGCACCTGGCCACCGGCGCGGTGGTGAACGCCGTCTGGGACCTCTGGGCCAAGAGCGTCGGCAAGCCGCTGTGGCGCCTGGTCGCGGAGCTGAGCCCGGAGGAATTTGTACGGTGCATTGATTTTCGCTACCTCAGCGATTGCATCACTCCCGCTGAGGCCGTAGCGCTGTTGCAGCGCCGGGCGGCAGGCAAGCCGGAACGGCTCGCGCGGCTCGAGCGTGACGGGTATCCGTGCTACACGACTTCCGCGGGTTGGCTGGGTTATCCGGACGAGCGGCTGCGCTCGCTGTGCGCCCAGGCGATCGCCGCCGGGTTTTCGCACATCAAGGTCAAGGTGGGGCGCGATCTGGCCGACGACATCCGGCGCCTCACCATCGTGCGCGAGGCGATCGGTCCGGATCGGGAACTGATGATCGATGCCAACCAGGTATGGGAGGTCGATCAGGCCATCCATTGGGTCCGCCAGCTGCAGTTCGCACGTCCCTGGTTCATCGAGGAGCCGACCAGTCCCGATGACATCGAAGGTCATCGGCGCATCCGCGCCGCGGTGGCGCCGGTCAAGGTCGCGACCGGCGAAATGTGCCAGAACCGAATTGTCTTCAAGCAATTCATCATGCGCGAGGCGCTCGATGTGGTGCAGGTGGACGCCTGCCGCCTGGGTGGCGTCAACGAAGTGCTGGCCGTGCTGTTGATGGCCGCCAAATACGACTTACCGGTATGCCCGCATGCCGGTGGCGTGGGCTTGTGTGAATACGTGCAGCATCTGGCGATGATCGACTACCTGTGCGTCGCCGGCACGCACGCCGGCCGCGTCGCCGAATATGTGGATCATCTGCACGAGCATTTCGTCGATCCCTGCCAGGTTCGCAATGCCGCTTATGTCGTCCCCACCTCGCCGGGGTTCAGCATCGAAATGAAAGCGGCCGCACGCGAGCGCTTTCGCTGGCGCGGCGCCGGAACCGGCGGGGTGGTGGAGCAATGAGCGAATTTGGCGGCTTCGACCCGCCCCGCCCTGCTGGCCGCTGCTGCCCTATGCCAACCGGATTCGCGACGGACGCTTTGTATTCGACGGCCGGGCGCACGCACTGCCGCGGAACCTGCCCGGATTCGCGCATCCCCTGCATGGTCTGGGCGCCGTGCGGGCCTGGCAGGTGGCGGATGCGTCGAGCCGCGAATGCACGCTCAACTGCAGCTGCCCGGCGAGCGCGGCGTGGCCCTATGCATTCGCCGCCCACCAGCATTTCGTCCTGGATGACGCCGGTCTGCAAATCACGCTCGAGCTGCAGAACACCCATGATCTGCCCATGCCCTACGGGCTTGGCCAGCACCCCTACATCGTGCGTCCGCCGGGCACGCGGATTCAGGCGCAGGCGTGCGAGGTCTGGCTGACCGATGCCGAGACGCTGCCGCTCGCTTGCGTGCCGCTGCCGCCCGAGTGGAATCTGCCGGCCGGTTGCGCGCTGGACGGTGTGGCGATCGACAATTGCTTCGCCGGGTTCGGCGGGACCGCACGGGTCTTGTGGCCCGACGGCAGTGCCTTGCGCATCACGGCCTCGGCGCGCGTGGAGTGGCTGGTGGTGTTCAGTCCGCCGCGGCTGGACTTCGTCTGCGTGGAGCCCGTGACGCAGGTGCCGGACTGCTTCAACCTGGCGGCGGCAGGCCGCGCTGAGGTTGGATTGGGCGTCCTGGCGCCGGGACAGAGCGTCGCCGTGACGCACCGTTTCGATCATGAACACGCCTCGGGTGGGCAACGAGGCCCCATCCGATAGACTAGACATTGGTGCGGGCATCGCGCCTACGTCTTTGAGCGGACTGATGTTTTTGCGCCCGCTCTCGTGGCGGATTTTCAGGTAATCTCTGCCGATGGGCCCATCCTTATCCGAGTGGATTGCTTCCACGCCTTTGTCGGCGGGCAATGCGCCGTATGTCGAAGAACTCTACCAGGCGTACCTGCGCGACCCGCAGGGCGTGAGCGCCCAGTGGCGAGCGTACTTCGATGCACTGCCGGCTCGTCCTGGCCGCGAGCAGCCACCAGGTCCGATTCTCGTGGCCCTCCCCGCACGGCGGGCCGCTCCCGCCAGCAGTGGTGAGCGCGAGGGCGTCGCGAGTGAAAAGCAGGGCGCCGTTTCACGGCTGATGCAGGCCTACAGCAATCGCGGGCATCTGATCGCCCGCATCGACCCGCTCGGGCTGATGCAGCGCGAACGGCCGCGGGTGCTCGATCTTTCGCAACTGGGGCTGGGCGAAGGCGATCTCGACACCGAATTTTACACCGGCAGCCGCAATGAGTGGATCGACAAGCGCGCCACCCTGCGCGAGATACTCGCGCGCCTCGAGCAGATCTATTGCGGATCGATCGGCGCCGAGTTCGCGCATGTGTCCAATACCGACGAGCGCCTGTGGCTGCAGGACGAATTCCAGCTCGGACGCATCCAGCAGCGCTTCAGTGCCGAAGAGCGCCGCAATATATTCTGGCAGCTCACGGCCGCTGTAGGACTGGAGCGCTACCTGCATACGCGCTTCGTGGGACAGAAACGCTTCTCGCTGGAAGGGAGCGACTCGCTGATCCCGCTGCTTGACGACCTGGTGCAGGAAAGTGGCCGTGGCGGCGTCGAGGAGGTCGTCATCGGGATGGCGCATCGTGGCCGGCTGAACGTGCTGGTCAACGTGCTCGGAAAGTCACCAGGCGAACTGTTCTCGGAGTTCGAGGGCAAGCAGGGCAAGGACCAGGGGTCGGGCGACGTCAAATACCACAAGGGCTTCTCGGCCGACCTGCGTACCCCGGGCGGCAACGTGCACGTGATGCTGGCGTTCAATCCCTCACACCTCGAAATTGTCGATCCGGTGGTGGAAGGATCGGTGCGCGCCCGCCAGGAGCGCCGCGGCGACGAGCACGGCAAAAAAGTGCTGCCGATCCTGATCCACGGCGATGCGGCCTTTACCGGCCAGGGCGTCGTCATGGAGACGCTCCAGCTGTCTCAGACCCGCGGTTTCGGCACGGGCGGCACGGTGCATGTCGTGATCAACAACCAGGTGGGGTTCACCATCAGTGAGCCGCGCGATGCGCGCTCGACCACCTACTGCAGCGATGTCGCCAAGATGATCGAGGCGCCGATCCTGCACGTGAATTCCGATGACCCGGAGGCCGTCATTTTCGTGACCCGCCTCGCGCTGCGCTACCGCCAGCGCTTTCACAAGGACATCGTCATCGACCTGGTCTGCTACCGGCGCCTGGGCCACAACGAAGCCGATGAACCCGCGGCTACGCAGCCGCTCATGTACCGGGCAATCCGCCAGCAGGTGCCGGTGCGCGACCTGTATGCCGAACGGCTGGTCGCCGGGGGCGTGCTCAAAGCCGGCGATGCCGAGCAGCTCGCCGAGCAATACCGGCGCGCCCTCGATGAGGGGGAAGGCTTCACGCTTAATCCGCGGGTGGCGCAGGTGATCGCCAATCGCGCCAAAATGGTCGCCGGGGAGTTGCCGCTCGACTGGGGTTGCGCCGAGAGCCTGGCCTACGCCTCGATCCTGGACGACGGCAGCGCAGTGCGTCTGTCGGGGCAGGACAGTGGCCGCGGCACCTTCTTCCATCGCCACGTGGTGCTGCACGACCAGAACAGCGATCGCACTTTTATTCCACTGCAGCACGTCCGGGACGTACAGCCCAGGTTCGCGGTGATCGATTCGCTCCTGTCCGAGGAGGCCGTGCTCGGCTTCGAATACGGCTATGCGAGCACGAGCCCGGACTGCCTGGTGATCTGGGAAGGGCAATTTGGCGACTTCGTCAACGGCGCGCAGGTGCTGATCGACCAGTTCATCTCCTCGGGCGAGGCGAAGTGGGGCCGGCTGTGCGGCTTGACCCTGTTCCTGCCGCACGGCTATGAGGGCCAGGGTCCGGAACACTCCTCCGCGCGGCTCGAGCGCTTCCTGCAGCTGTGCGCCGAGAACAACATGCAGGTGTGCGTCCCCTCGACGCCGGCGCAGATGTTTCACATGCTGCGCCGGCAGATGCTGCGCCAACTGCGCAAACCGCTGATCGTCATGACGCCCAAGAGCCTGCTGCGCCATGAGCTGTCGGTCTCGAGGCTCGCCGATCTGACCGGAGGGGGATTTGCCAAGGTGATGGGTGAAATCGACCCGCTGCCTCCGGCGGGCGTGCAGCGCGTGGTGTTCTGCAGCGGCAAGGTCTACTTCGATCTGCTGAAGGCGCGACGCGCCGGGAATCTGGCCACCGTGGCGGTGGTACGCATCGAGCAGCTCTATCCCTTTCCACGGCAGGAGTACGCCGCGGTGCTGGCGCGCTACCCCAACGCCACCGATCTCGTGTGGTGCCAGGAAGAGCCGCAGAATCAGGGCGCCTGGTACCAGATCCGCAATCGTCTGCAGGATATCGCCGGCGCGGCGCGTCCGGTGTGTTACGCCGGACGGGCGTCGGCGTCGGCCCCGGCCACCGGACTGCCGCGCATCCATGAGAGCGAGCA
>WNFI01684324.1_pt1 | contig 20485 bp, 17 predicted proteins | sample 5400471 | NCBI WGS metagenome assembly WNFI01 (sample SAMN13153348, study PRJNA577476) | soil metagenome | isolation source: 100 cm saprolite on Douglas fir-dominated hillslope | place: USA:California | collected 2013-09-17
ACGACGTGCGGCTCGCCCGCAGTGCGCTCTTCGAGGGCGACGCGATGGCGGTGATGACCGCCTACGGAGCGCTGCGGGCGCACAAGCCGGTGAAGGCGGCCATCCTGGGCGGCGCCGCGATGATGCGCGCGCTGGACACCGAGGCCTTGCTGCGCCTGAGCGGAAAGTCACCGGCGCTCCTGAGCGCGCCCCCCATCCTGCGCGAGGAGCTGGTGATGCCCTACTCGTCCGGATTCGCGCTGGTCGCCGAAGTCTACCGGCGCGGCGGCTTCGCGCTGGTCGACAAGATGTTCAAGAACCCGCCGGCGTCCTCGCACCAGGTCCTGCACCCGGACGCGTACTTCGCCGGCGAGCAGCCGATTCCGCTCCCCATGCCGCCCGCGCCGCCCGGCACGCGCATCGTCGCCCGCGGACGCATGGGCGAGTTGGGAACGCGCATCGCGCTTGAGGCGTGCGTCGATCGCGCGGTGGTGAAGGACTTCGCGCAGCACTGGGCCGGCGACGCGTACACCATCGTCGAGGGTCCGAAGCGCGCGCTGGCGCTCTTCTGGACCTCCGCCTGGAGCTCGGACGACGCGACGCAGATGGCGAACCTCCTGCAGCTCGAGCAGCCCTGCTGGGAGGACAGCGGCCTTCCTGGCGCGACCCGGATCGTTTCCGCCGGCAACCTCGTCGCGGTGGCCCGCGGTCCGGTCGAGCTGAACGCGGCCGCAAGCAAGCAAGTCTCCGTGCAAGCGACGCCGCCGCCGCTCGCGCCGCCCCTGGGCGACGTGCCGCCGCCTCCGCCGCCCGAGCCGGTGCGCATCGAGGACGGACAGTTCGTCAGCCCGCGGCTCGCGCTGCACGGCGCAGTGCCCGAAGGCTACGAGCAGATCCCGGGCGACGCGGCGGCGGAGCTGTCGATAAGGCGCGAGAACGCAGGCAGCGCTTCGCTCTCCTTCCTGCCGGAGCCGCTGACCGCCGACGCGCTGGAGACCTTCCTCGAGCGCGCCTCCGCGGGGATCGCCAACGCGCAGGGCGGGCGGTTGGCGTTGCTCGAGAGCCACCAGCGGGCGCTGTTCGGCGCAAAGAACGCGCTCGAGCGGAGCTGGTCCATCGAGGGCACGCAGGCGAAGGTGCGCATCGACGTCGCGCCGTACTGCGGGGGCAAGGCTTCGCTGGCGCTGATCCGCATCGAGACGGCCCTGGGCGCGCAGGCGGTGCTGGAGCGATTCGCGGTTTCGGTCCAGCCGACCGGCCCGGCGCCGGCGTGCGCCGAGCTGGAGTGATCCGTCTTCACGTCGCCCGCACGGAGACGGAGCCGAGCGTCTCCACTTCGAGCGAGATCTCCATGCCGGCCTCGATGGCCACCGCCGCCGTGGCCGCGCCCGCCAGCACGATGCTCCCCGCCGGCAGCGGGTGCGGCAGCATGGCGACGAGCTGCACCAGCGACTCGAGCGGATGTCCCGAGATGACGTTCGAGTCCACCTCGTGCGCGACGCTGCCGTCCACCGCCATGCGCATGCGCAGCCCGCCGCAATCGCGCGGCGCCGTCCAGTGTCCGAGCGCGAACCGCCACGACGAGCAGTTGTCGGCGACCACGTCGGGCAGCGAGAAATACTTGAAGCCTTTGAAGCGCGAGTCCAGCACCTCCAGCGCCGGCGTCACGCTGCGCAACGCCTCCAGCGCTTCGTCGCGCGAGATGCGCCCGCTGAGCGCGCGCCCGGTGAGGAAGGCGATCTCCGGCTCGATCTTGGGGTGCACGCCGTCGCTGACGCGCACCTCGCCGCGCACCTGCATCGCGTCGGTGAGCACGCCGTAGATGGGCGCTTCGAGCGACATCTGCGCGCGCTTCGCCGCCGAGGTGAGGCCCATCTTGTAGCCGACGATCTTCTCGCCGCGCTGGAGGCGCAGCGCGATGCCGCGCGCCTGCACCTGGTACGCGAGCGGAAGCTCGAAGAGACCGTGCGTCTTCGTCAGCGGCGCAACCTCGCGGCGGGCGAGCAGCGCCGCGTCCAACTCGCGGGCCAGCGTTTCGACGTCTGTCATGCGCTCCAGCTTATACACCGGGCGCTGCGCACAGGCTTCGGCTTCGGGCCTCGGGCCTCGGCCTTCGGGCTCGGACTCGGACCAACCGCGCGTGCCCTCTCTCGGACGGCAGCGGAAGCGGGCTCTCGACTCGCGCCGTCCCCGGCGGTATTGCTCCGCCCGTGCAGGACGTCCTCAACTACATCGATGGCAAGCAGGCCGCGGCCGCTGAGTGGCTCGACGACGTCGATCCGGCGACAGGCGTGGTCCATGCGCGTGTCGCCAGCTCGGATGCGCGCGAGGTGGACCGGGCGGTGGCGGCGGCGGTGCGCGCCTTTCCCGCCTGGTCGAAGGCGCCGGCCGCGGACCGGTCGAAGGCGCTGCGCAGGATCGCGCGGCTGATCGAGCGCGACCTGGAGAAGCTGGCGCGGGCAGAGTCGATCGACTCTGGAAAACCGCTCTCGGTCGCCCGCGCCGTCGACATCCCGCGCGCGGTGCAGAACTTCGACTTCTTCGCCGACGCCGCGACCCAGTTCGGCAGCGAGGCCCACGTAACCGGCGAGGTGGCGCTCAACTACACGCTGCGCCAGCCGTTGGGCGCGGTGGCCTGCATCTCGCCGTGGAACCTGCCGCTCTATCTTTTGACCTGGAAGATCGCGCCTGCGCTCGCCGCCGGAAACTGCGTGGTGGCGAAGCCGTCGGAGGTGACGCCGCTGACCGCGTCCATGCTCGGCGAGCTGTGCACCGAGGCGGGCCTTTTGCCCGGCGTGCTCAACATCGTTCAAGGCCTGGGCCCCCGCGCCGGCGCGCCGCTCTGTGCGCACCGCGAGGTGAAGGCGATCTCCTTCACCGGCTCGACCCGCGTGGGCGGCGAGATCGCCCGCGAGGCGGCCGCGTCCTTCAAGAAGGTCTCGCTGGAGATGGGCGGAAAGAACCCGACGCTGATCTTCGCCGACGCCGATCTATCTGTATCCATTCCGGAGACGGTGCGGGCCGCGTTTTCCAACACCGGCCAGATCTGCCTGTGCGGCTCGCGCATCCTGATCGAACGTTCGATCTACCCGCGCGTCCGCGACGAGCTGGTGGCGCTGGTTTCCGCGCTGCGCGTGGGAGATCCGCTGGAGCCCACTACCGAGCAGGGCGCGCTGGTCTCGCGGCAGCACTTCGACAAGGTGCTGGGCTGCATCGAGGTGGCGCGGCAGGAGGGCGGGCGCATCCTCTGCGGCGGCGGGCGCGCGCGCGTCGAGGGCCGCTGCTCTTCCGGCTTCTTCGTGCAGCCGACGCTGATCGAGGGCCTCGGGCCTTCCTGCCGCACCAACCAGGAGGAGATCTTCGGGCCGGTCGCGACCCTTTTGCCCTTCGACTCCGTCGAGGAAGCGGTGCAGCTCGCCAACTCGACGCGCTACGGCCTTTCGGCCTCGCTGTGGACGCGCGATCTCTCGCGGGCGCACCGGGTCTCGGCGCAGCTCCACAACGGCATCGTCTGGGTGAACTGCTGGATGCTGCGCGACCTGCGCACGCCGTTCGGCGGCGTGAAGGACTCGGGCGTGGGCCGCGAAGGAGGGATGGAGGCGCTGCGCTTCTTCACCGAGCCCAAGAACGTCTGCGTGAAGCTATGAGCTCCTCGCCGGGGATGAAGTCCGCGCGCGCGCCTTCGCCCTTGGGCCCCTATCCGCACGCGCGCCGGGCGGGCGGGCTGCTCTTCCTCTCCGGCATCGGTCCGCGCCGGCCGGGGACCGACGAGATCCCGCAGACGTTCGAGGCGCAATGCCGCTCGGTCTTCGACAACGTCCGCGCGGTGCTCGAGGACGCGGGCGCGCGCTGGGAAGACCTGGTCGACGTCACCGTCTTCTTGACCGACATGAAGCGCGACTTCGCCACTTACAATCGCTTGTACGGCGAATATTTCGCGGCCGCGCGCCCCTGCCGCACCACCGTCGAGGTGGGCGCGCTGCCGACGCCGATATCCATCGAATTGAAGTGCATCGCGGAGATCCGCACATGAAGCCATTGAACTTTCGCGAATGGATCGACGAGCACCGCGACCTGCTCAAGCCGCCGGTGGGCAACGCCCAGATCTGGGAGGGCGACCGCGACTTCATGGTGACGGTGGTGGGCGGGCCCAACTCGCGCACCGACTATCACCTCAACCAGGGCGAGGAGTTCTTCTACCAGGTGGAAGGCGACATCAACCTGCGCCTCTTGCAAAAGGGGAAGCCCGTCGACGTTCCCATCCGGGAGGGCGAGATCTTCCTCTTGCCGCCGAATACTCCGCACTCTCCGCAGCGCCCCGCCAACACCGTCGGGCTGGTCATCGAGCGGCGCCGGCTCGCGAACGAGCAGGACACCTTCCTCTGGGTCTGCGATACCTGCGGGACCGAGCTGTACCGGGAATCCTTCCACCTGACCGATATCGTCAAGCAATTGCCGCCGGTCTTTGCCCGATACTGGGGAAATCCCATGCATACGACTTGTCGCAAATGCGGGCATAAGCATGAGAAGCATTGATATCCACACCCACGTGCTTCCAAAAGTATTGCCGCCCTGGAGCCCGATCCGGGTGGAGCACACGGTCGCGGGAACGGCGCGGATGCTGCGCGCGGACGGAAGCTTCTTCCGCGAGATCGGCAGCACCTGCTGGGATCCGGCGGCGCGGCTCGCCGATTGCGATCGCAGCGGCATCGGTCTGCAAGTCATCTCGACGGTGCCGGTGCTGTTTTCCTATGGCGCCGAGGCGGGCCGCACGCTGGAGCTGGCGCGCTTCCTCAACGACCATATCGCCGGCATTTGCCGCGCGCAGCCGCGCCGCTTCGCCGGATTGGGGACCCTGCCGATGCAGGCGCCCGACCTGGCGGTGCGCGAGTTGGAGCGCTGCATGGGCGAGCTGAAGCTCGCCGGAGTGCAGATCGGATCGCACGTGGGAAGCCGGAACCTCTCCGACCCCGCGCTCTTTCCCGTCTTCGCCCGCGCGGTCGATCTGGGCGCCGCGGTCTTCGTCCATCCCTGGGACATGATGGGCCAGGAGCAGATGGAGAAATACTGGCTGCCCTGGTTGGTGGGAATGCCGGCGGAAGTGTCCCGGGCCATCTGCTCTTTGATCTTCGGCGGCGTGCTGGAGCGATTGCCCGCCCTGCGCATTGCCTTTGCACATGGCGGCGGCGCCTTTCCTGGGACCCTCGGACGCATCGAGCACGGCTTTCACGCACAGCCGGATCTGGTGGCGGTCGACAATCCGGGAAATCCGCCCTCGAAGTATCTCTCGCGCATCTACGTCGATTCGCTGGTGCACAACGCCGCTTGCTTCCGGCTCCTCCTGGAGGTCTTTGGTCCGAACCGCATCGCCATCGGCAGCGATTATCCGTTCCCGCTCGGCGAAGACCTTCCGGGCTCGCTGGTCGAATCCTTCCCGCTGCCGTCCGAGGTGCGCGACCGCCTGCGCTTCGGCACCGCGCTGGAATGGCTGGGGCGCAAAGCTTCTTCCTATGACCTCCTTTGAAGACTCCGCCGAGTGGGCGCGCGCGCAGGACGCGGCCGACGCGCTCGCACCCTTGCGCGGAGAATTCCTTTTCCCCCAGAGCGGGCCGCTCTACTTCGCCGGCCACTCGCTGGGCCTGCAGCCGCGGCGCGCGCGCGAATACGTGCTCTCGGAGCTCGACGACTGGGCGCGCTACGGCGTCGAAGGGCATTTCGCCGCGCGCAATCCCTGGGTCTCCTACCACGAGCTCTTGACCGGCAGCACGGCGCGGCTGGTCGGCGCGCTGCCCTCCGAAGTGGTGGTGATGAACACGCTGACGGTGAACCTCCATCTCTTGATGGTGTCGTTCTACCGGCCGCGGCCGGCAAAGTTTCGCATCCTCATCGAGCGGGATGCCTTTCCCTCGGACCGGTATGCAGTCGCGTCGCAGGCGCGCTTTCATGGATACGCCGACGCGGTGATGGAGAGCGACGATCCGCTGCGCAGCCTTCGCGAGCGCGGCGGCGAGATCGCCCTCGCTCTCGTCGGGCAGCCCAACTATCTCAGCGGCCGCGCCTTCGACGTGCCGGCGCTGGTGCGCGCTGCCCACGCTGCGGAGTGCTTCATCGGCCTCGATCTCGCCCACGGCGCGGGCAACCTGGACTTGCAGTTGCACGACTGGGGCCCGGATTTCGCAGCCTGGTGCAATTACAAGTATCTCAATGCGGGACCGGGCGGGCTGGGCGGCGTCTTCGTCCACCAGCGCCACGCGCGCTCGGAGCTGCCGCGCTTCGAGGGTTGGTGGGGGCACGACAAGGCGCGCCGCTTCGAGATGGGGCCGCGCTTTTCGCCCATCGACGGAGCCGAGGCGTGGCAGCTCTCCAATCCGCCAATTTTACAGCTCGCCGCGCTGCGCGCTTCGATGGAGCTGTTCGACGAGGCGGGGATGCCGGCGCTGCGGCACAAAGGCGACCAGCTCAGCGGATATCTGCAATGGCTGCTCGAGCGCCTCGGCGTCGAGGTGCTGACGCCGGAGCAGCGCGGCTCCATGCTGACGGTGCGCTTCGCAAACGCCCGCGCGCTGGTCGCAACTTTGCAAAAGCGCGGCGCCATCGTCGACTTGCGCCCGCCCGACATCGTACGCATCACGCCCGCGCCCCTTTACAATTCATTCGCCGACGTGCAGCGCCTCTGCGAGCTGATCCGGGAAATTCATGGCTGACGTCGCCGTCGTCGGGGCCGGCCCCGTCGGCTCGCTGCTCGCGCTGACGCTGGCGCGGCGCGGCCTCACCGTCGATCTCTACGAGCGCCGTCCGGACATGCGCCGGGTGGAGGCCGGCGCGGGCCGCTCGATCAACCTCGCCGTTTCCACCCGCGGCCTGCACGCGCTGCACCAGGTCGGGCTGGACGAGGATGTGCTGCGCGAGGCGGTGCCGATGCGCGGCCGCATGACGCACGCGCTGGACGGAACGCTCGCCCTTTTGCCGTATGGCCGCAGCGCCTTTGAATACATCAATTCGATGTCGCGCGGCGGATTGAACAAGCTCTTGATGACGAAGGCGGAAGAGACGGGCCGCGTCCGCATTCTTTTTGACATGCGATTGATCGGGTACCAGGACGGCATTGCCCGGTTCGAAGGCGGCGCGCGCGTCCCTGCGCCCGTCATCGTCGGAGCCGACGGCAGCGCGTCGGCGTTGCGCAAGAGCATTGCGACGGAGATCTCCGAAGAATACCTGACCAGCGGCTACAAGGAGCTGACCATGCCCGCGCTGCCGGGCGGCGGCTTCGCCATGCACCGCGAGGCGCTGCACATCTGGCCGCGCGGGAACTTCATGCTCATCGCGCTGCCCAACCTCGACGGCAGCTTTACCTGCACGCTGTTCCTGCCCTTCGAGGGCGCACCCTCGTTTGCGCATTTGCAGACCGAGGCCGATGCCCGGGCCTTCTTCGAGAAGCATTTCCCCGACGCGGTGCCGCTCATTCCGGGGCTGGCCGCGCAATTTTTGGCTGCACCGCTCGGCCGGATGGCGACGGTGAAGGCGTGGCCGTGGGCCAAGGGCAGCGCCCTTTTGCTCGGCGACGCGGCGCACGCCATCGTTCCCTTTTTTGGCCAGGGCATGAACGCGGGCTTCGAGGACGTCACGCTGCTCGCCGCGCAATCGGCCGGCGAATGGGCTCGCGACTTCGCCAAGTTCGCCGAATCGCGGAAGCCCGACGCCGACGCCATCGCCGACCTTGCGCTGGAGAACTTCATCGAGATGCGCGACAAGGTCGCCGATCCGGAATTCCTCCAGCTGCGCGCCATCGAGCACGGCCTTCAAGATCGCATGCCGGGCCGTTACCTGACCCGCTATCAGCTGGTCACCTTTACCCGCGTTCCTTACCGGGTCGCCCTGCAGGCGGGCCGGATCCAGCAGCAGATCCTCGCCGGCCTCGCTCGCGGCGACTACGGTCTCGATCGCGCCGAAGAGCTGGTCGCGGAGCGCCTTTTGCCGCTCATTCCCTGAGCTCGGTGCGGACGTCCCACAAGTCCGGGAAGAGGCGCACGTCGACCAGCGTCTTCAGATAATCGACGCCCGAAGTCCCGCCGGTGCCGCGCTTCCAGCCGATGATCCGCTGCACCACCTTGACGTGCCGGAAGCGCCACAGCGCGAGCTGCTCGTCGACGTCGATCAGCTTCTCGCACATCTCGTACGCGTCCCAGTTCTCCTCGGGCTTCTCGTAGATCTCGCGGATCACCGCCCGCACGCCGGGCTCGCTGCGGTGCGGCTCGGTGACGTCGCGCCCGAGGACGGTCGCGGGCACCGCCTTTCCGCGCCGCGCGAGATATCGCAAGAACTCGTCATACAAGGTCGGCGCGTCCAGCGCCGCCTGCAGCGCCGCTTTCCCCGCCTCGTCGTGCACCGCCAGCATCCGCCGGTCCTTGTTGCCGAGCGTGAATTCGATGAGGCGATTTTGCAGCGATTGAAAGCCGCTCGCCGGCCCCAGCACGTGGCGGAACTTCAGATATTCGGTGGGGGTCAGCGTCGCGAGGACCGCCCACTGCGAGACGAGCTGCGCCTGGATGTGCTTCACCCGCGCCAGGATCTTGAAGGTCGCCTCCAGCTCGTCGCGCTGGACGTGCGCGACCGCGGCGCGCAGCTCGTGCAGGATGAGCTTGAACCACAGCTCGCTGGTCTGGTGCTGGATGATGAAGAGCAGCTCGTCATGGTGCGAGGAGAGCGGCTTCTGCGCCGCGAGCAGCAGGTCGAGCTGCAGGTATCCGCGGTACGTCATGCGGTCCTGGAAGTCGGTGACCACGCCGTCGTCGAGGGACATGGGCCCTTCTACCACCGTGCTACCGTCGCGCCATGGGCATCCGGGCCTCGACGCCGCCGCAGCCGCATGGTTAGGTTGGAGCCGTGCTGAAAAAAGCCCTCGTCGTCGCCGCGCTCCTCGCGGGCTGCGGCAGCACCTCGCACCCGCCGCAGTCATTCGCGGGGCTGACGCGCGTCTCCGGCCTGTCGCCGTTTCCGCCGGGCTGCGCGCCCGCGGGGCAGCCCGGCACCAACTTCCCCAACGCGGAAGTGGAGCCCTTCCTCGCCATCGATCCCACGAACGCAAAGCACCTGATCGGCGTCTGGCAGCAGGACCGCTGGTCGAATGGCGGCTCCAACGGCCTCGGCAACGCGGTCTCGTTCGACGGCGGCCGCACCTGGACCACGGGCTTTGCGCACTTCTCGATCTGCAGCGGCGGCACCGCCGCCAACCGCGCCGACTACGACCGCGCGAGCGATCCCTGGATAACTTTTGGTTCCGACGGCACGCCGCACCACATCGGTTTCGCCTTCGACGCCCTCACCGCGCGACAGGCGATGCTCGCGGTGCGCTCCCTGGACGGCGGACTCCACTGGACCGACCCGATTCCCTTGATCCAGGATTCGACCGCCGGCATCGCCAACGACAAGGAGTCGATCACCGCCGACCCCGCCGATGGGCATTACGTCTATGCGGTCTGGGATCGCCTGGACAGCACGAATGCTGTGGCCTTGAAAGGCCCCGCCTACTTCACGCGCACGACCGACAGCGGCACGACCTGGGAACCGGCGCGCAACATCTACGACCCCGGCCCCAACTCGCAGACGATCGGCAACCAGATCGTGGTGCTGCCCGACGGCACGCTGATCGATCTGCTCACCATCCTCACGCAGATCAACCAGTCCGTTTCCAATGCCCGCGCCGCCGTGTTGCGCTCGGGCGACAAGGGCATGACCTGGTCGCCGCAGGCGGTGATCATTGCGAGCGAGCAATCGCAGGGCGTGGCCGATCCCAAGACCCAAGCGGGCGTGCGCACCGGCGACATCGTGCCGGAGATCGCGGTCGACCGCGCGAGCGGCGCGCTCTACGTGGTATGGGAAGACTCTCGTTTCACCGGCGGCGCGCGCGACGGCATCGTGCTTTCGAAGTCGATCGACAAGGGCCAGAGCTGGTCGGCGCCGGTGCGCGTCAACGGCGTGCTCACCACGCAGGCCTTCACGCCGGCGATCGCGGTGGCGACGGGCGGAAAGATCGGCGTCAGCTATTACGATCTGCGAAACGACAACCCCGGCGACAACTCGCAGCTGCTCGCCACCGCCTGGCTCGCCGTCTCCAGCGACGGCGGCGCAACCTTCCAGGAGACCGCGCTCGGCGGGCCGTTCGACCTCCGCACCGCGGCCCAGACCGCTGATGGCTATTTCATCGGCGACTATCAGGGGCTGGTGGCGTCGGGCGCCGAGTTCTTGCCCTTCTTCGTCCTCACCAACAGCGGCAATACCTCGAACCGCAGCGACGTGTTCTTCCACCCGCCCGGCGGCGTGGCCGCCGTTTTCGCCTCCGAAGCGGGCGCCTTCGACGTCCCGCGGCGGCAGCGCACCGGACTTCGCCGCGCCTTCTGAGCTTGTCAGCGGCCGCAGAACCCGGATACTGCGCGCCCATGAAGACCGCCCTCACCGCCGCGCTCGCGCTGGCGGCCTGCGCTGCGCCGACCGCCCAGAGCGCACCCGCCGCCCCCGCCTCCAAGGAAGCGAAGCCCGAGAGCCTCCGCTTCCAGCGCAACACGCCGGAGGAGGCGAAGCGCTTCATCGGCGACGTCAACGACCAGCTCAAGCGCTTCGCCGTCGAGGCTTCGGTCGCCGACTGGATCAAGAGCACCTACATCACCGACGACACCGAGCGGAACTCGGCGTCGGCCAACGAGCGGCTGCTCGGGTATGCGAGCGACGCGGCCAAGGCGGCGGTGCCCTTCAAGGACCTCGCAGGTCTCGACGCCGACACCGCGCGGATGCTCTATCTTTTGCGCATCGGCACCCCGGTGATCGACGATCCGGCGAAGCGGCTGGAGATGACCACCCTCGCCGCCCGGCTCGAGGGAAAGTACGGCAAGGCGAAGGACAAGAAGGGCCGCGACCTCGAACAGCTCTCGGACATCCTGCGCAAGAGCCACAGCTACGACGAGCTGCTCGACGCCTGGGTGGGCTGGCACGATACCGCCAAGGATCAGCGCGCGCCCTACCAGCGCCTGGTGGTTCTGCAGAACGAGGGCGCGCGCGGGGCCGGCTTTGCAAACATGGGCGAGATGTGGCGCTCCGGCTACGACATGCCGGCCGCCGACTTCGAGAAGGAGACCGACCGGCTATGGGGCCAGGTCAAGCCGCTCCATGACGACCTGCACTGCTACGTGCGGGCGCAATTGCAGAAGCACTATGGAAAGGACAAGGTCCCCGAGGGGAAGCCCATTCCCGCGCACCTGCTCGGCAACATGTGGGCGCAGGAATGGACCAACATCTATCCGCTGGTCGAGCCATACAAGAATGCCGTCGGCCTCGACGTGGACGCGGCGCTCGCGGCGCAGGCGTGGGATCCGGTCAAGGTGGCGAAGACCGGCGAGGCATTCTTCGTCTCCATGGGGCTCGACCCGCTGCCGATGACCTTCTGGCAGCGGTCGATGCTGTCGAAGCCGCGCGACCGCGAGGTGGTGTGCCACGCCAGCGCCTGGGACGTCACCTACGACGACGATCTGCGCATCAAGATGTGCATCCACCGGCCGGCCACCGAGGAGGACCTCAGGACCATCCACCACGAGTTGGGCCACGATTACTATTTCCACGCCTATTACAAGCTGCCCGTCCTCTACCAGCAGGGCGCGAACGACGGGTTCCACGAAGCGATCGGCGACGCGCTGACCTTGTCGATGACGCCTTTGTACTTGAAGCAGCTCGGGCTCCTCAAGGAGATGCCCAAGGACGACAAGGCGCTGATCGACGTGCAGATGAAGGACGCGCTCACCAAGGTGGCCTTTTTGCCCTTCGGCAAGTTGATCGACCAGTGGCGCTGGAACGTCTTCTCGGGAAAGATCGCGCCGGCCGATTACAACAAGACCTGGTGGGCTTTGCGGGAGAAGTACCAGGGCGTCATGGCGCCGGTTCCGCGCAGCGAGGCGGACTTCGATCCGGCGGCCAAGTATCACGTGCCCGCGAACGTCGCCTATACGCGGTATTTCCTCGCCCGCATCTTGCAATTCCAGTTCTATCGCGCGATGTGCCAGGCGGCCGGACACAAGGGCCCGCTGCACGAATGCTCGTTCTACGGCAGCAAGGAGGCGGGCGCGAAGCTGTGGAAGATGCTCTCCTTGGGCGCGAGCAAGCCGTGGCCCGACGCGCTCGAGGTCATGACAGGCCAGCGGCAGATGGACGGCAATGCCTTGCTGCAATACTTCGAACCGCTGCGATCGTGGCTGAAGAAGCAGAACCAGGGGCAGAAGTGTGGCTGGTAATAGCCGGCTGCCTTCCGCGGTCAAATACATCCTCGGCAACGAGGCCTGCGAGCGCTTCAGCTTCTATGGGATGAGCACCATCCTCGTCCCCTACATGCAGCAATACCTGAGCTGGCCGCGCACGCGCGCCGAGGGCGTGTATCACGACTTCGTGGCCGCGGCGTACGCCATGACGGTGCTGGGCGCGTGGATCTCCGACCGGTTCTTCGGCAGGTATCGCACCATCCTCTGGCTCTCGTACGGATACGTCCTGGGCCATGCCACGCTGGCAGCGATGGACATCGCGCCCTCGGCGCGCGCCGGGCTGCTCTTCCTCGGTATGGCGCTGATCGTGGTGGGTCAATCGGGCATCAAGCCCAACCTCTCCGCATTCGTCGGCGATCAGTTCGGCAAGGACGAGGGCCACCTGCTCGACCGCGTGTATTCGCTCTTCTACGTCGCCATCAACATCGGCTCCGCCGCCTCGCAGATCGTGACGCCCTGGCTGCTCGCCGGCTGCGCTTTCGCGGCGGTGAGGCTCTGCGAACGCAATGCGGTGGCGTGGGCCTTCGGCGTGCCCGGCATCCTCATGGCGCTCGCGCTCGTCATCTACCTCGCCGGCCGCGATCGATACGTGAAGGTGCCGCCCGCGGGCCGCGATCCCAACTCCTTCGCCTCCGTGCTGCGCACGCGGATCTTCCAGGGCGCGGAAGCAGCGCGCAAAACGCACGGCGAGGGCGCTTTCACCGGCATGCGCTCGGTCCTGCGCATCGGCTTGGTGTTCGCGCCCACGGTGATCTTCTGGTCGCTTTACTTCCAGTACGGCTCGTCCTGGTTCAACCAGGCCGAGGCAATGAACCGCGACGTTCTGGGCTGGCACATGGAGTCGGCGCAGATGGAGGCGCTCAACGCCATCCTCATCTTGATCATGGTGCCCGTCTTTGCATACGTGGTGTATCCGGCGCTGGAGCGCGCGGGCATCCGTCCGACGCTTTTGCGGCGCATGGTCGCCGGCATGTTCATCACGGTGCCCGCCTTTCTTTCCGCGGCGATGATCCAGAGCTGGATCGAGCATGGCCAGCACCCCCACATCGCCTGGCAGGTGATCCAGTACGTGATCATCGCCGTCGGGGAAACGCTGGTGAGCGTGACCGCGCTGGAGTTCGCCTATACACAAGCGCCGCGAAGCATGAAGGGCAGCATCATGAGCCTCTATACGCTCAGCATCGGAGGCGGCTCCTTCGTGACGTCCCAAGTCACGAAGCACGTCGACTTCGCCAGCCGGACCAATTACTTCCTCTTCTGGGCGGCTTTCATGCTCGGCGGGTCGATCCTCTTTGCCATCATCGCCGCAGCCTACAAACCCGTCGCCTTCGTCGCCGCCAGCGATCAATCCACCGCGACGGTCTAATCGCAATGCTGCTCAGATAAGCCGTGCTCGTGCTCGTGAACGTCCTCGTGCTCGCTTGAAACACCGAGCACGAGCACGAGCACGTTCATATAGCTCCGCCGCCCTGGGGAAGGACTTCGCGGGTGAGGTTGCGGATACCATTCGCCTGCACCACGATATCGTCCTCGATTCGTACGCCGCCCAGCGCCGCCAGCGCATCGACCAGCTTCCAGTCGATGTCCGGCGAATGTCGCAACGGCCGAAGCAATGCCTCGATGAAGTAGATCCCCGGCTCGATAGTGAAGACTTGGTCCTGCGCCACGTGGGTGGTATTGCGCAGATAGGGATTGACTTTCCGCGGCGGCCGCAGCGCGCAGCCGACGTCGTGGGTCTGCAATCCCAGAGAGTGTCCGAGGCCGTGCGGATAGAACGCCCGCGTCACGCCGCTCGACACCAGCTCGTCGGCAGGCAGCCTGGAAATGCCCACCGCGCGCAGGACGCCCGCCGCCAACCGGTGCGATTCGTCGTGCAGCTCCTCATAGTCGAGGCCGACGCGCACCATCCCGCAGAGCCGCTGCTGCATCGCCTCCAGCCCTTCGACCAGCCCGGCAAAGGCCGACGCCGCGGCGCCGCCGCCCTTCACCCAGGTGCGAGTGATGTCCGAGCCGTATCCCGCAAAGCCGGCGCCCGCGTCCACCAGCAGCGACTGCGCAGGCTGCGCCTTCTTTCCATAGGCAATGTGATGCAACGTCGCAGCATGCTTTCCCAGCGCGACGATGTTCTTGTAAGGAGTCTCGGCATCGTCCTGCAGGGTGGTGCCGAGGAAAGCGAGGTGCAGCTCCAGCTCCGACCGCTCGGCGCCCTGGAAGAGCTGCCGCAGCTCTCTGTGCCCGCGCGCCGCCCGCCGATTGGCCTCGGCGAGGCATTCGATTTCATAAGGCGTCTTGCGTACGCGCAGCTGGTCCAGCTCGCGCAGCAGCGCCGGGGGATTTACCGCCAGGGCTTCGATGCCCAGCGCCTCCGCCGCCCGCAGATCGTCGCCCACGAAGGCGATGCGGCCTTGAGGTAACACCGGCGCGCCGCGCGATACCTCGAAGGCGCCCCAGAAATGATCGCTTTCCGGGGGAACGGGCGCCTCCCAGATGCTTTGCTCGTCCGGACGGAAGAGCCGCGGCCTGCGGCCCGGCACGATGAGCAGGCTGGAGCCCGATTCTTGTAGTGGCAGCCAATGGTGGAAATGCGGGGTGACCCGCAAGCTCCAGTACTGATCGTCCGCCCCGGTTCGCTTGAGCGGCGTCCCGGAATGGAGGAGGAGCGCGGCATAGCCGGTCTTTTCCAGGGCAGCGGCGGTTTTCCCCGAGAGCTGCTCAACATGGCGACGGTGCAGGGATTCAAGGTCCATGGCGCGCGCAGTATAAGCGGTCTCTGGTAATTGGCTTCACAATGGGTTAGGAAACAAGCCCACCCGGCCAGAAACCGGGCCTCCCGCCCCCTTCAAGGAATTCGAATGCCGAGACAACCGCAGCTTTCCGGATTGCTGGATAAGTTCCTCGATCAAATCGCCGGGGTAGTCGCCGCCAAGGCCGGAGTATTGCTATCGCGCTCGTCGCGCGGCGGCGCCGCAAGGACCGCGCGGGCCGGCGCGCGCGGCCGCACGCGCATGTGCCCATATCCGGGTTGCAAGAATCCGGGCAATGGACCGCGCAATCGCTGGTTCTGCAAGGAGCACTCGAAGTCGGTGCCCGTGCGCGAGCAGAAGCGCATTCTCGCCGAGCGCGCGCAGAAGGGCGGGTCCTCGCTGGTGGTCAAGTCGAAGCGGCGGACCAGCGCCGCCAAGGGCCGCAAGCTCGACATGAGCTGCCGGGTCGCGGGCTGCAAGAACATCTCGCGCGGGCCGCGCTTCGGGTTCATCTGCGACATGCACCGCAAGAAGCTCTCCGCCAAGGAGCAGCGCGAGGCGCGGGAGAAGTGGAAGGCCGCGCACGCCAAGAAGAAGTAGGAGTCAATCGCCGTCTTAGACATCCACGTGCACGGACACGTTCACGGACACGTGCACGCTGTCGTGGCGGTGGACGTGTCCGTGCCCGAGGACGCGCCCGCTCACAGAACCCAAGGGAGATCGCCTTCAGGTCCCGGTCGACGGTCGAGGTCGCGCTCGAGGTCGTGGGTAGAGGTTGTGAAATGCGTTCTAGTCCTCCGGCGCCGACAGGTGGCGCGCCGGCTCCGCACGCAAAGGCCGAGTCGGCGGCGGCGCATCCCGCCCCGGCTGTCCCGCTGCGCGCGACAGGTCAGCCACCACCAGGATCGCTCCGGTGCCCGGCAGCTCGGGCCGCGCCAGCGCCTGCGCGCAGCCCGCCGCGGGGAGCCGCGGCTCCGTCTCGATCTTCGCGCTCGTCACCGCGCCGTCGTGCAGCTCGACGCGAATCCGCGCGCGCGCCCGCAGCGCGCGAGCCGGCGATTCCTGGAGGTTGACCGCGAGGCATCTCCGCAGCGCCGGCTCGACCGCCGCGAGCAGCTCCAGCGCCTGCGAGAACGGCACCGTCCCGCTCACTTCCGCCACGCGCATCTCCGCCCCTTCCAGCGCGCGCTCCGCCAGCTGCGCCGCCTCCAGCCCCTCGCCGCGGACCAGCGCCTTCGCCTCGACGAAGTCGTCGGTGAAGCGGGTGATGAAGCCGGGCGCCGCCAGCTCGACGAGCTGCAGCGTCTCCGGATCGAGCAGCGCCCCCGCCAGCGTCTCCGCTCCTTCGCAGCGCCCCCCATAGCGGCGCAGCGCCGGCTCCACCTCGACGAAGCAGCGGCCCGACGCCGCCATGATCTCGAAGCGCGCCGGTGGATGGACCTCCGAGGTCGCCTTTGGCAGCACGCCGAGAAGCCTCTTCGGCTCGATGCGGAACATCTGCGCATCGTCGAAGCGCAGGTTGGCCACGGCGAGGAGCGCGTTGGTGGTCCTGCTCCACGCGCTGCGCAGCGCCCGCGCCCGCACCCAGTCCGGGTCCTTTTGCGCCTCCGCCTCGAGCAGCGCCGCGGCGAGGAGTCGCTCATCGGCACCCAGAGGCAGCCCCGCGCCGAGCCCGCGCTTCTGCGCCTCCGCCGCGAGCAGCCTGCGGCGCACCAGCGCGAGGACGTGCTGCTGGATCCACCACGGCTGATCGCTCTTCAGCCACGGCGGCAGTTTGCGCAGGCTCTCCTTCACTTGATCGGCAGTGAGCGCGCCGCCGCGCCAGGAGGCGAGCGCGGCCTCGGTCGCAGGCGCCGGTGCGGGCTTGGATGGGACGCGGGTGAGCATCGGGGTCTCGATGGCGACCTTTGCCGGCGCCTTTGCCTTGGGTGTCGCGCTCAAGGCGACGAGCGCCGTCAGCGCCGCCACTCCCGCTCCGACGATGGCCGCGCGCGGAGGCCGCAGCCCGCCCGCCCGCAGCCGCCGCAGCGCCAGAAGCGCTTCGCGCGCCGACGAGAACCGCTGCGCCCGCCGCGGCGCCAACATCCGCTTGAGCAGCGCCCGCGCGACCTTGGCGCTCTTCAGCGGAGGAAGGCGCAGCTCCGGTCCGTCCATGAACTCCCACGGCGCCGTCCGGGTGATGAGGTGCAGCGCGGTGGCGCCAAGCGCGTACAGGTCGCAGGTGAGATCGACCTGCCCCGCGAGCTGCTCGGGCGGCATGTACCCGATGGTGCCCACCACCGTGCCGCTGTTCAGCGTGCGGTCGAGGCTGCGGGCGACGCCGAAGTCGATGAGCGCGATCGCGCCGTCGCGCCGGCGCACCAGGTTCGCGGGCTTCAGGTCGCGATGGATCAAAGGCGGCTGCAGACCGTGCAGGTGGCGGAGGATCTCCAGCACCTGCTCGACGAGGTCGAGCACCTCGTCTTCGCTGTAGCGGCGTTCGGCAAGCTCCTTTTCCAGCGAGACGCCGTCCAGGTAGCGGTAGGCGAGGTACAGCCGGGCGCGCGGGCCTTCCTCCTCCTGGAAGGCGTCGAGGTAGACAGGCAGCTTGGGGTGCCGCAATTCGCGCAGCATCCGCGCCTCGCGCGAGAATGCCTCCAGCGACTGCGCGTCGGGCGCGGTGGCGATGGCGAGCTCCTTGAGCACCACGCGCGCGCCGTCGGGCGCCTCGGCGAGGAAGGTGCGGCGCGCGCCGCTTCCGCCCAGCGCGCTCAGCACGCGGAAGGCGGCGGCGAGCGCCGGGGAGCCGCAGGCATCACAGCGGCGGCCGGCGAGCCTGGCGTAGCAGATCGGACAGGCGGTGGGCGCGGCTGCCGCAGCGGTGAGCTCGGGCAGAGGCGGCGGGAGCGTTCGCGCGGCGTACGCAGGTGCAGGAAGTGCGTCGGGCGGAGGAGGCGGCGGCGCGGACAGCGGAGAATCCGGCTGCGGCTTCGTCTGCGCCGCCGCCGGCTGCGGGCGCCCCGGTGCGCGCGCAGGCGGAGCCTTCGGCCGCCCGACGATACGCAGCGGGACCGGCATGACGCTCGGCTTCAGGTGCCACCACGCCTCGTCCTGCCGCCGCGCGAGCTGCGCCGCAAAGTGCAGCGCCGTGAGGCAGGCCGCGGCGATGGCCGCGTGGTGCAGGGCATCGAGCGTGAGCGCGATCCGCCCCTCGATCGGCGCCCGCAGCGCGATCGCCCAGAGCGGAATGGCGATGGCGAGCCCCGCGCCCCAGAGCGCGGCGAAGCGGCGGCTCTCGGGCATCGGCGCGGCGGGTGTCGCGGGATCGCTGCGCGCCCACAGCTCTTTCAAGGGATGTTCGAAGCGCGGCTGCACGAGGCGCAGCAACGTCAAGGGCGGCAGCACCCGGCCTCCGCCCGCCAACGCCTGCGCGTTCTCGTCGGCATGGCGCACGAAGAAAGCGCCCACCGCCACTACGGCGAGGCCGCAGATCGCCTCTGCTACGCCCGGCAAAAGCACCGCCTCGCCTCCGCGGAAGATCCCCGAAAGCGCGATCCAGATGCCCCGCGCGGACTGCGCCGCCGCGAAGAGGAGCGCGAGCCCGAGCAGGCGGAGCGCCGGCCCCAGGCTGGAGAAGTCGCGCGCGGAGCGAGGCGCTTCCATCTTCAGCGCCGGATTCCGCGGCGGATCACGTCCTCCGCCCGTTCGGTCTCGCTGGCGGAGCGGTGCAAGAGACCGCCGACTGCCCGGACCACCAGCCACAGGCCGAACAGCAGCAAAAGGCCGCCGATGATCTTGCGGCCGTGCTGCTCCCAGAAAGTCTGCGCCTCGCTGCGCGGAGGCGGCCCGTTGCGGAGCGCCTCCAGCGCGGCCGCGCGGCGCTCGGCCTCCTTCGGATCGATGGCCATGAAGCGAGCGTACCACCTGACGCCCGGCGGCCGGAATCAGCCCGCGGTCGAGTTCGCAGTCGCGGTCGCCGTCGAGTTCGCCGTCGCGGTCGCGGCCCTTGAGCGCGGCGCCCCGCGCGGGCTACGGTCGCCGCCCATGCCCTTCTCGCTCGACGTCGAAGTGACGCCTCCGGACATCGACCGGCTCGGCCATGCCTCGAACCAAGTCTACCTCCGCTGGGTGTTGGAGGCGGCGCTCGCGCACTCGACGGCGCTGGGCCTCGACGAGGACGCGTACTTCGCGCGGCGGCAGGCGTGGGTGGTGCGGCGCCACGAGCTGACCTATCTGAAGCCGGCGCTCCCGGGCGATCTGCTGCGCGTCGAGACGCGCGTCGCCAGCATGAGCGCAGCCAGCAGCCTGCGCCGCACCAGGATCCTCCGCCCATCCGACGGGGAGCTGCTGCTCGAGGCTGCTACCGATTGGGTCTACGTCGAGCTGCCGCGCGGGCGGCCTGCGCGCATCCCCGCGGACGTGCGATCGCGGTTCCCGATCGAGTCGGACTGAAGTCGGAGGGTCCGGCGAAAAATTGTGCAGCTTCTGTTCAATCGACCAGCTGCGTCTCGATCCGGCTCAATTCACAGACCCGCTGGCTGCGGCGCGGGCCGTTTGTTCACAGTTCGAACACAACGCGCTCGCCACGCGTCCACAGGCCGCCCACAGAAAAGCGTTCACTTCCTGTCGGAAGCGGAAATCGCGCGGTACGTGAATCCGCCTACTTGCGGCGCCGCGAGCATGGCACAAAGCGTGCTCTCTTTTCTGCTCGTGTCCGGCGGTCTCGGTGGACTGCTCGGTCGCGAGGCCTCGAACCCGATTTCCGAAAGGAGGGCGGGGGTTCAGGCCACAAACCTCGAGCGGGTCGGCAGCTTGGTTCCAGGCAAGCCAATCCGTGCAACGGCGAAACGCCGAGGGCCAGCTGCGGTGGGCTCACCGCAGTCAGAGGCCGTGGGCGGAGCGGGTGTGAAGGCATCTGCACGTTGCGCGGGGAGAAGACCCGGAGGAGGAAGAGAAAGCCCATGAGGGGCGCGGATCGGTCGGGGTCTAAACCGCCTCGACCGACACCGCACTCGCCGCGGGGAGCAAGGCCCTGAAGCCGAGGGCGTAAAGGCTGGCGCGGGTCAAACCGCAGGCCGATGCGCTTGAAAGGCATGAGGGCATGAATCGGCCGGGGAAACCCGGTACGGCTCCGCGGTGAGGGACAAACCCTTGGAGGGCAAACCCTGGACGTGGCAGCGGGATGAAACAAGCCCGCAAAGGCTGGAGGCGGAGCAAGCCCTCGAGGACGCGAGAAACGTCGAGGAGGGAACTTGAGCGCGGGGTCGGGACTCCCTGCGCAATGGTGGACGCCGCCGGCTGACGCCGCGATGAGGGAGAGGACCCCATGGGAGGCGCTCGCCCGCCGGGGAAGGTCGCAAGGTCTTTCTCGGTGTGGTGGGCAGGTCGCAGGCCGTAGCACTCTGGAGGAGGCGGAAAGCTCGCGGGAGGATGAAGCCGCAGTCGCAAGATTGCGGTGGACGGCGAACGAAGAGAAACCGCAGG